>RCNG010001079.1_pt1 | contig 13294 bp, 10 predicted proteins | sample 2041371 | NCBI WGS metagenome assembly RCNG01 (sample SAMN09708227, study PRJNA481090) | Marine sediment metagenome, whole genome shotgun sequencing project. | biome: marine sediment; feature: ocean; material: sediment; isolation source: Sewage treatment plant 1 marine sediment (STP1) ... | reverse complement strand
TCGGCGAACACCGTGATCAGTCCTCCGCTCAGATGCAGCACCATGAAAAAGGCCCCGCCGGCGATGTAGACCGGGATCAGGGCGGCCAGACCCGGTTTTTCTTTCGGCGTGGCGCTCCGGACCAGATGGACGAAGTAGGCCATGATCGGCAGCATGCCGATGATGAAGCCGAAGGTCACCGGCCCGATGGTGTTGGTCACGAAGGGAATCCGCTGCCCCACGAAATACCCGACGGCCCCGAACACCCCGGCCGGCAGCAGGATGGTCAAGAAGACCTGTTTCAACCCGAAGTCACCCGGCTCGGTGGTCGGCTTGCGGTCCGCCTCACCGAGGGTCTTCCAGTTGATGAGCAGGACGGCGACGCCGACTAGCATGCCCACCCCGGCGGCGGCAAAGGCCATGTTGAAGCTCCACAGATTGCGCAGGGGCGCTGCGAGCAGGGCGCTGATGGTCGCACCGATGTTGATGCCCATGTAGAAGATGTTGAAGCCCGCATCGCGACGCGGATCGTCCGGCGCGTAGAGGTTGCCCACCATGGCGGAAATGTTCGGTTTGAAGAAACCGTTGCCGAAGCAGAGCAGGGCCAGGCCCGCATAGAAGGTCGGCATGCTGCGGATCCCGAGGGAGAAGTAACCCGCCGCCAGCAGGAGGCCGCCGATGAGGACCGAACGCCGATAGCCCAGCAGGCGGTCGGCGATCATGCCGCCGACAAAGGGGGTGAAATAGACGAACGCCATGTAGGTCCCGTAGATCTCACCGGCCACCGCCGTGGTAAAACCCAGGCCCCCGCGCTCGGTGTCGATGATGTACAGGAACAGGATGCCCAGCATCAGGTAGAAGCCGAGCCGCTCCCACATTTCGGTGAAGAACAGGGCTTTCAGACCCCTCGGATGCCCTTTGGGTGGCAGGGCGGTCATGGCTTGCTCTTGCGACATCGTCTGCCTCCGGGATCGGAAATGGTGGGTCTCCCCTGCAGATTCAAAAAATGGCGGCCCCCGGTCCAAAAACCGGGAAACCGCCATCAGGATTGCGGTCCGAAGCAAAATACCCCATGGGGGCACCCAGGACCACCCATTTTTGCTTTCGGGCTATTCGACCCCGTGCATCATCTTGTTCAGGGGCCGCGAAAGCGCCACCAGAACCAATCCAATGCCGATGGTGACCCAACCCATGGTACCGAACAACCCGACGTAGGTCGCCAGGCTTTCGGCCGGTGGTATGCTGGCCACCGCCTCGGCCGTCTCCCCTTCCCCACCGGTCATCTTGGCCAGGCCCGCCGCCACGTACATCGAAAATGCGAAACTGAGGAACCAGGCCCCCATGGCCGCCCCCGTCATGTGCTTGGGCGCCAGTTTGGTGACCATCGACAGCCCGATGGGCGACAGGAACAGTTCCCCCGTGGTGTGCAACAGATACATGGAGGCCAGGATGAAGAGAGGCACCATGGCCTCAGGCCCCGCCAACGCTTGGCCGATCAGAAGCATGAGGTAGCCCAGGCCCAACTGGATGATGCCCAGCCCGAACTTCATGGGTATGCTGGGATTCTTGCCAATCTTGGCCAGGCTGACCCACATCACCGAGAAGACCGACCCGAAGAGAATGATAAAGAACGGGTTGAAGAACTGGGTCGATCCCGCGGTCATCTCGAACAGGCCAAACACGCTCTTGTCCACATTCCGATCCGCAAACAAGGTCAACGAACTCCCGGCCTGTTCGAAACAGGCCCAGAAGACCACGTTGAAGGTCATGAGAATCATCATCACGATGATCCTGTCACGCTGGACCCGGTCCCCCTGGAAGCCCGCCCTCAACAGATTGAAACAGACGTAGGCCAGCAGACCGATCAGGATCCAGAACAGAAGGTCCTTGCCCAGGATCACAATGTCCTGGCCCTTGTGGATCAACAGGAAGAGAAGGGGGATCATGATCAGCGAAACGACATAGACCACCTTGCCCCATTTTTTGTAGATCTCCATATCCTGGGGCTCCCCGGCCCCTTCCAGTTTGTCCTGGCCCAGCAGGAATATGGCCACCCCGACCAGCATTCCCACGCCAGCGAGGCCGAAGCCCCACAGAAAACCTACTTTTTCTCCGAAGGGGACCACGACCGCGGTCGCCGCCAGCGCCCCGATATTGATGCCCATATAAAAGATGGTGAATCCTGAATCCCGGAGAGGGTCGCCCTCCTTGTATAGTTTACCCAGCAGGGTCGAGATGTTGGCCTTGAAAAAGCCGTTACCGACGATGATGGCGCTCATTCCCAGGAACATCCAAAACTCGGTGCCACCCAGGATCAAGAATTCTCCGAGGGCCATCACCACGCCGCCGAATACGACCGCGCGTTTGTAGCCCAACACTGTGTCGGCGAGCTTGCCTCCCCATACGGGCGCCGCAAAGACCAGGGCGGTGTAGGCACCGTAGATGCCGATGGCCTGGGTGTCGCCCATCATCAGGGCCTTGGTCAGGTACAGGATAAGCAGTCCACGCATGCCGTAATAGCACAGGCGTTCGAACATCTCGGCGCCGAAGCAAACCGATAGGCCTTTGGGATGTCCCTGGATCATCTCTCCTCCAATGGTTGGATGGATGGTGGGATTTATGATGGAATTGATTCGTGATTCCAAGGGGAACACGGAATCAAACGGGCTGGACACCCGGTATTTGCACTCCGGTATTCTAAGGGGCCTGTGGGGACCCCGTCAAGCCGTCAGGAGGGGCAGTGTTCCTTGGTCAGGGCCGTCCCGACGATATCGTCGAGCGAACCGCCCATGTCCTGCCGCAAGGAAGCGAGGAACTCGGCCTCGAGGTCCAGCTTCGCCAGCAGGCCCCTGACCAGAGGGTGCGTGTGGGGATCGAGGTCCTGCTCGACGATCAGAGCCAGGAGGTTTCCCACGCCCACCGCCCGGACCACCCCCGTGCCTTCGCCAGCCAGCCGTGGGTCGTGATGGTGACGGATGGCCTCGATGAGGACCTGGGGAAAACCCCAGTGGTCGGCCAGCATGGCTCCTGCCTCGCAGTGGTCGAATCCCAGCTGTCGACGTTCAGCCCCCGAGACGTCGAAGGCGGGTTCGGCCGTCACCAGGACATTCCCGGTGGCCACCAGGTGGCTGTCGATTACCAGCATCCCCACGTCGTGGACCAGTCCCGCGGTGAACGCCTCGCACTTGCGGTCCGCCTCGCCCAGTTTCTCGGCGGCCAGGGAGGAGGCCGAGCCGGCCAGGATCGAATGGGTCCAGAAGCGGTCGCGGCTCAGGTTGTAGCCTTCGAGATCCCGACGCATCACCGGGGCCATGCCCGAGGCGAAGGCCATGGTGATCACGGCGCGGTTGCCCAGCATGACCAGGGCTTCTTTGACGCTGCAAATCTCCCGTCGCGCGCCGTAAAAGGCAGAATTGCTCATTTTAAGGACGTTGGCCGTCATGGCGGGATCCCCGTTCAGGACTTTCATCACGCTCTCGGCGCTGGCGTCCTCATCCCGAAAGAGGTACAGGAGGTCCACGACGGTGCTCGGCAGGGAGGCCAGGTCACTGGTGTTGGCGACCAGATTGTAGAGTATTCGATTCGTCATATTCTTCCCCATGGCCACGTTACACTGTCCTGGCCCGGCCCAGCAGACCGGTAAATTTTCCGCCCCCAGGCTACGGTTTTGCACCATTTACCGGAGTCTCCGGGGCAGAATGCCCCAAAATCAGGACCAATGCTGCACATCTGATCCCGGCTGGTCGGAATCATCAAAAATCGAGCCCAACGAGGTATCAGGGAGTGAATTATTCCGGGTCCAAACCAAAGTGACGGGCCAGGGACAGGAACTCGGTTTCCAGGTCGTCCCAGCGGCCCGACGCCCGGCTGTCCAGGGGCGTGGACCCGAGGTTGACGATGGCCAGCCGACCTCCGGATTCCAGCGTGGCCAGAGGGACGGAAGCTGCAGGCTGGACCACGAGGGAAGACCCCAGGACCAGCAGCAGATCCACCGAGGCAGCCAGGGCAAAGGCCGCTTCCAAGGCGCCAACCGGCAACATCTCCCCGAAAAACGTGATGTCCGGCTTGACCACCGCCCCGCATCCTTCACACCCGGGCAGGCGGCCGGCCCTCACCTCGGGCGCCACCCGTTCGAAGGTCGTTTTTTGCCCGCATTGCAGGCAGGAATGGACTGCGGGAGACCCGTGGAGTTCAATGACGTTCCGGGACCCCGCTCTCTGATGCAGCATGTCGATGTTCTGGGTGACGACCCCGCGGATCAAGCCCATGGTTTCGAGTTCCGCGCACACAGTGTGCACGATGGCCGGCTGGCGGTCGGCGAGCCCGTAAATGAAGTCCCGGGCGTGCTCGTAGTAGAACCCGGGATCGAGCCGGAACTGGTCCAGGCCGAAGATGCGGTCTGCGTCCAGGTGCCGGTAGATGCCCTCAGGACCGCGAAAATCTGGAATCCCGGCCAGCGTGGACACCCCCGCCCCTGTGAATACCGCCACTTTGTCGGCTTTTTCCATCATGAGGGCCAGGTCGGACATGGCTTCTCCCTGGGGTGCAGTGGATCGTCAGGGCCTCAGTATCCCCTATATCACCTGTTTTTCCCATCGGTGATGATGAATGGCACGCCATCTGCATCATGGTGGACATGATTTCCGAACGAGGCACCGGTACCCTTGTGACGGCCTTCAGCGGCGTCGCCGCCTTGATGTGCCTGCTGGCGGGGGTCCAACTCTTTATTCTCCAATCCCAGATCGGCCAGGCGGCGGACCTCCTTCCGGCCGGGTCGGACGGACACTTCCGGCTATGGTCGGCCGAGGCCCGCTCTGGGGCCGTCATGTCCCTCGGGGCCGGTGTCCTGATCCTGTTGTTCGCCATTCGACATCACCTGGCCGCCAGGCCGGGTCGTGGTGCGGGGCAGGTCGATGCAGAGGATTATCGAAGTACCGATATCGAGTCAGTCTCCGTGCGTGTCTTCGAGGTCGACGACTTGAACCAGACCGTGGAGGTCACCCGAGAGCCCGAGCCCCCTGCGGCACAATCCGGGAAACCCTGGGTCGAACCGCATCACGTCGCGGACGAGGAGCCACAGCCCTTCGATCCGACCGAAACTATTGTCCGCTCCATCCACGCAGCCTCGACACCCGGACCGGGCCCCTCAACCACCTCCCTGCCAAAACCTCGAAAGTCGCTGTTAAATAATATTCTAAGGTATTTTGGTCTCCTGCGTTCCTGACATTCTCGTCTCTTCAGGAAGGAAAATTCGGTATCATCGGGGCGGGAAACGCCTTATCATGTCAGGTGATCGCCCAATCACCAAATCGTGAAAGGTGCGCCATGTTCGAAATCTGGCAGGACGACGCGGGTATCATCCACCTCAAGGGCATGTTCGTCGCTGGCAAGTCCCAGGAAGCCGAAAAGATCCTGAATGGGATCACCGAAAGCAAGGTCCTGGATTTTCGGAATCTGAAATACATTTCCAGCTCCGGGCTGGGAATCCTCATCAAGGTCCAACGGGGCCTGGATGCCTCGGGCGACAAACTGAAAATCATCAATGCCAGCGATCATATCCGTGAATTGTTCACGGTAACGCGATTCGATTTGATCTTTGACATCGAATAGGCGTGTAGGTATGATGGTTGAGGGGGTAGAACTGTCTGCCAGTATTGATGGTTAGCCAGCAGTCAATGGATTAATGCGACCGACCATTCCTTTTCCCATCACCTGTGGATCCACATCCGTGCCGTAAGTTCCCCCACCGGCTGTCGACGACGGATCGTCCCGCCTGGAAACATTTGCCCCGACCACGCCGACCGGCCCCGACATCCAGCCTTAGCACCCGGGCGTGGGAATTTGTCACCAACCTTTTTCGCGGACACGTGTATTTATGGCAAACACGGATGCACACCTTGTCATCCAGTTCCAGAACGGGGACCGAAAGGCCTTTTCAATGCTCGTAGCCCGCTATGAAAAACCGATCTTCAACACCGCCTACCGGATGGTCCGCAACGCCGACGACGCTGCGGACATAACCCAGAATGCCTTCATAAAGGCGTTTGAGAAGATCGATACCTACAACCCCTCCTACAAGTTCTTCAACTGGCTCTACCGGATCGCCGTCAACGAGACCCTCAACCTGATCAACCGACGCAAGCGACGCCAGGAATACGAATACGATCCCCCCGCGCGGATTCCCTCGCCCGAGGACGACCTCGAGCTGACGGAAATGGGACGCTACCTGCAGGGCGCCCTCGACGCGATGGCCTACGACCAGCGCATCGTGATCGTGCTGAAGCATCTGTTGCTGCTGCCCTACCGTGAAATCGCCGGCATACTCGATATTCCTGAAAAAACCGTGAAATCCAGATTATTCAGCGCGCGCCACGTTCTGCGCACCGAATTGCTCAAACAGGGATACATGAAATGATCCAACAGAAACACATCGATCTCATGAACCAGGAGCTCGACGGGATCAACACGCCCACACAGTCGGCGGAACTCGAGAATTTCCTGAAGGAACACGAAGAAGCCCGGACCTACTACCGGGAATTGACTCTGGCTTTGAACGTGTTCGAAAAAGTCACCATGCTCGAGGTCCCGCCCGATCTGGCCCCGGATATCCTGGCGCGCATAGAGCAGCGCCCTGACGAATCCGCCCCCAGGAGCGGCCGGGATAACGGGCAGAGTCTGTGGGCCGCCTGCCGGGAGACCTGGGGCCGATGTTGGCGTTATCGTCCCCAGCCCGCCTTAGCTTTCACTTTCGTGGCCGGCCTGGTCTTCGGCCTGGTCCTTTACGCCGGATCGATGTATCTCGCCTCGGACCGGAATATGGACCCGAACGGACAATTGAGCGCCACGGCCAATCACCGCGGGTGGGGCCCCCAGGCCGTCACCGACAACCAGCTGTCCGTGCCAGGGTTGGAGGGCCGAGTTCGCACCCAGCGGACCGGCCAGGATATCCGGCTTCATCTGGAGCTGCAGGCGGACCTACCGGCCATGATCCAGATCAGCCACGGACCGCACACGGATCTGAAGCAATACCAAACCACAAATCCGGATCCGGCCGGCCTGAGCGTGTCCTCCGCGGGCATGGAGATCAGCCACCAGGGCCGGGGAAGTTACGACTTGGTGTTCTTCCAGGACACCACCGACAAAACACCAATCATGATGTCGATTTTCTCCGAAGGGAGGTTGGTCCACCGGGAAACGCTGGCCGGGCAGGAAAAATAATTCAACTGGCGACCAACTTTTTAATTCCTGACAGGTATATCGAATTGAGCCGTGAAACGAAAACGACAATGGGGAGGAAAACAGATGAACAGGAATCGCACGCTACTGGGGGTTGTCGGTATCATCGCCGCAGCCGTGATCGTTTATTTCGGATTTCTCAATCCGCAGCCCGCGGACGAGGATCTCCAGGCCACCATAGGCACCGTCACCAAGCACCAGAACGAGCAGATCAGCGATGCCGACGTGGTGCTCGCCGGCGAAGAGTCCACCGACTGGTCCGATGATCCGGTCGTGATCGAGGCCATGGCCTCCATCCTGGAAAGAGCCACCATCGCCCAGCGTTCCTATGCCTACCTGGCCATGGGCCGGCAGGCTCGCGCGGAGCAGTTGCTGGCAGCCAATCCGGAAATCAAGTCCGCCGTCCTGGGCAAGGTGGCCAAGGCCGAGCAGGTAGCCGCCTTCAACCGCATGGAAGTCGCCAAGCAGGGGGAACTCTCGGGCCGCATGAACCTCAAGATTGCCGATTTCCGGGGCTTGAACCTGGATCGCCAGGCCAAGGCCATCGCCCAGCTGGGCGCCAAGGACCGGGCCAGCATCCTGGGCCGGGTCGAGATGAAGGCACAGCTGGCGGCCGTCGCCAAGTCTGACCCCAACGTCCATGCCGATATCCTCGGGCGCGCCAGCAAACATCAGCTGGCCCGGGCCTTCATGGCCAGCCCCGAACTCAACCGGGTGGAAATGTTCAACGCACTGCCGCTGAACGAGCGTCAGCAGATGATGGGCAAGGTCTATCTCGCGTCGAGCAACAACCTGCTGCAGAGGGCCACCCCGATCGAGGTCGAGAACCTGCGGAACCAGATGTCCGACAAGAACGCCGCCGATCTGTTCGGCGCCTCCTCGGTCCACGACCAGCTGGCCTGGGCCGGCCGCGCCGTGAAGACCTCACCGGGCCAGTTCGCGACTCTCGGCCGGGCCCACAAGGCCGAGGTCATGGGCCGCCTCTACATGCAGGCGACGCCCCAGCAGAAGGTCGCTTTCTTCCGGTCCCAGCCGGCGGACGTCCAGACCGAACTCTTCGGCAAGATGTCCATCAAGCGTGACGACTGGGCCACCCTGGAACTGGGAGCCCAGGCCAAGGCCCTCTCCGGCTTGGGTCTGGAACGCCAGGCCAAGATGATGGCCCGGGTCAACAAGGCCGAGGTACTCAGCCTGGCCCGGCACGCGGACCCTGCCATCCAGAAGGAATTTGCCGGTGGACTCTCCCGCGTCGAGATGTCGCAGGCGCTGAAACTGGGCGCCACCAGTCGGGAAATCCAGTCTGCCCTGGGCCGTAAGCCCGAAATCCGGAACGCCGTTTTCTCCCAGATCCCTGCCGACGTGCAGATCAGGATCATGGGCAGGATGGTCCGGACCCAAAGCCTGGACCAGTAGGGAGGGAGCTCTCCTCCCTGCTGTGAGTCGAAGGGTTTCGGGGGATTGGCGAGATCGAAATCCCAGAATTCGGTGGGGGGAGAGTACCAGGGGTACCGCGGCCAGTCCGCGGTACCCCGCCATATATTCACCGGCAGGCTTTCGGGTCTGCCGGTTCAACCGCATCCGGGGGGAGCTAGTATGGTCAGCGGCAGGGCGGCTAGAATCATGAGTTTGGCGATCGGGACGCTGCTGGCGTCCCTGCTGTTTTTCGGCTCCGCCGGGGCCGAGGACGACGAATCGGGGTTCAAGCTCAGGCAGGTGCGCACCGAGGACATGCGTCTCATCTACCTGACCAAGGACCACTACTACATCATCCCCCACGTCACCCGCTGTTTCACCAACTCCATGAACTTCCACAAGGGGATGTTCAACTACAAGCCCGATGAATACGTGACGGTGATCTTCCAGGACATGGACGATTTCGGCTACGCCGGCACGACCTCCATTCCCTACAACTACCTCACCCTGGGTATTTCGCCCTTCGAACACATCTACGAGACCAGTCCCACCAACGAGCGGATCCACTGGGTCATGAGCCACGAGCTGCTGCACGTGGTAGCCACCGACCAGGCCACCGGTTCGGACGAATTCTTCAGGAAGATCTTCTTCGGCAAGGTGGCGCCTACCGCGGAGGACCCGGTCTCGATCTTTTACAGCTACCTGACCAACCCCCGCCGCTACGCCCCGCGCTGGTACCACGAGGGCTTGGCCGTTTTCATGGAAACCTGGATGGCCGGCGGCATCGGCCGCGCTCAGAATGGCTACGACGAGATGGTATTCCGCTCCATGGTCCGGGACGACGCCTTCTTCTACGATCTGGTCGGAATCGAATCTGAAGGGACGGCGGCCGATTTCCAGATGGGCCAGCTCTCCTACCTGTACGGCACGCGATTCGTCAGCTACCTGGCCTACCTGTACGGTCCCGAAAAGATCATTGAATGGATCCGGCGGGACGAGGGGACCAAACGCTCGTTTTCTCGGCAGTTCAAACACGTTTTCGACCGGGACATGGGCGACACCTGGGAGGAGTGGGTCGACTGGGAGCGGCAGTGGCAGACGGCCAACCTGGACTCCATCCGCCAGTATCCGGTCACGCCCCTGGAGGTGGTTTCCGAAAGGGCCCTGGGTTCGGTGTCCAGGTCGTTCTACGACCCGGAGTCACGGCAGATGTTCGCCGCGGTCCGGTACCCGGGGGAATTCGCCAAGATCGTCGCCCTGGACGTGGACACCGGCAAGATGCAAACCATCACCGATATCGACACGCCCTCGCTCTACTTCGTCACCTCGCTGGCCTATGACGACTCCTCGGGCACCATTTTCTTCACCACCAACAACGCGCGCGGTTGGCGGGACCTCAACCGGGTAGACATTGCCACCGGGAAAACCGAACGGCTCATCAAGTGGTCCCGGACCGGCGACCTGGCTTTCAACAAAGCCGACGCCTCGTTGTGGGGCGTCATGCACAACAACGGCCTGTCCCACATCGTGCGCATCCCCCCCCCGTACGACACCATGTACGACGTGTTGCCCCTGTCCTACAAACAGGACTTCTACGATATCGATGTCTCGCCCGACGGTCGCTACCTGACCGGAACCCTGGTCGACGTTTCGGGGCGATCGAAGCTCGTGCGGATCGAACTGACCGGCCTGATCCTGGGCGACACCCAGCTGGAGGAGCTGTGGGAATTCCCCCAGAACGCGCCCTTGAACTTCACCCATAGCCCGGACGGCCGGTACCTCTACGGATCTTCCTATCAGACGGGCACCTCGAACATCTTCCGCTACGACACCATGGAAAAGGCGATGGAGGCGGTCAGCAACGCCGAGACGGGGCTGTTCCGACCGATCCCCGTACCAGGGGATTCGGTGCTGGCCTACGAGTACACCGGCGGCGGCATGCGCCTGGTCCGGCTGCCCGACGAGACTCTCGAGGACGTCGCGGCGATACGTTACCTGGGCGCTGCCATCATTGAAGAGCACCCCGTGGTGGAGGACTGGGAACTGGGTTCGCCCCGGCAGGTCGATCCCGATTCGGTCATCGTCTACGAAGGCGACTACAACGCCTTCCGCAGCATGCGGCTCAACTCGATCTATCCCATCATCGAAGGGTACAAGGTCTATGTCGCCGGCGGTCTGCGCGCCAATTTCAGCGACCCCGTGGGCATGCACTCCGCCAACGCGGCGCTGTCCTATTCCGGACAAAGGAACCTGCCGAACGACGAGCGTTGGCACGCCCGCTTCCGGTACCGCCATCATCCCTGGAACCTGTGGGGCTCCTGGAACCGCGCCGATTTCTACGACCTTTTCGGCCCCACCAAGGTCAGCCGGAAGGGGTTCCAGCTGGGCCTGGGATACAGCGGCTACATCATCGAGGACTCACCCAAGTCCTTGAAGTACAACCTCAATCTGGCCAACTACTGGGGCCTCGAGGTCCTGCCCGAGTTCCAGAACATCCCCACCTCCTACGACAACTTCATGACCTTCGGTGGGGCGCTGCGCTACTCGACGGCCCAGGGGACCATCGGCGGCATCGAAGCCGAAAAGGGATTCCTGACTGCGCTTAACTTCATGAGCACCCTGGTCCGTGGCGACTTTTTCACCCGGACCCATCTGGAACTGACCTACGGATTCCTCACCTCCATCGACCATTCTTCGCTCTGGTTCCGCGCGGCCGGCGGCCAGGGCACCGGACCGCTGGACGAACCCTTCTCCAACTTCTTCTTCGGGGCCTTCGGCAACAACTATGTGGACCACGGCCGGATCAACCGGTACCGTAGCTACTACAGTTTTCCGGGCCTGGAAATCAACGAGGCTGGCGGCCGGAACTTCGCGCGCGGCGGCTTGGAATGGACCCTGCCCCCGCTGCGTTTCCGCAAGGCGGGACTGCAAAACTTTTACGCCACCTGGATGCGGCTGGCCCTATTCGGCAGCGGCATCGTCACCAACGTCGACCGCACGGACGACTGGCGCCGGGAAATCTTCAACGTGGGAGCTCAGCTGAACGTGAAACTCGTGCTTTTCTATTCCTTGTCGTCCACCCTGTCGGCGGGATACGGCCGGGCCTTCGAGGAGGGCATCGATCCCCGGGACGAATGGATGGTCTCCCTGAAGATCCTGAATTGATGATGCTGGTCGCCCAGATCGCCTTCGGGCTGCTGCCGGTGGCGCTGTACCTGGCGGCCCTTGTGGTCATGGACAGTTACAAGCTGGTCCGGGTGCAGTCCGTGCTTCTGGCGGTGGGCGCCGGGTTCGCCGCCCTGGTGGCCTGCAACTACCTGAACCCCTGGGTCATGGACCTGACCGGGACCGGGCAGGTGACCTTTTCCCGCTATCTGGCCCCCTTCACCGAGGAATCCGCCAAGGCCCTGTACCTGGTCTTTCTGTTTCGCGGTCACCGCATCGGGTTCCTGGTGGACGCCGCCATATTCGGTTTCGCCGTCGGCGCGGGCTTCGGCATCCTCGAGAACATCTTCTACATGCGGCTGCTGCCGGATGCCCACCTCTTCACCTGGGTCCTGCGCGGATGCGGCACGGCCCTGATGCACGGCAGCACCACCGCCGTGTTTGCGCTTCTGGTCCAGACCCGTCGGGATGGCGGCGGTATTCTGCGCCCCGGCCACATCCTGGTGGCCCTGGGTGTGGCCATCGTGCTGCACTCGTTGTACAACCACTTCCTGATCTCCCCCGTCCTGACCGCGTTGGGCCTGGTGCTGGTCATTCCCCTGACCACCATCGGCATCTACCAGCGCAGCGAAAAGGCCCTGGAGAAATGGTTAGGGGTCGGTTTCGACGCCGACAGCGAGATGCTCGCCATCATCGGGGCGGGCAAGGTCTCGGACACTCGGGTGGGCGCCTACCTGATGTCCCTGAGGGACCGGTTCGCCCCCGAAGTCGTCGCCGACATGATCTGCCTGCTGCGGATCCAGGTCGAGCTGGCCATCGAAGCCAAGGGCATCCTCATGCTGCGCAAGGAGGGGTACGATATCGAACCCGGTCCGGACCTGAAGATGAAGGTCGAGGAACTGCACTATCTGGAGAACAGCATCGGCGCCACCGGACGCCTGGCGATTCTGCCTTTGAGACAGAGCGGCCGCCGCGATGACTGGGAGAAGCACCTGCTCAAGCAGGGATGACTATTGGCGGGAGAAAAAGAGGCGGTGTTCGGCCGTCAGGATCCCGCGCGAATCTGGGCCTTGAATCCCAGGCCATCGATCACGGCCACCACGCCGTCCGGATCCAGGCCCGTGCCCCGGACCAGGGCCCGCCCCTCCTCCAGGTAGACCTGGCAATCCTGAACCCCTTCCAAACGGGACACCGCCTGCTGGACGCTGCCTGAACAGTGACTGCAGTTCATACCCTCGATGGCCAGTTCCAGGTTGCCCGCTTCATCGTCCACCGAACAGGAATCGTCGCCCTCGCAGCCGCAGCCGTGTCCCCGGCGCCGGGTCAGCCACCAGCTGAAGGTCATCACGCCGGTCAGGACCACACCGCAGAGGTGCCCAAACCAGCCGACCCCTTCATGATGGTGCCCCGCCCCGTCCAGGAAGGGAATGGCTTCGGCCGCCCGCGGCACCAGCCAGTCCAGGAGCAGGCCTCCGCCGAACGCGCTGATCGCGATGGTCAA
>RCNG010001078.1_pt1 | contig 13300 bp, 13 predicted proteins | sample 2041371 | NCBI WGS metagenome assembly RCNG01 (sample SAMN09708227, study PRJNA481090) | Marine sediment metagenome, whole genome shotgun sequencing project. | biome: marine sediment; feature: ocean; material: sediment; isolation source: Sewage treatment plant 1 marine sediment (STP1) ... | reverse complement strand
TTTGAATATTCTGCGGTTCTGGAGGGCGGACGTCCCGTCCGCCGTGGAAGTCGCTCAAGCAAGGGTGCCCTTACCTCAACGCCGTTCAGGACCGACCCGTTTGTGCTGATCGCGAAGCTTGTCGACACGGATTGGGTTTGGGTTTAGGAATAGGTCTCTATCCAGAAAGGAATATGTATGAGCGATTCTTCAACAGATTCTGTGTCCCGTATCAATGGGAGGCAGGTGGACGAGCTGCGGCCCCTGGAGTTTACCCGAGGCGTGGCGCCGGCCGCGGCGGGTTCGGTAATGATCTCGATGGGGAAGACCCAGGTGTTGTGTGCGGCGAGCGTGGAGGAGTCGATTCCGCCATGGATGCGGAACCAGAAGGTTGAAGGAGGTTGGGTGACCGCGGAATACAGCATGATGCCCTATTCCACTCAGCCGCGTAGCCGCCGGGAATCGACGGCCGGCAAAGTGGGCGGACGCACCATGGAGATTCAACGGCTGATCGGGCGGTCACTGCGGGCGGTGGTGGACCTGAAGGCACTGGGTGCGCGATCGATCTGGGTGGATTGCGATGTGGTCCAGGCGGATGGCGGAACGCGTACGGCGTCCATCACGGGAGCCTATGTGGCGTTGCGCCTGGCGGTGGAAGGATTGATGAAGTCGGGCCTGCTGGCGGAAGATCCCATTCGCCAGAGCGTGGCGGCGATCAGTGTGGGGGTGGTCGATGGGGTGCCGTTGCTGGACCTGAATTACGAAGAAGATTTTGCGGCCGAAGTCGACATGAACGTGGTCATGACGGGGGACGGACGGTTCGTAGAGGTCCAGGGCACGGCGGAGGGCGAGCCGTTTTCACGGGACGTGCTGCACCAGTTGGAGGCGTTGGCCGAAGGCGGGATCGCGGAGCTGACAGCTGCGCAGACGCGGTTGCTGGCGGAAACAAGCTGAGCGGCAGCGCCCTGAAGATCGCGCCGCGGGGCGGCCCTCCCACAGATTCGGCTCTGTGGGATGAGGGTTCCGGGACACGGATCGGATATCCGTGCTACGGGATTAGGCTGCCGGGCTCTTCGTAGCGCGGAAGTCCGTTCCGCGTCTTAAAGGTGCGGTTCGACCTTGGCCAGCATGGCGGGCTTGGACATCGCGCCCACCATCTGCTCGGCGACCTTTCCGTCCTTGAGCACCAGCAGGGTGGGGATGGATTTCACCTGGAACTGGGCCGCAATCGCGCTGTTATGGTCGACATCGACTTTGGCGATGCGGAGCTTGCCGTCGAGCTCCTCGGCGAGCGTTTCCAGTATGGGTGCAATGGCCCGGCAGGGACCGCACCATTCGGCCCAGAAATCGACGAGAACCGGAAGCTGTGAATCCAGTACGTCGCTCTGCCAATTGTCTGCGGTAACGGTGATGATCTTGTCGCTGGCCATGGTGTTACATACTCCTTAGGTGATGAAAGTGGTTGCGTGAATAGACACTGAAATGAGCCGCCTGTTCATCCAGACGAGAATGTTTACCCGATTTTGCCCATGAACGGCAACGTGGGGGCGACCGTCTGGGCGGCGAGCACATAGAGGAGTACGCCGATGACGATCACCGATGCGATGGCCAGGATACTGTAGAGCGCACCCAGCTCGGAATCATCCGTTGCAGCGGCACTCTTGCGGCCCGAGCGTTTGACGCCTGCCTTGGGGGCGGCGGTTGCACGCATGGGCGGCGCGGCATCGGCGCGTTTGATCTTGATCGTCTTGGGTCGGCCGGCCGGGGCATTGACGGCTTCGGCAGGCATCTCGATGCGAGCGGTTTTGCTTTTGCCGGCCTCGGCTTCCGGGGCTGGGGCCGGTGCCGGGGGAGGGGTCTCCACGTCGGTTCGTGCCGTTTCGCTTTTCTTCGGAGCCGCCGCGGTGGCGGCGATCGAAGCAGCGGCGGCTGCCGCAGCGTGCCGCTTGAACACGTCTGCGGAGGCATCATCTTCCTTGATGCTGATGCGCGCAGAGGCGCTCTCAGCTGCGTCTTCCGGCAGGTCGATGCGCGCGGTCTGGCTCTTGGCCTGTACAACTTCCTGGTCGAGCTCGACGCGCATCGTCTTGTTCTGGGCCGCTGAGGGCGCATCGGCCTCGGGCTGAATGCCGTCGAGTTCAACACGCATGGTGCTTTGCTTGAGGATCTCTTCGCGTTCTGAGTCGACTTGATCCTCGGCCGGAATCCCGCTGGTCGTCGGGGAGAAATCGGAGCCGGCGGCTTCTTCTGCGGCGGCATCCAGTTCGCTGCGTATGGTGCTTTGCTTGAGGATTTCCTCGCGCTCTTCTTCGGTCAGTTGCTGGATGCCGCGAGTGGGTGCTTCGCTGGGGGGGGGAAGCGGTTCGGTATCCTGGATTGCCGGAGGTGTGGCAGTGCCCAGGTCGATCTTGGCCGTGTCGGCACTGGGTGATGAAACTACGGGGCTTACCGGCTGTGTATCGGAGGCAGAGGGCGCATCCACAGGCTGCGTGGCAGCAAACGTCTGCGACAGATCGATGCGTGCGGTGTCGGGCTTCTTCGCGCTGGCCGCTTTCAGGTTGATCCGGGAGGTGTCTTCCTCTGCTGCTGCCGCAGGTTTAGGCGGTTTTGCAGCGGAGAGATCCAGTCGTGCGGTTTGACTCTTTCCCGGCGGCTTGGCCACTGGTTTGGGGACGGAAGGCAAGTCAATCCGGGTGGTGTCCTCTTTGGGTTGGAGAGAGGCTTTGGCCGGCTTCAGGCCTTCGGAAGTGCCCGATTCGCCGCCGAGGTCGATCCGGGTGGTGTCATCGCCGGGTTTTCCAACCGTAGCAGCCTCCTGGATGCCTTCGCTGGGGAGCTTTGGCTGGGGCAGGCCGTTGCCATTGGTTTGGCCTAGCTTAATTTTCGCTGGCTTTTTAGGGGTTTCTTCCTGCTCGTTTTCTGCCATGGCTCACTCCAATCTACCAATTTCGCTAATAAATCTAGCCTTAAACGGGGTTGGGGTCAACAGTTCATCCCTCGAATCCAGCGGGAGTGGGGGTGGAATTGCCGGAGGGGCGGTGCTACAATCCGCGCCATGAAAGTGGGTGTACCAACGTTGCTGCGCACGGCAGGATTTGCCGCTCTGGCGGTGCTGTGGTGCTTTTCCGCCGGCACGGGGTGTTCTCCGCAAACTGAGGAAGAGATCTTTTCCCAGCAGTGGACGGTATCGAGCAGAGGCAACGAGAACGATGACGTGAAGTTCAGCCTGGAGTAACGGCGCCTCGCCTGCCTGTGTCCACGTCTTGTTCCACTTCGACCCCCGCTGCCGCTGTGCGCCGGCGCTTGCTACCCTGGTTTCGCCAACACCAGCGCGATCTGCCATGGCGACGGAACCGAACTCCGTATCGAGTGTGGGTCTCGGAGCTGATGTTGCAACAGACGCGGGTGGATACGGTGGAGGCCTACTACCGCTCCTGGATGAAGCGGTTTCCGTCGCTGCGGTCGCTGGCGGAGGCGCCCCTGCAGGATGTGCTCAAGGCGTGGGAGGGATTGGGCTACTATGCGCGAGCCCGCAATGCACATCGGGCCGCGCGGGAACTTGTGGCGTCGAATGGAGGACGCTTTCCGCGCACATTTGACGGGCTGCGTGCCCTTCCGGGGGTGGGGCCCTACACGGCGGCGGCGATTGGGAGTCTGGCGCTGGGTCTGGACGAAGCCGTCGTCGATGGGAATGTGATTCGAGTACTGACCCGGCTCTATGGCTATTCGGAAGACGTGCGCAGCAGCACGGCCAAGGCGCGCATCCAGGCGTGGGCCGATGCCCACCTGGTACCGGGGCGTGCCGGCGAAGTCAACGAGGCGACCATGGAGCTGGGCGCGATGATTTGCACGCCCAGGGCGCCGGACTGTGGACGCTGTCCGATGCGCGATGAGTGTGTGGCGCGGTCCGAAGGAGATCCCGAAGCCTACCCGGTGAAAGCGGCGCGGGCCGCGGTGCCGCACATCCATGTGGGGGCCGGGGTGATCGTGAAGAGGGATGGTCGGGTGCTGTTGGCGCAGCGCAAGGAAGACGCCATGCTGGGCGGGCTGTGGGAGTTTCCTGGAGGAAGGCAGGAGAAGGGGGAATCGCTGGAAGAGTGCGTCGCCCGCGAGCTCCAGGAAGAACTGGGGATCCAGGTTCGGGTGGGGCCACACCTCACCACGGTGCGCCATGCGTTCAGTCACTTCACCATGGAACTGCACGCCTACTGGGTACGGATTGAGAAGGGAAGGCCGCGGGCCATCGACTGCGATGACGTGGCGTGGTCGACCGTAGAAGAAATCGGCGGCTATCCGTTACCCAAGGCCGACATCCGGATTCTCGACGTCCTGCGGAAAACGGTGGTACCCGAGTTCTAACGGAGGGCGGACCTCCCGGTCCGTCCAAACGGACCGGGAGGTCCGTTCTCCGTTACACTTCCATCACGTCTTTTTCTTTCGCGGTGACCATGTCATCAATCTTCTTGGTGTACTCGTCCGTGGTCTTCTGGACGTCCTGGAGGGCGCCGTCGCGGTCGTCTTCGGTGATGTTGTTGCTCTTCTGAAGGCTCTTGATGTGGTCGTTGGCCTCGCGGCGAACGTTACGCACTGCGACCCGCTGATCTTCGGCCATACGCTTGGCGACCTTGAGCAGTTCCTTGCGGCGCTCTTCGCTCAGTTCGGGAATGGGAACCCGGACGACCCGGCCATCGCTCATGGGGGTAATGCCGAGGTTCGCGGCGGTGATGGCCTTGGTCATCGCGTCCAGCGACGACGGATCGAAGGGATTGATCACGATCAGGCGCGGCTCGGGCGTGGAGATGTTGGCTATGTCGCGCAGGCGGGTGACGGTTCCGTAGTAATCCACCTGGATATTTTCCACCAGGGAGGGTGATGCTTTTCCGGTACGCAAGCCGTTGAATTCTTCGTGAAGGAATTCCACGGACTTGCCCATCTTGTCGTCGGCTTCAAGAAATACTTCTTCGATTGATTCCATGGTCTGTTCTCCTGCTTACGCTGTCGGTGATTCGTGGACCACCTCGGTTCCGACCGGCTCACCGTTGAGGACCTTTATGAGTTCGCCCGGTTTGAAAAAGTTAAATACCACAATCGGGACCGAGTTTTCCATGCAGAGGGAAAATGCGGCGGCATCCATGATGCCCAGTCGTTGTGCGAGTGCGTCCTGGTAGGAAATGGTATCGTAGCGGGTCGCCTCAGGATTCTTGACCGGATCGGCGGTGTAGATGCCGTCGACTTTGGTTCCCTTGAGCAGGGCATCGCAGTCCATCTCGTTGGCGCGCAGGGCCGCCGCGCTGTCGGTGGTGAAGTAGGGGTTGCCGGTGCCCGCGCCGAAGATGACCACCCGTCCCTTTTCGAGGTGACGTAGTGCGCGCCGGCGAATGAACGGCTCGGCGACAGCGGGAATCTCGATGGCGGTCATCACCCGGGTCTCGACCCCGAGGCTCTCCAGGGCGGACTGCAGGGCGAGGGCGTTGATCACCGTGGCCAGCATGCCCATGTGGTCGCCGGAGGTACGGCCAATCCCCAGCTCGGTGCCGAATGCGCCGCGGAAGATGTTGCCTCCGCCCACGACGATGGCCAGTTGCACCCCCATATCGACTACGCGCTTGATCTCTTCCGCATTGCGGCGCAGGACGATGGAATCCAGTGCCTCCCGGGTGTCCCGGTTTTGAAAGACCTCGCCGCTGAGTTTGAGCAGTACGCGCTTATACTTGGGGGTGTCGCCCATATGACCTCGATCCAGAAATGATTCCTGTTATGCCGCGCGATAGTAGGTGAACAATTGTATGGATGTAAAGCGTTTGGGGCGCAACTGTGGGCTAAACGGCGCGGAGCACCGTTCTACGGGATTCGGCTGGAGAGGGGATTCCAGGAGCCTGGACGTAGCGCGGAAATCCGTTCCGCGTGGGTAGGCCAGATGAGAATACGGATCGGATATCCGTGCTACGGAATTTGGCGTAAGTAGAACGGTGCTCCGCGCCGTTTTACCGGGAGGTGATGCCGAGCTTGAGGACGGGGAGAATGTCCTTGCGGAGCGTCGTGCTCAGGTCGAAGAGCACGAAGCCGTCCGCGCCTTCCTCGCGGGCGGCTCGGATCTGTTGGATGACCTGGTCGGCGGAGAGGCGGCTCTCGGAGGCGGTGACGCCGATGCCGGGCAGGGCGCGGCCAAAGCCGAGATGCGTCCTCGTCTCGGACTGGAAGTTGGAGAGGTCCGGGGTATAGGTCATGGGGACAACGAAATCGACCAGCCCATCCTTGAGCCAGCGGCCCCAGTCCTGGCCAATGCTGTCGCGGCAGCTTGGGTACTGGCGAAAGACCGCGGCCGATAGCTGAATCCCGGGTCGGACGGCATTCAGTTCGGCGCGAATTTTTCGGACGAAGCGGGTGATTTCGTCGGCGCGCCACGCTTGAAAGGCCGCTTCGAGGGAGCCACCCTTCTGTACGCCCCGCGGCCAGCCGGGCACGCTGTAGCCGATGGACTTTTCAAATGCACGCCGCGAGGTGGCGCAGAAGCAATGGGTCGCACCCGGATAGCGAATGTAGTCGAGGTGCAGGCCTTCAAATTCATAGGTCGATGCCAGTTCGCGGATGGCGCTCAGTTCGTACTCGATGTTTTCCGGATGCGAGGGGCACAACCAGTTCTTGGTCAGTCCCGCCGCGTCCTGCTGCAAGCGGCCGGCAGACCGCAGTCGGCCGATCATGTCGGCCGGGGCGTTCTCCAGGTTCCAGCAGATTTTCCACAGGTGTACCTGCATGTTCGATGCACGTGCCGCATCAATGCACTGTTTGGCTTGGTCGCCATAGCGCTTGAGAGATTTTGATCCGGGAACCACCCGGCTGGGATAGTGTGCTTTGCCGGGCCAGCTGAGGTTGGGGAAGATGGCGTTGATGCCGGCGGCTGAGAGTTCGCGACAGGTGATGGACCAGTTGCCGGGCACCCAGCCGACCCCGTCATGATCCCATACGCCGCGCAGCTCGCCACGCTTGGGCGACTGGGCAAGACCGTAGGCTTGCAGCACGCGTTGCCGAACGGAGGCGGCGACCTCGAAGCTTTGGGCGTAGGACTGCTGGGCGAACAGGAGGGATGCCTGCCGGTGCAGCGCGGGCACCGGCTGGAGAATCGCCTCGACTTCGCTGCCGCGGGTTCGACGCAGGCCGCTCAGTGCTGCCTGGAGGTCCGGAAAGTCCGCGACGTTTCCGCAGGTTGCCAACTCCTCTCTGGCGGCATTGCGCCAGACTTCCGGCACCAGTGACCCGATGAGGGCCAGCATCATACGTTTCTTGCCGGAGGCGTCTTCACTGCGGGGCACATGGGTGAACCAGTAGCCGGTGGGACTGGCCAGGCAAGCGACGTCGCTTGAGGCGCGGCCCGAAGCGTCCTCCCACACCGCGATGACCTTCGTTTGGTTGTTCGCCGGAGAGGCTGGGATTCGGTTCCAGACCGTGTCGTATACTCGTTGGGGCAGCGCCGCCCGGTTGAATCGCATGGCCTGCCATTGACCGGGATCGTCGGAAGTCGCGAACGTGCCGAGCCGCACGCCCATCTTGCGGGCGAGGGATTCGCTGGCGCTGTAGAACACGATGAGCTTTCCGCCGCGATCGAGGAATCGCTGCAGGGCCTTCAATTCAGCGGCATTGGGGGTGCTGTTGTAGCAGAGGATGGCCAGACGGGCCTGGGCGAGGCCGCCGGCGATGACGCCGTCGTCGTCGATGACGCCATAGGCGATGCTCACGTCATCGAGCCATTGTCCTATGCGCTGGGCGGTGCGGTGGGAAAAATTTCGTTCGGCGGTGTTGGGCAGCGAGCGGGTCCCTTCGACCAGCAGGATGTCGTCGCGGCGGGTCGAGAGACCGTGCACCACAAAGGCGGCCGCGCGATCGGTGGCGCGCCAGGGTGAGAACCGGACCGACTCAATGCGGTGCCATCCGGTGGGGGCGCCCTCCGCCGAGCAGTCGGATTTTACGATGGTGATCTTCTGGCGGCCGGTGCCACGAATGGGGCGGCTCCAGTGATACCAGCCCGTGCCACTCTTGAAGTAGATGCTCACCGCGCGCGCCGACTCGGCGTCGGTGGCGGTCACCTCGAGGGTCAGGCTGGAGGTGTTGCTGAGGTCCAAGTTGATCGGGCAGTCCCAGTAGAACCGGTCGGCGCCGCGTTGGAAGGGGCAGAAGAACCGGACACCATCTCGTTCGGCACGCACCGACGAAGCGCCTTCCTTGGCGACCCACGCAGTGCGGGCGGCGGTGTCGGAAGCAAATTGGACCGGCACCAGCGAAGGTGACGCGGCTGCCGCTCCGGCGAGCAGCCATATCGCAGCGACCATGCGCCCGGTCACACTGCGGCCTCCCGAAACATCCGTTGCCATTCGCGCAGTCGCCGTTGATAGGCGATGACTGCATCAGCCAGGCTGGCCAGATAGATTACGGCCAGCACGGCGATCGAGATGAGAATTTTTGCGATCGAGGGCTGTATTAAGGGGTCGTTCATCGTGTGGCCGTACATCTCCAGCACGATTGCCAGGTTCATGAAGGCGGGATAGACCGACTCGGCGATGAGAAAACCTGCGGGGATCAGTGCCGTAGCGATGAACAACCCGCCCGCCAGGAAACGTTTTTGCACCAACTGACCTGCTCCCGGCCAGACGACACCGGAGAGCGCGACTTCAAGACGGCTGGGGCGGGTGGGGGCGGGGCTAGGCGAAGTGGTCATCAGTTAGGAGTAATGACGAATGACGAAATACCCAAGCACGAAGGAATGACGAAATCCGAATGACGAAGGCCGCACGCTACTAAATACGTAGCCATAGGCCCGTTTCGGGTTTTGTGCTTCGGATTTCATTCGTGCTTGGGTATTTCGTCATTCGTCATTTTTTTATGTGACGAGTGCCAGCTTGTCAGGTGCGAAACTTTTAACCGAGCACAGCTTTCCGAGCAGGCTGAAGGGGCCGGTCCAGTGGATGGTCACGTCGACGAGGTGGCCGCGAAGATCGCGTGCGTGCTCAAAGAACACCAGCCGGTTGTCCGGAGTGCGTCCTCGCCAACGGCCTTTCTGCTGGTCTTCGACCAGAATTTCAACGGTCTGCCCCAGATAGGCCTCATTCTTCTCGCCGAGGGTTTTGGCAAACAAGTCGTCCAGGCGCTTGCGTCGGCGCTCTTTCTCGTCCGGGTGTACGTCGTCGGTCATGGTGCGCGTGGCGATCGTCTTCGGTCGAACCGAATATTTTGCGATGTGGATCTTATCCAGTCGCAGATCCTGCATCAGGTCGTAGGTGTCTTCGAACTGGGCCTCGGTCTCGCCGGGGAAGCCCACGATGATATCGGTGTTGATGGCGGCGTCGGGAAGCCGAGCACGAATGCGCGCAATGAGCTCGCGATACTGCTGCACGGTGTAGCCGCGGCGCATGTCTTCCAGCACCTCGTCGTTGCCTGCCTGGATGGGCACTTCGATGTGCGGGCAGATCTTGTCGACCTCGGCCACGGTATCGAGCAGTTTGTCGGTCATCCAGTTGGGATGGCTGGTGAGGAAACGCACGCGATAGAGACCGTCGATGGCGGCGACGTCGCGCAGCAGATCGGCGAGGTCCACCTCTTCGTCGAGATCCATGCCGTAACGATCGACGATCTGGCCAAGGAGCATGACTTCTCGCACGCCCTGCTCCACCAGACTACGCACTTCGCTCAAGACTTCTGCGCGTGGCACACTGCGTTCGGCGCCCCGGCGATAGGGGATGACACAGAAGGAGCAAGCGTGGGAGCAGCCGAGTACGATGGGGATGTTGGCGAGCACGGTGTTGCCGCGACGCAGGGCGGGGAGGATGTGTTCGCCGTCCTGGATTGCGTCGCGAATGGCCCGGGTGCGGGTCTCCAGGGCCTCTGCCTCATCGCAGATGCCTTGCTCCGCCAGGTAATCGAGCAACGGCTCGGTGTCGGAAGGCGGCATGAACACGTCTACGTAAGGGAATCGCTTTTTCAGGTGCGGCGCTTCCCGCATGCCCACCATACAGCCCATCAGCCCGATGGTCATTTCGGGGCGGCGTTTCTTGATCTTGCCAATCGCGCCCAACCGGCTGGCCGCCTTGTCCTCGGCCGACTGGCGGACCACGCAGGTATTGAGGACGACGAGGTCCGCGTCGTCGGCCTGGTCGGTCGACTGGTAGCCCAGCGCTTCAAGCTGAGAGCCCAAGTGCCGCGAATCGGCCTCGTTCATCTGACAGCCGATGGTCCAGAGATGGTAGGTCTTGCTCACAGCGGCGTACTATAGGGGCCGCATCCTCCCATGCAAAGCAGGTTCGACGTCTGGCGGCGAAGATGGCTCCCCTCTCGTTATTCCCCGTGGGCGGTCAGGAACATGGCCTTTTCCAGCGCGGCGAAGAACTGTTGATAGGGCCCCGGTTCGTGCACCGGCTTGTTGAGGTACTGAAGCGAGGCCCGCACCAGCAGCTGGGTTTCTCCCCGCGGGCGAATGGAAACGGTCATGCGGGTCTCGAATTGAGGCTGGAGGGCTTTATTGGCCGACACCGTGCCCAGGAGCGCGTTGGCGTCTTCAATCATAAACTCCAGGTCTTGAAGGGTGGCGATGACGGTGCGCAGGGTTTTCTCCCGGTCCGTGGTGTCGAAAGCGCGGGTTTGATAGCTGCGGACCTCGACCTGGGAGGTCCCCGAGTCGAGCACTTTTCCACGGTTGCTTGCACATCCGGTCACTACCAGGATGCAAAGGACAAGGTGTAAGGGGGTTGCCAACGTTTTCATATCTTCTGCTCCTCCAGGAATACCGCCTTGGACAGCCGGCTGAAGAATTCCTGATAGACGTCCGGTGTATGGATCATTTCGATGCGTAAAACCTTGTTTTTGGGGTCCAGGAGCTGTCGCTGGAAGACCACGCGCACGGCGGTGCGGTTGTCCGTCAGTGGATGGGTGACTACGCATGCGTCGAACACTTGGATGAGTCCCCGGACATCTTCGGAAATACTGGGCACCATAAATCCGCCATAGACGAACACCAAAAGCTTGGCGAAATATTTTGAGTCGGCTGCGATGCGCCGGCGTTTCGACGCTGTGATCAACCCCACCGATGTATCGGTCTCCCCGAGGATGTAGCCGGTATCCTGGAGCAGCGCGGCACAGGCCGACAACAGTTTGCCTTCATCGGCAATATCAAACACGCGGGTCTGGACTACACGATATTCCGCTGTGTTGGGACTCGCCTGCAGCGCCTCGTGCGGTATGGAACGGCCGGTTGTGCACCCCGCCGTTCCGAGGCAGAGAAGCATGATCCCGATCGGCCCCCAACTTCTCCGCGAAGCGGTCATTGCTCCTGCTCCTCGAGGAACACTGCCTTGGACAACCCGCTGAAGAATTCCTGGTACAGCTCCGGTTCCGTCTGCATTTCGATCGCGTTGACTTGCTGCTCGCTGTTCAAGAGCGTCCGTCGAAAAAGGACGCGCACCGCAACGCGGTTTCCGGCTATGGGTTGCGTGGTCACCACGGCATGGACGGTCAAGTCCGTGGTCCTCGCCATGGGGGCGAACAGGAGCGAGGGGTCGCCGAGCGCCAATCCCAGTAGCATGAAGGCTGCGAGCTTGGACGCTTCCTTGGTTTCGACCGACGCCTCTCGCGTTTTGGATGCGGTAATCAGCCCCACCGAGGCATCGCTCTCCTCCACCGTGAAGCCGGTGTCCTGGAGCAGGGCTGCACAGGCTGACAACATCCGGCCTTCATCACCGGTATCGTAGCGGCGGGTCTGGCGTTCGCGATTCTCCATCATGGCCGGACTCATCTCCAGCATGTGTTTAGGAAACGACGCACACCCCAGCGCTCCTGCGCAGAGAATAGCGGCGCAACCGGCCCCGCAGCGGAGAAGGGTGATCCGCTGGATTCTCGTCATGGCACAGCTCGCTTAGAATCGTGATGCGTGGTACCCGAACTCCCGAACCTGTTTGTTCTCATCGAACTTGATGATCACGGTCAGCGTCTTCTGGCTCGATGATTCGGCCCCGGAGCCAATGCTGCCTCCCCCGATGCCGCCCCCGGAACCCAATACGAGCAGCCCGACGATCCCGCCGGAGCTCTTCGAATACCTCACTTCGCGGGAGATCCGGTCGTAAATCCAGACCTCTCGACCCTTTTCGTCGGTGGTGACGATGTTCGGTGATCCCAGGGCCTCCGCGACCCCCGCGCCGCTCATGCCGGCCTTGATCTCCGTCTGGACGGTTCCCACAGTCAATGGATCGTCCGGGGCTGCCACGTCTTTGGCGTGCCACGTCGCGCAGCCGGCGACCCCTAACACGCTCGTAATCGCTATCCACAAGACAACGCGCATTCGATGCACTCCTTTATCCCGCTGAATTCCAACGGCAGCATACCGGATCGAGGCGTCGAATACAATGAAAGAACCGCTCCATATATTCCTCGCTTGCGCCTATTGCTCTTTTGCCCGGTCTGTGTTGAGAATTCCGCGTGGCCAACACGCATTCAGAGTCGGACGTGCGCGGGGCGGTGGGGCTGGGACTGCTGGTCCTGCTCAGCCGGCTTCCGTTCATTTCGCGCAATTATGGCTATGATGGCGATGCTTGGAGCGTGGCGCGGGCGGCCCGGGAGATGGCGGCGGGGCATTCATATGTCTACTCGCGCCCGCCGGGATTCCCCTTGCAGGAATTGGGGACGGCGTTGGTTTGGCGGCTGGGACCGCTTGCGACCAACGGATTGACAGCGGTTTTCAGCGCGCTAACGGCAATGTTTTTCTATCTGACCTGCCGGCACCTGGGGTTGCGGCGAACCGATGCGGGATTGGCCTCCGTTGCCCTTGCGTTCACGCCCATCGTTTACGTGAACAGTACGGTGACCCTCGACTATGTGTGGGGGTTGGCATTCCTGATGGCCGGACTCTTTGCTACCTGTCGCGGTTGGGCGGTGTGGGCAGGCGTTGCGGTGGGGCTCGCCATCGGATGCCGTGCAACATCCGCCATGATGATTTTGCCGCTGGCCATGCTGTTGCCCCGCCGGCGAATTGTCGTGGCCGCGGCTGTCGCGTTGTCGGTGGGCACCCTGTGCTATGTCCCCGCGCTGCTCAGTTACGGCACATCCTTCGTTCGCTTTTCCGATGAAGTCCTTCCCCTGGGGTTGCGTGCCCAACTTCTCGGCTATGGTGCCACCGTGGGTCTCTGGGGGCCTTTGGGTGTTGCCGGATTGGTGCTCGCTTTGGTCAGCATGCCGTGGAGCTTTCGTCAGGCAAATCGAAAGCTGGTCACTGCGTCATGGTTGGCGATTCTGTTGGGCGTGCTGCTGTTTGCCCGGTTGCCGGTTGAATATGCATACCTGATTC
>RCNG010001077.1_pt1 | contig 13301 bp, 12 predicted proteins | sample 2041371 | NCBI WGS metagenome assembly RCNG01 (sample SAMN09708227, study PRJNA481090) | Marine sediment metagenome, whole genome shotgun sequencing project. | biome: marine sediment; feature: ocean; material: sediment; isolation source: Sewage treatment plant 1 marine sediment (STP1) ... | reverse complement strand
ACACAGTCTTTAAAAGATTTCTGACTAACTACCAATCCACAAGTCAGAAAAGGCATTTTTTCAGCCAAAATGATTTGATAAATTATTACCAAAGTAAACCTGCAGAAGAAGCAGGGACGCGTTGCGGAGGCGGAGGCGTCGTTCGAACGGGGATTGCTGAGTTCATCCGACGACGAGATTCTCCACCGTGAGCTGGGTCTGCTGCTGGCCGAGCAGGGTATCGCGGATCGCGCGCAGGTACACCTCGAGGAGTCCATTCGTCTCGGCAGCCGACTGAATGCGGAAGCCCATGTCGCTCTCGGAGCTTTACTTGCCCGGCAGGGCAAGTTGGTCGAGGCGACCAAGCACTACGATCTGGTGCTCGAGCAGGAGCCGCGAAATCCGGGTGCGAGAAACAACCGGGCCATCGCGATGATCAGTGTTGGCCGTATCGACGACGCCCAGAGTGATCTCGAGCTTCTCGTGGCTGACCATCCGGATTTTGCCGATGCGCACAACAATCTGGCGATGGTGGCGAGCCTTCTCAAGCAGTGGTCCAAGGCCGAGACGCACGCTCGTCGGGCGACGGAACTCGCTCCCAACTCGGCGGACGCCTGGAGCAACCTTGGTTATGCGTTGGAAGAACTCGGTCGGCTCGACGAAGCGGAACAGGCGTTTCGTATGGCGCTTCGGGCCAACCCCAGTCACTGGCGGGCTCGCTTCAACCTGGGATCCCTCCTCGCACGGATGGAGAGGTATGAGGAAGCCGCGGCTGAGCTGACGGAGGTGGCGGTGAGTCACCCGGTCACCGCCGAGGTCCACCTCGAGCTGGGCGATATTTTTGTCGGTCCCCTCGGACAGCCGGCGAAAGCGAGAGCGTACTATCAGGCGTTCCTGCGGCTCGCCCCGCAGCACCCGAGGGCCGACGAGATCAGAAATCTGCTGACAACGCTCGGCTGAGGGCGGCGGCCGGCGCTGACCTCGGGCGCCCTGGTTGCTGCGGGCAAGTGCCTGTGGAGGCGCGGGCGGGAATCAGTCAGGCCCCGCGAAGCCCGGGGTTCACTCGCGCCCTCTTCGATCCGGGTTGAACGCTCGTTGAGATTGGTTCAGGTCGGCAGCCCAGGTTCTCGAGGCACGCAAAAAAGGCGGGGCCGAAGCCCCGCCGAAGTGAATCTGTCTGTGCTGCGTCAGCGACGGGTCAGGATAAGAACGCCGAGACCGGCCAGCAGTCCAGCCAGCACGAGCATGCCGATCCCTGAGATGGTGGGGACGGGCTGCACGGCGTTGATGTTCCCCGGCCAGGCCGCGGTGGTGTCGCGGATACCCATGGGCGCGGTCGTGAACGGAGCGTTGCCGAACCACCAGTAGCGGGTGGAAACACCGTTGTTGGTCGCCCAAATGGAAGTATTGGCGACGGTATCGGTGAAGGAACCGCTCAGCGGCGCCGGGATTCCGTTGTACTGACCGGCGTAGAGGTTCGAGCTGCTCGCACCAGCCCGGATGTCCTTACGGAGGTTGTCCCCAAAAGTGTGACTGAAGCTGCCGCGGAATGCTCCGGTGCCGTCACCGATCAGAGGGACAGTTCCGGTAGGCATCGTAGCTCCGTCGCCCCAGTTCATTGCAGGGCGGTTGCCGGGAAAGACGAACGCGCCGGTGCCGGTGTATGGGGCGTCGACGAAGTGGGCCAAGAGGCCCGAGCTCGTCCACCACTGCGAACCGAAGTTCGCGTAGGTGAGCGTCCCGTAGGTACTCGAGTAGAATGCGTTGTCCAAGGTCCGGACGGTCACATCGACATCGACGTCCCAGGGTGCGGCGGTCGCCTCCGAGGTCAGCGAAATCGACAGGCCGACCGGACAGTTGTACCAACTCTGGGCGTTGGCAATTCCCGCGGTCGAGATCAGAGCGATCCCCACAACGGCTGCGATATACAAGTTCCTCCTCATTGTTCTTCCTCCTCCTCGGAAATATTGTATCCGGAATTGTTGTTCCTGTCTCTCTTCGAAAATACGAAATCACGGACCAGCATCACGGCGTGGCCGCGGCTGCCCGAAACCGAGAGCTTCAGGGTCGATTCGTCGGTGAGGCGCCAGACGATTTTGTCGGATGAGCGGACGACCTCAATCGTTCCGTCCTTGGTGTCGGTTGTTCTCATACGACGAAACTCAGTAACCAGGCTGTCAGCATCGCGATGGCACGTCACGAGCCGCTTCCCAGTTTCGTGGTCGGCCCCGTCCGGGACAAAGCGGTGTTCGTCGAATTTGAGGAAATTGAGGCCCTCGACGACGACATGAACATCGCTGTCGTTGTCGAGGACTCTGAGAGTGGTCTGACCGTTCTTGCCTACGTGCTGCCAGACCCCGGTGAGACCGGATGACGACGCGTTGACGAGACCCACATGTGCCGAGACAACCATGAGCGCGGAGACAATCCACCCGAAAGTCGCAGCTTTCAAGACGCTCGGCGCGCACGTTTCGGCCTTCCGGCGATGGCAGTCCATCCATGCGAAAATACCATAAATATCGAGAAAGACCAAGCCGGAATTGACTTCTGGCCCGTCTGTATCACCGGGTATCGTGCGGAAGACGTCGAAGTCGGGTAGGTGGCTGATGAGAAATGCAGGACGAGCTTTGAGGGCGGCCACAGAAAGACGCCGGGTTGCTATGCTTTGTCTCGATGCAATCGCGTGGGCCCATGACTTTGCGCCACCTCGCCATAGCCGCTGTGGTGCTGGTGCTGGTGAACGCTCAGTTGACGTGGTGGATCATCTTCACCACACGGCAGGCGCGCGAACGGCTGGAGCTCGAGCGGGAACTCCTCGGTCAGCGTGCCCGAGATTGGGCTGCGGTCGTGGCGATCTCCGGGCCGGTTCAGGAACCACCGGTGCCGGTGGGCCTCGAGATGGTGACCGTTGCCGATCTCGAAGAGACGCGTCCCGGACGTGTCCTGACCGGACATCGGCATGGGTGGGTTGTCCGCCCGACAAAGGACGCCTGGGATCACATCCTCAACGAATATCGACGCCGAATCGTCATGATGGTCTCGGAGGGGGCCTTTTTCGCGATCCTGTTGATTGTGTTCATGGGGTTGTTGTGGCGCGCCTTTCGCCGGGACGTAGAACTGGAAAGACAACACCGGAACTTCCTGTCGGCGATCACTCACGAACTCAAGTCGCCCATCGCGGCGATCCGGATCGCCCTCGAAACCGTGGTCAGGGGTCGCGCGGACGCGACGACCTCGTTGCGATTCATCTCCAACGCCCTGGACGACACAGATCGTCTCGACCACCTGGTCCAGAAGGTCCTTCAGGCAACTCGGTACGGCAGCAGGTCGGCGAAACTGAAATTCGTTCGGGGGCCGATCGGTGGTGTGGCCGAACGGGCGGCAGTGGCTTTTGAGGCTCGGGCAGCCGCCGCTGGAGCGACCGTTGAGACCGAGGTTGTCGACGATGTGTGGGCCGAGATCGACGATGAGGCCATGGCCATTGTCGTGTCGAATCTACTCGAGAATGCGCTTAAGTACGGCGGCGAGCCCGCCGAGATCCGGATCGAAGTTCGGGCCGAAGTTGATTGCGCTGTGCTCGAAGTGAGTGACAATGGAGATGGAATCCCCGAGAGTGAGGTTCCCCTCATCTTCGACCGGTTCTACCGGGCGGGAGACGAGATGACCCGGACCAGTCAAGGAACCGGTCTCGGGTTGTATCTGGTACAAAGAATAGCGAAGACTCATCACGGAACGGTTTCGGTGGCGGCCACCGGGTGCGACGGGACCACCATGCGTGTCACACTGCCCGGGTGCGAGGCGGGGGAGGATCGAGAGTGAAGAAGCACATTCTCATTGTCGAGGACGAGGAACACCTGGCCGAGGCGCTTGCACACAACCTCCAGTTCGAGGGCTACTCAACGACGGTGGCCAACAACGGTGAAGAGGGCCTCCAGCTCGCCCAGTCGATCCACCCGGATCTGATCATCCTCGACATCATGATGCCCAAGCTCGACGGTCTCGAAGTGTGTCGTCGGCTGCGGTCGGGCGGAAGCCGGACTCCGATTCTCTTCCTGACCGCCAAGTCCTCGGATGCCGACCGCCTGCTCGGCCTCAAGGTGGGCGCCGATGACTACGTCGCCAAGCCCTTCCTCCTCGAGGAGTTGATTCTCCGAATTCAGGGCATTTTCCGGCGTCAGGAGTGGTACGGGATTCCCCCTGATGAGCGGGAGATCTTTCGTTTCGGCGGTAGCGAGGTCAACTTCCGAACCTATGAAGCGACCACCGGTGACCGCACCATCCGCCTGACCGAGAAGGAATGCATGTTGATGAAACTCCTCGTCGAGCGGCGCAACCAGGTAGTCTCGCGGGAGGAGATCCTCGAACGAGTGTGGGGCTACCGATTCTCGACATCGTCGCGAACCATCGACAATTTCATCGTCCGACTCCGCCGGTACTTCGAGTCCGATCCCAAGAACCCGCAGTTCATCCACTCGGTCCGCGGGGTCGGCTACCGGTTCACACCGACCTAGGAGCCTGCAGTGAATAAATGGTGGATGATCTCGCGCCACCGGTTTGCCTTCGGCGCCCTGCTCTTGGGAAACGCGGTGCTCTTTGCCGGTGTCGATCCGCCGACACGGCTGGCCACCGCCGCGGTGGTCCTGTTGTTGATCTTCGACCTGCGACGGATTCCTGACGTTCCGCGTCTCCACCGGCTTGCCGGGTTCATCGCCGGGTCCCTGGCGCTCATTCAGCTCGCCCCCCTGCCGGAGGTACTTCGAAGGATCGTCGAGCCCGGCTTCACCGACGTGATGGCCACCGGGTGGGCGCCGTTGTCGCTGGCGCCGTGGGCGACCCTCCAGGCGGCCGCATCCGGTGTGTTGGTGGCGGGGATCGCTCTCACCGCGGCTCGTATCGCGACGACCAGGAGCGGTCTGCCCGTACTCCTCGCGCTGCTCGCCGGAACCGGCGTCCTGGTTGCTGTGCTCGGGTTGGCGGGCGAAGCCGGCGCTCCCGAGAAGGTCCTCCTGCTGCGGGACAACACCGGTGGAGGCAGCCCGTACGGCCCGTTTGTCAACGAGAACCACTTCGCTCAGGCCATGGAACTCACTCTCCCGGCCGCGCTCATCCTCCTTGCCGTCAACGCCCGCCAACTGAGAGGTTCCGGTGGTCGGCGCCAGGTGGCCGCGGTCATGGTCCTCTCTTCGGCGGTGGTGACGGTGGTGACGGTGGCCGCCATGGTGCGGTCCGGGTCCAGGGGAGGGGCACTCTTTCTCTTGGTCGCCCTGGTTCTGACCTTCCCCCTTTGGCTGCGTCCTCGACGGTTCCGGGGCCGACGGTGGCCGGCCGTCGTTGTCGCCTTGCTCCTCATCGCCGTGATCGGCAGCCTCTCATGGACCAGACTGCCGGAACTCGAAGAGGGTTTTCGCGACCTCTTCGCGGTCGAAGGGGTTGACGGCAATACCCGCTGGGATCTTTGGTCGGGCACCGTGGGCTCGTGGGAAAGATCGCCCGTGGTGGGTTCTGGCCTCGGCAGCTACCGCTACGTCATCGGGATGGACAAACCGGCCACCGGCCGGTCGGTGCTCGAACAGGCCCACAACGACTGGCTGGAGTGGGCCTCCACAACGGGCATCGTCGGGGTGGCGGCACTGTTGCTCTTCGTGATCGGCGTCGGCATGAGTCTTGCGCCCTGGCGGGTTCGTCGGCTTCGGTTCGAGTTTCGGTACGCCCTCGCCGGGATTGCCCTCGCGCTTGTGGCGACCGCTATCCACGAGATCGTGGGGTTTGGCCTCCAAACCCCGCTCAATCGCTATCTTTTCGCTACCTGGATCGGAATGTTGTGGGGCCTGGCCGGTCGGGGCCGCGATCAGGATCGCGGCAGGCGGGATCGAGAATCCCCCGAAGGAGAGCCCGCATGAGTTCGCCACTGCTGCAACCGGGCGAGATCGACCGACACCTGCGGTCCATGCGGTTGATGACCGTCGGGTTTCTGGCCACCGTGCCGATGGCGGTCGCAGTCATGATTCTGGTTCCCGGCCGCGACGGAGTGGCGCCTCCGATGGCAGTGAGCTTGATCGCCGCCGTGGCCGCCCTGTGGATCGGATTCACCGCCAATCGTGACGCCCAGGCGCGGCTCGATCGGGTCAAACGGAAGTTCGCGGCCGAGGGCGATATCCATGAGCTTCTCCGGGACCACCGTCTGGTCAACCTTGCGGTCCTCGCGCGGCTCGAGGTCATGGTGGTTGCATCGGTGGTTGCGTCGATCTGGGGTGGGGGCTCGGCCGCCGCATGGGGGGTTCTGGCCCTGGCTGCCATGATGATGGCCCTCAGCTGGCCGACAGCCGACAAGACCGACATGCTCGTCCAGAGGGCGCGGGAGCAGCGGGGGAGGTAGTCGCTCGTCTCTCGTTCCTGGTTTCTCGACCTTCGTCCGACGAATGACGAGAAACGAGTGACAAATTCTCGCATTCGGAATTCCCCGTCCTTTCTGCGCTTTGAAACCATTGAGACCGCGTTTCCGTAGAAAACACCGCGGGACTCTGCGCCCGTCGTTGGAGGATTGATGAAGAAGATCTGGTTGGGTCTCGCGATCGTAGTCGTGGCAGCGGCGGCGTACAGCCTCATCGCCCTACCGAAGGGCGCGGGATGGACCACTGACTCGCCCGAGGCTCTGGCTGAGTTCGAGGCCGCGGTGGATGCCCAGATGAAGCTCTACCACAACGACGTGCAGGCGCATCTCGAAAGGGCGGTCGAGCTCGATCCTGATTTTGTCATCGCCAAGCTCTACCTCGCCGATCAGGTCAAGATGGACGACGAGAATCAGGCAACCCAGCTGTTGAACGACGTGATCTCTGCCGATCAGTCAAAGCTGACCGAGAGAGAGCGGGTCCTCATCGATCGAGCGCGAGCCCTGCAAGAGAAACGCTACGAAGACGCGGACGTGATGCTCGATACGTATCTTGCCGATCATCCGGACGATCCGTTTTTCCTCCATCGCAAAGCGCTCGTTCTCTGGAGCGATGGAGATTTTGACGAGGCCGAGCGGCTCAACCAGCGTCTCATCGAAATCGCACCGAACTGGGTGATTGCTTACAACCAATTGGGCTATATCGCCATGTCGCGGGGCCGGTTCGCCGAGGCTGAGGAGTACTTCACCAGCTATCGTTTTGTCGCTCCGGACCAGGCAAACCCGCATGATTCGTTGGGTGAGCTCTACATCATGATCGGTCGCTACGACGAGGCCGAGGCTTCGCTTCTTCGCTCGATCGAGATCAAACCCGATTTCTGGGCTGCCTACGACCATCTGGCCTTGGCCAGGATGATGATGGATGATTTTGTCGGTGCGGAGGATGCGCTCGCCATGGCCGAAGAGGCGGGCGAGGTTCCCGACTACTGGAAGACCGGCATCGGGTGCATCCTCAAGATCGCCGAGTTGGCCGACAATGAGCAGAATCGTGAATTGCTCGCAGTCCGCGACGAAAGCCCGGCTTGTTTCAAGGGTCACTCCCAGGGCCGTGCGGAGGTCACCGTCCACCGCGCCGCCTGTCTCCTCGGCGAGTGGGATGTCGCCGACGCCATCGAGGAGAAGTTTGCGGATCTGATGGAAGAGATGGAGAAGGGCACGGACCAGGGAGAGATGTCCGTTGTGGCCGGGGGAATTGCCCATCTCTACGGTGTCCGAAAAGCCATCGAGGGCGATCTCGAGGGCGCCATCTCGAGCTTCAAGGAAGCCGACCATCAAATGACCTACATCCAGGCCTCCAACGGGCTGTTCAAACTCTACAACCGACTCTTCCTGGTGGAGACTCTCTTCGCCGCCGGGATGGATGGCAAGGCCCACCAAGTGCTCTCGAAGGTGCGTTCGGTCAATCCGACCTATGTCGAGGATTTCGAGGAACACGGTCTCAAGAAACTCGGGCTGGAGCGCTGATAGTTCAGGTGTGGAACGCCTGAATTGTGGGCGGGGATGCAGCCCTCCTCGACAAGAAGAACCTTAGGGGAGGGATTTATCCCCTCCCGCGATGATGCTGGATTTTGCAGGAGGCTGAGCTGTCAGGTTTCGGGGCCATCGCAGCTGCTCCTTGGTGCGACCAGGCATTCGCGATGGGCTAACACCTAATACCTAATACCTAATACCTAATACCTGTTACCCTCCGCCTCCCGGTCCCTCTCTCCCTTCCCCCATCAGATGCTTCTCGAAGAAGTCGGAGATCGCGCCGAAGACCTGTAGGTGCGAGCCGGAGGCGTTGATTCCGTGGGTCAGGTTCGGGAAGAGCATGAGATCGAATCGGACCCCGGCTCGCCACGCCTGGTCGGCGAGCTGTAACGTGTGCTGTACGTGGACGTTGTCGTCTCCCGTGCCGTGGATCACCAGAAGTGGATCGGCGAGCTCGGCGATGGCATCGAGGACCGAGCCGGCGGCGTAGCCTTCGGGGTTGGCGTCCGGGGACCCCATATAGCGTTCGGTGTAGATGGAGTCGTAGAGGCGCCAGTCCGTCACCGGCGCCACCGCGACGCCGGCGGCAAACACCCCGGGGGCGTGGGTCAGAGCAAATGTGGTCATGTAGCCGCCGTAGGACCAACCCCAGATACCGATCCGATCGGGATCGACCCAGGCCTGAGATCTGAGCCATTTGACACCCGCAAGCTGATCCGGGAGCTGTTTCGACCCGAGCGCGAGATCGGTGGCCCCTTCGAACTCGCGGCCGCGTGCCGCCGAGCCCCGGTTGTCGAGGGCGAAAACCACGAAACCGCGGCCGACGAGGGTGTGATTGAAGAGGCCGCTGCTTCGTGGCCATTGATCGCGGACGACCTGAGCGTTGGGGCCGCCATAGGTGTAGATCACCACGGGGTAGCGCCGAGATTCATCGAAGTCAGGCGGCAACAGGAGCATGGCATCCAGGCTGAAACCGTCATCGGCGGTGACCTCGACCCACCGGTGGTTCGCAAACTCGATGGCGGGAACGGGCTGCTCGACCGGGACTTCCGCTGCGGCGGCGCCCCGCCCGTCCACCACCTTCCACCGGGGTGGTGCGCCAAAGGATGATCTCTTGACCAGGAGCCGCCCGGATGGAGCGAGATCGGCCGAGTGGGTGCCGGAAACCGGGGTGAGGGCCATCGTCTCACCGCTCGCGATATCGATCCGGAAGAGGCGTCGTTCCAAGGGGCTCGGCCGCGCCGCCTGGACCCAGGCGAATCGCCCGGCCGGGTCCACCCCGACGAGGTCCGTGACATCCCAATCGCCCCCGGTCAGAGTGACGGCGGTCCCGTCCGGATGGATGCGATAGAGATGCATATTTCCGCTTCGTCTGGCCTGCCACAGAATGGACCCGTCGTCGAGGAAGTGGACATCGTCCACGGGGAGGGTCCAGAAGGGATCGGTCTCATCGATGAGGACGGTGGTCGAGTCGCGGTCGAGGGGGTTGGCGCGGACGAGTTGGAGGCGTTCCTGGGCTCGATCCAGGATCTGGTACCAGAGATCGCCGTCAGGAGTGAGGCCAAAGCGGGGGATGTAGGGCGCAGGTGTGTTGAACCGGGTCTCGGTCCGAACCGATGCGCCGGAGGTGTCGTTGAATCGGACCACATGGAGCGAGGGAATCGGCGAAGGGTCACCGGGATTTGGGTAGCGCTGCCTGGTGACCTTCGAGTGGGTGTCCATCAGGTCGACGAGGTGAAAGACGGGAATCTCGCCGTCGTCGAGTCGCAACCAGACGATGGCGGAACCGTCCACCGCCCACTCGAAGGCGCGCCCGTCGCGACCCGCGAGCTCCTCCTGGTAGACCCAGTCGAAGACTCCGTTGAAGACGGTCTCGGAGCCGTCGTCGGTGAGACCGACTTCTGTATCCAGTTCGAAATCCCAGACCCAGAGGTTGTTGTCGCGAACCCAGGCGATGCGGCGTCCGTTCGGAGAAAACTGGGCGTGCAACTCGTCGCCGGCGCCCGCATCCAGATTCGTCAGGGTGCCCGCTGCGAAATCGAAGAGGACGGGGTCCTCAGAGCTGTTGACCAGAATCGCTGTGCCGTCCGGCCGCCAGACCGGGTCCTCGAGGGTGGGCGCGTCACCCGTCCGGTCGCCCCAAACCGCGTCCAGGCGATGGTCGTCCACCAGCATCCTGCGATCTCCGCTCACCGGATCAAACTCCATCAGCCGGGAGTTCGTGTCGTCGGTCCGGTCGATCCAGATCACAGTCTCGCGACCGGGTCGCCACTCGACTTTCGGTGAATAGAGGCGTGCTGCGGCCTCCTTCCCAAACACGTTCTCCAGATCGGATGAACCGGTTTCAGCCGCCTCTGGGCTGAGGGACAGAAAGCCGATGACCGCGAATAGAGGGAATCGGAGGGCGAGAATCCTCAGGTGCGAAGGCGGCCGATAACCTCTGCCAGTTCGGTGACCAGCTGGTGATCGCCGAGCCGGAGACGGATCGCATCGAGGGTGCTCGTGAAATACCAAAGTTGCTTCTCCTCGGGTGAGTTGAACCGATTCCAGACCAGTCGTGGATCGGCGACCACATTGAGGTCGATCTCCAGCGACAGAAGGTTGTGGAGCACATCGGCGCCCTTGATGAAGACGGCATCGAGGGGCATGGTCTCGATCTCGGCAAGCTGCTCGCGCTTGCGGAGCTCCCAGGTCTCACCTCGACTGTGTCCGGGTCGTTTGTTCTCGGTCACCGCCAGGACCAGATCGAGCACATCGTCGTTGGTGAGGTCGCGAATGCGCCGCCGGCCGTCGGGATCGGGGACATCCTCGAGGTAGTCGTGGAGCGCCGCGGCGGCGAGGATCTCGTCTCGCGCCCCAAGCCGAGCGAGGATTGTCATGGTGCCGATGAGGTGGGTGATGTAGGGGATGTGGTCGTCGGGCAATGGGTTGCTTGGCACCGCGGGCGCGGTGTCCGAATCGTCGCGTTTCCGGAACTGGTGGTAGTGGCCCTGGGCCGCGAGCCGAACCGCCGCCTCGATCATGGGCGACAAGAGTGGTGCAGAACCTGGGCTGGATTCGCTTGTGCTCACTGGCGAGCATTGTACCTCGCGGTGCAGGGGAGCGCAGGTTAGACTGTCACCAGGAGGTACTGATGCGACGCTTGACCCACCTATTGCTCTTGTCTCTGATGACGGCTTCCTTCGCGAACGCGCAGTTTGTCGCGCCGGGAGCATCGATCCCGGTGGTGGCCAGCGCTCCCGGTCTCAACAACACCGATTGGCGTACGGATGTCAGTGTGGTCAACCTCGGGACCACCGATACCTCCATCGTGCTCCTCCTCCAGCCCGAGATCAGAAACGGCGTACCGGTCTTTGAACCGATAATCACCGAGCCCATCATCGTCGCGGCAGGGACCCAGCGCACCATGCGCAACATCGTTGAAACGGTCTTCGATCTGAGCAACACCAAGGGCGCGTTGTCGGTATTCTCGACCGATGGCGCTCCCCTCGTCGTCAGTGCGCGGATCTACACCTATGGTGATGACGGTGGGAGCTATGGCCAGAACGTTGAAGGGTTGCTGGTTGCCAACGATGCCTGGACGGCGGGGATCGCGCACGACGACTTCTACCGAACCAACATCGGTATCTACCTCCCGTTCGACCCGGCTCCTGGTACCACCACTCGGTTCAGAATTCGTGTCTATGACAAGGATGGCGAAGAGGTCGGGGTCGGGAACATCAACTTCAGATCCGCCGGGGTGCAGCAGCTCAGTCTTTCGGCTTTTGGCGTCGGCACGCTGCTCGACGGATATGTGGAGTTCGATGCCCTGGATCCGACGGTTGCCTTCTACGCCTACGCCTCGCGGGTCGATCAGACCTCCGGTGACGCGGTCTTCCGCCAGGCCAAGGGCCGCCGGAGCGATTTACCGTAGTTTTTTCGGCAGAGGCCGGGAAAGACCTACAGAAATCCGCGCTCGCGCATCCAGTCGTCGTTGTAGATCGTGCTGAGATAGCGGCAACCCGAATCGGGGAAGAGGGTGACGATGCGCGCGGGTTCGTCGAGCCGACCGGCGAGTTCGCGAACCCCCCACAGAGCGGCGCCGCTGGAACCACCCGCGAGGATGCCCTCGCTACGGGCGAGTTCCCGGGTTGTGAGGAAGGCGTCGCGATCCTTGATTCGGATCATGTCGTCGATGAGGTCGAATTCGGGGCAGGAAATGAGTTCCTCGTCGCCGAGTCCCTCGAGGAGGTAGCGGCCGGGCTCGACCAGGACTCCATTGTGGAAGTGGTCGAAAAAGACCGAACCCTCCGGGTCGATGGCGATGACCTTGATGGCAGGGTTGCGTTCCTTGAGAAAACGAGCGACTCCGCAGATGGTGCCGCCGGTGCCGATTCCGGCGACCACATAGTCGATATCTTGTGCCATCTGGCGCCAGATCTCGGGACCCGTTGTGCGGTAGTGGGCCTCGGAGTTCTCGCGGTTGTTGTGCTGATCCGGGAAGTAGGCGGATGGGTTCTCTGCGGCCAGCCGGCGGGCGGTTCGGTTGTAGCTCTCGGGGTGCTCCGGTGGGAGCTCGCCGTCCACCAGGACCAGATTGATACCCATCGCTCTCAGGCTGTCGAGCTTCTCCTTCGAGGTTTGGCGCCGCACGACCATGGTGCACTCGAGGCCTTCCAGAATCGACATCAGGGCGAGGCCCATTGCTGTATTGCCTGAAGAGTTCTCGATGACAGTGTCGCCGACAGCCAACCTGCCGTCGTCGAGGGCCTTCTCGACCATGTAGCGCGCGATACGGTCCTTGACGCTGCCCATGGGGTTCATGTACTCGATCTTGGCGAAGACCTCGCAGTCGAGGCCGGCGACGGAGCGATCGAGGCGGACCAGGGGCGTCCAGCCGATGGCGTCGGAAATGCGTTCGTAGACCCTTAGCTCGTTCATGGTCCGAAAGTATAGTCTTCGTTCGCGCCGGCTGGTGTGAAAAACTCGTGGCGATTCCGAGGCAGAGCCACTTCCGCCGTGGGTGTTGCCAAGAACACAACACCGACGAGGTGTCGATTGTTACCGATTTTCATCGATGCGCCCAAGCAGGGATTCGACGGTCGGCAGTGAGGTCTCGGGAACCCATAGAACGACTCGATAGACCATTGATGGGCCGATCCGTCCCCACGTCATTGCCATGGCCCACCTGGCGGCGGAGCGGTTGACGAGGCCGAGTGGTTCGCCCTCGGCCTCGGGGTTGTAGGTCCCCGGGTCCACCAACGTGGCAATGGCCTGTTGCGCGGGCAGGGTCAGCCAGAGTGCGGTCCGGTGTGCCAGTTCACCCTGGCCGAGGGCGAGGATCAGCCGTTCGCCAAGCTTCTGGAGCGATGGGCCCACTGGAAGCAGAACGGCATCGGGTTCGGAGGCGGGGCGGTAGATGTGG
>RCNG010001076.1_pt1 | contig 13309 bp, 15 predicted proteins | sample 2041371 | NCBI WGS metagenome assembly RCNG01 (sample SAMN09708227, study PRJNA481090) | Marine sediment metagenome, whole genome shotgun sequencing project. | biome: marine sediment; feature: ocean; material: sediment; isolation source: Sewage treatment plant 1 marine sediment (STP1) ... | reverse complement strand
ATCGGCAGATCGAGAAACTCTGCCATTTGCGGCCCCACCTGAGCGGTGTCGCTGTCCAGGGTCCTTGCCCCGCACAGGATCAGCGAGAAGTGGCCGAGCTTGCGGACACCGGCGGCCAGGGTGTAAGCCGTTGCCAGCGTGTCCGCGCCTGCGAATGCCGGGTCTGAGAGCAGGACCGCCCTGTCGACCCCGAAGGCCAAGGCCTCACGGAGGGCCTCCTCCGCCTGCGGAGGGCCCATGGACAGGACCACCACTTCCCCGCCCTGTTTCTCCTTCAGGTTCACGGCAAGCTCGATGGCCCGACGATCATAGGGGTTCAGGATTCCCTCGACCCTGTCCCGGTCGATCTGGTAGGCATCTCCCGTCCTCTTGAAGACGGGTTCCCGGGGGACCTGTTTGATGCAGACGACCCATGTCGGCTTCATGGCTTGGACTTCTCCTGCAGACTTCTTGCAATCACCATGCGCTGTATCTCGGATGTGCCCTCGTAGATTTCGGTTACGCGGGCATCCCTCCAGTAGCGCTCGATCGGATAGCTCTTCGAGTAGCCGTACCCTCCGTGGATCTGCACCCCCCGGGAGCCGGCGCGGCTGGCCGCTTCGCTGGCGTAGAGCTTGGCCATGGCCGATGCGGAGGAGAAGGGCCGTTCGTTGTCCCGCAGCCAGCCCGCCTGGTAGACGAGCAGGCGAGTCGCTTCGATCTCGGTGGCCGTGTCCGCCAGCATGTTCTGTATCGATTGAAACTGGGTCAGCGGGGCCCGGAACTGAATCCTCTGCTGCGCGTATTCCAGCGAGACGTCGAGGCTTGCCTGGGCGATGCCCAGGGCCTGCGAGGCGATGCCGATTCGTCCCACGTCGAGGGTCTGCAGGGCGATCCGGACGCCGTCCCCGGGCCGGCCCAGCAGGTTCTCCTTCGGGACCGGGCAATCCGTCATGATCAGGGAAGAGACCGGGTTGGAGCGCATGCCGCAGAGGTCTTCCAGTGGGCCCACAGAGAAGCCGCGCATGCCGCGCTCGACGATCAGGGTGCTCAGTCCCCTCTTCTTGTCTTCCGGATCCGTGCGGGCCAGGACCACGGCCACGCCCGCGATCGCCCCGTTCGTGACCCAGATCTTGTTTCCGTTCAGGATGTAACGATCGCCGTCGAGGATTGCGGTCGTCTCGGTGGCAGAGGCGTCCGATCCTGCGTTCGGCTCGGTCACGCAGAAGGCGCCGACACGGTCGCCGGAACACATGCCGGGAAGGATGCGCCGTTTCTGTTCATCCGTTCCATACGCTTCGATCGGATACAAGGACACGCTGTTGTGGACCGTCACGGCGAGTGCGATTCCCGCGCAGACCCGGGCGAGCTCCTCGATCGTGATGGCATAGCTGATCGTATCCATTCCCGCCCCGCCCCATTCCGGGGAGGCCTGAAGGCCGAACAGGTTCATGGCCTTCATGTCGTCCATCAGCTCCCAGGGGAAGCGCGCCTGTTGATCGAGCTCGTGGGCAATCGGTCCGATCCGGCTCGTGGCGAACTCTCGTACGGTCCGGCGAATGACTCGCTGTTTCGGGTTGATCTCGAAGTCCACAACGGATCCCTTTCTAACCTTCAATTCCTTTGGGCGGCGGCTTCCTCTTCAAAAGCGACGACGATCGGGCGAATGCATTCCTGAAAGGTGATCGGCGTCCCCTCGAAGTCTTCCAGGAGATGGTCGAGGAAGCCGGGCCGATACGGAGCCCTGCGATAATCGAAATCCCCGGGCACGAGACTCACCTGCTCCCGCCCGAAGAACCTGTCCGCAGGGTTCTCCCGCCGGACTGCGGCGCGAGGCAGGTTCAGGATCCCCACGATGCGGCGGAATCTCTTGAAATCAGGGCGCCGCGACAGATAGCAGTCGGCCATCCTCTTCTTCGTCTCCAATTCCCGGCCGTCCAGAACCATCCAGTACTTCTCGCCCGGGTACCCGGTACGCAACCTCTCGGGCAGAAGGGTCGTCAGGACGTATTCCGGAAACTGGTACAGAGGAATGTCCGCCTCCACTTCCTTTGCGAAGTTGTGAACCGCCAGGGCCCCGAAGAAATGGGCCAGGCCGTGTTCCGGGTGACCCCCGTGGAATCCCACCGCAAAGGCCACATCCGGCCTGAACTCGTACGCGGCTTCGGCCATGGACCTGCGGATCGGCTCGAAGAAGGCGATCACCTCGGACAGCCGCAAGGCGGACCTCTTCAGTCTGGCCAAGTTCCGGTAGATCTCGTTCTCCGAATGGCCGAAGAACCGGGCCTGGTCGGCGGCCACACCGGACGTTCCGAGGCTCTCCAGGGCCTCCGCCTTGCGGGTGGCAGCGTATCGAACCGGATCCAGGTTCTCTGTCCGGGCCAGCCCGTCCCCGTTGGTCATGAAGACGACCCGAATCCGGTCTCTGAGCCGTTGAAGGATCCCGGAGCAGGCCAGCTCGTCATTCGGGTGCGCGAGCACCAGGAGTGGCCTCTCGCTTCTTGTCAGAATTTGTGCGAAGGATCCTGCATTCACTTTCTTCCTTCCGGGACTGCCTCAGAATCCGTGCCTTGCCGGTGTGACGGTCAGAACTCCTCATCCTAGGAGAAGCATGCACCCCGGTCAAGAAAGCGGCAGAAAACGGCAGGAGTCAGGGATCAGGGGTCGGGGTTGGGGGTAGGATCTTGAGCTCTATTCTGCGGTTCAGTGCGCGGCCTTCGGCGTGCCGGTTGCTCGCGATCGGATGGACCTCACCGTAGCCTTTCGTGACCATCTGGGCGCTGGGAACGCCCCGGGCGGCCAGATACAGCTTCACCTCTTCCGCCCTCTCCAGGGAGATCTTACGATTGAGCCTCGCCGGTCCCTCGTTGTCGGTGTGCCCGCCTATCTCAACCGTTACGTCCGGGTTTTGTTTGAGGATATCCGCGACTTCGTTCAGGGTGGGCGAGGATCCGGGGGCGAGCCTCGCGCTCCCGACCCCGAATTGGATCGTGGGCAGAACGATTTCCCCCCTCTGGATCCAGGAGCAGCCGGATTCGTTCGGTTCGGCCTCCGGGCTCGTGTCCGGGCACTTGTCCAGCCCATCCGCTACGCCATCTCCGTCCGTGTCGACCCGGCAGCCCCTTTCGTCCACTGCTGCCCCCGCGGGGGTGGACGGGCATTGATCGATGCCCTCGAAAATGCCGTCCCCGTCCGAATCGTACGGACAGCCCTCCTCATTGATCAGCACTCGAGGGTCTGTATCCGGGCACTTGTCCAGTCCGTTGAGGATCCCGTCCGAATCCGAGTCTCTCGGACAGCCTGCCGCGTCGACGGTGGCTCCCCGAGCCGTTTCCGCACACTGATCGATCCCGTCGAAGACACCGTCCTGGTCCTTGTCTGTCGGACATCCGCTCGTGTCGACGATTGCCTGCAGCGGCGTGTCCGAGCACGCATCCTCGCGGTCACCGACACCGTCCCCGTCGGTATCCTTTGCCCTGCCCAGACGGAGGGCCATCCGAAGCGGCGAGTCCGCCCGGTCGTGCTGAATCGACCGGCTTCCATCGAATCCCGGATGCGGAGAGGAAAGAACGGCCGAACTGTTTCCGAAATGGCGGGAGGCTTCCGGCGTCCCGGGGGTTGCGGCGACCAGGGCCACTACGATCGATGCGGCGACCGGAATCGATAAGGGCCGACTCGCCTGCATCCTTCACCCCCATTCCTGCTTGTATTTCGAACCCTTGTCCCTACTGAGCCCTTCCATACAACAAGTCGGCCCGGTTATCAAGTTTCGCCGGTTTGGGCGATTCGCCGGATCTTCCGGCCCCGTTGACTCTCGCCCGGCGCTTCCGGTAGGTTCCCCTGAGAACAAAACGGGGGAGGCGATCATGCGTGTTGGATTCGATAACGAGAAATACCTGAAAGAGCAGACTTCCGCCATCCTGGAACGGGTCGAGCAGTTCGACAACAAGCTGTACCTGGAATTTGGGGGGAAACTGCTTTTCGACTACCACGCATCTCGCGTCCTGCCCGGCTTTGACCCGAACGTGAAAATGAAGCTCTTGCAGAAGCTGAAAGACAGGGCGGATATCCTGCTCTGCATCTATGCAGGGGATATCGAGAGAAAGAAGGTGAGAGCGGATTTCGGCATCACCTATGACTCGGACGCGCTCAAGCTGATCGACGATTTGAGGGAATGGGGCCTCGAGGTCGTGGGCGTCGTGATCACCCGGTTCGAGAACCAGCCCGGGGCCACGCTGTTCAAGAACAGATTGGAACGTCGAAACGTAAAGGTCTATACACACAGCTTCACCAAGGGATACCCTACCGATGTGGATTTGATCGTGAGCGATCGGGGATACGGGGCGAACGAGTATATAGAAACCGAGAAGCCCCTGGTTGTCGTCACCGGTCCGGGCCCGGGCAGCGGCAAGCTGGCGACCTGCCTGTCCCAGTTCTACCACGACCACAAGCGGGGGATACGAGCCGGCTACGCGAAGTTCGAGACCTTCCCCATCTGGAATCTGCCCGTCAAGCATCCCGTGAACATGGCCTACGAAGCGGCCACGGCGGACCTCCAGGATTTCAATCTGATCGATCCTTTCCATCTGGAGGCCTACGGAAAGACGACGGTCAACTACAACCGGGATGTGGATGCCTTCCCGGTGCTGAGAAGGATCCTGGAGAAGATCACCGGGGCCACGGGCTACCAATCGCCGACGGATATGGGCGTGAACCGGGCAGGATTCGGCATCACCGACGATGCAATCGTCAGGGAAGCGGCCAAACAGGAGATCGTGAGGAGGTTCTTCCGGTACAAGTGTGAGTACGCCATGGGATTTGCGGATGCGGAAACATGCCAGAAGGCCGAGCTTTTGATGAAGGAACTCGATCTGAGCCCGGACTACAGAAGGGTGGTGGGGCCCGCCATGGAGGCGGCCGAGGAAGCGGAAAGCTCGGGCAAGGGAAACGAGGATGTCTTCTGCGGCGCAGCCGTCGAACTCAAGGACGGCACCATCGTGAGGGGCAAAAACTCCGCCCTCATGCACGCAGCGTCCAGCCTCATCCTGAATGCCATCAAGGAACTGGCGGAGATCCCGGACAAGATACACCTCCTGGCGCCGAACGTTATCGAGTCGATCGCGAACCTGAAGAAGAACATCATGAACCGAAAGACGGTGAGCCTGAACCTGGAGGAAACACTCATTGCGCTCAGCATCAGCGCGACGACCAACCCGACCGCTCAGGTGGCCATGGAGAAGCTCAAGGAGCTTCAAGGCTGTGAGATCCACACCACCCACATGCCGACCCCCGGCGACGAGTCAGGCCTGAGAAGGCTAGGGGTAAACCTGACGAGCCACCCCGATTTCGCTACGAAACGCCTCTTTCTGTCCTAGCTCCCTCCCTTGTGAATCCACATCGTTAAGTCTATCCTCTAAATAGGATATTACGTGTGGATTGGAGCCCCGAAGTGACGGAACGCAACCCAGGAGACTCTGCCCAACGCCCTGTCTGCATCGTGGGAGGTGGGGTCATCGGGCTGGCCATCGGCTGGCGCCTTGCCAGGAAGGGTGCGGCAGTAGAAGTGTTCGATCTAAGCACCGCGGGACGGGGGGCAAGCTGGGCTGCGGCCGGCATGCTCGCGCCCCTTTCCGAGGTCGGGTTCGAGGACGAGGGGTTTCTCTCCCTTGGCCGCGAGAGCCTGCGCCTCTACCCCCAGTTCCTGGAGGAGTTGAAAGAGGACGCAGGGGTCGAGGTTCGACTGGACACGCAGGGTACCCTGATCATTGGCCTGGACAGGGACGATGCCGAGAGACTCCGCCGGCTTTGCGAATTCCGAGAGCATCTGGGCCTGCCGGTGAAGTGGCTCTCCGGAACCGAGGCAAGGGAGATCGAGCCGCTGGTGTCTCCCAGGACGAGCTCTGCGATCTGGATCCCGGATGACCACCAGGTGGACAATCGTGGTCTGGTCGAAGCGCTGAAGACCGCCCTCCGGAAGTGCGGAGGAACGCTGCACGAAAATCGCCCCGTCGAAGCGGTCCTCAACGAAGAGGGCAGGGTGAACGGCGTAAAGACCGAGGAGGGGGAGATCGATGCGGCTTGTGTCGTGATCGCCGCCGGGTGCTGGTCAAAACAGATCGGTGGGATTCCCAAGGAGTTGCTCCCGCCGGTCCGGCCCGTGAAGGGGCAGATCATTACGCTGAGACAGGACAAGCTCTACCCCCTGCCACACGTCATCCGGGCGCCGGATGCCTACCTCGTCCCCAAAGGAGATGGACGGATTATTCTGGGCGCATCCGAGGAGGAGATGGGGTTCGACACGACGATCACTGCCGGAGCCGTCTATAGGCTACTCGAACGGGGGTGGTGGGCCGTTCCATCGATCTACGATCTCGAGATCCAGGAGATCGTCGCCGGGCTCCGGCCCGGGAGCCGGGACCATGACCCCATCGTGGGCAAGACCACGATCGAAGGGCTCTACTACGCGACCGGGCACTATCGACATGGGATCCTCCTCACGCCCGCCACTGCCTTTGAGGTCTCCGACCTGATTCTGGAGGGGAGATCTTCCGGGGTCTTCGCTCCTTTTGGTCCGACCCGGTTCCTTCCGGCTGGGGAAAGCGCGGTCGGGTGGTAGAATGAAACTAATCGTCAACGGCAAGGAAGTCGAGACAGCGCCTGATGTCACGGTCGAGGCGTTGCTGGTACTGTCCCTGAAGACGGACGGGCGTGACGGCATCGCGGTAGCCGTGAACGGAGAGGTGGTGCACAAGGGGTCCTGGAGCGAAAGGACCCTTCAGGCGGACGACAGGGTGGAGATCATACGGGCGGTCCAGGGGGGCTGATCCGAGTGGTCGGCCGTGTGGTCCGTAGCCGGAAATTGAGGAAACAGGGGTTTCCAGGAAGAGAAAGGGTCGTGAAGATGGATGTACTGAAGATTGCGGATCGAACGTTCAACTCCAGGCTGATCATGGGTTCCTCTCGCTACCCGGATCCGCAGACCTTGCTGGATTCGCTCGAGGCGGGCGGCGCGGAACTCATCACGGTTGCGATCCGCAGGGTGAACTTGGAGGATCCGGATGAGGAAAGCCCCCTCAACCTGATCGATCGCAAGAAATACCAGATCCTGCCGAATACGGCGGGTTGCTACACCGCGAAGGAGGCGGTGCTCACGGCGCATCTTGCCAGAGAGGCTCTGGGCACCCACTGGATCAAGCTCGAGGTGATCGGGGATGAAGAGACCCTGTTTCCGGATGTCCCCGAACTCCTGAAGGCGGCCGAGGAATTGATTCATGAGGGCTTCGTGGTTCTGCCCTACTCGAACGATGACCCGATCACGTGCAGGAAGCTCGCCGACATGGGCTGCGCGGCCGTGATGCCCCTGGGCGCGCCGATCGGATCCGGGATGGGCATTCGCAACCCATACAACCTGATGATTATCCGCGACCTGATCGACGTTCCCCTCATCGTGGACGCCGGCGTCGGGACCGCCTCGGACGCCGCCGTGGCGATGGAACTCGGGGCGGACGGCGTTCTCCTGAATACAGCCGTTGCCCAGGCCAAACATCCGGTCCAGATGGCCCGAGCCATGCGGCTCGCTATCGAGGCGGGGCGGCTCGCCTACCGGGCCGGGCGTATCCCTCGAAGGCTCTACGCCACCGCATCGAGCCCCCTGGAAGGGCTCATCGGCACCGACCCGAATGATTGATTTCAAGCTCTACCTCGTCACCGACCGAGCCCTTTGCGCGGCCGGGCCCCTTGAAACAGTTGTGGACCAGGCTTGCGGAGCGGGCGTTTGTGCCGTACAGCTTCGCGAGAAAGATCTCTCCGGAGGGGACCTGCACAGCCTGGCCGTGACGATGCGGGAAGTGACGAGGCGAACGGAAGCGAGGCTCTTCATCAATGACAGGGCGGATATAGCCCTCGGCGTCGGCGCGGACGGAATTCACTGCACGGAGAGCGGGCTTCCTGTCGGTCTGGTCCGGCGGCTCTGTCCGAATGCCCTCGTGGGCGCCAGCTCGCACTCCCTTGCGCGGGCGGTCGAGGCCGGGACGGCCGGAGCCGATTTCGTCCTGTTCGGGCCGGTCTTTCCCACGCCGTCGAAAGCGAAGTACGGTGCACCTCAGGGCCTGGACGCCCTCTCCGTCGTTGCGAGGGGTGTCGGTGTGCCCGTGTTCGCCATCGGCGGGATTACGCCAGAGAACGCCCCCCTGTGTCTCGAGAAGGGCGCGGCAGGCGTGGGCGTCATCTCGGCCATCCTGTCGGCCAAGGATGTCCCCGCAGCGGTGGAGTCCTTCCGCAAAAGCCTCGGTAGCCTCTAGCAATTCCCCTTGTCACGTTTCGATTCACTTGGCCTCCATGTTCCGGCAACATTGCTCCTAAATCAGGGACAGCCACCGAATTAGAGCATTGATTATCAAGGGTTTCTTGCTCGAATTCAGTGGCTGTCCCCGAATTCGGTGTGCAAGTGCCCGAAAATCAAGAGCGAAAATCGGTGGCTGTCCCCGATTCGTGCGATTCGTTTGAAGCCTCATTGCGAGCGTTTCGCCCATCGTTCTGCCCATTGTCTCAGAGGCGCCATGCTGGCCAGGAGATCCTTCCCGTTTCCCGTCAGGCAATAGCCCTGCTCCTCCAAGGTGACGATGCCGGCGTCGCGCAATTCCTTCAGGCGTTGGTTGAGGATCGTGGGGGAGGGATCAGCGCACCGCTCTCGAAGGGCCCGGAAACGAAGGGGGCCGTCACGCAGTTCCCACAGGATTCGCAGGGTCCATCGGCGGCCCATGAGATCGAGCAGGGCCATGATCGGTCGACCGCTCCGGGAGCCTCGTGCGGGCCGCCCGGGCTTGGGGGCATTCTTTTTCATGAAATCCCTTGCGCTACAGTTTGTGTAGTGATAGAGTTGCTACAAATAATGTAGCGAAATTCGGGACGGAATACAACAAGCAACTAGGAAGGAGAGGAGCTTTTCATGACCCAGAGCGCGCCTCGAATAGAGCCCATCAGCGCCGAATTGAAGGAGCCGCTGAAATCCAAAATGGCCAAGATATTCCCTGCCGAACTTCCAGCCCCCTGGCTCTATCGAACGGTGGCCCGCAACGAATCTCTGTTCATCGATATGATTGACATGAGACTCATTGGCCCTACGGGCCTTTTGAACCGAAAAACCATCGCGCCCAAGGTCAGAGAGCTGTTGATATTGCGGACTTGTGTTTGCGCCCGAAATGACTACGAATTCAATCTTCACGTTCAAACCATCTCTGAGCACATGGGGCTTACCAAGGCGCAGATCGAGGACCTGAAAGAAGATCGGGTCAGCGAGGAACTCTGGTCGGACCAGGAACAAGCACTGATTCATCTGATTGACGGATTGGTCGATGGGATTGAAGTCTCGCAGCAGGTGTTTGACGAAGCTCGACGCCATTTCAGTGAGGCTGAGTTGGTTGAGCTGGTGCTGTTGATCGGACTCTATACCGGCGTGGCCATGATCGTGGCGTTGGCAAGACCCGAACTGGATAGCTACCGATGATTCTATAGGTCTTCCGGGACCAAGGCGACGACCTCGTCGATGTGGGAGGCCCCGGCGAACAGCATGACCAGCCGGTCGATCCCCAGGGCGATCCCCGCGCTGGGCGGCAAGTCGGCCAGAAATGCGAGGAACTTGTTCGGAAGGGGGTGGGCCCTTTCGCCGCGAGCCCTTCGCCGCTCGTTCGTCTCCTCGAAGCGTCGCCTCTGTTCTTCCGGGTCTGTCAACTCTGAGAAGCCGTTGGCCAGCTCCAAGCCTCCGGCAAAGAGTTCGATTCTCTCCGCGGCCCTCGGGTCTGCGGTCTTCTTCCTCGCCAGGGAGGCCTCGTAGACAGGGAAGTCGAGGAGAAACACGGGCTTCCCCTTGCTCAGGCCCGGGACCACCCTCTCGGTAAGGTCCTGCTCGAACCGCTCCGGATTCTCTTCTTCCAGAGGATCCCAGCCCGCGTGCTCGAGGAACGCTTCCTTCACAGTCAGCCTCTGCCACGAGGGGGCAAGGTCGATCGATGCTCCCCGGTATTCGATCCCGGCCCTGCCGAACAGGTCCTGGCTGATGGCCGGAAGCAGCTGTTCGCAGTCATCGGCCAGGGCGCGGTAGTCCTCGCGAGCCCGGTACCATTCGAGCAGCGTGAACTCCGGCAGGTGGTGCTCCCCCCTCTCCCCCTTGCGGAAGCAGGGCCCGATCTGAAAGACCCTGTCGTAGTCTGCCGCCAGGAAGCGCTTCATGTGGATCTCCGGGGAAGGGAGCAGGAAGCCTGCCTCTGTTTCGACGGGGTGGATGTGATCCTCGGGAATTAGGGAAGGGTTGACGAGCGGCGTTGCGACCTCGAGAAATCCCCGCTCCTGGAAGAATCGTCTCACGGACCGGAGGGTTCGTTCCCGAAGGACGAGATTTTTGCGTTTGGAGGCGAGACGGGCCAAATCTACCATAGGGGAAGGAGCGAAAGGCGGAACCGTGTTTATTCCTTTACCCGGGAAACATACTGGCCGGTGCGTGTGTCCAGGCGGAGGGTTTCCCCTTCTTCGATGAACAGGGGGACTTGAATCTCGTATCCGGTTTCCATGGTGACAGGCTTGGTCGCGCCGGTGGCCGTATCGCCCTTCACGCCCGGGTCCGCTTTGACGACCTTCAGGTCCACGAAGGTTGGGAAGGTGATGGCCATGGGCCGTGCCTGAAAGAACGAGACACTGACCTTGAGGTTGTTGGTCAGGTAGTTCCTCGCGTTCCCCACCTGGTCTGCCTCCATGTGAATCTGTTCATAGGTGGAGGTGTTCATGAAGTAGTACTGGGTTCCCTCCTCATAGAGGAACTCCATCTCCTGCTCGTCCAGGTCAGCCCGTTCAAAACGATCGCCCGAACGGTAGTTGCGATCGAACTGAGAGCCCGTGATCAGGTTCTTCAACTTGCACTTGTAAAGGGCCTGGCCCTTACCGGGCTTCACGAAGGAAAAATCGGTGACGATATAAGGCTCACCCTCGATCTGTATCTTTAGGCCCTTCCGAAGATCTGCCGCTTCGTACATGTGTTCCTCGGTCCGTATGTACTAGGAGGCGGTGGGTGTGCTCTCGCCGTCCAGGAGCTTCTTCAGACTGGGGGTCGTGCCTTCACGGCGCAGACGTCGTTTTCGGACCTTCCCGGACTTGGCCAGCTTTTTGCTGCGGATGCTCTTCGTCTGCTTCGAGTTGGAGCCCATGATACCCCTTTCCTTCTCAAAAAGTGCTTTCGAATCGGATATAACTAACCAAGTATATGGATTGATTCGATTTTGGTCAAGACGGCCCGTTTTTTTTGGGTTTTTTTGGATTTCTTTGACTTGCCCCGGTCCATTTGTTAACCTTTTGGCCGAGCGTAAACCGCCATTGAGGAGGGAAGATGTTGAGACAACTTTTGGCCCTTTCCATCGGGATTGTCATCCTGATGACCGTGACCGGATGCGGCTACAACAAGCTTCAGGGGCAGGACGAAGAGGTCAAGTCCGCCTGGGCTGAAGTGCTCAATCAGTATCAGAGGCGCTTCGACCTGATTCCCAATCTTGTGAACACGGTAAAAGGGTACGCCAGTCACGAGAAGGAGACCTTGCAGGCGGTCGTCGAGGCCCGCTCCAAGGTGGGACAGATGCAAGTGGATGCGTCCACCCTGGACAACGCGCAGGCCTTGCAGAGCTTTCAGAGCGCCCAGGCAGGCCTGGCAGGCGCGCTCCAGCGCCTGATGGTCGTGGTCGAGCGGTATCCGGACTTGAAGGCGAACCAGAACTTCCGAGACCTTCAGGTGCAGCTAGAGGGAACGGAAAACCGCATCGCGGTGGCGCGGAGAAGGTACATCGAATCGGTCAAGACCTACAACAAAGCGGTGCGCTATTTCCCCACCAATCTGACCGCCAAATATATCCTCCACATGGAGACGCGGGAGACCTTCCAGCCTGAGGGGCAGCCGATCGACAAGCCTCCGGAGGTCAGTTTCTAGGATGATCACGAAGCGAATCGTTGCCTGCGTCGCAGGATGTGTTTTCCTTTCGTTCCTGCTCTGCCTTCCCGGGGCGGTCCTATCCCTGACGGTTCCCCCGCCCGAAGGGTACGTGAACGATCACGCGCACGTCCTCTCCGAACGCGAGAAGGCCGGGCTCGAATCCATTCTGAAACGTTTCGAGGCCGAGACGACCAACCAGGTGGTCCTGCTGGTCATTCCCTCCCTGGAAGGGGACAGCCTCGAGGACTTCAGCATCCGGGTCGCCGAGGCATGGAAGGTGGGTCAAAAGGGGAGAGACAACGGCGCGATCTTCCTGGTCGCGGTCGAGGACCGCAAGGCGCGCATCGAGGTGGGCTACGGGCTCGAAGGGGCCTTGACCGACGCACAGTCGGGCCGGATCCTGCGGGACCTCGTGTTCCCAGCCTTTCAGCAGGGGGCCTACGCGAGCGGCATCCAGGCCGGGCTTGTTGGCATCCTGCAGGCCATTCAGGGGGAATTCCCTTCTCAGCCCGCCCGTCAGATGGCGCCCACCCGGCAGGCCCGGGCCAAGGCGAGCGGCCTCCTGTTGCCCCTGCTCTTCTTCCTTCTGCTCTTCTCTCGGATGGGCCGGTTCTTCCTTCTTGGAGGGCTCCTGGGGGGCATGTTTGGAGGCCGGGGAGGCATGGGACGGGGAGGCTTCGGCGGAGGGTTTGGCGGGTTCAGTGGCGGCGGCGGTGGTTTCGGCGGCGGTGGCGCTTCGGGAGGCTGGTAAGCCGACGGGAAGGACGCGATGAAGGTAAAGAGGATCTTTACGCCGGACAGGGAAAAGAGGGTCGAAGAGGCGATCGGCCGTGCGGAGAGCGTGACCTCGGGCGAGATCGTGCCCATGGTCGTGGACCAGTCGGACGCTTACCTCCACGTGGATTTCATCGGGGCCTTGATCCTGCAGTTCGTTGCGTTTCTGGCAGCGATCTGGCTCCTGCCCACTTTCGACTACCTTTCGATTCTTGCCGTACAGGTTCTGGGCCTGGTCGTGGGGTTCCTCGCGTTCCGGTACCTGGCTCCCTTGAAGCGGATCGGCTTGTCCCCCAAGATCGCGGAGGAAGAGGTGTTCGAAAAGGCCCTCCGCGTGTTCCGGGAGCTCGAGATGCAACGCACGGCCGAGCGGACCGGCATCCTCATCCTCGTCTCGTTGCTCGAACGCCGCGTCCAGGTGCTGGCGGACTCGGGGATTAACGCGCGCGTGAAGTCCGGGACGTGGGACGAAGTAGTGGAGATCGTTCTGGCAGGAATTAAGAGGGGAGATCTCTGCCAGGGCCTCTGTGACGCCATCGAGCGATGCGGTGAGATTCTTGCCCACGACTTCCCGGTCCAGCCCGACGA
>RCNG010001074.1_pt1 | contig 13312 bp, 14 predicted proteins | sample 2041371 | NCBI WGS metagenome assembly RCNG01 (sample SAMN09708227, study PRJNA481090) | Marine sediment metagenome, whole genome shotgun sequencing project. | biome: marine sediment; feature: ocean; material: sediment; isolation source: Sewage treatment plant 1 marine sediment (STP1) ... | reverse complement strand
AATAATGTTCCGAAAATAGGATCGCGGCATAAGGGTTTGTAGCAGAAAAACGGTCCTCAATCGGAACATTTTTCTGACAACCCCTATATCACACGCTGAATGTGCATAACATTAACTCTGATAGGGTTGGATCAGTGCTGGCCCTTTGGACCCGGGTATCTACTCATCGTCTATCTGATCTGGATTCATAAAGGCTTTTGCATATTCTAAAAACAAATTGCTGCTGACAACCAGGTCGTGTATGTCGGGATCGATATGACCGTCTTTTTTTAAAAAAGATAAAATATTCAGTGCCTGAGAAAGCTTCATGGGTTTTTTATATGGTCGGTCCTTGGCTGTCAATGCTTCAAAAATATCTGCTACTGCCATGATGCGTGATTGCAGAGGGAGCTCGTCTTTGCTGAGATGCCTGAAGTATCCGGATCCATCTATTCTCTCGTGATGTCCGGCGGCATATTCAGCCACCATTGAGTGCTTTTTGGGAAACGGTAGTTCATTGAGCATCTTGAAAGTTACTTCCACATGGTTTTCAATGATCTTGCGTTCTTCTTGGGTGAGGGTTCCTTTGCGAATGCTCAGGTTTTTCACTTCGTCTTCGGTGAGGTAAGAACGCTGCCCGTCATTCATATGGTAGGTCTTTTGGGCGATTTTTTGGAGCTGCTTGAGCTTATCCTCATCCATGAACTCAGCTGCCTGGTTTATGGTCCGAAGAAATTCAAAATCCCTTGTAACTGTGGCGAGTTGTTCGGACATATCTTGATGGAGACGGGAATTCATCTCCGGGTCAAGTTTCCCTTCGGCGGACAAATTGAGCATATGTTTCAGACAATCGTTTTCTATGGTTGTCGCGATGAGATCGAATCTGGTTTCGATAAATTCAATCCGATCAAAGAAGGATTGCAGCTTGGTGGCTTTGTCTACAATGACTTCAGGAGTGGTAATTTTACCAATATCATGCATCCATGCAGCCAGTCGCAGTTCTTCCATTTCGTCATCACTGAAGCAGGTGCTTTGAAAAGGTGCCCGGTTTGTATCATTGATCTCTTTGGCAATCATCATGGTGAGATCAACCACCCGTGTAATATGTCCGCCGGTGTAGGGTGATTTTTCATCCATGGCGGTTGCAATGCTCTTGATGAAAGCATAAAACAGGTCGGTCAGGTTCTGGATCAGTTGTGTGTTGGTCAGGGCAACCGCCCCCTGGGAGGCAAGCGATACCACCAGGTCGATGTAATCCGGAGAGAAAGAAATGACCTCACCGGTTTCCAGATCCTGCGCATTCAGCAGTTGAAGCACCCCGATGGTTTCGTTTTCATGATTCTGCATGGCGAGTACCAGCATTGATTTGGATCTGTAGCCGCTCGATTTGTCATACTCCCGGGGACCGGAAAAGTCGAAACCTTCTGCGTTATAGACATCAGGAATGTTGATGACCTCCCCAGTCAGGGCCGCATATGAGGAAACATTTGCATGATTTGGGTTGTCCCGGGAATCAAACAGGGGCACGCTGGGGAGACTGGTTTCAGTGCCGCTCGTTCCACCGAGCCGGATTTTCATGGTATCGTTTTGAAGGATCTGGAACTGGAGAACCTTTTTTTTCTTGTCCAGGATATATAGCGTTCCTGCATCGGCATTTGTAAGACTTTTGGCCTCATCGACAATCATTTCCAGAAGCTTGTGGATGTTCTTTTCTACCGACAGGGCCGTACCGATTCGTGTAATCTTCTTGAGGTGTGTGGTGAGGTGATTATTCAGGGACTCATCCCTGGGTGGTGTATAGGCGTGTGGGTTTGATCCTTTTGAAATGGTACCTGGCGGATCGAAGTTCGAAAACGCGTTCACAGCATCACCCTTTTGTGTATGAAACGCTAAACTTAGGTGAAAGCATATCGGTCAGGTTGTGTTCGGATACAACGCAACGATACGAAGCGCCTCAAAAGTAGAGAAAATTATGGTTACGATTATATAAGCCCTAAATATACCACAATATGCCACCGGGTGTAAATAGCCTAGCTCAACCTGGGCTTTAGTCAACGGTGTTATGTCATCCTCCATGTTCCTAATTCGCAGAATGAAACATAAATAATATGGAGCGATTTCCCTATATAAACTTACGGTTGTCGGCTGTTAGCTCTTGGCTGAACTTAAAACCTAACACCAAAAACTTAAAACGGTTTGTTTCCCCTCGAATCCTAATTGTATAATCCTAAGCAAGTGGAATGATCCTTTTTAAATTGCTACAACTAATCGGGGGATGATCCTTCCGGATTACTTGTCAGAATGTGCTTAAATGTCGAGATTGTTTTTGTGTAATCGGATTTTTTGAAAATAGCCGATCCGGCCACAAAGATATCGGCTCCGGCCGCAGAAATATCGCCAATTGTATTTTCGTTAACACCGCCGTCAATTTCTATGCGTGTTTTAAGCTTTTTTTTGTCGATTAATTTTCTGAGATCCTTGATTTTGTCAAGGCAGCTCGGAAGGAATTTTTGCCCTCCGAATCCGGGGTTTACGCTCATCAGCATGACATGGTAGATGTTTTCTATCTCCCAATCCAGGGTCGACAGGGGGGTAGATGGATTCAACACGACACCGGCCTTGGCACCTGTTTCCTTGATCATCTGTATTGTCCGGTTCAAGTGGACACAGGTTTCCACCTGAACGGAAATAAGATCGGATCCTGCATCGGCAAATGCCTGTATATACCGTTCCGGTTTCTCTATCATCAAATGAACATCTAGCGGCAGATCGGTCACTCGCCTGGCAGCTTTGACAATCAATGGGCCGATGGTGATGTTTGGAACAAAATGACCGTCCATGACGTCAATGTGTATCCAGTCAGCGCCTGCGGCCTCAACGGCCTTGATTTCGTCCCCCAGCTTTGTAAAATCTGCCGATAGTATGGAGGGTGCAATCAGTTTCATATTCTTCTCCTCATTTTAGGCTTTTAGGCTGTAGACATAGCCTTTTAGCAGTTTAGACTGTAGGCTGTTAGGTTGCGAATAGCCCATAGCTGTAGGCCGCTAACAGCCTAGTAGTCTAACAGCCTACAGTCTACAGCCTTCTGTTTCATGACTGTCAGCTCAAAACAGCCTAATAGTCTAACAGTCTACAGCCTATAGTTACGGTTCATTGTACACTTGGGTTTTCACAAGCTCACCGTCTATGTAAAGAAATAAGGTCGCGATGGTATTGGTGGGCACCAATAGCCAGAGTTCTTGGCCTGGACCCATGAAGTTGTTGTAAAGTTCACTTGACACCCCCATGCTGTCCAACCGGACCTGGACATGTTTGTTCAGAAAGCCGGAATCCATTTTATGCCTGAAAAACCCGGAGCGCTGGGCCTGGTTCGTGTTGGGCTTGGAACCCGGCCCGGGTTTTCTGTTGACCACCAGGTCGATGGGCGATTTCTCCAGAACACGGTATCCTGAATCTGGATATTGGTCCACAATAACGTTGTCGGGCTGGTCTTGATGAAATTCATACCGGAACCGGCCTACCTGTAAATGGCTTTGCTCGATATATATGACAGCTTCATCAACGGACAACCCGCTCAGATCCGGCATTTGATAGGCCCTGGGCCGTTGCCCCATGCTGACCAGCAGGTTCACGCAACGGCCACGGTTAACCAGGATGCCGTAAAGGGGATCCTGTGCGATGACAACATCCTTGCCGCTTGTCTCCTTATCATGCACATAGGTGTCATTTCCTGAGCATAACCCGCTTTCTTCCAATAACAGACGGGCCTGCCTTACAGGCAGCCCAATTACATTCGGCATGGTAATGACTTTCGGTCCCCTGGATAGAAGAATTCTCAAGTCCCTACCTTTTTTGATCTCTGCGCCGGGTAGGGGATCCTGTAATATCACATGATTTTTCGGGAAATCATCACTGTACTCGGAACCTTTTATTTTGGTATTGAGCCCAAGATCCGTCAGTATCTCCAGAGAATAGACGACATCTTTTCCCAGAAGGTCCGGGACCACCACGGTATCTTCGCTTTTGATGATAAACGTCAGGGTCAGATAGGCCGTCGTACCGGTGATGATGAGAAACACGATCAGTAGTGCAGATATTTTGGCGAAACGTCGTATCATTGCATCCGCTTAAACCGAACGGAAAAAAAGCCATCCATGTGGCTGGTATGGGGGTATGTTTTGAAAAATCCATTGTCATCGACAAATGGTTGAACAGCTTCAGAAAGTGTGTTGTCGGACTTGTGGATCACAAAATTCTGGTGATTTTCGATAAACCCGGCCACCACCTGTTCATTCTCTTCCGGCTCCAGGCTGCAAACAACATATTGCAGGATCCCACCAATTTTTACTATGGGTGCCAGTGTTTGCAGAAATGTGGCCTGCCGTTGCTGATAATGTGCAAGATTCATTTTTGAAAAAGCCCATTTTGCATCGGGGTTTCTTCTTAGCACACCCAGGCCCGAGCAGGGGGCATCCAGCAGAATCCGGTCAAACGTTCTCGAGGGATCTTTTTCAAAAGGGATATTCAGGTCATGCGAGTTGGTGGTGACAATTGATATGTCCAGATGCATCATTTCAGATCGAAGCTGTGACAGTTTCTGTTTTTGATGATCCATGGCGATGACACGCCCCTGGTTTGACATTAACTGGGCGATATGCCCGGTTTTCCCTCCCAGACCGGCACAGGCATCCAGAACTGTTTCACCGGGTCGGGGATTAAAAAAACAGGAGACAAGCTGGGCGGCTTCATCCTGTACTTGAAACCAGCCCTTATGGAATGCAGCCAGGCTCGCAACAGGCAGTTTTGGGTGATAAAAAGAAACACCGTCCGGGGAATGGGGTGTTGCCTGTACATCCATAGCTTCATCACTCAGCAGCCGGATCAGACTGTCACGGTCGGTTTTGAGCTGGTTTGTCCTGACGGTTATGGGTGGGATGGTGTTGAATGCTTCACATAAACTGCGTGTCTCAAGGGGTCCGAATCGATCCACCCAGCGCTGGACCAACCATTCCGGGAATGCATGTGATGCCGCAATGGAGGCCACGGGATATTTTTGAAAATCGGGAAATTCGACATCCTCGTATTCGACACTCGCCTTTCTCAGCAGAGCATTGACATATTTGACGGTCCGAATATCTGTAACGGCTTTGGCCAATTCTACGGACGTGTTCACCGCTGCAGACATGGGCACGCGTGTGAGATACATCACTTGAAAGAGCCCCAGCCGCAGAATATTGTACACCTTGGGCTCTATCTTATCCGGTTTGGTATGTGAAAAATGTTTGACGATCCAATCCAACCGACCGCGCCATCTGAGAACGCCGTATACCAGGTTGTAAATAAAGGCTTTGTCCAGTTTTGAGTGTTGGCCGGAGCTGAAAACGGAATCAATAATCGTGTCGAGAGTCATCGGTGAATTATCGAGTCTGTTCAGGATATCGAGTGCGGTTTCGCGTGCTTTGTCTCTTGTTTTCTTCATGTAAGAACCGTGCCTGTTTCCATGCTGCATCCACACAGATAGTCTTTTGTTAGCAGGCATTTTCCTGAAGCGCCTTGAAGCTCCTGGATGAGAAGTGTGCCTTTACCCGTGGCCACAAGCATTTCATCCGGAAAAGACATAAGCACGGTTCCGGGTGCCTCATGGGATTCTTTATCCAGGTATTTTGATCGATAAATTTTCAGCTGTGTGTCGCCACAGAAAGTAAAGGCACCGGGCCAGGGGTTGATACCTCGTATGAAATTTGCAATATCTTCTGCTGGCTGTTTCCAGTTGATATGGCCGTCTTTTTTTTTCAGCATTGGCACATAGGAAGCCGCGGATGGATCCTGGGGTGTCGGGGTGAGCCTTCCGCTTGCTATCTTTTCCAGTGTTTCCAGAAGCAGACAGGCGCCTTCGGTGGCTAACTTGTCATGAAGTGTTGCAGAGGTGTCTTCAGGAGAGATCGGAACGGGTTGTCGCAGCAGGATATCCCCGGTGTCGAGACCTGCATCCATCAACATGGTCGTAACGCCTGTTTCTTTTTCTCCCTTAATGATGGCCCATTGAATGGGAGCAGGGCCACGGTATCTGGGAAGCAGGGATGCATGGATATTGATGGCTTTGAAAGGAGGCATTTCGAGCAGTTCTTTGGGCAGGATCTGGCCGAAAGCAACTACGACGAGCAAATCCGGTTTAACCCCTGCAATGACCTCTCGGAATGAATCGGACCTGACACTTTTGGGCTGCAAAAGATCATATCCATAGCGAATGGCCGATTCTTTGACCGGGGAAGGCATGATTTTGCGCCCACGCCCTCTGGGTCTGTCCGGCTGCGTCACCACCAGAACGATATCATGACGGCTTTCATGGAGTGCCTGCAGGCAGGGAACAGCAAAGTCAGGTGTTCCCATGAATACGACCCTGAATGGTGATTTGGCTTCGATATTACTCTCCCCGTTTGAGCTGTTTCTGCATACGTCTCGTGTAAAGCTGTCTCTTGAGTGGACTGATCCGATCAATGAAAAGTTTGCCGTTCAGGTGATCGATTTCGTGCTGCAGAACAATGGACAAGAAATCGTGAGCTTCAAAACGAAGCAGTTTTTCATCCCTGTCGTAGGCTTCCACCAGGATCGAGGCAAAACGTTTAACGTTCGAGCGATACTCCGGCACACTCAGGCAGCCTTCATTTTCAGACAACACTTCCCCCTGGCTTTCGATAATCCGTGGGTTGACCAGGACTTTCATGCAGCGGTCTTCATCCTGAGGCGAAATGTCGTATATGAGCAAGCTCCGGTCAATTCCCACCTGGATTGCAGCCAGTCCTATCCCGGGTGCCTGATACATGGTTTCACCCATGTTGTCGATAAGTTCTTGCAGGGAGCCATCAATATTTTCAACCGGTTTTGTGGGTTGTTTCAGAAACATATCCGGATAAGTTACAATGTCGAGTATGGCCATGGTTATCCTGTCGAACGCGAGTACGGAAAATTTTTTAGATTCATACAACAAAGGGTTCAAAGGGTCAAGGGTTCCAGGGTCCAAGTGTGGTTGAGGTATATAAGCAGATAACAGCATCCCAGTCTCCAGGCATCCTTGCTTCCCAGCATTCAATCGTCCGAGGGATCGCATCCTTTAACCCTTCTTTTTCCTCGATCCATTGGTGCCTGGTTTTATTTTAGTATAGTCATTTCCCACGGAATTGCAATGGAGGTGGCAACCATTACTTCGACGTTCATATAATCGATACGGGAAAGGAGTGGGGATACTGTATTACAGGATGCTTAAGATAGGATGTCCCTTGCTTTCAGGACATCCTGGGCAATCTGGTGGGAAAGTTCAGATATTCCTGAGAACTTGATCTCGTCCCGGATGCGCTCGATGAATTTGACGACAATCGATTGCCCGTAAAGATCCTTGTTAAAATCCAATATGTATACCTCGACGGTTAGCTCATTATCATCAAAAGTCGGGCTGTACCCAATATTGGCAACACCCTGGTGCCTTTTGCCAAGGCAGTCTACCGTGACGGCGTAGATGCCGTTCTTCGGGAAAAGTTCCTCTCTGAGCTTGATGTTTGCTGTAGGGAATCCTAGAAGTTTACCGCCCCTGTTTCGTCCAGGGACTACGACGCCGCTGACCTGGTAGTGCCGGCCTAGCAGCTTATGGGCCTCACGGACTTTTCCATCAATAAGCAATTTTCTGATTTGGGTGCTGCTGATGCGTGAGGGGGTATTGTTTGAGATAGGAATCCAATCAACCACATCGACTTCAAAGTCATATGCTTCTGCATATGATTTTAACAGATTGAGATTTCCTTCCCGGTTTTTTCCGAATGTGTAGTCTTTTCCCACGACAATGGCCTGGATACCGATGCGGTCCATCAGGATATCCAGAACGAACTCTTTGGCCGTGATGGATGCAAACTCGCGGGTAAAGGGAATGCAGATGAGCACATCGATTCCTGTTTTGGCGATGAGTTCGACTTTCTGGGCATATGGGGTGATGAGTGGGGGATGTCCATTGTTTTTTAAGACGCGAATCGGATGCGGCTCGAAAGTCATGGCAATGGCGGTGCCGCCTAGAATGTCGGCTTTTTCCATAACTTCGTGAAAAAGTGCCTGGTGCCCGATATGAACGCCGTCAAAGTTACCGATGGTTATAACGGCATTCGGAAATTTTTTATCGATATCTTCAATTTTTTCAAATAGTTTCATTCAAAAACTCATCGGCAATTATTGGCTTGACATCAAAAAATAAAAGATATACCTATAGCATCCTAAGATTTGAATCAATCTCTTTTTATCTGAGGATCGAATTGATCTGAATAGGGGCGGATTCTTATCCATTTAAATGTGCCGAAGTGGCGGAACTGGTAGACGCGCTAGGTTCAGGGTCTAGTGTGGGTTTCCACGTGCGAGTTCGAGTCTCGCCTTCGGCACCATTTTTTTTCTAACCTGCTGTTTTTTAACATCTTTTTTATATGTAAACTTTGGCACTATAGGTCAACTCCATCATTTTCACACATCACTTTCACACAGATGTGGTGAGGAGTTGACCATGCCAATTACATCCAGATCACCAAGTTACCTTACCAGAAATGCCTATTCATACTATTTCCGCATGAATGTCCCCTGTGACTTACGGCTATATGTAGGCAAAAGAGAGTTGCAGTATACGCTTAAAACTAGTTATATTGGAATAGCAAAGCATAAAGCCCGGTACCTTGCAAGTCAAGTCCATATCCTGTTCAGTTACTTCAGCGGTCGGGGAGTTTTAATCAACAAAAATATCTAGACTTTTACTAAAATTATGTATATATGAATAGTCTCTATAAACTTTTCAAAGGAGACGATTCATGACAGCAAAACCACGCAGGATATCAAAACGTTGGATACAGAAAACCCGTGAATTTTTTAGGGATTTTCTTGACGAGACCAATTTTCCCGACCCGGAACGTCTCGGTTCTCGAGGTCCCAAGTTTCTATATCCTGAGTGGATGATCATGTTCATAGCGGTACTGTCCGTTAAACTCAAAATCAAGACCTAGGTGCAAATACACAAGATGGTGATGGACTACTGGGATGAAATCGCCCAGGGCACTGGATTAAAGCCAATCAGCGAACGCCAGCTACGCGATCGCTTAAAAAAAATCTGCCATCACCCTCGAAAGCCAGCAGCGTTCATTTTTCAAATATTTCCTGAACTGGAGCAATGATCGTGTCATCAGTGCTGACAAGATGATGAATCGAGCCAAAGGTCCCCTCTGGCATAAAAAGCAAAAAGACATGGGCATTGTGCCCGATCGTTTACGTGGTCTCGATAAAGAGGCTACCTGGTGCACATCTCATGCTGATGGCTGGATATATGGTCATGGTAGTTTTTCATTGACCAGTCATCGGCATCCGGCCTTGGGAGCCTTTATGTGGATGCCCAACAGTGGCAACGAAGCCAAGCGAATGTGGCATGAAACAGCATGTCTCAAAAGCTGTGTTGACTATGTGTCAATGGACTCAAAGGCGGACAGTTAACCGCTTTACAGAGAATTTAAACACCAGAGACGCATGACTTTGGTTACCAGCAGCCGACGAAAAGAGAATAAGTCGATAAATCGGATTCTCATGCACCAGAGTTTGCAAGCACCTAAACTGAAACAACTTTATAAAGAGCGATCTTACAAAGTTGAGCCCATGCAAGGACTCGTTAAAGATATCTTCGAACTTGATCATTGCTGGATGCGAGGAAACGCAAGCAACCGATGGTTATTCGCTGCTATGGGGCTTACGGTCCAGATGCATCAACTCAATGCTTTTAAAGAAAAACGATCAACTTGGAAAATTAAAGCTGAGGTCTTGGGATAAACTCCCCGACCCCTCATATGTTTGATTCTCTTGCTAACCCCGAAGGAGGCCAGGTGCATGGCAATCTATCTGATACGTAGGTTGTGTCGTGACAACCTTAAAGAAATCGGGAAAGTATTTAAATTGGATAAACACAGTTAGGTCAGCAGTATCATCGAACGAATGAAAACCAGGATATAAAATAACCGAAAAATTAAAATGCGTGTCAAAAAAATAGAAGATAAGCTGACAAAGAGTCAAGAGCAGACCCCTTTGACTACGAAACCATCAAAACACCTTTTCCCAACTACTACCATTATCGCTTGACCGAATCACAGCATCAACAAAAAGTATACCGGCAAGACCGTCGGCAGAAGTAGGGAAATGCAGGGCAAGCGGATCTGCCTCTTTACCGGCAATCCTGAAGGCGACTGCCTCGGCAGCATCTTTATAGATATTGGCAAACCCTTCTGCAAACCCTTCAGGGTGGCCGGCTACCATCCGACTGGATCTGGCTGAAAGTGGGAGGATTCCCGGTCCGTTGGAAGTCCTTGTCTGGACCGGAACTCCCAGAGGTTTAAAGGTAAGGATTTGAGGGAGCTCCTGCCACCATTCAAGAGAGCCTTTCGTACCGCTGACTCGTATCTTCAGACTGTTTTCAAAACCGGCTGCAGCCTGGGTAACCCAGAAATTTCCCCTGGCGCCGTTTCCCAGGCGAAGCAAAGCACCGGCGTAATCATCAACCTTTCTTCCGGGCACAATGGCCCCTCTTTCGGCACAGACCTCCGTTACCTCCAGGCCGCTGATAAACCGGAGAAGGTTATGGGCATGGGTTCCGATATCGCCCATTACAAGAGAAGGTCCGCTTATGGCCGGATCGTATCGCCAGGAACGTGAGCCGGTGGTCGGATCAGGTTTGCTTTCATCGGCCTTTCCACCCTGTACATATTCAACCTGTACCAGTCGTATAATTCCTAGCTCTCCGGCAGAGACCATGGCCCTTGCCTGTCTGGTCATGGGATAACCGGTATAGTTATGGGTCAAACAGAAGACTCTTTTACTTTCGACGACTTTATCATGCAGAGTTTGAGCCTCTTCCACGGTATTGGTCATCGGTTTATCACAGATGACATCAAAGCCATGGTCAAGTGCTGCCATGGCGTATTCAAAGTGACTGTCATTAGGCGTCATGATGGCCACAACATCGGCGCCATCTTCTTTCTGTTTTTCAGCATCGAGCATCCGTGCAACTGAAGCGTATCCTCTTTCTTTCTGAAGGCTGATCTCTTTAGCCCTGGCAATTGCACGTTCTGGATCAGACGATAGTACCCCTGCAACCAGCTCGTAGCGGTCGTCAATTCTTGCGGCCATCCGATGCATTCCGCCAATAAATGATCCAGGTCCCCCGCCAATTACAGCCAGCCGGAGACGTCTTCCAAGAGTTGCTATTACGGGATTACTGCTCATTTGGTTCTCCTTATTTGAGCGATGAGCTTGCTTATTTATACTTGGCAATCATGTCTTTGATGCCTGGAATCGTATGGACCTGGTACTCGTGATCGGGATGAAAGTATTGAGACAGCGACCGACTGTTTTCACCCACGAGAATCGTGAAGTAATACATTTCATAACCCGGTGCGGCCACGACCGGGTGATAGCCTTTGTCGACAATGATGGTGCTGCCGTTCTTAATGTGAAAGATCGGCCCATAATCGTCCTCTTTTTCGTAAAGGAATTGGGCGCCAAACCCGTGGGGAGGGTTGAAGCGGTATTGGTAGACCTCTTCATGGGCCGTTTCGATGCCTTCTATATCCTCATCATGTTTGTGGGGGGGGAAACCGGACCATCCCCCAGCGCCTACGGTAAACAGCTCATTGACCAGCAGTCTGCCAACTTTTCCATCAGCATTTTTACCGAGAATATGGAGTATTTTACGGTGGGTTTTTGTCTCGTCACTGCCGTATTGAACGGTCTCAACCTCTTCTGGAGTGACCCTGAAAGGGCTCAATTGTTCTTCATACGTACCTCCGGCAATAAACACTTCTGCCTCAGCGGTGAGACACGTCATGGTGGCTTCGGCTGAAAGGGGTACATAGACAGAATCTGGCTTTCCTTCAAAGATACCCATGCGCTCTCCAACACGCTCAAATTTAACTCCCTTCACGGTCATATCGCAGGTCCCCGATGCTAAAACAATGACAGATTCAAAGGTTTCCAGACAGAATGAAAAGGTCTGACCTTTTTTGAGTTTAACATCGTTATAAAACGTGTTCGGCACCAGCGGGTTATCGATATCAACAATAGGTTGGTTCCTATTATCATAAGGTTTTATATGTCTTTCCATGGTATTCTCCTGAGATGGGTTCTATTATCTGCCACTGCGGCTTGGTCAGATTGTCCTAAAACAGCCTGGCTTTGCCTGTATTTTTTTTCATTTCCTCGGCCGCGCTTACCACCGCACTTTTTTGGGAGACTTCGGGTGTGCCAACACGCCACCAGGTGCTGTAATCGTGGGACATGCTATTGGAAGCCGTATGTACCTCAATCAGAGTGCTCACCGGGCTGTTTTTCGCCTCTTTGAAGGCGGCTTCAAACTCTTCGACGCTGGCTACCGACCAGGATTGACAGCCATAGCTTCTGGCGTTCATTGCATAATCAATGGGCAACACATGGCCGTCGAGTCGATCGGTTTTGCTGTTGCGGTACCGAAACTGGCATCCAAAATGAGGAATACCCTGTGATATTTGAAGGTTGTGGATGCAGTTAAAACCATGATTGTTGAATAAGATGATGTTGATTTTAATGCCTTCCTGAATGGCGGTGATAATTTCCGAGTGCAGCATCAGATAACCACCATCACCCACCAGACAATATACCTCCCGATCGGGGGCCGCCAGTTTGGCTCCCAAGGCCCCTGAAACTTCATATCCCATGCAAGAAAAACCGAACTCCAGATGATAGGTATTGGGTTGGGTCACACGCCACAGTCTCGCTAAGTCGCTGGGTAGACTACCCGAAGCCGCGACCACAATGGCATCTTCCGCAATCAATCCATTATTTAACTGACCGATCACCCTTGTTTGAGCGTATCCGCTGTCGTTGTCGAGGCTGTAAAGACGGTCGACTTCATGTGTCCATTGATCCCGTAACGCTTTGGCCTCCTCACCCCATTTGGATTGGTATCCTTGCCCGGAAAGTATTTCAGCGATAGCTTCCAGCGCTTCACGAGCGTCGGCCAACAGCGGCATAGAGTCCATTTTGTATGCGTCAAAGTTACTGACATTAATACTGAGCAATTCCACTTGGGGGTTGTGAAAGTTCCACTTGGAGGCAGTGTTAAAGTCGTTCAAACGTGTGCCCACGGCGATCACCAGATCACTTTGGTGAGAAATTTCGTTGGCGGCAAGGGTGCCGGTTACACCAACACCCCCCATGTTCAGTGGATGATGCCAGGGAATGACACCTTTGCCTGCCTGGGTTTCACAGAAAGGAATGTTGAATTTTTCAGCAAACGCGG
>RCNG010001805.1_pt1 | contig 13314 bp, 12 predicted proteins | sample 2041371 | NCBI WGS metagenome assembly RCNG01 (sample SAMN09708227, study PRJNA481090) | Marine sediment metagenome, whole genome shotgun sequencing project. | biome: marine sediment; feature: ocean; material: sediment; isolation source: Sewage treatment plant 1 marine sediment (STP1) ... | reverse complement strand
CACGGCGTTGTCCAGAAGCCAGAGATTCTGTCGTTCCAGAAACGCTCGACCGACTACCCACATGAGGCGCTAGCGACGGGACCTACCCGCCCCTGAGTGCAAGGCTGTGCGGACGCAGCCGCTGTACCGATGGCTGTCTCTCCGGGCGCGCATAGGAGATTCAATATGGGCTGCTGGCCGCACTCGTTCTGGCCTCCGATATGTGCCGGTATGGGCGGCTACGAGTGGTCTGGCTGGGATACCTGGAACGACATGAGGGGGTTCGCTGCGAGCACCTTCGCTATCCCGTCAGGGTCCGACACGGCAACGCCAGCATGCTTGAACGCCCGATCACGGAGGCGAGGGTTCTCCTCGATCGCCGCCTCCATGATGACGACCGCCTCTTCTGAGTCCACCGGCGCAGCCACAGCCTCGATGAGCCTGCCGTCGACTTCGATCGTGACTTGTGGATTCGCTACGGTGTTGCGCCACCAGTCCGACCTAGGGCCATACGCTGCGGCGACGAAGTATCGACCGGAATCACGGTCTTGATAGATCTGTTGGAGTCCGGCCGTCCGAGGCTGACCGGAGCGTCTTCCGCTGTGATGCAGGATGATCATGCTCTTGGGCCGCATGCTCTTCGGGAGCTTCGGTACCAGCCGGTACGTCCAGGCTGTGACAGCATTCGGTTTCTTGGTTGCGGAGTCGCTCATGCGAAGCCCTCGTTCCTGATCGGAGAAGGCACGAAGGGTAGGGACGAACCTGCCGCAGCAGTCTGTACCGCCCATATGTGGCGTGGCTTCAGGTGATGCAACGATTGCCCGAAACCGCACCCGACATGGGCGGGTCGGTATCGTCGTGTCATGGTGAATCGAACGTCCGCGTTGTGGGAGAAACAGGATTCGCACAAGGGTGATCGCAAGAGGTTGTTCACGACAATCCGGGATCATCTCGGTGACTGTTGCGTCCTGTATCCGGGTTCATATGTCGACATCGCGCCGTCGTTCGTGTTCTCGTCGGTGACCTATGTGGACATGGACCGCAGAGCGGCCAGGTTCTTCTCGGACCGTGATGGCGTTGCCGACATCATCGCTAGCGAGGGAGGCCAATCCACGGGTGAGTTCAGCTTCGTGCACGGCGACTACACGGAGGACCCGGGATTCGAGGCCGAGTCGTTCGACCTCCTCGTGTCGTTGTATGCCGGGTTCGTCTCCGAGGCGTGCACTGAGAGCTTGAAGGTTGGTGGAGTGCTTCTTGGTGCGCCGAGCCACGGGGATGTGGCGATGGCCTCAATCAACCCTCGGTATGTGCTGACGGGTGTCGTGACGACTCGCTCAGGTGCATATCGGGTCAGTACCCACAACCTTGACGCCTACCTCGTTCCCAAGACGGATGTGACCATCACTCCCGGGCTGCTCCACGAGAGAGGCCGGGGCATTCAGTACACGAAGTCGCCGTTCGCCTACCTGTTCACCCGCACAAACTGACCACCCACAACCTGGGACACAAGCGATCTCTTCTGACCATCCGTGCCGCCCAAATACGTCGACATGCGCGGGTTGCTATCTGAGTTTGGATTGCCAGTCGATAGCCGCATCGGCCCACCATGTCGGGCTGGGAAGTGGCTCGTCGACGGTCCGGTCGGTTGTCGATTGCCCAATGACGGCCTGCTGGACCGGGTCGATGGTTGCCTGTCTGGCGCTGACTGTTCCGCGTGTGACGTTGAACACGGTCAGGTCCTGGCAGAGCGTCGCTGCTCCCGAATACGTCTTGCGGACTCCTTCGAAGACGGGGTCGATGTAGCCATCGACGACGTGGCAGTGCCACATACCGGCCATCTTCGGCTGCACCATGTCGAACACCACTCCGGCGGCATCGGCTGGGGTGTGGGCGTCGTTGACGATCGTTCGTGCCTGCTCGATCGGGACGCTCATCAACTCCGCGAATGTCGCGGGCGGGAGCATCGTCTCATGGATCAGCAGATCGCAGCCTTGGGCTGCTTCGACGAGGGTCATGGTTGGTTTCGTGTCGCCGGAGAACACGACTGACTGTCCGCCGTAGTCGATACGGAAACCGACCGCGCCGTTGAGGGCGTGAATGACGGGGAACGACGTGATCGTCACGCCGTTGCGTTCGTAGACCGTCTCCGTCCGGTCGTAGGGAACTTCATGCGCCGTGGCTTGGCCGCCGGTGGTCGGAGCGAAGCCGGTGATCGATGCGTGGTCCCATGCGAGCGCGCGTTGGATTGTTTCTACGAATGTCGCGGTGCCTCGTGCCGGGTCGTCGGATGCGCCGCCCCACACCTCGACCGGGTCGAGCCGACCGGCCTTGACGTAGCTGCCCATCAATGTGAGGTAGTCGGCGATGTGATCAGCATGAAGGTGGCTGAAGAACACGTTCTTCAGGCTTGTCACCGGGACCTTCAATCCGCTGAAGTTCGCCAGCGATCCGGCCCCCAGATCGAAGACGAGCACGTCCCGCTCCGGATTGCCAATCTCAACGAGAACCGATCCAGATGCTTGGGACTTCGTCACCCACGGTGAACCCGAGCCGAGGATCGACACCCGAATCTCACCGTCGGACAGTTCTTCGGTCCCCGGCACATACACCGCGTCGCGACAGGCGATCCAACCGTTGCAGCGGTAGCCAGGGCCGCTGTCCCTCCAAGATATGCCGGTACGAAAGCTGACAAAACGACCTCCCTAGAAACAACACGGCTCCATTCGATCCGGTCCACGCGTGGTTGTACTCGCCAACGACCGGCCGATGTGGCACAATAGTGAACATGCGTTCATCTGTCAAGGCCGATCGAACACGAACGAGCCTGCTCGACTCTGTGGAACGACTCTGCGCGACTGGTCCCATGTCGGGGATCACGATGCGTGCGATTGCCGACGAAGCCAACTGCAGCCTCGGCCTGGCCTACCGATACTTCGACACCAAGGAAGAACTGCTCGGTGCCGTCCTCGACCGTGCCGCCAACTACATCACCACAGGGTTGGACACAACTAGATCGCCTGCTCATGCGGCCCGAACGGCATGGCTCCGGATGGCGGAACGACCGGTCTTCGCACGGCTGTTCACCTGGATGGTCCTTGAAGGACGCGATGTCACAGAGGCGATGTCCGGGCATCCCCTTCTCCAGATTTTCGGGCAGCAAGCGGAATCCGTCGGTGACGCGGACCCGAAGAGCGCTGCGGCGGCCATTGGCATCATCACCATCGGTGGTGGCCTCTTCGCACCAGCGATCAATCGCGCCGTAGGGAACCAACCCGACGACGAAGCGGTCTACGAGCGTCTCATGCAGGCAGCGGGAACGATCCCAACTGCATCGGCTCTGCACCTGGACACCGCGGGGGATGGACGATGATCTGGGCAACGCTGGCACTTCTCGGTATCCCGATCTGGCTCATAGCCATAGTCCTCGTTGCTGCGTTCCGGAATCGGAACAAGGTGCGCGCGAACCCGGATGTCTTCGAGTACAAGCTCAAGAAGGACGATGGGTGGAAACGAAAGAAAGGCTACGCGCGCTGGGTCAGCGATGTACTCATCTAACACGCCGGGATCGCCCTAGTCCGGACGGATGCCTTCCAGATCAACACCGTACGAATCCTCGAAACAACCGATCTGCCCCCGAAGGGTCTCGGGGACAACCCAACCGGACTCGAAGTCACCTACACAGACGGGGAGACCGCCACCTTCGCCGTCTCCGCCCAGAACCTCGACGGGGCCCTCGGCCCCAACAAGGACTCGCGACCCAACCCATAAGCGGCGATCTGGCTTGATCGCCGTGCCGCTCGTCTGTGCCGATGTGGGCGAGTTGTCAGGGGTTGGGCTACGCCTCGACCTCGATCGCGTAGAGAACTCGCTCGTCCTTGGGTGTCGGACAATGCTGCTGCTGGTCAGTCTTTGCGGCCGGTGAGTGCGAGTTGCACTCCAAGGAGGATCATGACGACACCGCCAGTCGCACCGAGCCACTCCGAACGACGAGGCGACCGAGCGAGCCAGTCACGGGCAGAACCCGCTGCCATACCCCATGTGCCGTCGGACAAGAGAGCGACGGCCACGAACACGACGCCGAGTATCGCCATTTGCAGGGCCACGGGCGGTCCGGTCTTTGTGACGAACTGCGGAAGGATGGCGGCGAAGAACACGATCGCTTTGGGATTGGTCACCCCAACAATGAACCCCTCCACGAACACCGAACGCGATGAGCCAGCCGTTTGCGTCGTGTCGAGTGCCCTTGCGAGGTCCCTCCGGTGGCGGATCGCCTGGATTCCAAGCCAAACGAGGTAGAGCGCACCAGCCAGCTTGATGCCGGTGAACACGGCGATCGACCGTCCCACGAGGGCTCCAAGACCCAAAGCTACGAAGACCATCTGGACATACACGCCCGCAGAGTTGCCGAGAGCTGTGATCAGTGCCACTCTGCGGCCCAGCGCGACCCCCCGGCTGACGATGAACATCACGCTCGGCCCAGGTACGGCGATGAGGGCGAACGACAACGCTGCGAACGCTGCGATGGAATTGAGCGGTGGCATCCCGAGAGTATGCAGCGGAGATCGCCCGGAGGCAATACCGCGCTACCCACGACCGGCGACACGAGCGGTCCCACCTGACCACCCGTGCCGCCTTCACCTGCCGACATGGGCGACATGATGTGGTCGGGGCGTGTACTTGGCACAACGTCAGAACTGCTCGCGGGGAGCTGTTGTGCTTCGTCGGCCGGCGTGTGCCCGACTCTCGTCGGACGGCCGTAAATTCGACCGCGAGGGCGACCGTTTCTCTCGGGCTACTCCGTCGTGACGTTGACGTCGACAGCTACACAGGTCTCTCCATCGACCGAATCAGCGAAACACAGGCTCCGCATGGAGATGCCCGACGAAGCATCTCCCGATGCCGTCGTCCAATTCGCGAACTCCATGGCTCCGTCGTCGCCGCTGACGCTGCTCGTCGATGCAGACCACTCGTCCGACTGACCGGAAGTCCAGTCATCGTAGAACGCCTGAATTGCGGCGAAATCTCCGTTTGGATAGGCGAGAGAGACTGTCGAAGACCGACCGGAAGTGAAGACCGCTGTGACCTCATAGCCATCAGGGAGTGGGATCGGGAATCCCCCGGGCACCTCTCCACCACCGACAGTGATGGCCCCGTCATCGGTCTCCACCGAAACCTCACCTGACTCTGTGTCGATCTTCACATCTCCGCCGCCCACCGCCTCTTCGATCACCTGTTCTGTGATTACTTCCGCTGCCGATTGACATGCTGTGAGAAGTAGCGCCAACGCGACGAAGCCAAGTGCGATCCGTTTCATGAATACCCCATCTCCTTGTGCCCCCCAATCCCCAGGGGTCGAGTGTCCAACATACCGACCCGGTCAGTGCAATGGGAGTAATCCATAAGGCAGACTCCTTGGCGATGGCGTCAACGAAACCGCACTACCCGCATACTCAACCACGACCGTCGCATCACTCGACCGGGCCCCGTCGTCACCTGTACAGCCAGTAAGCAGCCACACAGCAGCCACGACCGACCACGGTTCAAATAGACGCTGTTCCCTACGAACGTGGGGAGACGCGGACGCGCTCGCGCTCGTCCGCAGAAGGAGCATCGCTCTCGGCCACATTTCCGCGTTTCGGGCCTCCAGGCCACCCCGTCTGGTGCGCGTCCCGAGGCCTCAGTTGCGAGATCCGGACTCCCATTCGGCCCCTCCGCTGCGTTCCGGCCTTCGGGCGGATGCTTGTGCCTCGGCCACACTTCGTGCGAAGGAGGCCAAGTATTCGAGGTGCTCAGAGTTCGTATCCGGAGGCGTGTTCGCCCTCCTCGTCGAAGAGTGTCATGGCGGTTCTTGTCCCGATCGGAGCCCCGCACATCTCGCAATTCGTTGGGATTCCGGTCTCCTCGGCGCTCGGGGCAACCGCTCCGCCGAAGACCTTGATTGGAGACGCCGCCTCGCTCAATCGATCGAGATCCCGGTTGATGGTCATGCGGGACAGGCCGAACTCCGCAACGAGGTATGCGACGCGAACGCTCCCGTTCTCAGCAATGAGTTCGAGGATGGGTTGGTGGCGATCCGAGGGGAGCGCGCGCGTTACCTTTCGTTACAGTTTGGGACAATTGGCGCGGATCGGACCAAAGCGAGTCGCCCGCTCCAAACTGCACGTCGGGAACTAGGAATCAGCGAGGAGCACCGTTCGGAGTCTCCCGGCTCGTGGCCTAGAGCAGGTCGGCGGACTCGAGCACTTGGGAGTTGTAGAACGTGGCCAGGTAGGCGAGGGCCTGTTCCTGAGCGTCGTCGTATCGGTCGCCGGTCATCGGTTCGAACATGCACGTGGCGTCGGAGACGACGGCGACTTCGATCCCCCGGAGGAAGGCGTCGTAGGCGGTGTGCCGGCAGCAGCAGTTGGTGTGCTGGCCCACAACCACCATCTTCCCGATGTTGTGTACCCGGCACGTGGCGTCGAGATCGGTCTCGGTAAACGCCGAGTAGAAGCGTTTGGGAACGACGATGTCGTCTCCCTCGGGGGTGAGGCCGGGGACCACTTCTGCACCGGGCGAGCCGGCCAACGCATGTTCCCCGAATACCTCGAACTCGACATCACCGGCCTTGTGGGCATCGTTCGCATAGACGACCACCCAATCGTCGCGATCGCGGGCGGCGTCGGCGAGTTGGTCGATCGTGTCGATGATCGGCTCGGCCGCCGGGTTGGCAAGCGTTCCGTCAACGAAATCGTTCAGCATGTCAAGGACGACGAGCGCGGTCTTCATTGATGTCTCCTATGTCTGGATCGAAGAAGTGAGACTCGAGACAGGAGACCCGACACGACTCAATGTCTCTTGTCTCTGGTCTCTCAGTCCCGAAAGTTCACGAATTGGAGGGGGACGCGGAAGTCGAGGGCCCTGATCTCTGCGATGACGTCTTGTAGGTCGTCGCGCTTCTTGCCCTGGACGCGCAGCTGGTCTCCCTGGATCTGGGTCTGGACCTTCAGCTTCATGTCGCGGATGTCCTTCGCCAGCGCCCGAGCATCGTCCTGGTTGATGCCCTGGTTCAGCGTGAAGTCCGCCCGGGATCGGCCACCGCCGACCGGCTTGATCTCACCGCCGGAGATCGACTTGAGCGACACCTTGCGCTTCACGAGCTTGGTCTTGAGCACGTCGATGGCGGCCTCGACACGATGATCGGAGGCAGAGTTGACGACGATCCCGTCTTCGGTGAGCGAGATCTCCGTGTCGGTGCCCTTGAAGTCGTAGCGGTTAACGACCTCGCGCATCGACTGGTCGACCGCGTTGCGGACTTCCTGCATGTCCACCTGGGAGACGATGTCAAATGACGGCATTGATGACTCCTATTTCGAGAACGGGCGACCTTCGGGTCCGCGACGCACCACGGCTGCCCAAACCGTTTCGTAGTGATCGCGATCGTACGGGTCGATGTGGGGAAGTACGAACTCGTCCCACGACCGGCGAAGCGGATCCTCCGCATCGGCGTACATGTCGAGGCCCGCCGGGATGCGGTCAAGGACGGTGCGCAGGCTCATCGGCGTTTCGACGCGAGTGCGCGAATCGCCGGACACGAACGATTCGTTGATCTCCACGGCGAGCTTCGCGACCAACTCGATGATCTCGGTCGACAGGCTTGCGTGGCGCCGCTCGATCATCACACGGAGCTCGTCCTCGGCCGGGAAATCCTTCTCCCAAATGATCCACCGGTCTGCGAATGCCTTGTTCAAGGTCTGCGTTCCTGCGTAGTCGCGCAGGTCCGTCGGGTTGAGCGTGCCAAAGATTCGCACGTCATCGCGCAACGTGACCACCTCTCCGGTCTGGAGCTCGAGGGCCTGGTGGCGGTCGAGGAGGCCGTGGAGGGCGAACAGGGTCTCGGCACCGGCGGCGTTGAGCTCTGAGAGGTTCACGAGTGCTGGTCCCCGCAACGCTCTGGTGATGTCTCCGTCTTGCCAGCGGCTCTCGGTTCCGCCCTTGCCGTCGCCGTGGAGCTTGACCGAGCCGATGAGCGTGATGTCGCGCACCTCGCCGGTGAGTGGGATGCGGTAGTAGGGGAGGCTCAGCAGGGCGGCGAACTGCTCGAGATCGTGGTCCTTCCCTGTCCCCATGTGACCGCGCAACGCAAGGTGGAGTGCGATCCCGGAGAAGCGACGCTCGCGCACCTGTTCGAGGGCGGCGAGGCGATAGAGCATGCCGAGGTCAACGTAATAGGGATCAGGCGACGGGATGTGGCCGATGCGCACCTCGGAGTCGGCCAGATCGGAAGGCACGGTCGCCTTCTCGAGTGTGATTGGCGGTCCGATGTCGAGCGGGTCTTCGAACGTGACGGTGTCGGTCATGGTCTCCTCAATTCGCGGGTTGGGTGAGTTGTTCTGTGGCGTGCGTCCACCAGGTGTCTCCGCCTTCGTCGGCGATCGACCGGAAGAGCGCAGATCGAACGCCATCGACCATGGCCGCAGCCAGGGCCTCGGGGCGCTCTACGACCTGATTGCGTTCGTAGGCGGCCTGCACCGTCTCGTCGCCGATGCCGATGCCGAGCACCATCGTTCCCCCGCGTTCGATGGAGGCGGCGGTCTCGGCAAGTGCCTCAACGGAACCGCGTGTCATACCGTCTGCAAGCACGACGATGATCCGATGCGAAACGTTGCGGGCCAGGAGACGTTCGGCGGCATGAGCAAGGTTGAATTCGTCGACATTGGCGGCCTTGTCGAACATCGAGATCGGCGGAGCGATGGACGGGTCGGAGCGGGTCTCTTTCGCTGCTTCCTGTGGTGCGGAGGCCATCCAGAACAGCCCGGCGAGCGTGTCCTCTGCGGCACGCCACCTCGCGGGAAACGACTTCACGAGATAGTGGTTCACCGTGCGAGTGAGGCGTTCGGCCGAACCGCCCTGACTCCTCCGCAGTGCGCCGGTTGCGAGGCCGCGGCGCTCGGTGAATGATCGTTCGGTATCGCCTGGGGCGGCGACGAAACCACGGTTGAAGATCGCAACCTCGAATTCGATCTGGAGTTCATCGGCGAGGCGTGCAAGCGTCCAGGCGCCGAGGGTGGCCGCCGCAAGCGCCCAGGGGCGTTTGCGCCCGCCGCGCATTTCACGCGGCTGGAGCATCGATGCGGAGCCGTCGACGAGCAGGCTGACTCCGTAGGACCGCCGGTTCGGCAGGTCGCGCCGTTCGAACATGCGCTCGTAGAGGCCGGCACCGAGCAGGAGCGGCGTGTACGGCGACAGGTCGCCGGCGTCGAATCCGGTACGCAGGCCGCGGCGCTGGTTCGCGAGGAACAGCGGGTAGAGCTCGCCCGACACTCGGCGCTGGGCGACGCCCCACTCCCGGGCCGCCGTTTCGAGCATCTCGCGGCCCTGCGCTGCGAAGCGACGGAATTCGATGGGGAAATCGCCGACGACGAGCTTCCCCGCTTGGCCGGTGGGGAGGTAGACCGTCGGTGCGGTCGAGACCTTCATCAATTGGTCGGTTGCGGGATCGCCTGCTTGGTCGACGTCGCCGAGCTTGCCGTGCTCGGCGCTCACCGTCTGCGCGGCCTGGCGAGTCTCCTCGTAGTGGTCGCGGTCGGCGAGGGGCGGCGTCACGACCCGCACGGCATCGACCCCCTCCACGATCATCGACTGATCCGCTTCCATCTCGCCCTTGCGACCGACCGGCGAGTTGGCGGCAGCGCCCTCCGTGAGTAGTCCGTGCATGCGGGCGACCTCGACGAGCTGGAGAGCAACGCCGGCGACCGCCCACGGGTCATCGAGGTCGGGAACGAGTTCGAGGAAGGGAGCGGCGTCGTCAATCGCGAGAGCGACGTGCGGGGCGACGCGGCGCTGCAGGTCGTCTCGCTCGAAGTAGTCGCCGACCATGAGGAAGCATGCCAACGCGAACTGACCGAGCGGCCGGGCGTTGGCAGAGGCGCCCGGCACGGCGGCGCGGTAGAGATCCGATAATACGGAGCGTGCTCCCGGGTAGTGGGAGAGGTGGGTTCGCTCTTGGCGAGCATCCTCGATCGAGAGGAACATTGCCTCGGCGGCGGGTCCGGCCACGGTACCGAGCGCGTCGAGGACGGTCACCTCGCCGGACGAGGGCTCGACATCCGGCACGTCGTAGATCTCGTCGATGTCTTCTTCTTCGAACTGCTCGGTGTCCGGCTCGACCCAGTCGTACGACGTGAGTTCGGCGAGGGGCGGTGCATCGGCTCCGTCTTCTTCGAGCGAGCGGCGGTGAGCGAGCCACGATTCTGGGATCGGGCGCAGTTCATCGAGATCGGTCGCGATCAGGTGAATGGCCTCGTGCAGTGCACTCGTGAGAGCGACTTCCGTCGGGGTCACCGGCGCGCTGCGGGCGTAGGCGGCTTGGAAGACACCCGGATCGATGACGATCTCATCTTTCGATGCCGAGGCCTGTGAACCGAGTCGCACGCGCAGCTCGTCGTTGTCGGCAATGGTGCGGGCGAATCGTGTGATCGCTGGGGCGACCCTCTGGTAGCGCGCGACGACGGCCTCGATGACCCGCTCTTCGGGCGGGAGGACTTCGCGGAGAAATGTCTCGTCGTGCGCGCGCATGAACACATGATCTTAAGGCCCATGTCAAGGCTGTATCGGGCCGAATCGCACGTGGGCGCGATACCGTTCGGTCATGGACGATCTGCGGGTCACCGAGACCATCACGATTCCAGACGACGAACTCTCTTGGACGTTCTCGCCGACGGGTGGACCGGGCGGGCAACACGCCAACCGGTCGTCGACGCGCGCCGAGTTGCGGTTCGACGCGGCGACGTCGCGCGCATTCGATGACGACACGCGACGGCGGATCGTCGCGAGACTCGATGGCGATACTGAGATGGTGGTGGTGGCCGACGACAGCAGGTCGCAGTGGCGAAACCGTCAGATCGCCCGACGACGCCTCGCCGAACGTCTCACGGAAGCCATGCGCCCGGATCCGCCGAAGCGACGGCCGACCAAACCGAGCCGTTCGGCTCGTCGCCGCCGAGTCGACGAGAAGCGGGCCCGATCGCGCACGAAGACGCTACGCAAATCGCCCGGGACTGATGATTGACCGCGGCCCTCGGCACGAAGGCCCGAAGTAGGCGTGTGGCGGGTCGACAGGCGGTAGGCTCCGCGGCGATGACAGGATCCACGTCCGTGCGCCGGTCAAACGGTCCCGAATGACCACCCTGATTGCGCGTCTGCGGTCGATCGGTGCAAGCGACGGCAAGGGCCTCGGCACGTTCATCGGTGTCTTCACCCCGTCGATCCTCACGATCCTCGGCGTCATCCTTTTCCTGCGCGCCGGATGGGTTGTCGGCAATGTGGGACTGGTGGGGGCGCTCGCGATCGTCATCGTGGCCAACCTCATCACGCTGGCGACTGCGCTGTCGGTGTCTTCGGTGGCGACCAACATGGAGGTTGGACCGGGGGGCGCCTACTACATCATCTCTCGGAGCCTCGGCGTCGAGATCGGCGCGGCGATCGGCCTGCCGCTCTTCCTGGCTCAGGCATTCTCGATCACCCTCTACGCGTACGGTCTCGCCGAGTCGCTGCAGTACGTGTGGGCCGACTTGCCACAGATGCCGGTGGCCGCCGTCACGGTCCTGCTGGTCGCTCTGCTCGCTGCGCGAGGCGCAGGAGTTGCCCTTCGCCTACAGATCCCAATCATGGTGGCGATCGGTGTCTCGCTCGCCGTTCTGTTCATCGGCGTCGCCCGGTCGATGCCCGACAGCGTCGATCTCGCTGCAAGCGTCTCCGACCCGGTCGGGTTCTGGGCGGTGTTCGCTGTGTTCTTTCCCGCCGTGACCGGCATCATGGCCGGGATCTCCCTCTCCGGCGACCTGAAGAACCCCACCCGGTCGATCCCACGGGGGACCATCGCGGCGGTCCTCGTGGGCTTCGTCGTCTACGTGGCAGTGACGATTGCCCTCGCCCTCGCTGCATCGCCGCGAGCACTCGTCGACGATCCGCTCATCTGGTTCACAATTGCCGGCGGACTCGCGTTCCTGATCTTCCCTGGCCTGTGGGGAGCGATCTTCTCCTCGGCAGTCGGGAGCGTCCTCGGCGCCCCGCGCACACTCGAGGCGCTGGTCAACGACCGCATCCTGCCAGCCCGATTCGCTGCAAAGATCGGAAGGATCCAAGGGCCCGGCGTTCCGTTGTTGATCACAACGGCCATCGCCCTTCTCGCCGTCGGTCTCGGCGGACTCAATGCGGTCGCACCGATCCTCACCATGTTCTTCCTCACGACCTACGGCATGGTGAACCTCGTCGCAGGCCTTGAGCGCCTGAGCGGGGATCCATCGTTCCGGCCCACGATGAAGGTGCACTGGGCCGTCTCGCTCGGCGGCGCCATCGCCTGTTTCTGGGCCATGTTCCTCATCAGCCCGCTCGCCTCGGTGGTGGCGCTCGTCGTTGAGCTCGGGATCTACCTCCTGGTCCGCAGGCGGGCACTGACCGCCCGGTGGGGGGATGTGCGCAGGAGCGCCCTCGTGTCGTTCGTTCGATCAACGGTGCTCCAGCTTCGGCGCCTCCCGGAGGAACCGAGGAACTGGCGCCCCAACATCCTCATGTTCACCACCGATCCCGAACGAGACTTGCCGACCGCTCGGATCGCGAACTGGCTCGTGCAAGACCGCGGCATCCTCACCGTCAATCAACTTGTCGAGGGATCGATCGCCGACCACGCGGCCGCCATCCCCGATGCGGTGCGGGACCTCAACCAATCGCTCGAACTCGCCGGCCTGACCGGGTTCGGCGAGGTCGAGATCGTTCCCGACCTCAGTCGTGGAATGGTGTCGGTCGCACAATCGAACGGAATCGCCGGCATTGCGTCGAACACGGTCCTGTTCGGCTGGCGCGAACGTCGCGATGAAATGGCGCTCGTGCTTCGCGCGATCGAGGACCTGTCGCTGCTCCAGAAGTCGAGTGTGATCTGCCGCCCGGTCCCGCAGCGGCTCGCTCCTACGGGACGGTCGATCGATGTGTGGTGGGGTGGACTCCAGCAGAACGGCGATCTGCTCGTGCTGTTCGCCCACCTCCTGTCCCTCGACCCCGGATGGCGCGATGCGACGATCAGCATCAAGTCGATCGGCACGACCGAGATGGTGGTCGAGCGGACCGAACGGACGCTCTCCGAGATGATCAGCGCGGCGCGCATCGGCGCGACCTATGAGGTCATCCGAAAGCCCGAAGGGCAGACTATTCAGGAGATCATCCACGACCGGTCCAAAGACGCTGATGTCGTGTTCCTCGGTCTCAAGGCGATCGAGCCCGCCGAGGCGGAAGCGCAGGTGGACCGCCTCCTCAGACAGATGTCCGGACTCCAGACCGTGCTGCTGGTGCGCAACTCCG
>RCNG010002470.1_pt1 | contig 13333 bp, 15 predicted proteins | sample 2041371 | NCBI WGS metagenome assembly RCNG01 (sample SAMN09708227, study PRJNA481090) | Marine sediment metagenome, whole genome shotgun sequencing project. | biome: marine sediment; feature: ocean; material: sediment; isolation source: Sewage treatment plant 1 marine sediment (STP1) ... | reverse complement strand
GTGCGGAAAATTGTAGGCCAGCGGGGGGCATTTGAGCCGCAGGTAGTGGGAGACAATTTTTATCTGGATATGGAGCTTTGGTGCAGTCGCATGTTTCAAAAGGCCGCCGAGCGCCACCTATCCCACCCCATGCCGATTTATCGCAGCGAAGGCGCTTCCGACGCCCGCTTTTTTACCCCATACAAAATACCGGTGATCATTTCCAAGCCGGTCTGCGCAGGGCATCACTCTGACCATGAATGGATTGATCTGGAAAGCATCCCCACTTACACCAATATCCTTTCTGATTTTGTCGAGCAGGTGGTTGACGGGAAACAATAGCCAATAAACAAATGACAATCAATTGGTGGTTTGGCCCTTTTCCGAGATTTGGGTATGGTAATTTGAAAATTATTTGAAATTTGGTGTTTGTAATTTGTTATTTGAGATCTGGTGGCTCCAATTAGTTGTTTCCGGTCCATCCGAGCCAGGTAGAAGATTAACAGGGAGGAAAGGTATGAGCGGTAGGACACATTTGCCAAGTATTGAGCAGGCCCTTGAAACCTTGCAGGAGATAGAAAAAAAGGTTGACGAAGGGACACGCATTGCGCAAACACGGCGGGCACTGGAAAAAAATGAACGTGTCGCTAAAAATGAAGCGGTGGTGGCAGGCTACTACCAAAGCCTTGCCGACAAGGGATTGTTTGTACCGATCTATGGAGCGGGGGATTTTCCCTGGGCGCTCCCCCTTCATCTGCCGCCATACCTTATCGAGATCCTCTGGGCGACGTCCCGTGTTCTTTATGCGCTGGCGCGCAAGCATCTTACGGCCGAAGGTCCAGACTACCTGATCAGACGGATTCCGGATGGATGGATTACCGATGAGATGGCCGACATCCTGCACACGTATTACCTGACCGTTGAACCCGACCTGGCCTTTGATGTGCTGGTATACGGCGCCAACTCCAAGCGGGGCATGGACTTTGACGAATTCAAAGCCTCCGGTGACCATCTCTATGCCAAAATACTGGAGGCACAAAGTGTGGATACCTACTATGGATGGCTCCGGGAGTGCATTCGATCGGCAAGAAAAACCGGTGCCTTTGATGATTCCATATTTACCCGGGTCAACATTGATGATCGCCCACTTACCGATGCAGAACTGGATGAGCAGGTCCTGGCCACCTATATCCACGGATCGGAGAATCATCGCGACCGGATTCTCTTCCTGGAGATCGATCCCCGGAACCAGCCCAGTTTTCAGAATTTGGCCCTGTTGGCGAAATTTATAAGCCAAGGCGATCCCTCCCAGGAGCCGCTGATTCTCGATCCCCAGGATCTGTTTTTCAAGGGCGACCAGCTTTGTTACCGCTGGGAGGGGCAAACGGGATCAACGAATAAAGTCATTTCCAGGCTGGTGGACGCAGATTTTAAAGCGTATCTGAAAAAGATGAGCGTCGAAGGAAAACCGGAGGTCATCGAATGCCTCCGGCGACTATATGCAACGCCGGCCCTCTGGTCGGATCTGTCGAAACATATCGCCGGTTTTTATCTGATCGATAAAAGCTCTATCACCGACCTGTGTATGCTGGAAGGTGTGGGTGTCGCACCGCAGACCCAGCGCATCACCCCCAGTCTGCTGGAATCGTTCCGCAAGGATCCGGACCAGTTGAAGCAATTGGCCGTCAAGCCGCTGCACGGGATGAGCTCAAAAGGGGTGTTCGTTAGCCCTGATCTGGCCGTGGTGGAAAAATATTGTTCCGAAGAGCCCATGCTGGCCCAGGAAATGTTCTGGGCCACGCCGGTGATGCCCAATATCAATGAGGAATTGACGGATCCCGACGCCTTGGCGGGATTCTGTTCCGAAACCCGGTTGGTATTCCATGCGGGCTCGCCGGCCGTCTCCGATTCGCCCCATGCCGCCCGGTGCATCCTGGCCCTTGGCCGCATTCACTACGCGAGTAAAGACCCGGCCCGGAAAATAAAAGACGATGCTGCCGGGCGAGGCTGGTTCTCCAACATGGGAGCCATTATGGCGGTAAAAAGAGAACTGGGCATGACCGACAAGCGTGAGGCCGGATTGGGGATGGCGCCGATTTGCTGGCTCGATTAAAGCCAACGTATCAGGCTTTAAGATAATTAATTTAGCAAGGATAGAGGGAGGAAGCCGTATTGTAATACTGCGACGACCGATAACGCAGTCCAAATTAATTATCTTAATGCCTGAATTGAAGGAGTCGCAGCTCATGACCACTGCCCAGAGCAATCCCCGGATTCTTATCGTGACACCGGAAGTCACTTACTTGCCCGACAATATGGGTAATATCGCCAATTACCTGAAGGCCAAGGCCGGTGGGATGGCCGATGTGTCCGCCGCTTTAGTCAGTGCGCTGTTTGACCAGGGCGCCGATGTTCACGTTGCGCTGCCGAATTACCGCGCCATGTTCAACCACCAGCTGCCCCCGGTAATTAAAAAAGACATCAACACCATCCGAAGGATAATGCCTGGTGATCGGATCCACCTGGCTGAGGACAGGGCTTTTTTCTACATGAACCGGGTCTACTCCAATTACGGGGACGAAAACATGAAGATCTCCCTTGCCTTTCAGAGGGAGGTCATCAACAACATCGTTCCCCGCGTGCGGCCGGACCTTATCCATTGCAACGACTGGATGACCGGCCTGATTCCGGCCATGGCGAGGCAGGCGGGTATCCCCTGTCTTTTTACGATCCATAACATTTATAGCATGAAGTCCCTGCTCGCTCATATCGAAGAGAGTGGCATCGATTCGGCCTATTTCTGGCAAAATCTTTTTTATGAGCGCATGGGCTATGACTACGAAGGAACGCGTGAAACCAATCCCGTCGACCTCCTCGCTAGCGGTGTTTTTGCCGCCCACTTTGTCAATACGGTCAGCCCGACCTTCTTGCGAGAGTTGATTGAAGGAAGACATGATTTTGTTGAGGCGCCATTGAAACAGGAGTTGGCCGATAAATTCAACGCCGACTGTGCGGTGGGCATCCTCAATGCCCCGGACCCTTCTTTCGATCCGACCACCGACGATGACCTGGTGCTTGAATTCGATCACAACAACCATGTTACCGGCAAAAGGAAAAACAAGCGCGCCCTTCAGAAAATAGTCGGACTGAAGGAGGCTGACCAGGCGCCCCTCTTTTTCTGGCCTTCCCGTCTCGACACGGTTCAAAAAGGATGTCAGCTGCTTGCGGAGATCCTCTACGATGTGGTTTCACGCTACTGGGAACAGAACCTGGAGTTTGTCTTTGTTGCCAATGGGGAGTTTCAAAAATATTTCAAAGAGATCGTGCAGTTCCACAACTTGAGCAGGCAGGTTGCGATTTGCGACTTCGACGAGCACCTGGCTCGATTGGCATACGGCGCATCTGACTTCGTGATGATGCCCTCGCGTTTTGAACCGTGCGGTCTGCCCCAGATGATTGGCCCCATTTACGGCTCGCTGCCGATTGGCCACGATACCGGCGGGATCCACGATACGATCAGCCACATGGATGTCGCCAACAACACGGGCAACGGTTTTCTTTTCAAGGATTTTGACTCCAATGGCCTGTCCTGGGCCATTGACCAAGCCATTAAATTCTACAATCTCAACTCGAAAATTAAAAAAAACCAGATCGAACGGGTCATGGCCCAGAGCGCCGCGACCTTCAGTCATGCGGTTACGGCGCGTCAATACATTGATCTTTACGAAAAGATGCTGGCACGCCCCCTCATCAAGGAGGGCACAATTAGTCCTTGATGTGGCGAGGACGTACCTGCTAATGCTCCATTAAGATGATATCCAATTTTTGAGATGACTTCTAAGCAGATATATAAAGACAACCACTTATTCCATTTGGCTTGAAATATAATGAATCTAAAAACCTTTGACATTATCCAGACCTGTTGTGAAACGACCGGTAATGACGCCCCAATTAAGACGAAAATTCAACCGAATTTAAGCCCGGAGAAAAACGCCGATCTGATCGGCACTCTCGATCACTTTCCAAGTGTGCCGTCCCAATTCATCAATCCCCGCAATGTCGACGTCTGGCTGCCACCAGATTACGATGAAGGCCATGCCAACGGGTATGCAGTCCTCTATATGCATGACGGCCAGAACCTGTTTGAGGCGCAAAAATCTTACATCGGTGTTGATTGGGGCATGGATCAGACCATGGCAGTCCTTTTTCAGAAAAAGGAAATTCGACCAACCATAGTGGTCGGTATCTGGAACACCCCGCAAAGATTGCGTGAATACCTGCCGCAAAGGCCCTTTTGCGACTATCAGTCTCAACAGTCGAGAAGCCGCGTGATAAAGCGTTACGGGGGGGTTCCGATTTCTGACAAATACCTTCGCTTTTTAGTCAACGAGCTCAAACCCTTTGTTGATCGCCGCTATCGCACCCGTCCGGAGCGGGAGTTCACCTTTTTGATGGGGTCGAGCATGGGAGGATTGATATCGTTGTATGGGATTTGTGAATATCCGCATATATTCGGCGGGGCCGGCTGTCTTTCAACCCACTGGCCCATTGCACACCGGTCTTTCGCTAAATATCTGAAGGCACGGCTTCCCGAACCGGGACGCCATAAAATTTATCTGGACTATGGTGACGAAGCCAATACTGCCGGTTACCTTGCTCGCCAGAATCGTGTGGAACATATCATAAGGGAGAGAGGCTATGCGTTCGGAACAGACTGCCTCGCCAACTGGTTCGCCGGCGATCCACACTCCGAAACGGCTTGGCGTACCCGGGTCCACGAACCGTTGCGGTTCCTGCTGAAAAATAACCCCGAATGATCGAAAAAAACCATTTGCGCCAAAGGAGTGTCCTGTGCATCTTAAACCGACCGCCTTGATTTACAGTTCTCACAACCGCTGTGATTACCTGCACCGAGATTGGATCGTCCAGCGTGCGTTGGAGCATCCCCACAACAAAAGCGTATTGTACTTGCCTTTTGGCATGGAAAGCCTCGATTCTCAGGAGTTTTCATGGGGCACCTTCAAATGGTATTTCGACCAATTCACCCCCTATGGCCTCAATGCCATGGTCTTTTTCTGGAGCGACGAACTGTCGCGCCAGGATGCCGAGCTCTTTTTCAATATGGTCGACAACGCCGAAGTCGTCATTCTGGGTGGCGGCGAAGTGGATATCGGTTTCGAACGCTATGATGCCATGGGCGGTTATTTCTTCGATGATTATGATCGGTTCAGGAACGCGCTTCAACAGCGCCAGCATGCCGGCAAACTGACGGTGGGGTTTTCGGCCGGGGCCGCGCAACTGGGAGATGTGTGTGCACAAGACGACTACCATCGCTGTTACGCCTTGATCCACAATATTACCACTACGCTGCACCATGAATCGAGCCGGGAGGCGGAGCTTTACGAATTGGCACAACGGTTTCAGGGACATCTGGCCTTCGGCCTGCCCAACGATGCCGGCATCGCTTCCAACCAGGGTTTTCTCGCCTCGGGTAACAAATGGCAGGTATTGCAGTTTGTCATCGACAATTCCTGGGATCTTCCGGAAGACCATTTTCACATCAAGACTCGCCAGGGAATGGGCATCGAACACATTTACCACGACGGCCGCAAATGGACCTTTAACGGCGGAGACGTACTGATCAGGATCTTTTCACCGGACTACAGCTATCAGGGCTCCTGGATCATTAGGCCCGACCATCCGACGGTGATTGACTATTGGAGCCAGTCCCCTTCCAGGTTTGCCAACATCGACCATATCATGGCCGAGCACTAGCAATGATCGATTCAAAGCATGGGGGTTGAAGATGACAAAAAAAATCGGAATTCTGAGAGGCCGGGAAGATAATTTCCCCAATGCGCTGGTGGAAGCCATTAACCATAAAGGAAATGGTGAAGTCGTGGCCGAATTGGCAATCATGGGTGCCGGGCGCCTTGGCGTACCCCCGGCCTACGATTTGATTTACGACCGCATTTCTCATGATTACCCCTATTATCGGTACCTGCTCAAAGCCGCAGTAGCACACGGCACCTATGTAATCCCCAACCCACTGCTGTGGAGCGCGGATGATAAATACCTGGGGTTTACCGTGGCTGCCAACCTTGGGTTGACGATACCCAAGACCTGTCTTCTGCCCATCGCCGGCTCGACGCGGTTGTACGACATCACGGCCGAGTCCCTGCGCAACTTGAAGTACCTGGATCATCCCGAATGGCAGGCCATTTTCGATACCATCGGTTTTCCGTGCTGGCTAAAGCCCGTCTCCGGCGGTGGCTGGCTGGCGGTCAGCAAGGTCCATAACCCGGATGAATTCTTCCATCTCTACAACAACGAAATTTTCCATACCAAACCCGTTTACCCCGAAGACGTCGGTCAAGATATAGCAGTGCGTAATTGGCTCAGCCGGACGTTGGTATTCATGCTGCAGGAAGACATCGCCTACCAGCAGTTTGCACGCTGTTTTTATATCGCCGGCGATGTCACCACGGTTCGTTTCGAACCGCCGGACCGTGTTGCCGGCGAGCGGCTGGGGAGCTACTCGGTCGATCCGGACTTTTTCGGCCCCGAACTGCTGGCGCGTATCGAAACGTATGTCCGAAAACTGAACCAGGCCCTGGGCTATGAGATCAATACCACCGAGTTGTTGGTTAAGGACGGGGTCCCCTATGCCATCGACTTTCTGAACTTTGCCTGCGATTTCGACATCAATTCGGTGGGCGCCCACCTGGCCGGCATGGGTGTGGACAAGGTTTCCGATTACCTGATCAAATGTGTGACCGATGAAAGTGCCCGCCTGCAGAACCAAAACAATGTCTGGCGCAGCCTGATCCACGGCGGCCTCGAGTAATTGTGAGCGTTCACAGGTTCAAGGTTCACCGTTCAGGGTTACCATTTTTTCATCAACCTTGATAAACTCGTAAAAAGTCGCATTTCCGACGGATTCGTAAAAAGCCCGAGATCAAGGCTTGCGAGCCGCGAAAGCGAGCGCGGTCCCCGTCGCTTACGGCGGGGTTAGCGAGCGAACTTGAAATCGATTCCCATCCATACGGCGCTGCGCAGCACTGCCGTTATAGGCAGAACATTGCCAGCTGGAAATCTTCAATCCTGAGAATACCGCTACCGCGGGTGCCGCAGGCAGTGTACTTACGGTACTCCGCAGTGACGAAGGATGAAGCGGAACGCAGATATTTATCCGCCTCAGGCGGATCGGACTTTTTACGGATCCGTCACTTTGAACCCTGAACGTCTGAACCCCTGAACGGTTACAAGTCGTTTAACGTGCTGGACGCAGTGCGCGGAAAGCGGAATCTATAAAGCCGGGGAGAATGGTTTTCCGCGTGCGCGCAACGGCATCGACGTTGTCGGCCAATCGTTGCATCTGCTGGTACTTGGTCAGGCCCCACCGTTCGATGATTTGATCCTTTTTTTCAGGATGGTGCAGGTGCCACCGGATGCTGGCCGGGTCGCTTTCGGGATGAAACTGGGTACCGGCCATTTCGGGAGAAACCCGAATCGACATGATGGCGCGCTCGTAGGGCACATGGGGCCGTTTTTTCTCGATACAAAGGATTTTGGCGCCCAGGCTCTTCAGCTGCGGACGGTTGGGTTGAATCACCTGCCAGTTTCTGAAGTCGCTGCCATAAAATGGGTCGGCCAGCCCCTGAAGCAGTGGGTCGGCCTTTCCGGCCTCGGTTTTGTGGACCGGAAAAATGCCAAAGGACTGAGAATGACGTTCGACCACTTCAGCCAGGCCGAAAAAGCGGACCATTATTTGAAATGAATGGCAGATGAAGAATACATATTTTTTTTGAGGATTGCCGTTCTGGTTGTGCGCGTAGATCCGGTTCATCAAGTTGAAATAGTTTTTCTCCCAGGCTTGTCCCTGACCGTCATAGGGGCTGCCCGGACCTCCCGATGAAATGAAAATATCATAACTCATATCCGGCAATTCACCCCCATGGCGGGTATCGAAAAAATCGAAGACCACACCCACTTCCGACCGGTTCTCGCCGGTTTGCTTCAACAGATCGCGTAAACAACGCAAGCCCTGGTTTGGCAGACCATTGTTAAGATCGATAACTGCAATTTTAACGGTATCTTTAACCATTGTAAATTTTTCCTATAGCCGATCTAAATCGTAGTATTGTATTTTTTGTGTTGGTATTTAGATTTTACAGGCCCTGTAAACATACGGCTTGTTTAACCTAAAATTCTGAAATTAATATAATTATATACCATAGTCATAAATAATATCATTTCTAAAAAATTTAATCACATATACCAGATTGTAAATAAAAACAATAAGGGGAAGTGGATGTGTGAAATCACCGTTATGTTAAGGAGGATGCTATGGAAGAGAGAGGGCAATGGGAAAGCAGAACGTCATTTGTATTGGCTGCCATTGGTTCAGCTATCGGCCTTGACAACATCTGGCGGTTTCCCTACATCTGTGCAAACAATGGCGGAGGGGCTTTTTGGTTGCATTTATCGTTGCCTTAGTAACAGCGGGAATTCCGATATTGATCATGGAATTGTCCATTGGGCACAAATTTCAAAAAGCGGCAAGCGGATCGTTTGCACGTATTAACAGTAAATTCGAGGTGCTGGGCTGGGTATTAATCGGTATTGCATTTGTCATAACTACCTATTATGCGGCCGTAATGAGCTGGTCGTTTAAGTACCTGTGGGACGCGTTTTCACTCGCATGGGGAGAAAATACTTCCGATTTCTTTTTCAAGAATACGCTGGGATTGACATCCGGACCATTTGAGTTTGGCGGTATCAAGCTCTCGATGCTGATCTGCCTGGCCCTGACCTGGGTTTCCATCATCGCCTGCATATGGAAAGGCCCGGAAACTGTAGGGAAAGTAGTCTACGCGACGGTTATTATCCCCTGGATTATTTTAATCGTATTGGTCATCAGAGGGGCCTCTCTGGATGGGGCCGAAATAGGATTGGCCTATTACTTGACCCCAACTTTTGCGAAACTACTTACCGGTAAAGTGTGGCTTGCATCCTACACCCAGGTCTTTTTCCCCATGAGCATTGGTTTCGCCATCATGATTGCTTATGGCAGTTATCTACCGAAGAAGACGCATCTGGTTACCAATGCCTATATCGTTGTTGCCATTGGCGATTCGCTGACCGCCTTCTTCGGTGGTTTAGCGGTATTTGGAGCGCTCGGCTATCTTTCCAGCACGACCGGTACCCCCATTACCGAATTAAAAGCGTCCGGTCCCGGGTTTGCATTTGTGGTTTATCCGACGATCATTAACAAGCTTCCCATGTTAAACACGCTTTTCGGGGTCATGTTTTTCGTTATGCTGCTTACGTAGGGAATTGACTCGGCATTTTCTTTGGTAGAGGCCGTAACCTCCGGTATCAGGGATAAATTTGGATGGTCGCATAAAAAGTGTAACCTGACGACGGGCTGCATTGGTTTTGTAATCGGTCATCGGATGGTAAAGGTAGTTGTGATATCGGGGATCGATTAATCTGCCTTTTCGTATCCAAGGGATGTGAAAAAGATGGCCCGATCAAAGTATAGTATGACCCGATTGTTAAGTTCCAGGGCCTGATGGTGGTCCAGTACCGTGTCTAGAAAACCTTCCGATAGTACCTTTAGCCACACATGGCGTCTGGTGATGATGAGAGCTTGTATGACTTCCGACAGTGCGAATCCCTCTTGGCGTCGCTGCTTGCCGAGCGCTGTGTAGTATTTTTCAATATCTTCTTTGGATGTTTCTCTCGATATCCATTTGCCAAGTTGGCTGTACACGCGAAATGCTCGTTGATAGAGCTTTTTTTTGTCATAGGCATGATAAGTCGGCATAGTAGGATGGTTCTTTACATTATTCAACCAGTTGTTGGTCAGTTGGTCGGCATCGCGTTCAATGAGCTTGATGAGCTTGTCAGATATATATTCCATATTCCTGCTCCTTACGATAAATAAAATTTTGGGAAGTTACCAATCTCTCATAGCAACGTCTATCATAACCATTATTTGATTTCCGAGTCGTGCACAGCTTCTTCGAAAACCCCTCCTAAAAAATCGGCACCCAACATAAAGGATCGGATTATAGGGGACTGTTTCATGTTTTTACCGAGGTTGGCCTCAAGTGTTCGCCGCTCATCCGAATTCACCCATGCGTCCCATTCTACTTTGTTTGCCCATACAGATATTACAACAATTCTTCGATGATCGTGTATATCGACTAAAGTCTCTCCGCTAATATAGCCTTTCCGCTGCATTGCGCCGATTCGCAGTTCGTTAATGATTTTTATTTCTTCCAAACTGGGATCTTCTTTGAATTTCCTTTCAAGTAATATTTTTACAGTCATGATAACTCCTTTTTGTCCCTTCGTTACTTCGAATGGTTCCGCTCCGGCGAGAGCAAGGAATTGTCGCGGGGCGGAATCGTTGCTGGGGTCACATGGTGGATTGAACCCCTGCTATCGCATATCGGTAGTAGACTCGGTGACCTGGCTGGTGCCAAAAGAACGAACCGCATCCGCCGATCGCATGGAAGATCCCATTTGCCTGTAGAACGCGCTACGCTCCTTCATGAAAGACGGGGGCTCCGAGTTCGGATAATGAAAAAGTATAGAAAACATGGTGGCCGTCATAGTCCAGGACGCGCAAGTCATTCGATTGTTTCAGGTCGCCCATGATCACATTGAAATGTTGGCCATATTTTTCCTTTACCAAATCTTCGGGCACCTCATAGGCGATGTATTTCTTAATCCCTTTTTAGCCAGTTTGGTCACCAGCGTCGGATCGTTGAGCTCACCATAGGTCGTCAAAAGCAGAATCGGGCCGGTGCCGGTAAAAAAGATTCCTGCTTTCATAATGCACCTCCTTTGGTTAGGATACTTTTTTATATTGATATCAAATAGATACTCGCAATTAATTCCACGAAACAGTGGAGGCTCACAGATGAAAAACCGGCAACCGGATCCGCATGGCTGTCTTCCCGGATAACCGGGGAATACGGGTATCTACCTGATGTGAAGATATCTTGAATCATATGACCGGACACTGGGTCGTGTATCCGGCATCGGGAGCCACGGAGCAGGTATGGGTTCATCATCGCCTGGCTTTGAATACATGCGGGAGTGTCACTAAAATTCACAGCGCAAAAAAAGATTCCAGGCAGCTGGAGGAATGCGTGGCAAGGGAGAAGGATCGAGACTCAAGATTATCGATAGACTCAAACTACAGATTAATATAGCCTTTAAAAATGTCAAGAAATAACTAATGCTTTTCCACGGAAGCGACACAACTACCAATTTCCTTACAGTAACATCGAAAAGGTACATAACAACTGCAGCGCAAAGAAGCTGTTCGGTGTTTGGTTACGCTGTACTTGTTGCGTCCTTGCAGAACATATTCACAAATGGTAGAAGTATTATCGATGATGGCCTGATAAAGTCGGAAGGCATGAGCAGGTGAACCTATAGCGCTTATTAAAAGGAGGAGCCATGGGCGTTCAAGAAGTTGAATATCTGCGTATGTTTAAGGATGTCTGCAAGATCATAAATTCTTCTCTTGATATTGGCGCGGTATTAAAAGCGATCACTGAAAATACAGTCAACATATTACGTATTAAAGGGTGCACGATCTTTCTTTTGGATAAAACCAAAAATCGGTTGATTGTAAGCTCTTCCTATGGGCTTAGTAAGGAGTATATAAAAAAAGGGCCGGTGGATTCGGAGAAAAGCATTGAAAGTACGTTGAAAGGTGAATGGGTTCTGGTTTCAGATGCTAAAAACGATCGTCGCGTTCAATACCAAAAAGAAGCCAAAAAAGAGGGAGTTGCTTCAATTCTGTCAGTACCTATGTCGGTAAAAGGTAAAATAATCGGCGTTCTTCGATTATATACGTCGGTGCCATATACATTTTCTGAATTGGAGAATGAATTCATTTCCGGCTTGGCAGAGATAGGAAGTATAGGAATTGAAAATGCGAGAATGTATAGTCATATAAAAGCCGACCACGAAAAATTGATATTCGATATACATCAATGGTTTGATTTTGGTGCAGCACCTAATGCCTGAAATTTAAAGACCTTGCATAAGGGTCGAATCAAAAGTGTGGAACGGGGAATTCATCGGTAGTAGCCGTTAAAAAGCTGCTGGATGGATATGGAATAGAGGATCATGTGAAAAATGATATCGAGGGCGTGTTTGCCAATGACGACCTCCAAGCACTTTATGACGACCTTGTCGCCACCGGCGAATCAACCCAATTGAATGCCCTGTGGGTTGGAGCCACTATCGAAGATATGGACATCTTCGATATCAGTCTAATGCTTAAAAATACAGCAACGTCAGATATGATATCTGTCTACGAGAACCTCATGAAAGGCTCCAGGAATCACTTGCGTTCCTTCTGCGGCCAGCTGGAATCATCAGGCGAAAAGTACGATGCCCAATATTTAAAACAGGAGGAAGTGGACAGTATTCTGAACACGGTCAAAGAGACCGGATCCGAGTGAGTCACCTCAGCCATTGAACCCTCCCCGCGGCCCCGATGAGCGGCATCTCTGTTTCGCTCGGACAAGCCGCGGGGAATCCGCGCCCTACTGCGGTTCAATTCCCCGAGGTCAATGGCATTGCCCCATCAAAAGGGGATCATGTAATTCGCTCCGATTATAAAGACAGGCTGATCCTTCTGTGAACTTTCGTGACACCATTTAACCGTCACCATACTGATGGATCGCAACTGACAGTCTGCATCATCTTCTGCGAACATATGGCAATCATTTGATGCCTTGAACAGGATGGTTGTGCCAGGAACCATTTTCGTTTTCGTGGTAAAGCATATTCCCTGTTCGCTGAAATTATGCAGGTGGGCATCAAATTCCTTTGACGTCCCTATAGAGGAATGCAGGGTGATTGGCCCCTCGATCAAATGACGGTCTGAATTGCGTTTTTCAATATGATTGGCCATGAGGACCTCCTTTCCGTCAAGAACCCGGTATCACCCAACCGCCTGTTCATAACGATACATGCGGATGCGCCGGAAAAGGCTGTAAAACTGTTTTCGTTACGGTATTCAAGGCATCAAGTCACGATCGGTTTTCAAGCAAACGACCGTGGGGGGAGCTATTCGGCTGGAGCAGCGGGGAGATTTTTTGATAGCAGGTGATACCGTATCGTCGTTTCATGATCATTTTCCGCTTTTAAGCATGGGATGTCAAATCCAATCGTCTTGGGAAACCGCCGAAAGGTATCCTTGGCCCAACTCTTGCTGAGGCGAAGAATTGGCTGTATCAACAATTATAATGAAGCTCCCCGCAGCAGAGCTGCGAGGTATCAAAGGGGTTTAAAAAGCCATTTTGTATTGGAAGGG
>RCNG010001071.1_pt1 | contig 13333 bp, 13 predicted proteins | sample 2041371 | NCBI WGS metagenome assembly RCNG01 (sample SAMN09708227, study PRJNA481090) | Marine sediment metagenome, whole genome shotgun sequencing project. | biome: marine sediment; feature: ocean; material: sediment; isolation source: Sewage treatment plant 1 marine sediment (STP1) ... | reverse complement strand
CGTAGAGGTAGTAGTAGCGGCCGCCTTCCTTGAGGGGCATGCCGTAACGTTCGTAGTCCCAAAGCGCAGTAAGGCGCTTTTCGATAACGTCCCGCTGCGGAATTGATTCCAGGTAGGCAAAGGTGACCTCGTTCTGGGCGTTAACCCAATTCTTCACGTCGTCGCTTTCTCGGACGTCGTCCTCGAGCCACCGGTAGGGATCGGCAACGTCGACGCCATGGTAGGCATCGATATGATCGACCGCAAGCGTCATGGGATACTGCACAGTCGCGGCTTGAGGCTCGGGGTCGTTGCGGCTACACGCTGTCATTGCGATGGACACACAAAGTATTAGAAATCGAACTTTCATTTGGTCGATCCTCGTCGGGAGTGGCGTACCAGCAGTCTGGATGGGTGCCTATCTATTGTCTGCTTTGGGTCAACAGCAGCCTCCCAGCATCATATCAGGCAAGAGGCTGGTTTCGGCCAATCGGGGCCCTTACAGCGCATTGTTAGGTGGTACAGCGAATTCAATTATATATACCTGACTACCAGATAAATAATCAATACGATGCAGATTAAAATGCCAGGGATGGCAAGGCGTGAAACCTTCTTTACCTTATCCATCGCTTGACGTTGAAGCTCTATCGATTCTTGAACCTGCCCCCGTGAACGTTCGATCTGCCCCTTGGCAACCTCAAGGTGTTCTTTCTGTTGCTCAAGGGATGAACGCTGGTTATCTCTAATTTCGATTAGCAAGTCTCGTATTTCTTCTTCATCGCTCAAAACCGATTCCCTCTCTTGATGCCTAATCGTGGTTCGTGTGCGAAAGCGAAGTAAAAATACGCACAAGTGCGTTATTCGCGAACGGCCGCTTCGGGCCAGCAACGCTTGCGGGCGACATGATGGAAATACCAAATATTGCCATCTGCCTAGTGTTAGACGCGATCTTTCAACGAGTAATACATCATGCCAAGCACCATCCCCGGATAGCGGAATAGTGTTCCGCCCGGGAACATATGCGTTGGCAAGCCCGCAAATACGTCAAAGCGCTCTGTTTCGCCGCCAATAGCCTCGGCAATGATCTTGCCGGCGAAGTTCGCTGTTGCGATGCCGTGCCCCGAATAGCCTTGCCCGAAAAGAATGTTCGGCTTCAGGCGCCCGATATGCGGCATGCGATTGACCGTTACAGCCAGCGTCCCGCCCCAGGCATAGTCGATCGCGACATCGTTGAGCTGGGGAAAGAGCTTGAGCATGTACGGGCGAACGAACTTCTCGATGTTCGCTGGAAATTCAGGGCGGTAGTTCTCGCCGCCACCGAACAGCAGCCGGTGATCATCGGACAGGCGAAAGTAATTCACGACAAAACGCGTATCGTGCACGCCGAAGCGGCCATTGATGAGCTCCCTGGCACGTTTTTCGCCAAGCGGCTCAGTCGCAATCATGAAGTTATTGATCGGCATGATCTTGCGGGCCGTGCGTGGCTCAAGTCGGTCGAGGTAGCCGTTGCAGCCAAGCACGATGTATCTGGCTTTCACCGAACCCTGCGCGGTTTCAACGAGCGCCGGCTCTTCTCTTGTGTAGCCCGTAACCCGCGACTGCTCGAATATACGCACGCCGGCATCCGATGCCGCATTGGCAAGACCGAGGGTGAAATTCAGCGGGTGCAGCGTTAGCGCGTCCGAATCGTACAAAGCTCCCAGGAAACCGTCGGTCGCGACACGCGCCTCGCTTTCCTCGGCACTCAGCGACTGGCAGAACGGGTAGTCATAGCGTTCAGCCAACGCATTGGAAAGCTCCTGTGCCCAGCCGACGTAGCTCTTCTTGTGTACGCCAACCAGCTGGCCCTGCTGCAGATCGCAGGGGATCTCGTGCTTCGCCACCCGTTTCCGTATCTCGTCTTTCGCCAGTTCGGCGAACTCCCAGAGCTGCCTGGATCGCTCGAAACCATAAGCCTCCTCGGTTTCCAGGACATCCTTGCGCTGGCCGCTGCCAACGAGCCCGCCACAACGTCCGGATGCGCCAAAGCCAATTCGTGCGGCTTCAAGCAGCACGACGTCGAAACCCTGTTCTGCCAGGTTGAGTGCCGCAGACAGCCCGGTGAAGCCGCCACCGATCACACAGACATCTGCCTCCTCAGCACCCTGCAGAGTCGGGTATTCGCGCATGCCGGTCGCCGTTGCCGCGTAGTAGCTGTCGGGGTAACCGGAAGGCAGTTCATTCTCTCGTGTTGCCGACACTTTTCGATTCCTATACCGTTTCGTCTCGATGGAACAGGCAGTTGACGCAGTATCTGACATTCCGGCGCTGATCGCGACATTTGTCATGCCGGGTGGTGAGCAGCCCGAGAGCCATCGCGGTATCTTCGCTCATCGCTACTGCAAAGCAGGCCGTCCATAGCTCACATGAACCCTCCAGACCAAATTTACTTCGATCTCGATGGAACGTTGACCGACCCCTACGAAGGCATTACGAAGTGCATTCTGTACGCGCTGGACAAACTTGGCTTCCCGCACCCTTCGGACGACTTCCTGTACGGCTGTATCGGCCCACCCCTTTACGAGACTTTTCCGCAGCTGGTCGGTGAGGAACTCACATTGCAGGCAGTCGACCTTTACCGGGAACGCTTCAATGACATCGGCTGGCAGGAGAATATTCTCTACGACGGCGTTCTCGAGGCGCTCGAAGCAGTCCGAAGGGACGGACACACGTTGTTCGTCGCAACCAGCAAACCGCACGAGCAGGCAAAGAGAATCGTCAAGCATTTCGGGATGGCCTCATACTTTGAGACTGTCTACGGTTGCGAACTGGACGGCACGCGCTCGAAAAAGACCGAACTGCTGGAGTACGCGACCGCGCAGAACCCGGGAGCCGTTAAACGAACGATGGTGGGTGACCGGAAACATGACCTGATCGGGGCGACCGCAAACGGAATGCGCCCGATCGGCGTTTCCTACGGCTACGGTTCGATTGAAGAACTGGCAGCCGCGGGTGCCGTGGAGATCGCGGCAGCGCCTGACGAGCTTCCCTGCATCATTTCGTAGTGTCGGTCGCCATCATGCTGTTGTTATTCGCGCTGTTTTTTTTCGCGATTAGAAACACTCGTAACGCGCGACATGACGTGGAAAAACTGGCGTCAGACTAAGGGCCACGAGCCGCTCCACGCCAAACCATGAATGCTCCAGGAGCGCGCTAACGAGTCAGCTAGGATGCGGTCAACTTCAAGCCAACGATGCCGCCGATAATCAGTGCGATGCAAAACAGCCTAACAAGCGCTGCAGATTCGCTAAACAAGATAATGCCGAGGATCGCCGTGCCCGCTGCGCCAATACCGGTCCATACCGCATAGCCGGTGCCCAACGGAATCGTCTTGATGGCCTGTGACAGAAAGTACAGGCTGATTCCCATGGCCCAGAGCGTAACGAGACTGGGCCATAGCTTCGAAAATCCGTCCGTATATTTCAGCCCAACGGCCCAAACGATCTCAAAAACGCCTGCAATACCCAGGCTCAACCATGGACCGATCATCTTCTGCTCCCTTTACTCAGAACGAACCAGCCAGCTCGGCTGCTCGTACAGCTCGATCGTGACTTCATCACCCGGGAAGATCTCGCCGGGTACTTCGACAACACCCACTATCCCCCGCGATAGCCTCGCGGCGTTCGAGAATGCAGTCGTCGTCAGCGGCGCACCGGAGGCCGTCGCGAGAGTCTTGGCCAGGCGCGCGCCCATATCCAGGCACGGCGGGTTGTACTCTTCGACACTCAACTCCGCACCCGATGGAAATTTAAGCAGCGTGCCTTTCGGCAACCTGGACAGCTCCTTAACTCCCTGAAGACACAAGTTTGCACCAAGGATCGAAGGTAACAGCGGTTCGCTCAGATCCATCGCCTTTGCTATCTCGCGAAGTTCCTCACGCGAAACGGCGGACCACTGTCGCTCATTGCGTCGCACAGTTCCCTTCGGCTGCTTGTCACCAGCCCAGGTAGTGCGTGAAAGCGACTGGTGTTTATCACCCACGACGCCGTCCAGCTCTACCTGAATCGAAGGCGCGTCCGGCTTTGTCTTGTCTTCATTGCAGCCCGTGTGCACGGACAGCACTTTGGCAGTCAGCTTCCGCATATTTCTCGTCTCGTAAATTCGGCGCTCGTAAACCTGCGTTAACTCTCATCAGCTGTCAACTCGCCGTCGAGTTCTGCCCAGATATCACGGACCCAGTCGCGAATCTGTAGCGACTCATCCCAGCGATTCGACAGTTCCTGCTGCCGTTTGTCCGTGATCGCATACGGCGGCGGGCCAAGCTCGCAGAGAAACACCAGCGTCGCGCTCTCGTCGTTTCTGGTGCGCCAGGACCACATACCCGCTTTCCACCAGCTTTTGAAGATCTCTACCCAGACCTGGTGCTGTGGAAAGCTCAACTGAACCTGCACCTGCTCGCGGCTTGCCACGCGCCCCTGGAAACAGTCGGAACGCTCGAGTATGGCGTTGACATACTCCTGATCGCGCGTCGGCACGGGCGCGCGAAGTTCGCGATCAACAACGAAGTGCGAGAGATCGGCGCACAAACGCATCTCGGGGACCAGGTCCATCAGCTGCAGCGTGAAGTAGAGGTCGTTTAGCAGGCTGTCACGATGTGTCTCGAACAGTAACGGCATCTGCCGCTCGCCGGCCTCGTCGATCCAGCGCCGCACGGTGGAGATTGCATCTTCGGGCAGTAACGGCATCACGCCGCTAATAACGTTGACCATGCTCGCGTCCATGGCTACCGCAAAGTCGAGCAATGGCGACATGTCATCAGGCGTGTCGGGAAACGCGTTGATCATGCAGCCAAGTCCATGCTTCGCGAACAGCTCCTGGTAAGCGCGATTCTCTGCGATCTCGGACACCGACGGGTCCAGGCACATACCATCGAAGCCCGCGGCAGCGACCATGGCGAATGCCTCCTCGGGGGTGCGCTCAGGCACCGACGGGTTCCGCAACTCCATACCCCAGAGTGATTGATATACCTCAAGTCTTTGCACGATCTGACTCCCGCCGGTCCCGTTGCACTATCGTTTAGTAGGGCCCCGGAGGCGTCGCACCGCGGCGCGGTGGGAACCAGAACGGTTTATCCACCACTGTGGCCTTCGCCATCGTGCGGCTCCAGTGCATCTCACGCTGGTAATAGACTTCGACCCAAACGGTGTCGCCAGCCTTACCGTAAGGTGTGCGCACCGTGCCCAGCGCAATATTCTGTTTGCACACCGGCGACCAGGCAGCCGACGTAATAAACCCGACCTCGCCCTTGTTGCCTTTCTCTTTGGCAAAAACATACGAATGATGGGCGGGCTTGTTGCCCTCGATGTCGAGTTTCACCAAACGCCACGCCGAACCGTCGCGTTTTTCGTCTGCCAGCGCACGCCGCCCGTTGAAATTGGGTTTCTTGAAGTCCACCAGCCAGTCGAGACCGAGCTCCAGTGGTGAGCGTGAGCGGCCCGTGCGAACCGTCTCATCGGCCGGCAAGAACTCCATGTAAGCCGCCAGAAACCCGGCCTCAATACGGGCCAGTTCCAGCGCGTGCGTGCCAATCGCACGGATACCGAACAGTTCGCCAGCCGCAAACAATGCATCCCATAGCACCTCCGCCTTTTCCGGACTGATCCAGAGCTCGTAGCCGAGATCGCCCGTGAATCCGGTACGGGAGACCATGAGTTCGGTGCCTTCGAAATCGAAGTGCATCAGCCCAAACGGTTTCAGTGCGTCGAGACCTTGCAGGCCCATCTTGCTCAGAACGCTGAACGAGGTCGGCCCCTGCACCGCAAGTGCGGCGACGTCTTCGGTCTCGTGTGTAATCGTCACGTCAAAACCGATTGTTGCGGCCATAAGCCACGCGTAGTGGCGCTCTTGCGAACACAATCGGTACTCACCCTCGCGCAGGTGGAAGATGGTGCCATCGTCGATGACCTGCCCATGATCGTCGCACCATACGGCGTACGCGACCCGCCCGGGCCGAATCTTCGCCATATCGCGTGTCACGAATCGATTCAGGAATTCCAGCGCGTCCGGACCCGTTATTCGGTACTTCGTCATAGGCGTGAGATCAAATACCGCCGTGGCGTTGCGAATAGCGAAGTATTCGATATCTTCGCAAAACAACGCGTCGGCGCTCGAGTAGCCCTTCCACTGATGCCATTCGTTGACAGTGTCGAGCTCGGCAAGTCGCGAATGGAATGGCGACTTGAGCCGACCCTGGTGTACCTGTTGGACCTTCATGCTGCTTTCTCCCCACGAAGGATGGCTCTTGCGGCGTTTCTGCCGGCCGCTCCACTAACACCGCCGCCGGGATGTGCGCCTGCGCCGCAGAGATAGAGGCCGTCCAGCGGCATACGGTATTGCGCGGCGCCGCTCACCGGCCTGACAAACAGGAACTGGTCGAGCGTCAGCTCGGCATGGTGCCAGTGACCACCTGTGATGTGGAACTCTCGTTCGATATCGGCGGGCGTCAGCAGTTCGCTCGCCGAAATGCGCGGCTCGATATCCGGCATATACGATGCGAGGGTCTCGATAACGGTTCGCAGAAACGCGTCCCTGGCCGCGTCGTTCCAACTACCTTTGAGTCCGTAGGGCGCGTACTGCACTACTGCCGACAGCACGTGCTTACCGACCGGTGCGAGCGACTCATCGCGTACACTCGGGAATGTGATTTCGACAACGGGCTGCGGCGAAGTCTCGCCATATTTCGCGGGATTAAACGCACGCTCAACGTAATGCTCGTCCGGCGCGATCACGAGCCGTTCGGCGAAGTCTTTCTTCGACAAGCCGGTAATCGTGGGCAGGCCGTCCAGGGCCAGGTGCAATTTCGCGGCATTGCCTTTGGCTCGGAGATGGTTGATGCGCTGAGCAAAACCTGTCTCGACATGTTGCGCCCCGACCAGTTGCATGACGGTGCGCTTCGGATCCGCGTTGGAGATGACCTTGAAACTGTCGAAGCGCGCGCCGTCTTCGGTTTCGACGCCAGTCACGCGACCGTTCTCCACGACGATGCGCTGCACCGGCATCTTGGTGCGAATCGTGGCGCCGGCACTGCGCGCCGCGTGCGCAAGTTCATCACTCACTCGACCCATACCGCCTTTCGGCGTCGCCGCTCGACCGTGGTTTCCTGCCAGCCGATATAAATAGGTCATGATCGTATTCGGCGAACGCGGGCCGAGATGCGTACCCAGCACAGCGTCGAGGCTCAGCGCCCCCTTCAGCAGTGGGCTGTCGAAGCGCTCGTCGAGTTCGTCGTGGATATTCATGCCGATAAGCCGCAGAAACTCGCGCATATCTGCTTTGCCCATACGACGGATGTCGAAGCCGAGCTGCCCCAACGTCAGCAGATCCCTAAAGTCTTTCGTGCCCAGGCGCGGTGGCGCTTTGTTCAGGTATGTGCGCAGCAGATCCGAGAAGCGAGTCATGCGCCGCCAGAATTTCCGGTAGCTGTCGGCATCCTGCTCGGAGACGCCCGCGACCGAATCACCTGATAGTCGAACGTGCTGACCGTCTTTGGCCAGCGCGATCGTGGTCATGTCCTCAGCAGACATTTCGGGCGCCAGCTTCAACTCCTTGCGAACCTCCGGCTGCAGCTGGTAGAGCAAATGTGCGCACGCCGATACCGAGTAGCCGTCGGCGAACTCGCGCGTAATCGCGGCTCCACCTACCTGTGCGTTAGCCTCGAGGACCAGGACACTCTTCCCGGCCTTCGCCAGCAATGCAGCGCATACCAGGCCGTTGTGGCCTGCCCCCACTACGATTGCGTCGTATCGGTCAGTCATCGCCAAAGTTCTCCGGGACCGTGTTGCGGAGTTTCAGGTCGGAAAGAATCTCCCGTGCCGCGTTAGCGCCGGGAGCGGCCATTACACCGCCACCCGGGTGCGTACTCGAACCGCACATGTAGAGCCCGGCGACCGGACTCCGGTACTGCGCATAGCCCGGCACCGGTCGGTTGAACAGCAGCTGGTCCATCGTCAACTCGCCGTGGAAAATATTGCCTTCGGTAATGCCGATTTCGCGTTCGATATCCTCCGGCGTACGAACCTCGACGTGCAGAATCAGGTCCTTGAAGTCCGGGCTGTAGTTGCCGATCTGATCGATGACGCTCTTCGCGAACGCATCTTTCTCCTCACTCTTCCACGCGCGACCTTCGACCTGGTGCGGACAATACTGCACGAAACAGCTCATGAAGTGCTTCCCGGGCGGCGCCATCGTCGGATCATTCAGTGTCGGGATGACCATGTCGATATACGGGTCCTTCGACCAGGTGCCATCCTTCCAGTCGTCGTAGGCGCGCTCCATGCGCTCCATAGAATCAATGAAGTGCATATCACTGTGGTGTAGCGAGCTGCCCTCCGGCAGTGCCGGAAAAGACGGCAGTCCGTCCAGCGCGATGTTGAGCTTGCCCGACGAACCGCGAATCTTGAAATTCTCGACGCGCTTGTGAAACTCAGCGGGCAGGTCGTTTTTGTCCATACAGGTGAGGAAGGTCCGCTTGACGTCCATTGCAGAGACGACAACATCGGCGTTGATCTCATCACCATTCTCAAGCCCGACGCCCGTCACCTTGCCGTTCTTGACGACAAACTTGTCGACGCCCGCTTCCGTGCGCAGCTCGCCGCCGGCCGCCTGGAATGCCCCGGCAATGGAATTCGAGACAGCGCCCATGCCGCCGCGAGCAAAGCCCCACGACCCGACGTTGCCGTCAACATCGCCCATGTAGTGGTGCAACAATACGTACGCAGTACCGGGTGAATGAATGCCCAGCGCAGTTCCGATGATGCCACTGCCTGAAAGCGCCGCCTTGATGACGTCAGTTTCAAAATACTCGTCCAGGTACTCGGCCACGCTCATCGTCCAGAAGCGGATCGTCTCGTACATTCGATCCTCGCCCATGTTGAGAAACTTGCCGCCGATCCGGATTAGTTCCCTGATATCTCGCGGCTTGAATGAGGTTGGATCGGGCGCCGTGCTCAGTAAGAAATCGCGAATGAAGCGACATTGCCGCATCGTGTCGGCCGAATAGGACTTGTAGGCGTCCGCGTCGCGCCGCGAGAAACGGGCCATTTCGCGATACGAGACTTCGGCGTCCTGGTAAGAGCCGTAGTAGTCGCCGTTTTCCATGAAGGTCACAGAACCGCCGTAGGGCGTCACCTGCAGGCCGTGTTTGTGAAGTTCGAGGGCCCGGTAGATCTCGGGTCGCAGCAGGCTGCAAACATAGGAGCAATTCGAGTACCAGAAATCTTCGTAGAGGTTTCGACTGACCGCGGCCCCGCCGATGTATTCGTTCTTTTCGATACAAACGACATCGAGACCGGCTTTAGCGAGAAAAGCAGCAGTAGTCAGGCCGTTGTGACCGGCACCAACGACAATCGCGTCATATTTCTTCATTTCTGGGAGCTCGTCGCCGTAGTTCTTTGTACGAATTTTGTGAGGGTAATGTCTACCGCGCGCTCCACTTTGTCCAGCGTTTCATCCAGCCATCCCACATTGTGAGACTTGTAGTTCCGACGATTCACTGCGCAACCTTGCAGCAGCGTACTGGCACCAGCATAAGACCAGGCGGCTTTTGTCTACGGCCGCTGCAGCTCCTGCAGAATCCACTCGATGTAGATCCGCTCTGCGCTCTCCATGCCCGAGAGCGGGCCCGGCCGGTAATATTTCGAGTGCACGCCCCTGGAATTGTTAACGATGATTTCCTTGTCCGACTGCGTCGTCACGTCCCACAGCCAGGTCAATTTGTCGACATCATAGTCCTTGCCTTCCTCGGCATCACCGCGCACCAACCAGTAAATCTCACAGCTCGAGTTATTCTGGTCGATCGGTGTGAATACGTACGCGACAACATGATCACTGTAGGCAAGCAGGAACGAAAACGCGCCGAAAGAGTAGTCCGATGCACCGCCATCGTAGTCTGCGAACTCACCAAGCAGCGGCGCGACAGACCCACCGTCTTTGCTGCCCGTCTTGTACTTGTCAAACAGCGCTGTCCGGCTATACCCGTAACCCATCTCACCCGGTCGCGCCGCCGTGTCGATGTAGTCTATGAAGAGATCCTTTACGCCGCACGCCTCCATACGCTCGTGCATTTTCCCCTGAACCCGCTCGCGCTTGCTGGAATCCAGCATCAAGGTATGCATGCGCGCGTACTCGGGGTGCGCGGTGGCGCAGTGGTAGCACTCCTGGTAGTTCTCGATCGACAGTTTCCAGTTGGCAGGAATTTCGTAATTCTTTTGTGCCGCAACCTTGAGATTTTCGAAGTCGAACATCGCCATCGGCTCAGCCAGATCTCGCCTGGCCCCTTCGAGTGATGGCGGCGTATCGGTAAAGCAAACGAAGATCAATCCGTGTATGACGTCGACCGACACCGGGTTGAGGCCATGCGCGGCCATGTCAAAATCCTCCGGCATGTTTCGCGCGGCGATCAGCTTGCCATCGATGTCATACGTCCAGCCGTGGTACGGACAGGCGAACTTGTCTGCGTGTCCCTCGTGGGCGAGACAGACCAGCGAGCCACGATGACGACAGACATTTGCAAAGCCCTTTAGAGACCCGTTTGTGCCGCGCACGATAATCGCGGACTCACCTGCAACATCAAGCACCTTAAAGTCGCCTGGATTCGGAAGCTGTGATTGATGTCCTGCAAGAATCCAGTTCCGATAAATGATGCGCTCAAGCTCTAACGCATAAATATCCGGGTCGGTATAGAAAGGCTGGTCAAGGGCATAACCCGGTTTCTGGTCGGCAATCAGCTCGGCGATGGAGCGTTTATCCTCTGTAAGTACAGCACTCATTACAGATCCCACATTATGAAACAAATAGGCGACTAACTTGCTACGATAGCATAGCAGCGACCCACTGCCTGATAGCCTGCTACCCGCGTGGTATCCGGCATATACTCAGCATCGGTCGACATGAAACCAGAAGAAAACAAGGGATGCACATGGCGGATGTTCGTATTGACCCGCTAACCGGTCACTCAGAGTTCGACTCAATGATCGCCGGCTTTGCGGATGAAACCGACCCCGATAAGGCGGAGGCGATTCGCGAGGAAGTCTGGAACCGATTTGGCACGCATGGGGCCGTTTTTATTTCGGATATGGCGAGCTTCTCGAGTACGTCTCGAAAGCTCGGTGTATGCCACTTCCTGAAACTGATCCACCGTGCAAGGCAACTGGTCGGACCGGTGATCGAACGCAATAACGGCACGCTGATTAAATGCGACGCCGATAACTGCTATGCGTTCTTTAAAGAGCCCGATGATGCGATCAACGCGAGCTTTGACATCAGCGCTGCTCTTTACGACCTGAATGATCTGTTTGGAATGGCTGAGCAGATATTTCTTTCGATGGGTATCGACTACGGTCGCGTGCTACTTATTGATGACATGGAATTCTACGGTGATCCCGTAAACACCGCATCGAAACTCGGCGAAGATCTGGCGGTTCGAGCCGAGACGCTGATTACCGAGCGGGCCCTCGAGCGCGCAGACTTTGAGGTTCCGGAGCTCGCGGAAAGAATGGTCGCACGAATTTCAGAAATCGAGATCAAGTATATTCGACTCCCCATGACGGAATCCTCAAGGACCTAGTCAACCATGGCGGCAGGCATTGACGATACCCAGGCTCTGCGTCAGATTCTGGAGGTCACTCGTAAACTGGCAGCACCGTTCGACCTGGATACCATGCTCGAGGAGGTCGTCGATGCTTCGCGTCAGGTTTTGAACGCCGACCGTGGCACCGTCTTCCTGTACGACAGCGCCAGCGACGAACTGGTTGTGCGCGTGGGCACTGGACTCGAGAACATCCGGATTCCCGCAGACAAGGGTATCGTTGGCGAATCGGCGCAGACCCGGAAGCTCATCAACGTACCGGACTGCTACGCGGATGATCGGTTCAACCGGGCTATCGATAAGCAGACCGGTTACCGCTCACGCTGCATGCTGACGATCCCGCTGGTCGGCTACGAGAATTCGCTGGTTGGCGTTCTGCAAATCCTCAACAAGAACGAGGGCGTGTTTGATGAGCAGGACGAGTTTATCGGCCAGGCCCTGGCCGCGCAGGCCGCGGTTGTGCTGCACCGCGCGACGATTACCGAGCAGATGATTGCCTCGGAACGGCTGGATCGGGAAATTACGGTCGCCCGGGACGTGCAGATGGGCACTTTGCCAAAGACCATGCCGACTATTGGTGGGTATGAATTTGGCGGTGCTTTTGCGCCGACCGATCAGACCGGCGGTGACTTGTACGACTTCGTGCCACTGGACGACAAACGTCTTTTCCTGCTGATGGGCGACGCTACCGGGCACGGCATCGGACCCGCGCTCAGTGCGACCCAGGTACGAGCGATGCTGCGCGTTGCGATCCGCCTCAATTCCAGTCTCGATGACGCGTTCGTCCATATCAACAATCAACTTTGTGAGGATCTTCCAGACGATCGTTTTGTGACAGGCTTTTTTGGCCTGCTCGACAGTACGACGCACACGGTGACATTCCACTCTGGCGGGCAGGGCCCGATCATGCACTTCCATGCGCGCCGGAACGAGTATGACTGGCACGAGGCGACCACGTTCCCACTGGGCTATATGCCACAAACCGACCTCGGTGATGCTGTGGTTTCATCCATGCAGCCCGGCGACGTGCTCGGGCTGATATCCGACGGTATCTACGAGTACGAAAATGAATCCGGGCTGCAGTTTGGCCAGCAGGGCGTCATCAACATTATCGACAATCATCCCGAAGCCAGCGCGCAGGAACTGGTCGAGATGATCATGCAGGGCGCCCGGGAACACGGCGGCTCCGCGCCTCAGGCGGATGACATCACCATCGTATTGGCCCGTCGACTTCCGGAGTAATGCGTCCCGACTACCATGCATAGAGACTTCGCCAGAGACTACGATTCGCTTACCGCGCTTTACCAGTTCGCGGAAGAGATTCTGGCGGCGAGCGAAATCGGCGAGGCCATCCGCTTTCCGGTACACCTGGCGCTCGAGGAACTGTTCACGAATATGGTAAAATACAACCCAGATACGGACGGTGACATCGGCGTGGCCGTGGTAGTTGAAGGCGGGACCGTTACGGTGACCCTGACCGAAGATGACGTCGATGAATTTGACGTGACCCGCGCCCGCGCTGTCGATACCAACGCCCCGCTTTCGGAAAGAACGCCTGGGGGCCTCGGCCTTCATCTCCTGCAAAACATCGTCGACGAGCTCCAGTACGACTACCAGGATCGGCGAAGTAGCGTAGTATTTACCAAGAGGTCAGGATAACTACATGTTTGATATTGCTTACGGCAGCGATGGCGAAGTCTTGTGCAGCGGGCGTTTGGACGCCGCGCAATG
>RCNG010001069.1_pt1 | contig 13347 bp, 7 predicted proteins | sample 2041371 | NCBI WGS metagenome assembly RCNG01 (sample SAMN09708227, study PRJNA481090) | Marine sediment metagenome, whole genome shotgun sequencing project. | biome: marine sediment; feature: ocean; material: sediment; isolation source: Sewage treatment plant 1 marine sediment (STP1) ... | reverse complement strand
CACCATGAACGCATTGTCCTGCTGCGCTTCAAAGTCCTCGCGGTCGAGGTAGAGCCTCGGTTTGTCACGGTAGGGCAGCCCCGCCGTGGGGCAGAAGGTCGTGCAATTGCCACACTCGTTGCAGAAGTCCGTGAGCACGGCAACCTGAAACGCCTGCGCCACGCGGTAGGGTCTGCCGGGACCAACGCGGATGTCATCGCCGTCGAGGCTCAGCTGCGGCAAGCTTAAATCAAGGGGTGCAGTCTGGTAGGTTTGCAGCGCGAGGTTCGGACAAACGCCGACGCAAATGCTGCAGTAAACATCACAATCCAGGCAGCGCGCGGCTTCGGTACGGGCCTGTTGCTCATCGTAGGTAAGCACCACCTCGTTGAAGTTGCTGCGATCGTCCAGCGGCGTGTGTGGTGCAGGGACCCGCCATTCCCGACGGCTGCGGCGGCGCTGTAGCATCGTTGGGTCGAACGCTGTTACCTGTGTCGATATAGCCTCGGATGAGCGCCGACGCAATATGCTGTCAGCGATCGCTTTGCCGGCTGCTACGGCTTTGACGATCGAAGCGGGGCCTTCGTTGGCCACGTCGCCGCCGGCATAAATGCCGGGTACCGAGGTCTCGAACGTTACCGGGTCGACTTTAATGTAGCCACGTTCGTTGACCGCGATTGGTGCCTGCTTCTCGCCATCGTGGATCTTGCCTTCATGGTCCTGGCCTTTCTGGGGCAGAAAATCGAGGACTGCGTCCTGGCTTATGGCCAGGATCAGGGTGTCCAGCGGCACATCAAAATCGGCGTCGGCGAGTTCGTGCGGGATCTTGCGGCCACCGGCATCACGGTCGTTCTTGAAGACCATGCGCCGGCAAACGAGCGTGCTTAGCCGGCCATCGTCAGAGACCAGCCGCTGCGGCTTGCAGAGCTCGAGCACGTCGATGCCCTCGTCGAGCAGATGCTTCACTTCTTCGCGGTCTGCAGGCATCTGATCAATGGTGCGACGGTAGATCAGACTCACCGGGCCGCCCGATTGACGGCGGGCGACACGCGCACAGTCCATTGCCGTATCCCCGGCGCCGACTACGCCGACGTGGCGGCCATAGTCGATTACGTGGCCTTCGCGGGCGCGCCGAAGAAACTGCAGGGCGTCAAATACACCGTCGCAGTCTTCACCTTCCAGCCCCAGCATCTTGCTGAGCTGGGCCCCGACCATGATGACTATGTGTTCAAAGCCATCATCGCGAAGCTGCGCCAGGCTAAAGTCACGCCCCGCTCGCACACCGAAATGGAACCTGACACCGAGGTCTTGCAGCAATCTGAAGTCCTGGTCAAACACCGCCAGGGGGAGGCGGTATTCAGGAACGGCTCCGCTGACCATTCCGCCGGCATAGGCATGCTGTTCAAATATTTCCACCTCGAGTCCGGCTCGGGCCAGCTCGGATGCCGCGGCCATGCCGCCGGGCCCGGCCCCAATGATCGCAACCCTGGGGCCTGCGCGCGTTGCCTGTTTTTCGGTTGTGAGTGGTTCTTCGCGGTCCATGATGAATCGCTTGACGTCCCGAATAGCTACCGGCTCATCCAGGTGACTGCGCACGCAGGTTTGTTCACACAAGTGATCGCAGACCCGGCCGAGTATGCAGGCGATGGGATTGTCGGCACGGACTACGCGCAGCGCCTCCGCCATGTCGCCATCACGCACAGCACTCATGTACTGCGGTACGTTCTGGTTCACCGGGCACTCATCGACACAGGGTGCCTTTATGCAATCGAAAAGACCGAGTTCGCGTGACGTCTTGGTGCGCGATGTGTCAAACGTACTCTTGATGTATTGCGGGTCATTGCGCGTTTTTTCGGCGTAGCGACCGAGATTGAGTCGAGCAGCGGCCTGGATATCGGCGTGGGAGGTGTCAGATCCTGCTGACTTGTAAATAAATTCTTCGATGTTGGACGCGCCCACGCTGCCGAATGCATCGTCGACAGTTTCAAGGTACTGGAGCAGGCGCAGATAGCCGCCAGTCTTCAGAAGATCAGAACATACCGTGATGGTCTGCATCCCCGCACCGAGCAGGGCCGCCGCGTTGAAGCAGTTCGCCCCCGCCGAAAATGACATTGGCAGGTCACCTTCGAACTCGTCGGTCAGATCGTGCGCGAGGTTTACGGTGATCGAATGCAACGCGCGCCCGGAGAGATACATCGTCTTTTCCGCGTCGTCGAAAGTGGCACGCGTATTTTCAACTTCGAGCGTGTTTGAAAGCTTGACCCCAAATTCGAGGCCGCATTCATTCGCGACTTTTCCGAGGTTGCGCAGCATCGGTACCGCGTCTGAGTATTTCAGGTCGTGTTCGAAAGCGGCGTCAGGTACTACCACGTCCCTGTAACCCAGATCCTCGTTTAGCAGTTTGCGTACGCGCTCTGGGCCGAGCAGCGTTGGATTACACTTCACGAGCGTGTGCAGATGTCGCTCACGCAACAGGTAGGTACTTATGCTCTCAATTTCTTCGGGCGGACAGCCGTGCATGGTTGACAGGGTTACGTTGTCAGAGAGGCAATTCGGAATGTCGAGGTCCCGAACTTCGGGGTAGAACCTGGCGACCTGATCGATGAGGGCCGGCTTGTATTCCGAGCAGTCGTGCATCTGGTCCAGGAACCACTGCATGTTCGGTTGGTGGATCCCCTCGAGGTTGTAGCCCACGCTAAGATTGAACACGATGCCCGGCGATTGGCCCGGGAAGCCGAGCTTGTGGTGCAGGGCGTGTATCAGTACCCAGGCGCGAAGGTACTCGTCGAAGGACTCATAGACTTTCAGTTCCTGCGACCACTCTACGTTGTAGCCCTCGTCCTCCATGTCGATACACGGCTTCGGCACATCCAGTACGTCGAGGGTCTGAACTGTTTTTAGCTCGATGTAACGCGCACCGCACAGCCACGCCGCCACGATATTCTGAGCCATCTGAGAATGCGGTCCTGCGGCAGGACCGAACGGTGTTTCCAGGGGATGACCGAAAGCGGTTGTACGAAACCGGTCGTCTTCGTGGGGAATAAAGAAGTGCTGGCGGGGAATACCAAAGACAGAGTCGCGGGAATTCAGTTCAGAGAATATCCACGCGATCAATTGTTCCGCAGAAATTGGATGGAACAACTCAGACATTATTATCGGACTCCCGGAGGTCCAGCTGCCAATCATTCGACCAGCGCGCTGTGCAGTCAGTACTGCCTGCTTCACACCCCATGAATTGAACCGCTGTTGCCCAACCCATAGATATACGCACTTGCCTCAGTATATCCCCAGGCCGCGGTTACTCGACCATGGCTCCCAATTGAACGTGCAGTGAAGTGACTACGCGGATGCGCGCGGGCTACGCGCAGATATCGGCGTGTATCGTTTGAGCCGCATTCTTGCCGGCCCCTGCGGCGAGTATGACCGTCGCTGCGCCGGTAACGGCGTCGCCGCCAGCGTAGACGTGACTTAGCGATGTTTCCGCGCTGCCGTCCTCGACGACCAGGCAGCCCCACTTGTTCGAATCGAGACCTTTCGTCGTCTGCAGCAGCAGCGGGTTCGGACGATTGCCGATCGATAGCACGACGTTGTCGACGGGAATTACGAATTCGGAGCCTGTGATCGGGATCGGTCGCGCGCGGCCCGAGTCGTCGGGTTCGCCGAGCTCCATCTTCACGCACTTGAGGCCTGTCACCCAGCCTTCGTCGTCACCGAGTACCTCGACAGGGTTCGTCAGCCAATTGAACTCCACGCCTTCTTCAATCGCGTGCTGGTGCTCCTCGACGCGCGCAGTCATTTCCTGGTCACTGCGCCGATACACGATCATGCCTTGCTCGGCGCCTACCCGCAGCGCCGTGCGTACGGTATCCATGGCCGTGTTGCCCGCGCCAATAACGGCGACGCGCCTGCCGACCATGACGGGGGTGTCCGCGTTTGGGAAATCGTTGGCGTTCATCAGGTTGATACGAGTCAGGAACTCGTTGGCCGAATACACGCCGTTGAAGTTCTCGCCCGGGATACCCATGAACTGCGGCAGCCCGGCACCTGTGCCGACGAACACAGCGGAGAACCCCATTTTGCCGAACAGGTCGTCAACGCTCAGCGTCTTACCGATGATAATGTTGCAGACGATTTCCACGCCGAGTCGTTTGAGCTGTTCAATTTCCCAGTCGAGTACGTCCTTCGGCAGGCGAAACTCCGGAATGCCGTAGCGTAGTACGCCGCCAGGTGCGTGCAGCGCCTCGTAGATCGTCACCGGGTGCCCGAGGCGGGCGAGCTCGCCTGCGCACACGAGTCCGGCGGGACCGGAGCCGATGATCGCCACTTTCTCCGGGCGTGTCGGCTGTGCAGGCTCTTCGCCCTCCGGCTGCGCCATCTCCCAGTCAGCCACGAAGCGTTCCAGGTAGCCGATGGCAACGGGCTTGAAGCGAATACCGACCGAGCATTGTTCCTCGCACTGCACCTCCTGCGGGCAGACACGACCGCAGACGGCCGGCAGCGGGTTCGATGCGCGCAAGATGTCGGCGGCTCCACGCATGTCACCGGCCGCAATCTTGTGGATGAATTCTGGAATCGGTACGCGCACCGGGCAGCCGTCGATGCACACCGGGTCCTGGCACCGCAGGCAGCGTTCGGCTTCAAACTGCGCGTGTGCGATTCCGTAGCCTTCGTTGACTTCGCCGAAGTCGTGCGAACGCAACTCGGCGTCGCGCTCCGGCATCGGTGTCTTGTTAACGCGTTTGACTGGCATCAGTCCTGTCCCGCAGCTCGTTTTAAGCAGGCCGTCCGATCGTTTGACTGCTGTTCCTGCTTGAAATACATCTTGTTGCGGCGCATGGCCTCATCGAAGTCGACCAGGTGGGCGTCGAACAGCGGTCCGTCTACACAGGCGAATTTCACTTCGTTGTCGACGGTGACGCGACAGCCGCCACACATGCCTGTGCCGTCGACCATCAGCGGATCCATCGACACCAGGGTCGGGATGCCGGTGCCTTCGGTAGTGCTCGCAACCGCGCGCATCATTGCCATCGGCCCGATTGCTATGACGACATCAGGTTTACCGGGAGCCTCGCCGTCGATGAGCTGCGCCAGCCGCTCTGTCACGAACCCCTTGTAGCCTGCGGAACCGTCGTCTGTACACAGCTCGACGTGGTTGCAGGCGGCTGTAAGTTCATCGGTCAGGATCAGGAGGTCTTCGTTACGCGCACCGACGATGCTCGTCGTTTCGAGACCAAGAGCCGTGAATTCACGCATCATGCACAACAGTGCAGCCGCGCCAAATCCTCCGCCGATACCGACGACATGCCCGGTGTCCGGTGGCTCGACCGCCATACCAAGCGGGCCGACCAGGTCGAGAATTTCCTCGCCAACAGAGAGGCCACCAATGAAGCGGGTCGTGGCGCCGACTTCCTGCACCACGAGGGTCAGCGTGCCGGCATCGCGGTCGTAATCTGCAATCGTCAGGGGTATGCGCTCGCCGCCTTCGCGGGCCCGCACAATCACAAATTGACCGGGCCTGGCTGCGGCGGCGACTAACGGCGCCTCGACACGATACAGTTTCGTGACCGGCGTCAGTGGGCGTTTCTCGAGGATCTTTGCCATGGCCTAGAGCTCCGGATGCTCGTGCTTGATCTTCAGCCTGCGCCAGCGCCTGTCGACCTCTTTCTCCGTCATCTCGAGCTGGTCGGCGTGTTCCGGCGCAAGGATGTGTTTCGTCTTGCCCATCATGCCCAGCCAGTCGCTGACGGCGCGGCGCCGACCGATGGCGTCAGGGTCATAGGTGATGCGCGTATGGCCGTTCTCGACCTCGTACAGCGGGAAGAAGCAGCTGTCGATAGCCGTCTGCAGGACTTCCTGGGCAGCATCGTCCTTCGTGCGCCAGTTCAGCGGACAGAACGACAGCACTTTGCCGTAGACCATGCCTTCGCGCCGCGCATACCACTGCGCTTTCGATATCTTGCGCATGAAGTCTTCGGGATAACCTTCGCTTGCCGTGAACACATAGGGCAGGTTGCAGGCGGCGAATATCTGCGCCGTGTCCTTGTGATGAAAGCGCTTGCCGGAGCGTGCGTCGCCCACTTCGCTGGTCGACGTGCGGTGACCGAACGGTGTCGAATACGATAATTGCGAGCCCGTGTTCATGTAGCCCTGGTTGTCGTACTCGAGGATGATCATGCGATGGTTGCGGTGCGCCGTGCCAAGCGCCGCGCCCATGCCGATATCCATGCCGCCGTCGCCCGTGACCATGATAAACGTTGTGTCTTCGCCCTCCGGCACAGAGGGGAGCTCACCGCGACGCACGCGCTCGTGATACATCTCGACGAGACCTGACAGCGTGGCCGCACCGTTCTGGAACAGGTTGTGGATATAGGTAATGCGATGTGCCGTCTTCGGATAGCCCGTCGTCGTGACCATGGCACAGCCGGTCTGGAACAGGACGACAATGTTGCCTTCGAGCACGTTGTAGGCTTGTCGCAGCATCGGGAAGAAGCCGCAACCGGGGCACGCGCCGTGTCCCGGTGCAATCCGCGAAGGCGTCGTCGTCATCTCCCACAGTGGCTTGAGTTCGACCTCGAGCTTGCCCGTCTCCGCGTTCGGCGTCGCGGTTGCCATACCGCGCGACACTTCCTCGGACCTGATCGGCGGCAGGCCTGGCGGTGGGCCCGCGCCGTCCTCGCCGGCATACGCACCGTGATACTCGAACGGCACCTCGACCTTACCGGTCCGTGCCGCCGTTAGCGCTTCATGGAAGAATTCTTCGGCATCCGTGTCGTAGAAATCTTTGCCGCCGAGGCCGTAAATACGGCTCAAGACCAGGGTCTTATTGTCAGGGTCCTGTTGCAGGGCAGCGCGGATTTCGAGCGACAGATTACCGCCTTCAGCGCCATAAGAATCACCGCGGTCGCCGACAACGACGGCGCGAACATTCTTGAAAATCTTGCGAATTTTGTCTGTGGGGAAAGGCCGTAACACGTTCGGCGAAACCACACCGACCTTGTGGCCTTCGTCACGCAGCCGGTCAGCAACTTCTTTGGCATCTTCGGCCGCGGAGTTCAGTAACACGAGAGCAACTTCGGCATCGTCCATGTGATAGCAGTCGACAGAGGCGTAGTTGCGTCCAGAGAGCGCGGCAAACTCGGCGAAGATCTCCGGGATCACGCGCCTTGCGGCCTCCATGGCCTCGTGCTGCTGCACCTTGTTGTTGATCAGGTCCGGGTCGTTCATGTACGGGCCAAACGTAACGGGCCGCTCCGGATCGAGCGCCGTGTACGGATCTTCACGCTCGCCGAGGAACGCTTTCACGGCGTCCGGATCGTCGAATCGATCGATACGCCGTTTCTGGTGGCTGGTGAGAAAACCGTCGTAGGCGACGATGACCGGCAGGCGTACGTCCGGATGCTCGCCGATCCTGACGGCGGCGAAGTTCATGTCATACGCAGACTGTGGATCGCGTGCCATCAAAATGATCCAGCCGGTGTTAAGCACGAAGTAAATGTCGGAATGATCGCAGCGAATGTCCAGCGGACCCGACACGGTGCGTGTCGACACGTTCAGCACCATCGGTACGCGCGTGCCCGCCTGCACGGGTAGCTGCTCGAGCGAATACAGCAGGCCTTGCGATGAGGTCGCGTTCAATACGCGGCCGCCACCGAGCGCCGCACCGTAGCAGATGCCTGCGGCGCCATGCTCGCCGTCGGCGGGAATCATGACGATGTCATGCTCGCCATCCGCCTGCATCTGCGACAGGTTTTCTGCCACTTCGGTCGACGGCGTGATCGGAAAGTAACCCATAAGGTGAAAGCCGATGTCGCGCGCTGCCAATGCCGCGGCTTCGTTGCCGCTCTTGAAGTCATGCACCTGGCGGGCCGGGCCATCGGTCGTCAGCGGGATTTGGGATTCGGGTAACATGCTAGCCTCCGGTTGCCTGGCCCAGGTCCGCAAACAGCGGGACGCGCAGTTTGTCTGCCCGCCCAGGCGTCTCTGCCTCGCGCGTCATCGCGAGCGTGGAGCAGGTCTCGACGCAGCGCATGCAGCCTTTGCAATACTGGTAGTCGATTCCGTCCAGTTGGACATGGGGTGTGCCGTCTTCGTTGGTGTGCGTCGACCAGACCAGGCACAGGTCGGGGCAGACCATGTCGCACATGCCGCAGTCAATGCACTTGTCGCGATCAAGCACCGGCATCCAGCCGGTGCGCGACGTTTGCAGGTCGTTGTGTGCCGTGTTCCCCGGGGTCGGCAGTACGCCACCGATCGGCGCGGTGCGATAGCCCCATAGCGGATTCGACGACAGCACCGGGAGGTCACCATCGTTCAATCCGACGCAGTCGATGACTTCGAATTGCTCGGCGCCGCGCGTGAAGGCACGCTCGTTGGCAGCCACTGCCTCGGGATGGCGGCCGGCAAAGGTATCTTCGAGTGTCTGCAGGATCATGTCCTTATCAAGGAACGGCAGCGCAGCTGTAAGCGTGCCGATCAGGACGGCGTTCGGCCGGGATTTTTCCTCGATCGCGATCTTCTGCGCGTCAACGCGAATGATCCTGGTTGTATCGGGCAGACCTTTCAGTCCGTCGGGTACTTCGCCTTCGGCCCCGCAGTAAATCAGTGTTGCATTCGCGCGGATTCCGGCGATGGTTGCCGGGTGGGCGAGCAGGCCGCCATTGAACACGACGACGACGTCTGGCGCTTCAATTGGTGCGCTCGTGCGAATGGCACGGTCGGCCGGCGCAAGGCGAACGAACGACCGCACGACGGAGCCTTTCTTCTCCGACCCGTACGATGAAAAATGGGATCCGTTGAGTCCCATACGAAGGACAGCAGCGCTGGCAATGATCTGCCCGGCTGCGTGGGCTCCAAGACCGCCGATGGATTCAAAGCGAATCTCAAAAAACCCAGTGCTGTCCGGTAGTGACACTACCCGGTTCATGCACCCGCTCCCTGACTTGCTGGCTTAATAACCCTGACGTGTCCAGCTTATCGTTAGCTAGTGGTTAATGAATACGCAAAATCCGCAGGCGATCGGCACAGAACGCGGAGTTACACGTACTCTTCAACGGGGCCCACGATAGCCTGAGAAGCCCTGCTGACAAAGGCTATGAGCCGGGTCATTGCTCGATACGATTGCCCGACCCGGCGCGCGGCTGCCTATTTCCTGCCGAACTGTCGCTGTCCTGATATGCCCCGAGAATCGGTGACTTTAAAGGAGCAGCTACTCGGCCATCACCGATTCCAGCACGTCCGGATCACGCCAGCGTCCACCCTTGAGACGCAGCGCATAGACCAGGGCGATGGCAAGCACCAACACGACAAAAGCCAACCACGATACCTTGGGGCTGAATTCGAACACGCGAATGATCAGGAACTGAGCGACCAGCATCGCCCAGTGCAGTGACACCGAGGCGACCATCAACCAGCGCGTGTCCCCCGCACCTCGCAGGACGCCGCCGGACACGAGTATCACCGCGTCGGCCATCACGTAGCTGGACAGGCCTATCATCATGAATGCTGACAGCTCCCGAATCGCAGTGAAATCTCCGCTTGGTGGCGCGAACACCTCGACGAGCGGGTATCGAAGCGTGATATAGAGGACCGCGAGCACCGCGGAATAGGCCAGAGCTACGACGAATGCGGCGGTCATAACTTCATTGGCGCGCGCCATATCTCGCGCGCCGACAAACCGGCCTATCAGGCTCATGACGCCTACGTTCAGACCTATCATCGGGATGAAGGAAAGAATGTCCCAGTTGAATACGATCGCGGCCGCGGCGCCCTCGGCAACGCCATAGGACTGAAACATGAGCAAGAACAGGTTAAACGCTGCCACGTTCAGGAACAGTTCCAGTCCGGATGGGAAACCAAGGCGCCAGAAGCGCCTCAGGATCTTTGTGTCGAGCGAAAATGAACGCTGCACGCCGAACTTGTCGCGGTGCTCCTTACGAAAGTAGAAAGCGACAAAAAGGCCGAACGCAAGGACCGTTGCGACCACGGTTGACAGGCCGGCACCGACGATCCCCAGCGCGGGAAAGCCCAGTTTTCCGAACACCATCGCATAGCACAACGGTATGTTGATGAGTAGGCCGAAGAGGTCGCAGATCATGACAACGTGGGTGCGGCCGATGCCGGCGAAGTAAGACGAGATGCAGATCTTCGCCAGCGTAACGAGTACACCGGACATCAGTATCAGGTAGTAGGTGCGTTCCAGCTCGACCTGCTCGGGCTCGTGCCCCATGCCCTCGAAAATACCGGCGACCAGGAACGTAATCAGCGTCAGAAAGGGCAGGCTCATTACCGTCATGATCATGCCCTGGGTGACGACCTTCGGGCATTTCTCGAGCTCACCCGAACCCAGGTACTGTGCCGCCAGCGCGTTTGCGTAGGAGAACAGCCCAACAAAAAAACAAAACGAAAAGAACGATGCCACACCGCCACCCAGCGACGCCGCCATGTGAACAGGATCGATCTGCGACATGAAGTAACGATCGGTAAAAATCATTACGGCGAAGGCGCCCTGCGATACGACCATCGGCAGGGCGAGTCGCAGCAGCTCGCTCATGGTCCGCCGACTGAAATTTCGTGTAAGGAACAACTCAGACTCGCCCGTTGCAATAGCTAACCAAGGCAGGCAAGTCTACGCAAAACCGGCGAGCTTGTGCTGCCTGAATGACAGTTGCTCTCCGGTGACGCGCAGTGGTTCCATCTGGACGGACAATCCGTAGAATAGGGTGCAGGAGGCGGTGCATGGCGAACGACCCTGATTTCATTGACTATGTCTGTGACCAGATTGGCGACGAGTGTGACGTCTCGTACCGGCACATGTTTGGTGGGACTACGCTGTATTCCAGGGGCAAGGTTGTTGCACTGATCTGCGACAACCAGCTGTTCGTTAAACCGACCGATGCGGGCCGGAGCTACATCGGCGACGTTACCGAGGCGCCGGCCTACGAAGGGTCAAAGAACTTCTTCCTGATCGAAGATGATATCGACAACAATGAGTGGCTCACCGAGCTGATTACGGTTACCGAGCGCGAACTGCCAAAGCCAAGGCCCAGGCGCAAGAAGAAGAAAAAATAGTCGCGCCGACGAGTGCGTGCAGAGGTCACCACAAGCGGCCTCGTCCTGTATGGTATGCGACTGCGAACGATAAGAACCCGCCAGCCCTGAAGGAACGCGCGTGAAAAGAGTTGTCCAGACAATCTTGCTTGCACTGGTTGCCAGTCATGCATCCGCCCAGTGGGACGAACTAACGCCTGAACAGGCGGAGAAAGCCGCGGCCCATTACCAGCAATACTGCGCGCTGTGCCACGGTGACGATCGTCAGGGTCACGTCAACGATCACGCGCCTTCCCTGAAGTCGAAGTCGTTGATGGCTTCGGGCTTTCCATGGGCCGTGATGTACGCAACCGGATACGGCCGACCCGGAACGCCAATGGCACAGTTCTTTGAGGAGGTCGGTGGGCCGCTCAGCCGTGAGGAGATCTGGCACCTCGGGCTGTGGTTGCGCCAGCAGGTTGATGTCGAAACCATCGAGCTGCCGATGGACGCAGTCGAGGGCGATGTCGAGCTTGGTGCGACGGTTTATCAAGGTCACTGTGCGGAATGCCACGGCGCACAGGGCGAGGGCGTCACAGGCACTGCGCTCGGAAACTCCGGGATGCTGGCATTCACGCTCGACGAGTTCCTCAAGTACGCGATCGTCAACGGGCGGGACGGCACGGAGATGAAAGCGTTTGGCGAGGTGCTCAGTGAGCAGGAGATTAATGGCGTAACTGCTTTCCTCCGCAGTCGCGCGGCCGGATGGACTGTCGAACGGCCCGTTTACAGCTCACCACCCTCTGCCGAGGACTATGTTCTCAATCCCGATGGCGATGACCCGGGCTTTGAATTGAAGGACGATCTCTATGTGATGTCGGCCGATCTCGACAAGGCGCTGCGTGCGGGCAGGCGCATGGTGCTGCTGGACACGCGCAACATGGCGCTCTGGCAGATGGCCAATATCGAAGGATCGGTTCCGTTGCCCTATTACTATCCCGACAGGGACATGGACGAGTTGGTTGCCGACCTGCCCAGTGACGGCACGATGATCGTTACCTACTGCGAATGCCCGCGCGCTGCGGCCGAGTCAGTTAGTCGAAAACTCAAGGAAAAGGGCTTCGAGAATCTTGCCGTGCTTTGGGAAGGTATCCAGGGCTGGATAGCGCTCGGTTACCCTGTCGTGATGGGCGCGACCGAGTCGGTCGAACTTGCGCCGCTGCATGAGCCGGGGGACAGCACGTAAGCCTGGTTCCAACGGCACAGTCAGCCGGGCGAGACAATTCAGCATCTGGCTATACAGATTGCTGCCGGTCGGATGCGTGCTTTGATTTGCCTGTCGGAAGGTCCTTACGGTTTGAGCGTGGCTTCATGAAAGAAGAAGGTCGAGGCCACGCTCGACAAAGGCGCCTCCCAGCCACGAGCCCAAAGGGATCAACAGGTAGAGGGAGAAACGCACCAGTGTGGGGTTATCGAAAGGCCAGTTTCTGAGATTCTCGATGACGCGTTTGTAGGCCGATATTTCAACGATCGAACTATTGCCGCCGTCGCCTGCCTTCAGCTCATCTCTTGCTGCCTTCAGGGCTGATGCGCACCAATCGAGTTCCTTGAGCTTCGCGGCGCGAATTTTTTTGCGAACGCCGCGTAATGGCAACATCAGCCCGGCCCACGCCAGAACGGTAAACATTACCCAGAACCCCACAAGTGCCGGCCAGTACCGAGAGTCGACTCCGAGCAGCGACATAACAGAGACGACGCCGATAATCAGGAGCGCGTTGGTTAACCCCTGGCGAATCAAAGGTTGGTAGGGATCCAGGTCCAGAAGGTCCAAGTCCTCGATGCTGTCCGACAGACGAGACAGGCGGACAGATTCCACGATCGTTACAAAGCTGAGACACCCCAGCCACCACACAAAGAATATGGTCGTGACCCGATGCCAGGTGACATCATAGCTCCACGCTCGCCATTCCCACGGATCAACGGGCGCCGGTGTCGTGGTGTTGGTAACAGAGACGCCGAGAATCACATAGCTCGCTGCTCCGATCAGCAACAAAAGCCACCGATGGTGCTTGCCAGCTCGCTCGACCAGCGTTTGCCATTGTGGAACGTGTTGAATAACAGGGGACAGGTCGTGCGTTGTCTTGCGTGCAGCGATGAGCAGATACGCATAGGCCGAGGCGACGTATGTTGTTATAAAAATTTGTGTGATCGCGATTCGAAGATCATCTGATGAAGAGTTTTCGCCACCCCCGAATAGCGATCTGCCAACAAAAAAGACCAGTAGCAAGCTGACAGTGAACCCGACGCCAATGAAAAAGGGATGGCCTGGAAGCACCTCATAGA
>RCNG010001068.1_pt1 | contig 13352 bp, 13 predicted proteins | sample 2041371 | NCBI WGS metagenome assembly RCNG01 (sample SAMN09708227, study PRJNA481090) | Marine sediment metagenome, whole genome shotgun sequencing project. | biome: marine sediment; feature: ocean; material: sediment; isolation source: Sewage treatment plant 1 marine sediment (STP1) ... | reverse complement strand
ACTGGATAATTCCAAAAACTGGATGAGAACACGTAAAGCGTTGAAGGAAAAACAATACAAACGATCAGTTCAACAGAGTTATTAAATATGACTTATTAAACAACATATTAGATTAATATTAACCCGAGGCAATGAGCAGAAGCAGTTACTTTAAACTTTGCTCATTAGCTCAGGGTTCACCTGGTACAGATGAAAAAGCGAATATTTTTTCTTTTATTTTTATTAATACCTGTCTGTCTATTAGTATGGTTTGGTTTTAAGGCCCAAACCAATGAACAACTCGCCACACAACAACAATACCAAAACCTGGCACATTCACAACTGAAACTTATCGATGAGAAAATTGCCAATTACTTTACACAGCTGGAGAGCTCACTGGTTGTCAAGAGCCATCAGCTTTTAATAAAGAGCCCTCAGCTGAACATAAAAAGCCCTCAACTGACCATAAAAAACCCTCAACTTAAGAATGAATCCCTCAAACAAAAATCCTCAAGCCAGTCTGAAAAGCCCTCAGAAAATAATAACTATGCCCATAAAATTCGTCAATTTTTAAAATATTCACCTTATATCCTTAATATTTATATATTCGATAAAACTCAGAAAACCATCTACCCATCACTGGCTCAGAAATTGTCTTCACAAGAACAGGAATTTGTCTCGAAAATTCAGGTCATCAGCAGAAATCAATCGCTATTCAAGATACAGCAGGAACTCGAAGCAGTTCATAAACAAAAGAACCTGACTCAAGCTGACACACAAACAGAAAACAATCGTATACAGGCCGTTAGTAAAAAACTATCACTGTTTAATCGCTCCAGTCAATTCGAAACAAAAACAGCGACACTAGAACATGGCTGGATTGCCTGGTATCTGGAGCGAAATTTACACCATCTATTCTGGTTTAAAGATAAACAGGAAAGGATTTATCTCTTGTATCTGGACCGAATTAGAATTTTATCGGAGTTAATTGCTCTGCTGCCGGAAAGTGCTCTCCCGACAGATAATAATAAAGCACATCGGGATATTAGCATAAGATTAACTGACTCAAATAATGAACTGGTTTATGAATGGGGGGCCTATCAGACAAATGATAATAAATCGATTAGCATGATGTTGTCTTATCCTCTTAGCAGCTGGAAACTCAACTGGTATGCAAAAGCACTCTCAGACAATAGCTATAAGCAAAAGTGGTCACTGCTTATTATAGCGATCCTTGCTTCATTACTATTGATGATATTAATGTTTATTATCTATCGTGACTACAACCGGGAAATAAAACAGGCGCAGCAACGGGTCAATTTTGTCAGTCAGGTTTCTCATGAACTAAAAACTCCCTTAACAAATATTCGTATGTATGCCGAATTACTTGAGGCAAAAATGGACTCTGAAGCAGAGACTGAACAATCCAAATCAAAACATTTTCTCGATGTAATTATTAATGAAAGCCAGCGTTTATCCAGACTGATTGAAAATGTACTAAGTTTTGCAAAAGTACAAAAAGCAACCTTAAAGATTAATCGAACTAAAGGTATTATTGATGAATGCATTGATAATGTCCTGCTCAGTTTTAGTCCCATATTGGCACAAAAAAACTTATCCGTGCAATTTAACCGAAACGCAGGAAACACTGTGTTGTTTGATTCCCAACTGCTTGAGCAGATCCTCAATAATTTGTTAAGTAATATTGAGAAATACGCGGCTCAGGGTAAACAGATAGACATCAATACCATTCAAAACCAAAACCAAAACCAAACAAAGATAGAGATAAGAGACTATGGCCCTGGAATAGCAGACAATGAACAGAAAAAGATCTTTAATCCTTTTTATCGCAGCAGCTCAAAATTAACAGAAGGTGTTTCAGGCACAGGTATCGGCTTAACTATTTCACAACAATTAGCAATACTGCATGGCGGTAGCCTGAGCTATAAAAGTGTTCCTGAAGGTGCTTGTTTTGTTATGCAGTTAGATACACCATCTGAAAACAAAAGCCTTCAGCAAAAGATTTCTGAGGAAAATAAATGAAAGTACTGATAGCTGAAGATGATCGCTATATCCGCGAAGGACTGTCAGAATTGCTTGAACAGGAAGGCTATGAGACGCAGCTTGCAGAAAATGGCCAACAGGCTCTGGATTATTATAATGAACAGGACTGCGCACTCGTTTTGCTTGATATTATGATGCCCGAAATGGATGGATATTCAGTCTGTAAAGCTATTAGAAAACAGGATGACAACACCCCGATTATTTTTATTACGGCAAAATCGGAAGAAATAGATCAGGTTGTCGGTCTGGAGCTGGGGGCGGATGATTACATCTTTAAACCCTTCGGCACTCGGGAAGTGATCGCCCGGATCCGAGCAGTGACACGCCGTTGTTTAAGACAGCAACGGGATATCTCAGAAGGTAATCAGTGCGAAAGTCTGGCAATGAATGATCTGCTGCTTTACCCGGATGAATTGAAAGCCAAAAGAGGCGAGCAGATATTTGAGCTGAGTTTAAGGGATAGTAAAATTTTATTATTACTGGCTCAGAATAAAGGTAAGGTAGTCGATCGTGATACCCTGTTTAATTATTGCTGGGGCAGAGATTATTTACCCAATAGCCGCACACTGGATCAACATATCTCAAAACTGAGAAAATTAATTGAACAGGATAATAAACATCCTGTTATTATTAAAACAGTGCATGGTGTAGGCTATCGCTTTGATGATTAATCTGACTTTTTCTATTAGCTGCTGACAGCAAAAGGATATTCACCCAATGGATGCACAGTTCCCCGGCACCAGTAAAAATAATGATACCAATAACAATAAAGATCTGGCAAATCTGGTATACATACTCCAGGCTGTTGCTGTTTTTACCGCTTTGCCTTTTATCATTGCGGTCATTATTAATTATATTAAACGCAGTGAAGTACAGGGCACACTGGCTGAATCTCATTTTCGCTGGCAAATCAGAACCTTCTGGTTTAGTCTGTTATGGGGCATTCTCGGAGGCATACTGATTCTGGTGCTGATTGGCTATGTTATCCTGTTGTGTAATTTTTTCTGGCTAATCTATCGAATTCTCAAAGGCTGGTTACGTTTAAATGATAATCAAACAATGTATAATGATTAATGTGTTAATGATATTAACTTTATTACATTTTTTCTATAAACGAGGAACCTATTTATGAACATATCGGCCACTTTTTCCAGCTTATTGTTTTTCTCTTGCCTGATGTTACTGTCTGGCGCGCATGCCGAAGTAGCCGGTATTCCGGACGGCTCTCAACTACAGGATCAGGCGGAAAAAAACACTACCATTATCAATACTCAGGCACTGAAAAAAATGTTGGATGAAGAACTGGATATGGTCCTGATCGATATTCGTACCGCTGTTGAAATTAGAAATTTGGAAGGTAAGATTGATGCACCTCAAAATGTTAATATCCCCAGGGGCTGGCTGGAATTTAGAGTCCAGAGAGTGGCTTTGGATAAAGACATCCCCATAGTTGTCTATTGTGGCGGCGGTCAGAGAAGTCCCTTAGCTGCCGAAACTTTGCAGAATATGGGGTATACCAATGTGAAAAACTATTCGGAAGGTTTTTTGGCCTGGAAAAAAGCCGCTCTACCCATAAAACCCTGATCTGAACTTAAGCCAGGCTTATATAAGGAATTTAAATGTTTAAAGTCAATGAGTATTTTGATGGCAAGGTGAAATCCATTGCCTTTAACAGCCCTGATGGTAGTGCAACGACAGGTGTTATGGCCGCTGGAGAATACACGTTTGCTACCTCTATGATTGAAATAATGACCGTCACCTGTGGCCAGATGCAGGTAAAACTCCCTGGTACTGACATCTGGAAAACCTATAACAGCGGTGACACATTTCGGGTTGAAGCCGGGCAGTCATTTGAGGTCAAAATGGAACAGGATACGGCTTATCTTTGCGTCTATAAAAGCAGCTAAAAAGCACCTGCAGTTCACAGGAGCTGCACTGAATCTCCCGGAAATTTTACTTTCCGGGTGATCTATTACTTAAATGAGCAACATTTTTACAGCGCAAAAATTGCCGGATAAAAGGTTGCTAAATGATTTATTCCCAACACTTCAGCGCTCAATAAATAGCCAACTATTGGCTATTACCCAAAAGCTTAACTATACTTCTATGTCTAAGTTTTATTAAATTGGGGGCTACAACTCAATGCGTTTGCAGATCAAGGTTTTTGTCACCACTGCAATCATTTTTCTTTTACATTTCATCATCCATAGTTACATTGGTCAGCGCCAAATCAAGCCTGAGGTGATAGCCAATATCAAGGAAAATGCACGAACAGTTCGTGGCATATTAATGTCATATCGTGGTGTCTATCAAAAAATTTTTCTTACTCATAATATCCCTATTAACGACGGAACAATAGAATTTCTGCCTGCCCACGCCATTAGCCGGATATCCCGTGACTTTTCTCAATGGGTAGATACCGGACTCAGCTTTAACAATGTCTCTGATCAGCCCAGAAATCCTGGCAATCAGGCGGATGCCATCGAACTTGAATCCATACAGTTTTTTCGCCAGAATCCCGATGCTATTGAACGCTTTGTGCCTTTCACAACCGAAGCAGGAGAAAATTTTTATCATTTTAGTCAACCAATCATCGTTAAGCCGCACTGTATGAAGTGCCATAGTACAAAAGATAAGCCACCCAAAAGCATCCAGAAGCGTTATGACGCTGCCTACAATTACGAAATTGGCGACTTACGCGGCATTATGAGCATTAAATTACCGGCAAACATTATCGAACAACGTACCCGGCAGCTACTTAAAAATAACATCGTAATCCATTTGCTTGGCATGCTACTGTCTTTTATCCTGATTGCCTTTTTAATGAACCGCACCGTTTTATCCAGGATAAAACTTTTACAAAGCAGTTCAGAAAAAATGGCAGCCGGGGAATATGACACAAAAATTGAGCTATCCGGTAATGATGAGTTGACCCATATGGGGCAGACATTCAATCACATGGCCCGGACCATTGCACGCAGAGAACACTCTCTGCTCAAACAAAAATCTCTGTATCATGCACTCAGTCAGACCAATAAAAGTATTGTTCAGCTGGATACCAGTGACAAATTGTTCACACAAATATGCCGCATTGCCACCACTCAGACCAATATTATTCTAGCCTGGGTAGGCCTAGTAAATCCTGAGCAAAACAAACTGGAGCGTATTTCCAGCTCAGGCAAAGCAAAAGACTGCCTGGAGGATATCGATTTTTCTCTGGACCCGGATCTGTCTCATAATTCCGGTCCTGTTAATACGGCCTTCCATAAGCAAAAGATAGTCATAAGTAACGATTATCTTAATGATCCTGATACTGCCTTGTACCACGACTATGCGCAGCAAGCAAATATTAAAGCAGTTGCATCTATACCAATCCACAAGGACAAGCATATTATCGGAGTTTTTTCTGTTTATTCCGATCAAATCGACTATTTTACCGACGATGTTGTTGATTTATTGCAGGAAATGACCAGCGATGTCGAATATGCCATACAGCATTACGAATTAAAGCAACAGCATATTCAATCCCAACAGCAACTGGAACAATCTTCCAGAAAACTCGCTGAAGTGAATGATTTAATGCGCATGCTGCTGGAATCAACCGGGGAAGGCATTTTTGGCGTTGACATAAATGGCACCTGTACTTTTGTTAATCATGCAGCCCTGCAGATGTTCGGATATTCCCTGGCCGAGTTAAAAGGTCAGTCCATGCATCAATTAATTCACCACAGTCATAAAGACGGTGCAAAATTCCCTTCGGAAGATTGCCCCATTTATAACGCGTTTCGCCAGGGCCAGCCCTGCCGCATAGAAAATGAAGTATTCTGGCGTAAGGATGGTAGTTATTTTCCAGTGCATTATTCTGCCTATCCCATTCGTGATGGCATTCAAGGGATCACGGGTTCAGTCTCCGTATTCCGTGACGTCACAGAAAGTCAGGCAATAACTCGCAAGATGAACTTCCTGGCATCCCATGATCCTCTGACCTCGCTATTAAATCGCTATTCATTTGAACAACGACTTACTTTCGCGCTGGACACTGCCCAGTTCGAGGATACACAGCATGCAGTTTGCTATCTGGATCTGGATCAGTTCAAGATTGTTAATGATACCTGTGGACATCTGGCAGGCGATGAAATGCTTAAATTAATTACCCGTTTACTGAAAGACAATGTGCGTAAAAATGATACTCTGGCACGCCTTGGCGGAGATGAATTTGGTTTGTTACTGGAAGAGTGTTCGATTGAACAGGCAACTGAAATAGGTCAGAATATCTGTGAAGCCGTTAAGGATTTTCGTTTTATCTGGGAAGATAAAGTCTTCAGTGCTGGTGTCAGCATTGGAATTTCAGCTATCACGGAACACTCCGAGTCAGTTCGAAGCATCATGAGTGCTATTGATTCCGCCTGCTATATTGCCAAAGACATGGGACGCAACCGGGTACACGTCAGTAAAATGAATGATACCGAAACGGCCAGGCATCAGGGTGAAATGCAGTGGGTATCAGAGATAAGAAAAGCTCTGGAAGAGAATCGTTTTCTTCTCTATCAGCAAAAAATCATCCCATCGGATCCCTTAAGCCAGGAAAACCTGCATTTTGAAATTCTGCTTCGAATGCAAAACAGTAAGGGAGACATCATCCCTCCCGGTGCATTTCTTCCCGCTGCAGAGCGCTATAACCTGATGACTGAGCTGGATCGCTGGGTTATTCAGTCAACCTTCAAATGGCTGGCTTCCAGAGCACAGGAATGTGAAAAAATTGATTTCTGTTCAATCAATTTATCAGGACAATCCATCGGTGATGAAAAATTGTACCGATTTATTATGCATCAGCAGCAAGTTTACCAGATCGATCCCAAAATGATCTGTTTTGAAGTCACAGAAAGTGCTGCCATAAGGCATCTTGAACATGCTATTCACTTTATCAGACAATTAAGTGAACAGGGTTTTCTATTTGCGCTGGATGATTTTGGCACGGGCATGTCCTCTTTTGCCTATCTGAAAAACCTGCCGGTTAATTTTCTTAAAATTGACGGCAGCTTTGTTAAAGACATTTTAGAGGATCCCATTGATCGCGCCATGGTAAAATCCATTAATGAAATCGGTCACATTATGGGCCTGAAAACCATTGCAGAGTATGTCGAAAATGATAAAATTCAAAGTGAACTTTGTACAATAAAGGTCGACTACCTTCAGGGTTTTGGTATTGCTCATCCCCGGCTCTGTTGTGATACATAAAGAGTCCTCAACCTTGATGTAAAGAGTCCTCAACCTTGATGTAAAGAGTCCTCAACCTTGATATAAAAAGTCCTAAATCTTGATCATGAATCCTAAACCACGACAAAAAACCCTCAACCGGTTATTAAAAGTCTTTAACTGACATCTGCTAATGGCAAAAAACATCACTAACCAGTGGGATGCTGATTTTCTCAATTCTTCACTCATATTTTCTGATCTCAGCACTCTATTAGAAAATACTCTCTGGACGGACTGGCCCGGCTGTCAGGGGCTAATGGCACTAATGGATGGACCGGTAATTTTAGCCAACGGAATGCCGCTGGATATGCAAGCTCAAGATGAAACCCTGCCCTTTCCGGAAATGGGTTATGAGGAGCGGGTTTATAAAAAAGGCATCATCAGCACCCGGGAAAAAAACTGGCATGATTTGTTTAATGCCATTATCTGGATGTTTTTTCCAAAAACCAAAGTTCTGCTGAATACACTGCACATGCAGGAATTGGAAAAGCAACCCGGGAAAAAAAGAACACCCGCTCGTGATGCTATTACCCATCTGGACGAATCCGGCATCATAGTCGCCAGTTCCAATGTCTATTTACTGGACGCCCTGAAAAATCATCAATGGCACGAGTTGTTTGTGCAATCACGAGTTCAATGGTGGCATGAGATTGGGGCTTTTATCTTTGGACATGGAATGTATGAAAAAGCCTTTAATCCCTTTATTGGTTTTACCGGCAAGGCATACTGTCTTGAAATTGAAGACAACTTTTTCCAGCACGACAAGCGCAGCCAATATGGTATTCTGGATCAACTTTTATGCTCTGATATCAGAGAAAGAAACACCTTAATGGATTCACGTCATCTGTCCCCTATACCCATTCTAGGAGTCCCTGGCTGGTCAAAAGACAATGAAAACCCTCAATACTATGACAACAGGGCTTATTTTCGAAGCAAGCGCTAGAAACAGTTTCTCCTAATTCTATGCGAAAAGTCGTTATTTCAATCCCCCACACGAAATAAAGTGTGATATTTCGTGGCAGATTTGATATTTCACAGATCCTGAAGAATTAAATTATCATGCCATAGTTGCTTACATGTATGATTTTTAATATTTTTTAATGAAAATATTTTTTTGGCACGGTTAATGCTCTTATTAAGTTATATTAAGTAAAGCTGAGCAATATACTAACTCTCCAATATTGCTTAGCTTGTTACTTAAAGGGTGTTTAAAATTTACGATCTCCTTACTCGTATTGTTTAAAAGCTCGCAAGCATTAACCATTTACTATTTGTACTTTTAAATGTGTTGGTACAAATTAGTTAAAAAACTCTTAGCCTTGTTGTTTTCAACAAGGCTTTTTTTTGCCTGTGAATACCCGGTTTTCCAGAGCTGCCCTTATTGCCATTCCAGACAGCTCAGCAGCCATGCACCGGAATTTTTCTTCCAGCAGCTTGTCAGCTGATAATGTCGAGCATTTTCCGGGAATAACCCCTTGCCCCCGGTAACCACGATTTGTGACTGAACCTCAGCTCTGATCGGCCTGATGTCAAATTGGCTGGCACTGACATAGACCGAGATATCTTTATAGCGCAGAAAAAAAGCCAGCAACATCCGTTGTAATGATTTGCGATCTTTATTGAGTTGATCATGATATTGCGCATCAATAATTGCCATGAACTTTCCTCGATCATGTGTTTCGATAGCCTCTTGCAGGAACTCAATCTGTTCCTGAATCATGGCTTCATCGCTTTTTTTTTCCGCACACCCGGAAAGCAGCCCCGTAGCAATAATAAAAATGCAGGCAAGAACGTGTAAAGGCATTAATTTTCGCACAGTGAACATTTCATCTCTCATGGCACATCAAAAACAACAGCCTGACCTTCAACTCTGGGATCAGAGGCCGCCTCAACCATCCCCTTCTTATAATTCCAGCTTATCACCTGCATATTACCATAGCTTGAATCCAGCTGCTGTGTGTGATGTCCCAATTGTTTCAGCTGCACAATAGTGTCTTTTGACCAGGCTCCCGGCTCGAAAAAAACCTTGTCCGGCAGGTATTGATGATGAAACCTTGGGCGACTCACCCACTCTGAGGCCGGCAAACCTTTTTCTAACTCCAGAATAGCCAACAAAACCATGCTAATAATACGGCTTCCTCCCGGAGTACCCAGTATTGCTATGCCCGATGGAGTTTCTACTATGGTTGGACTCATACTGGAAAGCGGTCGCTTTCCAGGGGCAATAGCATTTGCCTCAGCACCCACCAGACCATAAACATTAGGCAGCCCCGGCTTGGCTGAAAAATCATCCATTTCATCATTTAACAATACTCCTGTAGCTGCCGCTGTGAAACCGGAACCAAATGGGTAATTAATGCTCATAGTCGATGACACCAGATTGCCCTGTGTATCAAGAACCGAAAAGTGTGTGGTATCCTGACCTTCAGTTTGAACCGCTTCTGCAGCACTCCCAGTTTTATCATGTCCTTTTTTATAATTTAAGACGACTCCGGGCAATTCACTACTGGGCATGGTTTTATCCAGTCGAATGCTACCGCCCAGTCCTTCTGCATACCAGGGGTGCGTTAAACGGGCCACCGGCACATCAGTAAAATCACTATCGCCAAGATATTGCGCCCTGTCCCGATATGCTCGACGCATGGCTTCAATGATTAAGTGAGTTTGTCTAGTCTCATCAAGAGATTCCAGTTCATAAACCTGTAAAATCTGCAGTATAGTCGCCAGAGCGACACCACCGGATGATGGTGGTGCGGCTGAAAACACTTTCATGTCCCGATATTGAAAATGAACCGGCTCGCGTTCTTTTATAACATAGTTTTTTAAGTCAGCAAGCTGCCATACCCCTTCCCCGGCCCTGTTAGCATTAACCAGCCTGGTTGCAGTCAAGCCCTCATAAAACCCTGCGTTACCCTTTTCAGCAATCAATTTCAGGGTCTGAGCCAGATCAGCTTGCACAATCAGATGTCCTAATACTGGTACTTCATTATTATGCAGAAAAATTTTCGCTGACTCTTTATATTTTTTTAACACCGGCAAACGGAATCTGGCCATTTTCTGATAATGTTCGGTAACAGAAAAACCTTCTTCAGCCAGTTTAATGGCTGGCTGCAATACCTGTTTCAGCGGCAGGACACCATAGTGTCCGGATAGATGCACCATGGCAGCGACTGTTCCAGGAATTCCAGCTGCCAGGGCACCATCCACAGAACTATTGGCAATATAATGGCCTTGCTGATCCAGATACATATTCCGGTGCGCTTTGCCTGGAGCCATTTCACGACCATCAATCATAATGGTCTTATTTTGTCTCTGATCACGGAGCAGCCAGAACCCGCCACCGCCAAGACCCGAGCTATAGGGTTCAACCACAGCCAAAGCCGCAGTAACGGCAACAGCAGCATCAAAGGCATTACCACCTTGCTGTAAAATTTGCTGTCCTGCCTGTGTTGCCATTGGGTGAGCAGTCGCAATAGCTGCTTTAGGGGGTGTATTAGCATAGACAGGTGTTGATAAGAACCAGACAAGCAGCAGTAATATTCGATACATAACAACCTCAATAATTCAGCTTTACGACTATAGAATGGGCAATGAATAACTATAAATCAACCACGTGGAAATTATCCCGATATTCTTCTGCAAAGGCAAATAGTTTAATATAGAAACGCTCTATGGTGTGGGGCGCTCAAAAAGTAGTGCAGGTTATCCGTGTCAGGAAGTGTGGGTTCGTTATTTCCAAACGACAACAAAAGTGTTTTTAAAGATAAGTGCCATCAGTATATTACCGGCAAAATAAAGCCCCTTAAATAGTTTAATATTTAAGGGGCTTTATTGCTTTAGTAAAATTGCAATGGCGTGTGCTACTTTGCTCTTAGCCTTCACCTGTCAGTTTATTGTATTTTTCCATTAATTGCTCTTTATTTTCCTCGTGTTCAGGATCTTTAGGGATACAATCGACAGGACAAACTTCTACACATTGAGGCTCATCGTAGTGACCGACACACTCGGTGCAGAGAGCAGGATTGATTTCATAAATCTCTTCACCCATGTAAATCGCTTCATTGGGACACTCAGGTTCGCACACATCACAGTTAATACATTCATCAGTGATATATAATGCCATTGACAACCTCCGAAATAAATAATCTAGATAAAAGGGTTATTATTCTGCAAAAGACTTACAGATGTTATGCAAAAAAATCTGTTAAATAACGATAGACCATGGTGCTATAAAAACCAGCATTTTTTTGCAAATCCCCCCGATTACAGGTCGCTATATTAACCTAATTTTTGATCAATTTCAGCTATTACTTGCCTGGGAACAAATTTTGTCACATCCCCGCCCAGACGTGCCACTTCCTTGACCAGGCTGGAAGAAAGATAGGCGTATTGTTCTGCTGTAGTCAAAAAAATGGTTTCAATATCGGGTGACAGATTTCGATTCATGCCAGCAAGTTGGAATTCATATTCAAAATCAGAAACGGCTCTGAGTCCCCGCAGGATGACACTGGCATTGTGAGCGTGAGCAAAATTCACTAATAAATTGTCAAAACCAACCACTGAGACATTCTGATAAGCGCTGAGTGCACTAGCAGCCATTGCCACTCGCTCATCCATATTGAACAGCGGCTGTTTCCCCGTATTGGCCGCCACAGCTAGCGTAATATGATCAAACATCCTCGTCGCCCGTTTAACCAAATCAATATGTCCATTGGTAATGGGATCAAATGTGCCCGGATATACTGCATTTACCATAAATTCGCTCGCAATTGCTCTCAGCCATCGTTAGAGTAGCCGTTTATCAGGATTGTTACTCAATAATTCCAGCACCTGATTTAGGACATAAATCAATAATTTTTCTGGGCAATTTGCCCTGCCCGGCCTGGTGCAAGGCATCAGACTCCATAATAATCAGTACCAGTGTGGTCACCATAACCGGCAATATACACACTCCGCCAATAAGAGCAAAAACAGCTTCTTTCATCCAGCCTAAATTGGTATACCCATACAGGCCTATGCCGCTGATGAGAAGCAAAACCAGCAGCATTTTTATAAAAAACAGACTGCGTTTCACGGCAATTTGCCAGTGGCACATAACGAACTGGGTTTCAGTCTTAAGAGATAGTCTGCCTTTAACAATGATAGTAGTAAGAATGGTAAATGAAACAATGGGAACAATCAACATGGGCCATGCCCAGCTGGTCGCCATGCCCAGCGTAGCAACAAAAGCGAGAATATGATTAGCAATCAGATTCACCAAAAATAAATCATGTGGCCACTTGGCCTTTTTTTTCTCTTCATTATTTACATTAAAAAGCATATTTACACTACCCAAAACTGATTATACACATTGAATTAGTATTTCAATTAATTATAAAATGCTATTATACATAAAAAATCAGTCACCTACCAGATTCATCACTTAAAAATTAATTGATAATTAAAGCCATTAGGCTATAGTACAGGGTGGTTTCAAGATTAACTGCAGACCTAAACTCAAGTTTAAGGACCCCGGAGCTTATGAACCACAAACACGCTAAAACACTGGAAAAAATCTTTCAGCACCCTATTAGCAATGATGTTCAATGGACCGAAGTAATGAAATTGCTTAAAGGACTGGAGGCAGAAATCGAATTTAATAAACACAGTGGCAAAACTATGATCATTCTAAATGAAAAAAAAATTCTATTGCCAAAACAAACACATAAGTTTATATCCAACCACAAAGAAGTCATTGAACTGAGACATTTTCTGGAAAATGCCGGAGAACGCACGCTTGATGAATCTAGCGGCTTCGTACCTCTCTAATTGATAATCGTAAATAAGGGTGTTCATATTAGGGTTCTCCAAGCTGTATTATTATATCCTTTTTTGTAATGATGAAAAGAGAAAACCGAAGCTAAGTGTTTTATAAATTAAGCTTCGGTTTTTTATTTAACACGATATTCAATTAGAGAGGTACGCAAAGGTCGTTATGCCATTATTATGTCGAACTTCCTCTGAACGTTTGTGTCTCGTGGGCGCTGGCCGCCGCTCTCGGGCATCGAGAAGGA
>RCNG010001134.1_pt1 | contig 13354 bp, 13 predicted proteins | sample 2041371 | NCBI WGS metagenome assembly RCNG01 (sample SAMN09708227, study PRJNA481090) | Marine sediment metagenome, whole genome shotgun sequencing project. | biome: marine sediment; feature: ocean; material: sediment; isolation source: Sewage treatment plant 1 marine sediment (STP1) ... | reverse complement strand
GGCGAGATGTTCTTCCCGCCCGACGTGATGATGATGTGCTTGATCCGATCGATGATCTTGATGTGCGTGCCGTCGACCCACACCCCCACGTCGCCGGTCATCAACCAGCCGTCCTCCGTGAAAGTCTCTGCCGTCTCTTCCGGCTTGTTCCAGTAGCCCAGGAAGTTGCCGGCATGTTTCGTCTGTATCTCCCCCGTGTCGTCATCGAGACGCAAGCCGATTCCGGGATACGGTTCGCCGACCGTCCCGACCTTGACTCGACCGCTGAAGTTGAGCGTCGCGACGGCGCTGTTCTCGGTCATCCCGTAGAGCTCATACATCGGGACACCAAATCCCATGAAGAACTCGATGACTTCGGGAGCGATCGGAGCAGCGCTCGTCGCGGCCCACCGGCAGCGACGGAGGCCGACACGTTCCTTCAGGGCGCGGAACATGAGGAGGTTCCCGACCCAGTAGGCGACGCGAGCCCCGATCGTGTAGTCGCCCGAGTTTGCGACACGGCTCCTTCCGATGTACTCGGCGAGCTTGAGGCCGAAGGCGTTGACGAGACGTTTGAGGAACGACGCGTCGTTCAGCTTGATGAGGATCGTCGCGTGGATCTTCTCCCAGATCCGCGGCACGGCGAAGAACAGCGTCGGCTGCACTTCCTGCAGATTCACTTGGACGGTCTCGATCGACTCGGCGAAGTTGAGGATGGCCCCGGTCGAACACATCGTCCACGTCGACATGATCCGCTCGGCCACGTGGCCGAGGGGGAGGTAGGTGAGGATCAGGTCGTCCGAACCGGGAATCTTGCCGTCCGGGGCGCGGTCCGCCGCCAGGATGATGCTGTCGATCGCGAATGTCGCGTTCGTATTGGTGAGCATCGCACCCTTCGGTGGACCGGTGGTCCCAGAGGTGTAGACGAGGGTGACGATGTCCTCAGTTTCAGCCTCAGCCATCGCCGCAGCGACAGATCCGGGGTGCTCTTCGCGGTGCGCCCGGCCAAGATCGAGGAAGTCGTCCCAGAAGAGCAGACGCTTGTCGTTGTAGGAGCGCAGGCCTCGCGGTTCGAGATAGATGATCGTCGCGACGTTCGGGAATGTCTCCGGGCCACCATCGACGACCTTGTCGACCTGCTCTTGGTCTTCGGCCAGGTGCACCGCGGACCCGGCGTCGTTGATGAGGTACTGGACCTCGGCCGTGGGATTCGTCGAGTAGAGCCCGGTCGACATGGCCCGGATCGCGATGGCAGCGAGATCGAAGATGACCCACTCTGGCCGGTCCTCGGACTGGATCGATACGACGTCACCATGCTTCACGCCCAGCGCAAGGAGTCCGTGGGCCACGAGGGCGATCTCTTCCCAGAGGTCCGACCAGGTGCGTTCCTGCCAGATGCCGAACTCTTTGTCGCGCATCGCGACACCGGTCGGGTCGGAAAGGGACCGTTCACGAACCATCAAGGAAATAGTGCGACACGCGCCGGATAGATCGGGTGCTCCCGTGTCTTCGAGCGTGGTCGTCACTGCCCTATCGCCTCCAGCTCTCCGGCCCCGAACCACAATAGAGGCTTGAACCGCCGCCCGCTGGAACACCCCCTATGCGTACCCAGGGTTGTAGACGTCCCATATGACGTCCTGAGCCCACAGAATGGGAGGGCGATTCGTACCGTTTCGTTCTGTGGGCTGGGGACGTCAAATAGGGCGTGGCGAACCCTGGGTACGCGCTAGTCGGGTTGGCGGCCGACGACCATCTCTGCGGCCTCGCGCACGGAGGGATTCCGGTCCCGGGCTGCCGAACGGATCGCTGCCTCGACATCCGGGCCGTCGAAGACCGTCAGGGCGACGACGGCGCGGCGCCGTACCTGGGGAGGAGCAGCGGCGATCAGGGCGAGCAGCGTGGCGCGTGCCGATTCGTCGCCAATCGCTCCCAGAGCGGCGACCGCCGCCTCGCGACCGGCGCGGTCCCCGTCCCCCGCTGCGATCTGGAGCAACCATGGAACCGCGGAGGCGAACCGCAGTTCGCCATATGCCGTCGCAACGGCTTCCACCACCCGGGGGTCTTCGTCGCCGCGCGCTTGGTGAAGAATCTCGGCGCAGTCCCCTTTCGAGCCGCCGAGCGCCTCGGCTGCCATGGCCCGCACCGCCCCATCGCCATCCTCGATCGCCAGGCGGCCAACGACGGCTGCCGAGCGTTGATCGATGCCCGATGCGACACAGGTCGAGATGGCGAGGCGGCGGACCGTCGGATCGTCGTGATCGAGATACGGAATCGGATCGTCAAGGAGCCGGACCAACGCCTCGCGATCGGCGTCCGGTGTCGCGTCAGGAGTGATGAAGGTCCTCCCGCACCCATTCCGCGCCACCCGGCCAATGCTCCTTCTTCCAAATCGGCGCTCTCGCCTTGATCTCGTCGATCAGAAAGCGACCGGCCGGGAACGCGTCGGCGCGATGCGGTGATGACACGGCGACGGCCACGGAGATCTCGCCAACGCCGAGCTCGCCGACCCGATGGATCGCGGCAACTCTGGTCACCGGCCACTTCTCGCGCACCTCCGTCACGACTTCAACGATCTTGTCGATGACCTGCTCGTCGTATGCCTCGTATTCGAGATGGGTCACGCCGGTGCGCCCCGGAGAGTGGTCGCGCACCGTGCCGACAAACAACACGACCGCGCCCGCGTCGGGCGCCGAGACGGCCGCGACAACCGCAGCCGGATCAACCGGATCGGAAGAAACAGCAACCAAATCTGACTGCGGGGATAGCTGATGGTGGGGCATACAATCGACCTCGTGGACGACACTACCCCTGTGAACCCACCATCGGTACCCGAGCCCGACCCGACAGACGAGCTCTACCCGCCGTACGTCGCGTACGCGCGGCCATGGAGCGCTGAGACGGGACGGATCCCTGAGGCGCGCCCCAATCCGCCGCAGCCGGCTCCCAAACAGCGCAGCCACATATCAACGGGCGCAGTGGCCTTCATTGCTGCCGTCGTGGGAGCGATTGCCGTGGTCGGCCTCCTCGGCATGCTTGGACTCTTCTCGAACGAGTCATCCGATGCCATCGCGGCACCGGCCGCACAGGAAGCCGTCGCAACCACCGTGGTCCGCCAGGTCACCACCGAGATCGTCACCAGCCCCATTGACCCCGGTGTCGCCGAGGCTGTCGCCCTCAAGGTCGTGCCGTCGGTCGTAACCGTTGAAGTCGGCGATCTCGAGGACGAAACACTCACCCTCAACGGATCCGGATCGGGCGTCATCCTCGAGAACGGATACATCGTCACGAACCATCATGTCATCGACGGCGCCACTGTGGCCCGCGTGGTCCTCCAGGACGGGAGGACCTACGACACCGAGATCATCGGCTCCGACGCCTACACCGACCTCGCCGTCCTCCGCGTCGACATCGACGGACTGACGCCAATCGAGTTCGGCGCAGCCGATGAACTCGCCATCGGTCGCTTGGCCGTCGCCGTTGGCAACCCGCTCGGTCAGGACGGTGGCGTCTCGCTCACCGTCGGCGTGATCTCAGCGCTCTCTCGCACCGTCGCTTTCGGTGACAGCACGGCGCTGTACGGGATGCTCCAGACCGACGCACCGATCACCTCCGGATCGAGCGGCGGAGCACTCGTCGACGAGAATGGGAAACTCATCGGCATCACGGCGGCCATCGGCGTCAGCCAGGCCGGGGCCGAGGGCATCGGCTACGCCATCCCGGTCGAACTCGTGCAACGCATCACCGACGAGATCATCGAGACTGGCTCGGTCAAGCACTCGTTCATCGGCATCTACGGAACCGACTACGTGGTGGTCGCCGATGACGGCGCTCTCACACCCGCCGGGGCAGAGATTGCCGAGTTCGTCGAGGGCACCTCGGCTGCCGCCGAAGCCGGGTTCGCCGTAGGCGACGCGATCGTCGATGTCGAAGGCGTCGAGATCCGAACGATGGAGGACCTCGTCATCCAGCTTCGGCTCTTCCACGTTGGAGATGAGGTTCAGATCACGGTGAATCGGGACGGCGCACCGGTCGCTGCGTTCGTGATGCTCGACGAGCGCCCGGACGATCCCGCCCCACTCGTGGATGAAGACTCCAGTGACGAGTGACCTCCCGTTCAGCGGCGACGGCGACGATTTGTTCGCCCAGCTGTTCCGGTTGTTCCAAACCTCGGGCCCGGTGAACTGGAAGCTCGCCAAGGAGCTGACCAAGAATCTCGCAGGAGAACGGGAGCCGATCGAGCCCGATATCGCCGATGAGTATCGCGAGCTCGGCCACGTTGCAGAACTCCGAATTCAGTCAGCCGCAGACCTGCCTGCGCCTTCGCCCGGCGACCTCAACCCCACCGACCGTGCGACGTGGGCTCTCGAAAACCAGCAGACGTTCCGAATCCTCGTCGAACCGCTCGCCGACAAGCTCTCCGGAGGCTTCTCCGGCATCCCCGGCGCTGAATCGCTTGGACAGATGGGCGCAATGCTTCAACCCCTCGGACCAGCGCTCCTCGGCATGCAGGCGGGAACGATGATCGGCTTCATGGCCCACCGCACCCTCGGCCAGTTCGACACCGGTATCCCGGCGATTGACCACGATCAGTCGTATCTCATCGTGCCGAACGTCGAGGCGTTCGCCTTCGAGGCCGAAGTCGACGCCCGCCAGGTGCGCCTCTGGGCTGCGCTCCACGAGATGCTGTTTCAGCGCCTGATGGAAATCGAATGGCTCCGCGGTCACTTCGTGTCCGTCGTCAACGCCTTCTACGACACGGTCGAATTCGACGCGAGCGACCTCATGGGCCAGATGAGCGCCCTCAACGATCCCGATCAGATTCGCGACCTCCTCGGCGAGGACGGTGCTTCGACACCGGCGCTCCTGAAGAGCACCGCAGACCCGGAGCGCCTCGCCGCCATCCAAGCGTGCTCCGCTTTCATCGAGGGCTACGGCGACTTCATCGTGCGCCGCGCCGGAGCCGAGCTACTGCCGGCTCTCGATCGGATCGAGAGCGCCAACGCCCGTCGGCGGTCCGAGCCGGACCAGGCCGAGCAGTACCTCCAGCAGATCGCCGGCCTGCAACTCCAACGGCACCGCGCCGGCGACGCGGCAGCGTTCTGCGCCGAGGTTGAACGCCGCTGGGGCGAGCCGGCCCTCGATCGAGTGTGGGAGCAGCCCGAGCACCTCCCGACGCTCAGCGAACTCACCGACCCGGTGGGATGGGCAGCGCGTGTGATGATGGACCAATTCGAGATCTGAGTCTCGAGACACGAGACCGGACCCGGTTCTGTCTAGCGCCTACCTCGTTCGACTAATCTGCGCGACACCCCACACAGGAACCACCATGCCCCTTGCCGTCGGATCGCCCGCTCCCGCGTTCTCGCTCCTGGATCAGGACAAGAACACCGTGACGCTCGCCGATCTCAAAGGCAACAAGTCGCTGATCGTCTTCATACCGTTCCCGTTCACGGCCATCTGCGATGCCGAGGGCTGCGCATTGAGAGACCAGATCGCGATGCTCAACGAGGTCGACGCCAATGTGGTGGTGATCACGTGCCACGCCGTTCCGGTCGCCAAGAAGTGGTCGGACGACAACGGCTTCGCGTTCCCCGTCCTCTCGGATTTCTGGCCGCACGGGGCCGTGGCCACCGAGTACGACGCGTTCAATTCCTCCGTCGGTGTCTCAAACCGAGTGACCGTTGTGCTCGACGCAGACGGCATCGTCCGGGCCATCATCGACAGCGGCTCGCTTGGCAGTCCGCGCGAGATCGACGAGTATGCGCATGCCCTCGGCTCGATCAACTAGCGGGCGCAACAACGTGTCGGAAGAGACCCCTTCGCCAGAGATCGGCAAGCACAGAGCTCGCCTCATTGCGGCAATGACCCTGGCGATTCTTGCTGCGTTCACCGTCTCAATGTCGGTGAACGCGTTCTGGCTCCATGACCGAGTATTCGATACCGAGAAGTTCGTCGAGACCCTCGCACCCCTACCGCAGAACCCTGCCGTCTCTACCGCGATCGCCACGAGAGCCGTGGAAGCTCTCGATGGAGCGGGCGCCGCGGAGACGAAGGTCGCCCAGGCCCTCCCCGAGCAGCTCGCATTCCTCGCCCCCGATTTCACCGGACTCATCGAGCAACGGGTCTTCGATATCTCGCAGAGCGTTGTGGAGTCCGAGAGGTTCGGCAGGATTTGGACCGAGGGTCTCTACACCGTCCACTCCGTGATCATCGGAATCCTCGAAGGCGACGCAGAGCAACCCACGACCGGAAGTGTCGGCGTGGAATTGGACGGAGCGGTCGGAGCGGTCATCAGTGCGCTCGAGGCGCGGGGCATAGACCTCTTCTCCGACATCGAGACATCCATCGGGGGCATCACGGTCGTCCAGGCCGAGGTACTCGCCGGACCTCGCGCTGTCGTCAACGTGTTCAATACCAGCGTGTGGCTTCTGCCGGTGCTCGCTCTTCTACTGGTTGGGATTGCCGTAGCCATCGACCGCGATCGGCTCCGACCGGTCCAGGTGTTCGGCTTCGGATCGGCGATCGCCATCCTCATGAGTCTCGGCATCGTCCGTGGCGTTTCGAATCTGATTGTCTTGAACGTCGAGGATGAGGTCTACCGCGACGCGACAGGCGCGGTCTGGGATGCGCTCTTGAGCGGATACGCACTCGTCGGCATGATCGTCGGCGCCCTCGCGCTCGCCGTCGGCCTCGGAGCGTGGTGGTTCCGGCGTTCCGCCGCAAAGGCCACACCGGATGCGGGCGAAGCCTCCGGCTAGACGTCGAGGCGATAGCCGGCGACGGGCGCTGCTACGACGCGAGGCGCATCTTCGGCCCGCTCGAGCTTGCGCGGAAACGAGCGAATCGCGCGTCGAGTAGCATTCCGTCCGATCGTTGATCGCGGGCACCGGGGACTGATGGTGAGGCCGTACGCAGCCTTTCGTCAGACCCATCACACCCGCCCGAACACCGGACGACTGTGAGCGCTGAGAGCCAACCCGACGAGCTACCCACCACGTCTGGTTCAGCGCGCCGTCCGATGCCCGGCTGGGTGCGAACCGCCCTCGTCGTCTTCCTCCTGTACCTGTTCCTCGTCGGGGTGCGGCTTCTCGAAGGTGGAATCAAGGGAGTCAGCGGCGGCGCCCAGGACAGTCTCTTCGAGGGCATCACCAATCCCATCGCCGCTTTGGCTGTTGGCGTCCTTGCCACCGTTCTCGTCCAGTCATCGTCGGTGACGACGGCGACAATCGTGGCACTCGTCGCCGCAGGCACGCTGCCGATGGAAACCGCTGTGCCCATGATCATGGGCGCGAACATCGGCACCACCGTCACCAACACGCTGGTGGCGCTCGGCCACGCCCGCCGGTCCGAGGAGTTCAGACTCGCTTTTACCGCTGCGACCATGCACGACTTCTTCAATGTGCTCGCCGTGGCCATCATCCTTCCCCTCGAACTGGCATTCGGAATCCTGTCGCGCCCAGCAGCCGCCATCGCAGAAGCTTTCGCTGGAGAGGTCGGGGGCGGAAAGTTCAACAGCCCGATCAAGGGTGCCGTCAAGTGGGGCGCCGGTCACATCGAGTCGTTCCTCGAGTTGCTCACCGACAATCCGCGAGCGCTCGGATTCCTTCTCTTGATCGTCGGCCTGTTGATGATCTTCCTCACGCTCACCTACATCACGAAGAACATGAAGGTGCTGATCGCCGCGAGGATCGAGCGATCGCTGAACGTCGCACTCGCAAAGAGTGGCCTCATCGGCATGTCGGTGGGTGTGGTAATCACGATGGCCGTGCAGTCGTCAAGCATCACCACATCGATCCTGATCCCGCTCGTTGCCTCAGGACTCCTGCTGGTGCAGAACGCCTACCCGATCACCCTCGGGGCAAATGTCGGGACGACGGTGACTGCGCTCCTCGCCGCGTTCGCAGCAGGAACGGTCGATGGTCTCACCATCGCTCTCGTACATCTCCTGTTCAACTTGCTCGGAATCCTCATCCTGTACCCGATTCCGAAGGTTCGAGTCATCCCGATTCGGCTCGCGGGCTGGTTGGCCGGAGTCGCGGTCAACCGCAAGTGGTTGGCGATGATCTACGTCGGCGGAGTCTTCGTCGCGCTGCCGATTTTCGTTATTGTTGTCTTCTAGGAGGTCGGCATGGTGTTCGAATTTTTCAAGGGCGGAGAGTCCACGATCGACGTTGTCGAGGCCACACTGGTGCAGATGGTGCTCGACGGTCTCGATGTCTACGAGACCGCGATGGACGCACTCTTCGGAGGCGGCAAGTCAAAAGAGACGAAGCGCGAGCTCAAGTCGACGGATCGCGGTATCAACACCGCGCAACAAGACGTCCGCCGCGACCTGATGATCCACGCCTCGGTCACCGATACCGTCGATTTGCCTCTCGTTCTCGCCTACATGAGCACGGTCAAAGATGCCGAGCGCATCGGCGACTACTCCAAGAACTTCTACGACCTGGTGAAGTACGGCGCCGACTTCGAGAACGCCCCGGACCGCGATCTACTGGCCGATTACCGCGATCGTGTCTCGACGCTGCTTGCCGACGCCGCTGAGACGTTCAAGAACCGTGACGAGGACCGCGCCCGCGAGTTGATCGCCAAGGCCGACGGCTTCCTCGATGAGTACGACGACCATATCAAGGCCCAATACCGGTCCACCGACACGGCCGCGAATGCCGTGTCACGGGCGCTCTACTTCCGATTCTTGAAGCGAATCACGGCTCACGTGATGAACTTCCTGACATCGCTCGTGCTCCCCGTCGACCGCCTCGACTACTACGACGAGCCGAAGGACGACCGGGCGTAGGTCAGTCGGCAGTCGGCGTTCGCCAGCTGAGTAGCTGGCCTTCGGCAGTAGCCGGCTTCGCAGTAGGCGAGTAGACGGGCGCACCTCTTGCTACTTGCTGCTTGCTCACCCAAACATCCTGCGCCACATCCGTCTGAGCCAGTTGTCGGTTCCGGGGTGCGGGAGCTCGGTGAGCACTTGATCGAGATGGTCCGGCGGCAGGTCACCGACGAGCGCCAACGCCGATGCCGGGGCGTTCCACAACACCCACACACTCGTCGGCGCCACGACCCGAAGGTAGCTGTAACCGTCGGTCGTGTAGGGAAGCTCGTCTTCGGCGATCGCACGCCAATCGGCGCGGTGGTCGGCTGTGAACACGGAGAACGAGAACAGGCCGTCGGTATAGAACGCCTGTTGCCCATCATCCGGCCCGGAATAGGCGTCGATGAGCTGGTACCCAGCAAGAGTCGCTGGGAGCTCGACCTGGTCAATCGGCAGCATCATGCGGTATTCGCGGCTGTCTATTGCCACCATCGACGGATCGACCCACACCGAGAAGTCCACCATCGAGGAGTACCGGAAGATGTCGCCTGCGGCGTCGAACACCTGGGTCGCAACAGGCGCCGACGTGGAATCGTCCACCACCATGCGCACTCGGAGCTTGCCAGCCTCCATCACGTCGAGCACGGTGGCCGGCCGGCCGAGGTGCTGGGTTGCTTCGCCGCCCTCCACGCTGTAGCGAGCGCCGAGCTCCGGCCTTGTCCTCAGCACGAAAGAGATTGCCGCAGCGTCGGGACCGCCGAGATGCATGCGCCCGGCGCCCACCATGGCGTGGCCCGTTCCGACGCCGACACTCGCCATGCCGGCGTGGTGCTGGATATCGACCATGCCCAGCCGCTCGATGCCGTCCCACGTGGTCCCGACGAGGCGCTGGCCCGAGTAGATCGCATCGCCCGCCTCCTCGAGGTAGTCCGCGAGGTCATCGGCAAGCGCGGCCGAGGCGCTGGCGGCGACGACCATTGCCGCAATCCCACCGACCACGATCATGCGTCGAATAATCACGGAAGTCCGACCTCCATGCTTACCGGCAGGACGGCAAACCCAGGTTCAGCCGAGGCGCGTGCCACGTGACGGGTACCGAGGTCGTCGAGTGAGAACGCTGGTTGATCGCTGCTCCCCACTGTGAGTCCCACGAGCAGTGCAGCAGCGGCAGCCGCGGAAATGCCACCCGCGACGAACCGCCTCCGGTGCCGCGCCGCGGGCACGGCCGGCATCTCGCCGGTCGTGGTGACATCCACTCCTGGCAGCGAACGAATCGCGATTCGTGCCCGGTCGAGCTCCTGCAACTCGACCCGGCAGTCGGAACAATCGACCAGATGGTGGGTGACCCGGCGGTGCTCGAGCGTAGCCAACTCGCCGTCGAGGTAGGCGGAGAGGCGATCGCCGAGGTGGCCGTCGGGAAGCAGGTAGGGGGGAACCTCAAACTCGGGAAGCAGGCGCAGTGCCCGACGAACACCCATGAGCGCGCGAAACTCAGCAATCGCATCCTCATCGGCATCAAGCAGTTCGCTGACCGCGGAGACCTCGTCCGCAAGCAGCTGACCATCGAGATAGGCGGAGAACAATTCGCCGCGGTCGTCGGGATCGGGGATCAGACGGGCCATGTCAACAGATCTCTGAGTTGCTTGCGGCCGCGGTGAATGCGGCTTCGAACGGTTCCAACCGGTACGTCGGTTGCCTCTGCGATCTCGTCGTAGGTAAGACCGACGACATCGCAGAGCACCACGGCTTCCCGGTATTCGTAGGGAAGCTTGAGAAGGGACGACTGCACATCATCGGAGAACCGGACCGATGCGAGCACTTCGTCGGGCGATGGGCTCGATCCCAGGGTGTGGTGATCTCCCTCGGGTAACGCGGACTCGGGACGGCGCTTCTTGCGTCGGATGCCATCGAGAAAGGCGTTCCTGGTGATACGCCAGAGCCAGCCCTCGAACGAGCCTGGCTGATAGGAATCCAGACCCTTCCTGACACGAAGCAGCACCTCTTGGACGAGGTCTGCCGCGTCGTCCGGATTGCCGGTGAGGCGATAGGCGAAGTTGTATATCTTGCGCCCATAGCGCTGCGCAACGTCTTCCCAAGTAAGAGTGAATTCGTCAGTCATGCTTCCCCACTACTGTGGAAGAAACGCTGCGCGACCGGTCTGAGTTCCCGCGTTCTTGTGCGGAGTTCAGGCTTTTTTGGTGTCGGCGGTCTCGTCGTCCTCGTCGGGGACGCCCTCGTCGACGCCTTTCTTGAACTCCTTCGCCGAGGCCCCGATGGACCTCGCGAGATTCGGGAGCTTGGAAGCACCGAACAGAAGGAGCACCACCACGAGAATGATCAGCAACTCGGGGCCACCGATGTTTTTGATGAATGCAAAGAGCACGGGACTCCTTTCAGGTGGTAAGTCTAGAAGGGTTCTCAGCCTCGCGCGACATCGATTGGTGCGCGCGGTGGGGCCTACTGCAGGGCGAAGCTGTCCACGAACGGCTGGAGCCGCTCCCTGGTGATGAAGCGACACCGCGGGTCGCTGCGCTCCTTCTCGTACACGATATAGGGGCTGAACTTGTCGGTGACCAGCAGCGCTCGCTGCGGGTTGGTCTGTGCAACAGCAATGACGAATGCGTTCACAGCCCGTTCGGAGAGCTCCGGGTGTTCTCCCACCTCATGCTCGCAGATGACCACGAGCGACATTGCTCCGGCCTTCTGGGCGAGATACGAATCGTCCGAGCGTGGGGTGACGCCATAGCCGCCGATCTTCAGGAGTGTGAGAGCCAGATCGGTGAGCGAGACATCGTCGGGATCCACGCCGAGGGCGCGAAGCTGTCCCTCGACCGACTGAGCGAGAACGATTTCTTCCGAGAACGGAGGGAGCCCGCCCTTCGGCTCGCTCCCGGCGACCCCGGGGCGTATGTCGAATTCCTGTTCACCGAGATGCGCGAGCGGGTCGTAGCCCCCGGCTGCGGCATGCGGCACAAGTTCTGGGATAGCGAGGTCGGGAATCTGGCCGGGCGCTTCGAGCTCGAGCACCGCAACCTCGCCCGGTTCGCCACCGCGCCGCCCGTAGACCTCGGCGCGGGTCACCTGATCGATCGGGAGGCCGTGGGCGCGCTTCTCGTGCAGAACCCTGGAAGCATCGTGACAGAGAAGATCACGGAGATGAGGGCCGACTGGCCCATCCGGAAGCGGTACGCCGTAGTACACCCGAGCGGTGTCGTCGTGGACGTGGAAATCGACCAGCTCCGGTCGGGTTCGATCCTGGGCTTCGGGTGCCTCGTCCGTCGACAGGAATGAGGCATCGGTCGTGCTGCGCACGCCCGAGACGATTGCCCAGACGATCCCGATCAGCACGAGGCCAACCATGACGGCAACGATGGCGGTGACGGTCGGACTCAACCCGGCTCCTTCTCGTCGGTTCGTTCCCAATTCTACGCAGCGCCCCGGCCGGTGTGCGGCGCTCCGATGTGGGTGCCGGTTGCCGACGACAAAGGGCACCAACTGCATTGGCGGCGCAGCGTGTGCCAATGCTCCCCTCCCGAACCGGCCACCGTGCACATGACACTCTTCTGCTCTGCCGGTGGGTGGTTTGGCGATCCTTGAGATTGTGCCTGCACACCGACGCTGTCTTGCGCCATGCTTGAAAACGAGGATTTTGGGCGGCGGCCCGACACCGATTGCCTTGTCTCGGGGCGTCGAGCCATCGCAGATCTCGGGGAGCGTGACCGGGTGCCCGACGAAGAACCCGAGGTGATGACCGAGCAGATGACGCGATCCGCGTTGGGTTCGATCCTCGACGAGCTTGTTCGTCTGCCAGCGGACGCGTTCGCCGACCGGTCGAGGGTGCAATCTCGGCAATTCGAGCATCGCCGCTTGCTATGAGAGATCAAGATCCCCGAAGCCGAGGACATCACGAAACGCTAGCCCGAGGCAGCGGCGAGCAAGGCCGACGGTGACGGACCCACGGAGACGATCGTGTCACCCTCAGAAGCGGGAAGCGGCGGCGGGGGATTCTGACCCGCACATGTGTGGGACAGCGACATGCTGGCTGCGTTGAGCGGTGTGACGGATCGCTCATGGTGCCGGGCACCGCGCCCCACGTCTGGCGACATGCAATCCTCCGAATTGACTTTCGGCTCATCCGAGTGCGGTTTGCGTCCGAATGCGTTCAGCACTCCTATAAGCCTCCCGGTCTGGCGAGTGGCCCGAAAATGATTGGAACGTTCCAACGTCGGGCGGTAGTATCCGCCGGAAACGCTGGAGGATTCCTTGGTCGCGTCGCAGCCGTCGGTATGGCTGGAGCGGGACACCTTGCGGCGATGGTAGAGATTGAATGTCGGAGGGGTACCCATGAGCCAGAACGATGCGGATACGGCGGCCTACATTTCCGAACTGATAGGTCGAGCGCGGAAGGCGCAGAAAGTAGCGGAAGGGTTCTCGCAGCAGAAGGTCGATGAGCTCGCCGCTGCAATCACCTGGGAAATCGCAGCGAATGATGAACTGCTTAGGGAAATAGCCGAATTCTCATTCGAGGAATGCCGGTTGGGTGATGTCGCCTCAAAG
>RCNG010001067.1_pt1 | contig 13357 bp, 2 predicted proteins | sample 2041371 | NCBI WGS metagenome assembly RCNG01 (sample SAMN09708227, study PRJNA481090) | Marine sediment metagenome, whole genome shotgun sequencing project. | biome: marine sediment; feature: ocean; material: sediment; isolation source: Sewage treatment plant 1 marine sediment (STP1) ... | reverse complement strand
AGTATACCCGTTTACTGCGTCTTCGCCGCGGGCACCCGGCATTTCATCCCGACGCTGCCCAGCGCGTGGTGCGCGTGAATCACCGGGTGTTCGCGGTGGTTCGCCAGGACACCGTGCTCTGCGTCGCGAATCTGACCGCCAAGCGGGTGAGGGTGGACGTCGCCGGGGAACTGCCCGGTGCGACGGCGTGGCACGACCTGATCGCCGACAAGGTGCGCAAGCCCGGTGCGCTGACGCTCGCGCCCTACCAGGTGGTGTGGCTGACCGGATCTTGACTTTGGCCACCGACCGTCGTATGCACGATATAACAGCGGGAGGGATGGTGATCGATATGAAGTTGATCCGTTTGAGTCGTTTTGGACGATGGCTGGCCTCCGCATGGCTCCTGCTGGTTCCTTCCATTCCGTCGGCGCACGCCTACTTTTCGGATGACTTCTCCACCGGTGTCGATACCTGGATTACCATGGGCGATGTGGCGGAGCAGGCGGGGGAGGCTGTGTTGGCCGATGGAGAAGCCCGGCGAAGCGTGATGTATAAGCCGATCCCGTTGGCCCCGGGGACCTACACGGTGGATGTGGACGTGCGCAATGACGTTTCACCCGATGTTCCCGCCGGACAGTTGCCGGATGTCTTTTTCGCTTCGGTCTACTTTGTCGATGACCCCGGTACCTTTGACCTCATGGCGGGAACCTTCGACGGGAGTGCTGCGCTATTTGATCTCTCGGCCCGCGGATTCGCCAATGTGCAAGGCCAGGTGGATCCCAGTAGCAAGGGGCCGGATTGGTCGCACTACCATGGTGTGTTCGACCTGATTCACGCCTATGCGATTCCGACCTTCGAACTGAAAGACGACAATGCGCTGATCGGAGACAGCAGCGTTATTCTCGACAATCTGCGAATCGCGATCATCCCGGAGCCGCGCGCGGTGTTCAGTTTCGGGCTGGGCCTGGCGTTGCTGTGGTTTGCCCGACGGCGTATCGGTGAATCCCCGATAGCAGAATAGGGGATTCCCTGATCCCCAAATAGCTTGTCTTCTTCCACACTCGGATTGGAACTGTGGAGGGAGACGATGACCCGGATACTTCCTGTCATCTCCAGCGGGGTGCTTTGTTTGATCCTCATCGGAGGATCGGTCGCGCCAGAGGTCTACGCTGCCGCCCCGGTGGATCTTTCCGAACACGTTCTCGTCGCGGTCGGCAATGAGCAGACTACGTTGGATCGCGATACCGGCATCCTCACCAGCACGGTCGACGTGAAATTGCACAACCTGGGCGGGCGTACGCTGCTGAGCCCGCTGCATGCGGCGATTGAACTGGATTCTCCGGAGGTGCAAGTGCCCGGTGCGCTGGGCGGTCCCACGGATACGACGTACGGAACGTACTATCTTGATTTGAGCGCTCAGCTTGCGGGGGGGCGATTGGATCCGGGATCGTCGGTGCAGTTTGCCCTGACGCTGGTGCGAGACCGGACGGTCGATTTTTCATATCACATACGGCCCTACTCGACGGTGGAGACGAACCTCCCGCCGGAGGTCCAGGTCGACCCATTGATCTACACGGTCACCGAAGGCGATACATTGAACGTGTCGGTGACGGCGACGGACCCGGACGGGGAGCCGGTGACCCTGGCCGGGGAGCCGATGATGGACCATGCGTTGTTTCAGCCCTCCAACGGGGTGATGGCCGCGGGAACCTTTGCGTTCGCTCCCGAGCGTGGGCAGCGTGGCCATTGCCTGGTGACGTTCACTGCGCGCGATCCGAGCGGGAACAAGGACCAGGAGACGATCCGGATCACGGTTTTACCGAATAACGGTCCGCCCACCATCGATGTCCCGGAGTCGGTCGAACTCGACGAGGGCGCCCTGGTGACGATCCCCGTGAACGCCGCCGATCCGGACGGGGATACGGTGACGGTAGAGAGCGGCCCGTTGCCCGACAACGCGGTGTTCATTGGCGCCAGTCTGGCGGTCACCTTCGCCCCGGACTACGACCAGGCAGGCGAGTATGACTTCGAGTTCCGGGCCAGCGACGGTGTGCTTTCCAGTGGCGTGGCGACGGTGCACATCACGGTGCATGACGTGGTCGGAACGCCGGGCGACACCAACCAAGTCGTGCTGACCGTGGAGCCGCCTGAAAGCCCAACCCTGACGGATCGTACGGTCATCCGGGGTACGGTGAATGCCGACCTGCGGCTGCCGCCCGCCCAGCAGATTGCGTCGTCATTGATCGTGGGGCTCGACCCGGTCAACGCACGGCAAGGCGAAACGCTGACGGTGATGCTGACCGGGAAGAGCGCCGGTCTATTTGTCCCGCGCTGGATCGATGGGGTCAGCGTCGCGGACTTCGGGCAGGGGATCGACGTCGAATCGCTCACTGTGACCAGTCCGACCGAGGCGGTGGCAGACATCCGAATTGGACCTGCCGCGCTGATCGGCGTGCGCGGGGTCCAGGTGCGGACCGGGTCCGGTACGGCCCTGGCGGTCCCGGCCTTCGTGGTGCAACGGGGCATGACCCAAGTGAGCGGGATCCTGGTTGATGAGGACACCGGGCTGCCCATCGCCGGCGCGACCGTGCTGGTGGAGGGGACACTCGTTTCCGCAGTGACCGGCGCGGACGGCAGCTTCACGCTCAGCGGAGTGCCGACGGGAAGACGGACCGTGATCATCAATGCGGGCAACCACAAGTTGATAAAGATGACGGTGGAGGTGGCGGTGGCCCAGGCACTCGACGTTGGCAATATCGGGTCGAAGGCGACGGTGTTCATTGCCGGGTCGCCTGCATCAAAGAGCGTGATGAGCGTGCTTCAGCGTGGGATTGGCGAACTGAGCGGGCGAGTCGAAGCGGAGGATGCACGGGATGCGGTGCGCGACGTGTTGCTGCTGCTGGGGGGGACGGAAGCGGGCGTGCTGGATGAGTATGGGAATCAACTGAGCGACCAGATCAGCGGGGTGGGGCTGTTCAGTACGCGTCACAAGGGGGTGTCGTACTATGCCGATCGGCTTGCCCGCGCTGAATCGGTGCAACTGATCGAGCTTTTGTTTGATTTGAGCAATGGGCTGGAGTGGGACAACGGTGATCCGCCGAGCTTCCTGGAGTGGTTGGGCGCGCTGCAGCAGATTGTGAACGCGGCGTGGGCGGACCCAACCGCGCCGGAGAGTGCGGTGCCGATCGCGGTGTTCAATACCGGGCGTTCGTTGACGCCGGATCCGCCGGTGTTGGATGACGCGAAGCGGCTTACCCGGCTTCAGGCCTACATCTTTGTGAGCGGGTTGTTCACCGCGATGTACAACCATCAGGCGGACTGGGACACGTCGGTGGCGCCGAGGCCGGTCGGTCGCAGCGGGGGAGCAGGCACGGATGGTTCGTTCGCGGGGACCTGGGCGGAGGTGGTGGGCTTGTTGGATGATACGCCGGTGGGGGGGAGCTCGGCATTTGTCGCGGGCGACGATACGGCGCGCAAGGAGTTTGAAGACATCATCAGCACCTACTACACCGATGGTTCGCAGGTCTCGCAGGAGGCGGCGCGCGAGGCGTTGTTGGAAGCGGCGATCAATTCCCCGGAGGCCCAGGCGTTGCTGGCGGGGGATGATTTCCTGTTGGAGCAGGTGTTGGATGGATTTGATGATCTATCCCGCGTGGACTCCACGCTGGGAGATGAGATGCGGCGGTTGACCGACACCAGCGGGACCGACAGCGCTCCGTTATGGATGGCGGCCGACGTCAGCGAGGGCCCGTCGTTCTGGTATCCGTTCCAGGGTATGAGCATCCACCCTGAGTTGCGTACGCGGATCTATAAGCGGTCGCAGTCTCTGACCGCTCCGCGCATTGTCGATGGCCGGGAAACGCTGGTGGAACTGGATGCTCAGGTCGCGGGGACGGCCACCACGGTTGGGATACCCGTGGCGGACATTACCTTTACCCTCAGCGGTCGGGACAATTGGCCGGACACCAACACGGCGCAGTTTGTCTATCGACTCTGGCGCACGGAGTCGACTGCGTCCATCGCGTCGGACGACTACACCAACCGCACGCAGGGGGTCTTGAGCCTGGTGGCGGCGGGAACGCAAGGTTCGGCGAAGCCGCTTTCCCCCCAGCCGGTTGGGGATCCAGGGCAGCGGCGACTGCGGTTCCGCATTCCGCTCCCGCCGCCGGGATTGAATCTGTACTACGTGGACTGTCTGCGCGTGGACCCGTCGATCGTCGACCAGGTGCTCACCAACGTGGAGGCCCTCGCCCGGCTGAACGCATTCTTCAGCGGATTCATCGATTCGCCGGTCGCCTTGACGGAGAATGCCGTCGCCCTGGGCACGGGCGGGTACGGGCTCCAACCCGGCGCGGCCATGTTGCTCAACACCGAGGTGCAGGTGAGCGCGCTTTCGGAGGGGCGGGCGGTCTTTATCAGCGGGCGGACCAGCGAGGCGCTTCGCGGAAACGCGGTTCATGTCGGGGTGCATCCGAGGGATCCGATCGTCTATGTCGCCGTTCCCGGGGCGGGGGAGGAGGATCGGGCCACCGGTCTGCTGCTGGGGTACGATGCACGGGATGGAAGTTGGCAGACGTTGCGGCAGCCGCTCTTTATCCAGCCCGGGCCGCGGGGGGCGGCGGTCGATCCGTCGGGATATTTCTACTCGGTGAATGGCGGTTCGCAGGCTGCCTATGGCGGACGGGTGGTGCGGTTCCGGACCGACGGAATTTCCGGCTCGCCGCCGCAGGAAATCATCGGTTCGTACCACTACTTCAGTCATGTTGTAGGAAGCACCCGGCCAACCGACATCACCGGCATCGCCTTCGGACCGCGGCTGGCCGGCTTGAGGGGGCCGGCGTTGTTCATGGCGGACCGGCTCAGCCAGGAGATCCGATTTCTTGATTCACAAGGAAACTTTATCAGCGCCGGTGATGTGGCCAACCACAACGTGGGTCAATCCTGGGCACGAGTGACTCCCACCACGATCGCCCCGACAGGGGCCACGCTGAATATCCGGTTTTCGTCGCGGATTGCGGCCTCCGCCGATGGGCAGCACGTCTACGTCACGCAGGGGAATCGTGTTGTGGATGTCACCCGGGGGGCCGACAACGCGCAATGGATCACCCGGGAGGGCGGGTTGTTCACCTCGGCGTTCGGGTGCGAAACCTGCAGCTCGCGCAGCGGGGACGTTCTCTTTGTGTCGGATCAACTGCAGGGCAGGATCTACCGATTTCCCGTCGACGACTTTCCGATCGTGCTGCCCACCGATCCGGCCGAGCGCGAGCAGTACATTCAGCGGTACATCTTCCTCGAAGGGCTACAGCGTCCCGCAGAAATCGCGATTGGGGAGGAGGGTCGAGGGCTGGCGATTGCTGACGATTCCGGTCTGTTTTACGTCCGGTTCGGCTTCTCTGGGAGCGCGGAGGACCCTGACGGCAATCCGTTGCCGGGCGCGGTGGTGACCTTAACCATGCCGGACGGCAGCGAGACCACCACTGCGGACGCGGAGGGGCGGTTCAGCTTCGAGGGGATCTCGGACCGTTCCGCGGGGACACTGCATGTCAATCACCCGCGGCACAGCTACTCCGAGGTGCTGGCCATCGATTGGAAATGCGCCCCCGCTCTGCGGCCGACGCCCTGCGTCGTGATCGACAGTCCGGCCGAAGGGTCCATCGTCACCAGTGAGCTGGTCACCGTCCACGGGGAGATCTTTCCGCGGTCGTTTGATTTCAGTATTTCCGGCGGAAACCTGGAGGTGAGCGGGACCTCCGGCAGTCAGCTCTATCCGCTCGATTTCACCGGCGCGGATAACCAGTTTCTGGTGTCGGGGGTCCTGTTGGAGGAAGGCGACAACTTCCTGCGCGCCATCACCTATTCGGTGGGGACCTACCAAAGTGGGGTCAATGTACCGGCACGAATCACGCGGCAGGCCGCCTTGCCCGATGTCCAGGCGGTTGGGGGCATCCTGGCCGACGACAACGGGAACCCGATGCCGGGAGCCCGGGTCAGGATTCTGGTCGATGGCGCGCTGCAGGATGTCGTCCCGGCAGACGGCTGCGGCTACTACCACGCAGACGGTCTTCCCCTCGGGACCGTCACCACGGAGGTGGAACCGCCATGAAGACAGCCTCCCTTCTCGCGGCGATGCTGATCCTGTCGGCGGGGGCTGCGTCCGCCGATATTGAGGTGTCGGTGACGGCCCCGGGCGGATCGGCGAGCCAGTTGCTGCCGGACGAAGGCGGCTCCTTCGAAATGGCGATTCCCCTGAACCGGAACGCGGTGAATACCATCCGGGTCGCGGCGACCGACTCGTTCGGCAATACCGACGCGGCCGAGCTGGCGGTGACCCAGGTCTCGCTGGACGAGATCGTGGTGTCTCGCCTGACCACGGAGCGCTTGTCGACGGAGGAAGTGGAGCAGTTGGTTGCGGACGGTGTGATTCAGCTCGACGATCCCGCAAACTACAACGTCTCCCTGTTCACGATTGTGCTGACCATCGACAAGCAGGAGATCCCGGTCAGTCTTCCCATTGCACTCGGGATCGCCGAGGGCGAAGAAACCGGGTATGAGAATTACCGGATCCCCCCAGGCGATGATCCGGCCGGCCCGCGACCGCCGCCCCCACCGCCGCCAGAGATCATCTTCTTCCTCCACGAAGTCGGCGCGGTGGTGGAAGGGGAGTACATCCCTCCCGTACCCGGCGTGATCATTATCGAGGGCCGCATCAAGAGCCTGAAGGAGTTCTTCTCGGTGCGGCTGATGTTGCTCAACAGCTCGGGCATTTTCACCCTGTCAGATGTAGTGGCGGAGCTGGAGTTTCCCGATGGCGGGCTGACTGCGATCCTGCCCGCGGACGGGATTGCCGACCTGGGCGAGATCCTGCCCGGCAGCGAGGATGAACCCGGGCAGATCGAGCGTGAGTTCATCATACGCGGGGATCAGATCGGGGTTCACGACGTGAAGGTGAATTTTGGCGGGGTGGTGACCGGTCCGGGCATACCCGTCGACGATCCCATTCCGTTTAACGGCAGTGCGGTGGCGGATGTGGAAGTGTTGGGGCCGCCCGAGTTCCTGGTGAAGGTGCAGCATCCAGACAGTGTGACCGCCGGCGAGCCCTACGATCTTACGGTGGAGATTCAGAATGCGGGCGAGCTGCCTGCGCTGTACGCCAGCCTCGACCTGGACGTCAGTGCCGACGCACAACTCGCCGAGTGTACGGTCGATCCCGTCAGCGGCGACCCGGACTGCGTGTATGTCAGCGAACCGGTCACCCGGCTGTTGGGGCACATTCAGCCCGGGGAGTGGGTGAGCGAGACGTTCACCGTGTTGCCGCTGGTCAGCGGCGAGGTGAGGTCCTGTGTGGGCGCCTCCGATCAGAACATCACGCTGCAAGTTGCAGTCGGCGACCTCGGTTGCGTGACCGGGCACTTTCCGCCGGAGCAGGACGTGCCACTGGGAGTTCCATCGGTCAGCGTGGTGCCCGCGCCCAATACCCAGTTTGTTTCCACTGACACCCCGGTCGCCGCGTTCTTCAGCGAGCGGATGCGTGAGGGGACGATCAGCACCGGGGAGGGTGGTTCGTTCAATGTCTTTGATGGGGCCGGTGACCTGGTGTCCGGCCAGCTTCGCATCGAGACCAACCTGCTGGGCCGGACCATCGCCATCTGGCAGAAGCCGGGCGGGCTGGTTCCCGGCGAGGAGTATACGGTATGGGTCACCCAGTCGATCCGGGACCTTGATGGGCAGGGCCTGTTCAGCGAATGGGTGAGCACGTTCAAGACGACAACTACTGGTGCAGGCGACTTCGATCCGCCGTTGGTGTCGGTCTCGATCGAGGCGCCGGTTGATCCGAACTACATCCTGCCCGGCGAGCGGGTGCCGGTGAATGCCTACGCCACCGACCAGGGCAGTGGCGTGGCCCGGGTTGAGCTGCGCATGAAGGACCTGGACGGGACAAATCTCTTCTACCAACTGGTGGACCAGAAGACGGTGTTCGCCGGCAACGCACCGCCGTTCGTGTTCGCGTTGGACTCGGCAAGCCTGGCGCCTGGACATGCCTACCAGCTTTTGTGCAGCGCCTACGACGGGCGCGGCAATATTGGGAACGCCACGGTATCGATGATCGTGGCCCCCAATGCCAATCCGCCCACGATTGTGCTGCCGGACGATCCCACCAGTAATATCCTGCATGGGATCTCGGTGCGTCTGCGACCGGAGACGTTGGTCGGCGGGGTTCGGCGCGTTCGTTACTACCTCGATGGGCAATCCGAACCCTACAAAACCGTGACCCTGGCGCCGTTCCAGGCCACCCTCTCCACGCTGAACCTGCCGCTCACCAATCACACCCTCACCGCAGTGGCCGAAGACGGACTGGGCCAGACCGGACAGGATAGCTACACCTTCACCCTCGCGGAAAACATCAATATGCCGGTGGTGAGCTTCCCCGGCAGCGTGGATGGCGCGACCTATGTGATGGGTGAGTTGATTTCGGTGAATCCGCAGGTGCAGGACCCGGTGGGGTTACGGTCGGTCGACGTGTACGTGTCCAGCCCGATGACGATGCATATCGGCACCAATACCGATCCGGTGGTGGTCGATACGACCACGCTGGACTTGGGCGGCCATCGCATCTCCGTGGTGGCCACCAACAACCTGGGCGTGGCCAACGATCCCATGGATCCGGACTCCTCTTTTGAATTCACTGTCATTGAACCCCCGCCCGGCCCCCCTCCCGCGCCACCGGCGGTGGATGACGTGTCGACGCCGGCAGCCGACGGCACGGTAGAAGTCACCGGCACGACCGAACCCAACGCCAGGGTCGATGTGGTGAACACCACGATCGGGACCACAGTGACCACCGATGCGGATGCCGCCGGGCACTACACTGCCATCATCGGCGCCAACGCCGGGGATGAGCTGGAGATCGTGTCGACCGATCTGTCGACGTCGCCCGATCCGAGCACCGCCACCGTGGTTCAGGTCCCGGCGCCGCCGGTGGTGACCGGCATTGTGGTGGCGCCGCTCACGATCGCGTTCACGGCGGCCGGTGAGCACCAGGACATTGGAGTGACCGCGCAACTCGATGGAGGCGGAACGGCCGATGTCAGCGGATCAGCCGGCTACAGTTCGACCGACCTGGGAGTCGCCTCGGTCAACGGTTCGGGTCGCGTAGTGCCGATCGCGAATGGCGCCACCTCCATCCACATCGACTACCTGGGGTTCACTCAAGACGTGCCGGTGACGGTGAACATCCGGGTGCTCACCAACATCACGGTTGCGCCGGCGTCGATCACGTTGCGATTCCCAACCGACACCGCCCAGTTGACGGTCACTGGGCTGTATAGCGATGGCGCCTCGAACACCTTTAGCAGCGGGGTCACCTTCGCCACCCTCGATCCGGCCGTGGCCACCGTCACTGGGTCGGGCCGGGTGACCGCGGTCGCCGACGGGCAGACGCAGATCATCGTGACGGCTGCCAGCCTGCCGCCGGTCTACGCGAACCTCCTGGTCGACAACAGCCTCAATCCGCCGCCCACTTTGCAGATCACCAGCCCCACCAATGAGACCCCGGTCGAGCGGAACGAATCCGTCGATGTGTGGGTGCGGGGCCTTGATCCCACCGGTGGCGTGGTCCGGTTCGATCTGGAGGTCAGCGGCGAAACGACGTTTGCGGACAGCCGGATCGTGGGGGCTTCGCCCGACGTGACCCGCCTGTTCACCTTCACTGTGGACAGCAATGCGGTCCTGGGTGGCGCCATCAATCTGTCTGCCACTGCCACCGATGTCGGGGGTAAGACCTCGTCGGTTGAGCAGGTCGAGCTCACGGTGGTGGATCGGACCGCGCCGGTGGTGACGATCCTCGCGCCGACCAATGAGACGCCTTACAACGATGGCGACACCATTGAATTGCGTGTGCAAGCGGACGATGCAGTCGGAGTGTCGCGGGTGCGCTTCGTGACCGAAGGGGGCCTGGTGACCGAGGGATTCACCAACGTGACGCCGGTTGCCGGGACGGTGGGCGTGACGTTCCAGGTCCTGATCCCGCTGGGCTCTCCGTCGCCGGATGTGACGGTGCGCGCGTTTGCGGAGGATGAGGCCGGCAACGAAGGGGAGGCGTTGCCGGTCAACATCGTGCTGACCGATGCCGACATCACCCCGCCGGAGACCATCGTCACCGACGCCTCCGCAACCATCAGCTACCTGGTCACCGACGGGCTCGACGATCTCGACCATGTGCGCCTGTACTTCCGGCGGTACGGGTACGGCACCTTCAACCTGTACGTAGACGACACACACCCGGACGGGCGCTTCGCACCGCAGTCGGGTGCGAACGGTACGATTGCGTTTGATTCGACCAAAACCGGCGGCGATGGGAACTACGAATTCTATACGGTGGGTGTGGACGGCCATGACAACCGCGAAGCGCCGCCGGCGATCGCTGACGAGAGCACGTCGTTTGCCTTGGGAACGGTGTGGACGACCCTGTCGTCGGACACCACGGTGGGGATCGGCAACACGCTCTACGACAACAAGGACATCCGCGTCGATGGTGCGGTGATCTCGGTGAACGGGGTGCATACCTTCCAGAACCTGGAGCTGGTGAATGGCGCAACGTTGACCCATCCGGCGGCGACCGCGACCACCGAGCCGGGCATCGACGTGAGCTGCTGGAGTCTGACCGTGGATTCGAACAGCGTGATCGATGTGAATGCGCGCGGGTATCTCGGGGCGTGGCAACCGGGCAACTCGTCGCCGACCGGCCTGACGCTGGGGAATACTCCTGGATCGTCCGGGCGTTCGGGCGGGTCCTACGGAGGAGTGGGCGGAATTATCAGCGGCACGCCGAATCCGCAATACGGCAGCCTGGTCACGCCGGCGGAACTGGGTTCGGGTGGGTCCGAAGGGATTGGCGATGCCCGTGGCGGCGACGGAGGCGGACGCATACGCCTCCAGGTGATTCACGTCACGCACGATGGGTCCATGTTTGCCAATGGCGCCAATGGGGCGGGCAATCAGGCCGGTAGTGGTTCGGGCGGTTCCGCGTACCTCACGGTCTCCTCGTTCAGTGGTCGCGGCACGATTGATGCCAACGGCGCCGCCCATGAAGTGGGCGGTGGCGGAGGGCGGATTGCCATTCATCACGTCGACATGAGCACCTACGACAGCAGCCGGCTTGCCGCCCTGGGTGGGATCGGCAACACCCGTTCCGGCGGCGACGGCACGGTGTTCCTCAAGTCCGTGGATGAGTCCGGCGGCACCCTGGTGGTCGATGGCCAGGGCGCGGCCGCCAGTTTCTCTACGCTGCCCATCCCCACCGGCTACGTGTTCGACAATATCGTGATTCAGAACAGCGCCCGGGTGGTGGCGGATGATCCGTTGGTGGTCAGCAACCGGTTGTGGGTGAGGACCGGTAGCATTCTGACCCATTCGCTGGAGCAGGACGCTGGGCTGCGCATCGAGGCCGCCCAAGTCGTGGTTGACGCCACCAGCGCCATCGACGCCTCTGCACGTGGCTATCGCGGTGCCTGGCGCGACGGGAATGCCGGCCCGAACGGATTGACCCTGAATGGGCAGCCGGGTCCGGGCTACCGGGCGGGGGCGTCCTACGGGGGGGTGGGGGGAACCACCAGCAGCGCCATCAAGCCGGCCTATGGTCACCCAGCCGCGCCGGTCTATCTGGGAACCGGGGGCGGCGAAGGCGTCGGCGATGCGCCCGGGGGCCATGGAGGTGGGCGCATCGACATTGCGGCGTCGGACCGGGTGGTGGTGGAAGGATCCATCCGTTCCGACGGTATGAATGGAGCCGGCAACCAGGCCGGCAGCGGATCCGGGGGCTCGATCTGGATCCGGACCGCCCTGCTCAAGGGAACCGGTGTGATTTCTGCAAATGGTGCCGCTCATGAAGTCGGCGGCGGTGGCGGGCGAGTGGCCATCGAATTGAACCATGTGGGAGTAACCGGTGACGATCTCAACGGGCTGCGCAATATCAGCGCGTGGGGTGGACATGGGAACGCAAGCTGGGGCAGCGCCGGAACGGTGTTGTTGAAGCGCCACGGACAGGCGGTGGGTGAGCTGGTAATCGATGACAACGTGACCGGTGCATCCAGCTCGGCCTGGAGCCCGTTGACCCATATCGGGTTCGGCCGTTCGCAATCGATCACCGCGGACACCTTGGTCACGGATGGAACCGTGCCGCTGCTGCCCGGCGCACTAGCCGGCATCGCCCTGAATCCAGATCTGTCACAGGACCTGACGTTCACTATTATCGACAACACCGAGACTTCGATTACCGCAGACGTCAGTGGCGGCGCCAACTTGACGGATGTGGCAGGTGCGGGTGACGAGTACGCCGCGGTCTACCGGTTCGACGATGTTTCGTTTCAGCGTGGCGGCTTCCTGGTGCTAGGGGATTGCCTGGAGGTGGAGGATACGCTCCACATCGATGAGTTTGGCAAGCTGACTCACTATGACGCGTCGACTGGGTTCGTATCGCGGCTGGAGGTCTCCTGTGATGCGCTGCGGGTGGAGAGCAATGGGTTTATTGATGTCAATGGGCGGGGGTATCTCGGCGGGTTACGTGGCGACAATGTGGAGTCATCCGGGCGAACGGTCGATAACGCGCTGGGTGCGAGCATTCATGCGGCGGCCAGTCATGGCGGCCTGGGCGGTGCGACGGACGGCACCCCGAATCCAATCTACGGCGAGGTGACCGCGCCGGTAGAACTTGGGTCCGGGGGTTCCCGCGGCACGGGGAGCGCTGCAGGTGGCGACGGAGGCGGCCGAATCTACATTCGGGCGGAGACCGCCCGCGTAGACGGACAGATTTCTGCCGACGGTCTCAGGGGCGGGGGGAATCTGGCCGGATCCGGTTCGGGCGGCTCCATGATACTCGACGTCGGCGAGTTAACTGGCAACGGCATTGTCCGGGCGAACGGCGCTGGGCATGAAGTCGGCGCCGGAGGCGGACGTATCGCGGTGTACTACGACACCCTGGGATTTGATACCGGTCACTTCCAGGCGCTGGGCGGACAGGGAAATTCACGTGTCGGTGGCAACGGCAGCATCTTCCTGAAACAGACCGCTCAGGTCCACGGCGATTTGATCGTCGATGGACAGGGTGGCATCACTCCGTTTGGTAGCACCGAACTCCCGGCGGGCATCGTGTTCGACAACGTCACGCTGCGCAACCAGGCACGAGTCACCGCAGACGATCCGTTGATGGTGAGCAACACGTTGACCCTTGCCTCCGGCAGTGTGCTGACTCATTCGGTGGAACGTGAAGAGGGTCTTCAGGTTGAAGTCGGCTCCCTGGTGATCGACTCGACCAGCAGCATGGACGTCTCCTCCCGCGGCTATCGCGGCGCCTGGCGTGACGGTAACGCCACGCCAAACG
>RCNG010001066.1_pt1 | contig 13357 bp, 14 predicted proteins | sample 2041371 | NCBI WGS metagenome assembly RCNG01 (sample SAMN09708227, study PRJNA481090) | Marine sediment metagenome, whole genome shotgun sequencing project. | biome: marine sediment; feature: ocean; material: sediment; isolation source: Sewage treatment plant 1 marine sediment (STP1) ... | reverse complement strand
CCAGCCAGACCTTTCTCTTTTGTACTAAAACCGTGACTAAAATAACCGTTAGTCGCGTTAACGGCAGGCGAAGCTAATATGCCCGAAACCGCAATTGCAAGGAGTGATTTGTTCAAAATTTTTCTCATATTTACTACCTCCAATGGTAGGTACGTTAAGCCTGAAAAGACTTTTAATAATTAACAGGAATAATGATTTTATTTAGTTATTAAGTAGTTCGAAGAATGCACTATATCAATCAGATTACATCTTTAACTACTTAATTTTATTATTTTTCTTCGCTATTCTCCCTCAAAATAGCCTCGCTTAGTATACCAATAAAATCTGGGCTGTAAATCACTATTGCGCCATTACAGATCAATATAGTCAACAATTGTGTGGTTTAACTCTGGAGCAGGCAACTTATCTGTAACGCTGCACTCTAATACTGTCGGCAACCTTGTTTGTACTGTGGAACTGGCGACTATAAAATGAATAAAATAAGATGTTTTTTAGTAAGTATTATTTAATTTTCATAAACTGACCACATTATAATAACAACAGATAAAGAATAACTTTTTTAATCATCCAGCCGTAAACATATAGTGTTGCTGCTTGTATATAATTGCTCACGAATGATAGCCCACGAATTATTAACTACGAAAGCCGCACACACAAAATGCCTACCTGTTTAGATACAAAATCGTTTTTTAGACGGCTTGCTTTTAACACCATGCTGATTTCAATCATGGCATTCACTGTGGTTACCCCAGCATACGCCAATCTACCAACCCTGGGCGACCCCACGCTGGACAGTTTTAGCAGCAAGGATGAGCAGCAGCTTGGTTTGGCTTTTTATCGTTCACTGCGTGCAAATCTGGTTTTCATTGATGACCTGCAGATAAATTACTACCTCAACAGCATCGGCCAACGGTTAGCTTCACACTCGGATGCAGCTGGCGGTGAGTTTCATTTTTTTATCCTTAAAGCGCCAACAATAAATGCTTTTGCCGGCCCTGCCGGGTACATTGGCATACATACCGAGCTCATTCTGGAAGCTAAAAATGAAAGCCAGCTCGCCAGTGTACTGGCACATGAGATTGCCCACGTCTCACAACGCCACCTGGCACGTGCCTTTGATAACTCAGGGCAGTCAACTGCCCTGACCATCGCCACTTTGCTTGCTGCTATTCTGATTGGCACACAGGATACACAGGCGGGACAGGCTGTTTTGATGTCGGGTATTGCGGGCAGCCAGCAATCTTCCATTAACTTCACCCGCAGCAATGAGTATGAAGCCGACCGTGTCGGCATTGGCATTCTGGCTGATACCGGTATCAACCCTGAGGGCATGGTTGAATTTTTTGAAATCCTGCTGGATAAAAGCCCTGAAGGTGGTATTGAATATTTACGTACTCACCCGCTAAGCGGCAACCGTGTTTCTGAAGCGAAAAATCGTTTAACGAAAAAAAGTGAAGAACTACCTAAAGATAACCTGGACTTCCAGTTCACCAAAGCCCGACTGGTTATTCTGCTCAGCAAACAGCCCGAATACTACCTTGATGACAAAGTTGTGGGTGATGGACTCATTGGTCAATACCAGAAAGCGCTAGCCGCTATTCGACTGCAAAAAGCAGATCTAGCGATACACATTCTGAATCAGTATCTGGAAAATCATCAGCACCCCTGGATTCGACTTGCACTGGCGGAAGCCTACACCAGTAAAAAAGATGATAAAAAAGCACTGGAAATCTTGAGCACGTTAGCGAATCTATATCCTGGTTATTTACCCGTCACTATAGCTTACGCCAGCGCACTTAATAAAAACAAGATGGCAGACAAAAGCATAACCATATTGCAAAAGCAATTACAGATAAATGATTACGACATTGTCCATGAGTCATTAGCAAAGGCGTATTATACCAATGGTCAGATCAGCGCCGCGTTAGAGTCCACCGGTAACCAGTATGCACGTCAGGGGTATACTGAGCTTGCTATACAACAGTACGACAAAGCACTGCAACAGGAAAACCTAAGCCAGTCAACAAAACAACGACTGGAAGCAGCAAAAAAGGAGTTAAAAAAAATAGCGAAACATGACAAAGATTCGCTTTGATAATCCTAAATAAATCAGTTGAATCGACCGGTGTACTGCTCCTCGGCAACTGCTCCTGCGTTACCCTACTACCGTCCATCCATGGACATATACAAAACCGGCACTTCCACCATCCATGGCGGTCGTAGCGAGAGTGATCAAGGTGTTGAATATACGATACTTTATTGGTTATTTTGAGCGAAAACGTATCACTCATACGGTTTTCAGCAGGGATGCTGTTATATCGCGGATGCAGGATGCATAAGAGCGTGAGTTCAAAATGTTCGAGAAAGTCTTGTAGACTCAGTGCATTGGTCGTTCGCAGTAGGTTCAACTGATTTATTTTGGATAATTAACCATAACCACTAGATACGATAGCAGGCATGTAAATAAATATATTATTATATTCTGCTATACATGCAGACAGTGTGATTAAGCCACATAACTGCTTGTTTTTTTCAATAAACCCTTGCCTTATATCACTTATAGAGTATGCTATATCCCTTATTCAATCGTGAATATATTCCTACAAGTATTAAATTGTGCGGGACATGTATGACTATTTATTTTTTACTATTTTAAGAATAATTACATCACTACAGCGTCTTGTAACAATAAAACAACATAACAGGAGGAAAAAAGAATGCGGCTATCCGCACATATACTAACCACAACCGCGTCTATCGCTGCCTTAGTTGGTTGCCTTGGATTTGCACCGACAATTGCTAGCGCTGATGAAGCTGCCGATCTTGAAAAAGGCAAAAAATTATCATTTGACAGAAAGAAAGGTAATTGCCTGGCCTGCCATCTAATTGAAGGTGGAACATTAGCCGGTAATATCGGACCACCGTTAATTGCGATGAAAGCTCGTTTTCCAGATTACGATAAACTTCGTGCTCAAATTTACGACGCTCGCACAAATAACCCGAATACCATCATGATTCCTTTTGGCCCTCACGGTGTGATGACTGAAAGTGAAATCGATTTGGTAACAAAATTCATTCAAACCCTATAAAGGTCAGAAGGTAAGACTAGATGAATCAAAATCGAAGAATACTACTAAAAGGCACTTTTGCTGCTGGTGCAACAGGCATCGCAATAAGTGCAGGATTATTAACACCAAAAGCCGTTTTAGCCGCCTGGCCTAAAGCTGCATTCGAAGCCAAAGATGCAAATGTTGCGCTGGAAGCTTCACTAGGAAGCTCAAAAACAACAAAAAGTGACGACATTAAACTAAAAGCGCCTGATATAGCTGAAAACGGTGCAGTTGTACCTATTACTGTAACCAGCAACATTGCTAACACTGAAGCCATCAGCATCATTGTTGCAGAAAATGGTACACCTTTAGCTGCCACATTTAACCTTGGTGCCAACACAAAAGGTTTAGTTTCTACCCGTATCAAAATGGGTAAAACATCCGATGTTACCGCTGTTGTAAAAGCAGGCGGCAAATTGTACAGCACTTCCAAAAACGTCAAAGTCACCATCGGTGGTTGCGGCGGTTAAGCAATAATATAAGAGGTTACACAAGATGGCTAAATCATCAATTAAAATACGCGCTAAGGTCAAAGACGGCGAAGCAAAAGTAAAATGCTTAATCAGCCACCCAATGGAAACAGGCCTTCGCAAGGACAAGAAAACCGGTAAGTTAATCCCTGCTCAATTCATTCAGGAAGTCGTTTGCGAACACGGCGGAACAACTGTAATGAACGCACAGTGGAACGGTACTATTTCTAAAAATCCTTTCATTTCTTTTGCATTCACTGGTGCTAAATCAGGTGACATGATTAAGATTAGCTGGGTCGATAATACTGGAAAAAGCGACTCTACCGAAGCCAAGATGAAATAATTGAGCGTTTGAATCGAGTACTTGATAAACATTCTCTCAATATTTAATTTGGTATAACAAACAAAGGTGAACCATGAAAAAAATTGCTACCGCATTATCTATCATGCTGCTTGCTGCAACACCGTTTGCAGCACAGGCAACACCAGATGATGACTTAACGGCATTCCGCTCGTACTTTACGAAAAAATTTCCTGACGTGCCTGAAAGTGACTTTATTAACGGCGTCTACGCCATAGACGCTGCTTCACGTGAACAGTGGGAAGCATTTGAAGAATTTCCTTCATATGAAATTGCTATTGATAACGGCGAAGAAAAATTCAACAATAAATTTGCTAACGGTAAAAGTTATGCAGACTGCTTTCCTAACTACAAAAAAGGCATAAAACATAATTATCCTTATTTTGATACTGATAGTGGCAAAGTTGTTACTCTGGAAGGCGCAATCAACAAGTGTCGTACTGATAACGGCGAAGCTGCACTGAAATGGCAGAAAGGTGAGATCACCGAGATCGGAGCTTACCTGGCATCACTGTCACGCGGTCAGAAAATCAACGTGAAAGTACCTAACGATGCAAAAGCAATAGCTGCTTACAATCGTGGTAAAAAACATTTTTACTCGAAACGTGGCCAGTTAAACATGTCCTGTGCTGATTGCCATTATAATTATGCCGGCAGTAAAATCCGTGCTGACATCTTAAGCCCTGCTTATGGTCAACCATCAGGTTTCCCGGTTTATCGTAATAAATGGGCTGGCATGGGTACCTTGCAACGTCGTTATGGCGGCTGTAACAAACAGGTACGTGCAAAATCATTTAAACCGCAGAGTGATGAATATAATGCACTTGAGTACTTCCATACCTACATGAGTAATGGTCTGGAACTTAATGGTCCAAGCCAAAGAAAGTAGGACGTGAAAAAATCAGACCCGGTTACTACTATCGATTGGGTTTGATCGCTACTTCAAAAAAGTAGCAACAAAAAAGCCCTGGACAATGTCCAGGGCTTTTTTGTTGTAAACGATACAAAGAGTATTTTTTCTCACTGCTGCCCCGTAAACTGTAAGAGACGTGAATCGACACATTATCCTAAATAAATCATGCAGATATAGTCACACAATCAATACCAGCGCAGACCAACAGCAATAGTTTTATTCATTATTCACATCAATGGATTTGGTGATGGGCCAAGTTTCTGTGACATTGACTGCCTTGGGAGCTGGGTGCCTGTTTCCTAAAAACTGCAAAAGGCTGTAGGAATGGAATTTGTGTTATATGGAATATCTATAATCAATATTGTGACATTGGTGGGAAAAACCACGCACACACAGGTGTGTTAAAAAATCACCCATCACGGCATAGATCAATGCAGATAAGTCTTATTTACATTGTAATTTTATTAACTGTTTTGTAATCTTTCGAATGGTTTTCGTAGGAAGTCTCTACGGCTATTATCGATCTTACTATTAGCAGGTAATGTCGTATCAAAGCGAACATGCTGTTCTGATGTTTCATTTTCTGTTAGCTCAGGAGGGGTTAACAGTCTACGTAAGCCCTTTTCTGCCAGCGATTGTGCAGAGTGTTGCGTCTTGCATTTCAGGACGGGAGACGCCAATGTATGAAAATCATATCGTCCCAGTTCTTCATCTTCACCGACCATGAACTCAAAATCTCCCGCAGGTAATTGATACGAGATTCTTTCCCCCAGTTGTGCATTTTCAATTTCATCGGTATGGATCAGCATGATATTGATAAACCACGGGGTAATAAGTGCGCCAATCAATGCTTTTTTGCTTGATTGTGTTTCTATAGGCTGAAAGTTAATCGCTTCGACGATCAACGCAGAATTATAGATAGGTAAATCGCGCATGCGTTCAGCGTCGATTACCTGAAATCTAGCTACGATTTTTTTCGTTAGCTCATCCATTATCTGATGCAATCATTTATCTCAAAGGCCAAACAGCATCACGATGCCAGAGACGGCAAATCCTACACCAAATAATTTCTCCAGTTTATGCTGTGATGAATTCGTTATTATTAGATAAGAAAGAAATACGATGACAGAACCCAGTAACAATCTGGCTAAGACGTGATCTAAACTAAATAACGGATGGAGCAAAACACTGATGAAACCATGAGACTCGGGTAAAGTATGTGCAAGTACCGGCGTCACCACAAATAATAATAAAAGTGCGAATAGATTTCTTAGCGTCGCGTTAAGTATTTTCGAGATAGTCATAATAGAATTCCTCCAACCCCACTCAATGAATATAAAACATCTGTTTCGTAACCAGCATGCGGTTTTTTAGATGCAGGCCCTAAGCTGTAACCATCGTTATTTAATTCATCGATGACACTGTTTATTAAAGATCTGAATTGAGAGGTTACAAGATCTGATAATCCGATGCGTGTCCTGAGACTGTCTGGCACAATGCCGATAACCGTGATGTCAGATGTTTTGTCTCCGGTGAGTGTCAACGCCGCGAGTACATCAGCCAGTGCGGTCTGATGCGGTGATATCTTGCTGCGGAAAAAAGCGGGTACGTCGCTGTCTTTTAGTACAACTAATGTTCCGGCAGGATCACCGGTGCGCAACGCATCGAGTACGATTAATTTTTCACGGTGTCGTAAATCATCGAGTAGTGCCATTCCGGATGTGCCGCCATCCAACAGTTCGACTTCATCAGGGAATTGATAATGGCGCTGCAGATGTTCGATGGCTGCAATGCCTACCCCTTCATCTTCGATAAGAATATTGCCCAGACCGAGTATCAGCACCGGAGCTTGTTTCAACTCCGCATCAGGTGTTGTTACGCTGTTATTTTTTACATCCATCAGAATGAAACTCCACATTGTGATCCAACAGCATGGACTCGGATCAGTTCATTCTGCTCGGTATCTACCATGTGTATCGCACACGCCAGGCAGGGATCAAAGGAATGGATGGTGCGTATGACTTCCAGTGGTTTTTCCGGATCATCGATCGGGTTATCCATCAATGAAGCTTCATATGGTCCCGGTTTATCATCTTCATCTCGTGGGCTGGCATTCCATGTACTGGGAACGACACATTGGTAGTTGCTTATCTTTCCATCATTAATTACAACCCAGTGGGACAGGACACCACGGGGTGCTTCGTGAAAACCAACACCTTGAACTTCGCCTTTTGGAAATACCGGTTCATTGAAGGTATCGGTGTCACCACTGGCAATATTGTTTACTAGTAACTGCCATTGCTCTGCCAGTGATTCATGTAATACAGCCGTTCGAACGGCGCGTGCAGCATGTCGTCCGATAGTAGAATGTAATGCAGCAACGGATACGGTTGTTCCTGCTACTGAGCTGACGAGATCCAGTGCGGTTTTCAGGTGGCGGTTTGTTGGTTCGTGTCCAGCAGCGGCCATTGCCAGTACATTAGCCAGCGGACCAACCTGTACGCGTTCATCATAAAACGTTGGTGCTTTAACCCAAGAGTATTTTCCCTCATCCTCAAAGTCTGTGTACTGTGGAACCGTCTCACCTTTATATGGATGTAAGGCACCCTTGCCACCTTCGTACCATGAGTGTTTGACGCTCTCTTTTACGCCCCCTTCAAAGTAGCTGTCCTGATATGAACTGATCGGTTTGAAGGTCGATAGATCGGCCTGATTGATATAACCACCGGGTAGCGCAAACTTTGTACCTTTAGTGTCGAGTGGTATATCAGGTACTGATAGATAATTCGTAATACCTGCACCGTACGCGGTCCAGTCTGCATAGAGTGCACCAATGGCGGCAACATCAACCAGATAAACTTTGTTCACAAAGTCGCCGAGTTCATCAATAATATTTTTGATGTAGTAGAGGCGCTCCAGAGTCAGTGTCGACTGACTATCCATATTGATGGCATTAGCCACGCCGCCTACAGCAAGGTTTTGAATATGCGGTGTTTTAGAGCCCAGGATAGAAACGATTTGATTTGCCGTGCGCTGGTAATCCAGTGCCTGAAAATAATGTGCGACCGCCATTAGATTAACTTCTGGAGGTAACTTCATCGCCTGGTGTCCCCAGTAACCACTGGCGAAAACACCGAGCTGCCCAGAACTCACAAAGGTCTGTAACTTGTCCTGTATCTCTTTGAAATGCTGCTCACTATTCATCGGCCAGTCAGACAAACTCTGAGCCAGTGTCGAGGCTTTTTTTGGATCAGCACTGAGTGCGGAAACGATGTCTACCCAATCGAGTGCCGATAGATGATAGAAATGCACGATGTGATCATGAATACCATGCGCGGTGATCAACATATTACGTATGTATTGTGCATTTAAGGGTACTTCGAGTTCCAGCGCGTTTTCGACCGCACGTACCGAAGCGATAGCATGCACTGTGGTGCAGACACCACAGATACGTTGGGCGATAACCCAGGCATCGCGTGGATCACGACCCTGTAAGATTAATTCGATACCACGCCACATCTGACCGGAAGACCAGGCTTTAACTACTTTGCCATTATCCACCTCGCAGTCGACACGCAGATGACCTTCGATACGTGTCATGGGGTCAACGACAATTCGTGTGCTCATGGCAGGCTCCTCCGTTAGTAATTAAATTGTTAATTAAAGTTTTCATGTGCGATGCAGCACAGGTAATTTTTTGACAAAAATCAGATAGAGCAAAATTTCCAGTGAGAAGATACCAAGCGTTAGCAGTAGCTCAGTAACCGATGGAAAATAACTCCAGTCACCGCCTATAGTCGGGTGATACCCTATAATATAAACATTCAATCGATAAAGTGTTCCAGCTAACAGCAGACTCATCGCCGAGATGAAAACATAACGTGGATGATTTCGTAGGCTCTTATTGGCGAGCAGGATTACCGGTACAATGAATAACAGGTTTTCAATCCAGAACATGATGGAATCAGAGTCACCAGCAAATGCCAGTCCCAAAGCATCGCGCCAGATAAGATCAGTGAATCTTAAAAACAGGTAAAAAGTAGTAGCAAGCAGAGCAACAAATGACACTTTCGCCAGTAAATCGGTTTCCATCTTCCTGCGTAATCCTGTTGCTGAAAGAATCGACTCGAAGGGAACGATGGCATAACCCATCAGTATTGCACTGATTAAAAACAATGGCGGTAACATCTGTGTTTGCCATAATGCGGAGATCTGGTTACCCGCAATAATGGCCATAGAACCCAATGATGATTGATGCATGGTAGGCAGCAATATACCGACAGCGATAGCAAGAAATAAAACTTTCGATAGTTTCTGTTTGAGATTATCCAAACCGAAGCGTTCTAGAAAAGTCGGTGTAAACTCGATAGCCAGTACAACAGTGTAGGCCATCACACACCATGACACTTCCAGAAGAATAGAATTGAAGTTGATTAATCCTGGCATGAACAAAGTGTAAACCTGCCAGTAACGACCAAGGTCAATCATCACCGCAAAACCGGCAAGACCATAGCCGAACAAACCAGCCATCATTGCGGGACGCACCAATGGGTGATACTCGCCACGATTGAGCAAATACACTAACAGTGCCATCGAATATCCGGCGCAACCGAAAGCGGTGCCGACCATGACATCGACAACTAACCAGAGACCCCATGGATAACCGTCACTCAGATGAGTTACCGAACCCAGACCATAGAAGAGACGTACCAGTAAAATTACCGCTGCAATCAAAAATAACATTGACAATAGATAAAATGGTTTTGTCAGTAATTTACCGCCTAAGGGTGCATGAGCATTCATGATTCACTCCTGTCAGACGATGATTTCACATCGTGTTTTTCATTTTCTGATTGTTTGCGCGTATTACGGTTTACAATAAAAGTGATGCCTGCAAGTAACAAGGCAGGCGCGGCCATCCATTTGTATAAAGTATGTTGAATACCTTCAGTCAATGCGGGAAAACCGTAATCTGGCACATCCGTAGGCAGGCCTAATTTTTCGAATGGTACGGCAGACATATACATGATCTGCGTACCACCCAGTTCTTTTTCACCGTACAGGTGATGTAAGTATTTTGGAATCGCAGCGAGATGACCGGGTTGTGCACTTTTTCTTTTGTCGTCGGTTATCTGACCACGCGGAAAGAGATATTTCTCACCCGGTTTCTTCGACAGACGACGTTGTGATTCTTCTTTTAAAAGTTCGACAGTGCCAAACAGTGTGGCCCCCGTTGGGCAAACATTACAACAGGCTGGTACTTCACCTTTGGCCTGCAGGTGTTCACAAAACTGGCATTTCTGTATCTGCCCAAATGCATCATCGTATTCATATTTCGGAATACCGAATGGACATCCTAAAACACAGTAACGGCATCCTATGCAACGGTCTTTGTGATGTTCGACGATTCCAGTCAACGGATCTTTGGTCATTGCTGAAACCGGACATACAGAAATACAAGATGGATCTACACAATGTAGACAGTGACGTTTCATAAAAGCAAAACCGTCGTATTCCTGATCTTTTGTTTCTGCAGTACCGTTCTTATAAACTTTTATGATGTTGATTGTGTCACCCGAGGTTTCTATCGGTGTGTCCCAAATTACCTCAGCCTGGCCGGTCGCCTCAGGAGGCATGCCGTTGGCTTCTTTGCATGCCGCCATACAAGCTTTGCAACCGATACATAAGGTCGAATCGTATAACATGCCCACTGCTTCGTCCGGCATCTCCATTGCTTCGCGTTGTAATGCATGAGCCTCACCACTCACCATGGCGCTTGCCCCAACGGCGGATAACTTGAAAAATTCTCTGCGATTTAATGTCATGACATTGGCCTATTATGGTTCAGCGTTGTCATTGTTGTCTTCCTTCCCCAGGCGACTGGCAACAACACCAGCGCCACCGATTGCGGCTCCCAAAATACCTGCCGCTACTGCAACGCCACCTAGTGTCGCACCTTGTCCGTTTGGTTCACTGATTCTGGGGAACGTCGTTGGTGGTGTTACTGTTTTAAGCTCAGCTAACTCATGTATGCTTTTAGAAAAGCCGACACCTTCTTCTGTACAACCTATACATGGGTGACCGGTTCCAACAGGCCATGCACCGGGACCAACATCGCCAAATAAAATAGCAGGGCAGTTGGCATAGGTTTCTGGTCCTTTGCAACCAAGTTTGTACAGACACCATCCTTTACGATGTCCTTCATCACCAAACTGAACTGCAAAACGGCCAGCGTCGAAATGTGGACGACGTTCACAGTTTTCATGAATTAATCGGTTGTAGGCGAATTTGGGACGATTCTTCGAATCCAGTTCCGGCAGACGGTTGAAGGTTAAAAAGTGCAACACTGTCGACAGGAAGTTGTATGGGTTTGGAGGACAGCCGGGAATACTCACTATGGTTTTGTCGGTCAGGATTTTTGCGACAGCGGTAGCGCCGGTTGGATTGGGTCCGATAGATGGAATCCCACCCCAAGATGCACATGAACCGATAGCGATAATAGCGGCTGCACCTTCAGCGGCTTCGTACAGATGTTCAATAATTGGCCTGCCTGCAACTTTGCAGTAAATGCCGCCGTCTTTGATCGGAATAGAACCATCTACTACCAGAATATATTTTCCTTTATTCTGTTCCATCGAAGCATGTTTGTGCGCTTCAGCCTGATAACCTGCACCCGCACACAGTGCTTCGTGATAATCGAGTGAGATGGAATTGAGTATTAACTGTTCCAGCGTAGGGTGTAATGTACGTAATAGCGACTCGGTACAACCGGTGCATTCCTGAGCGGATAACCAGATCACAGGTGGACGTTGTGGACTGGAAGCGGCTTCGGCGATACGCATGCCCATGCTCGCGGGCAAACCCAGCGTGGCAGCCATGGTTACGCAGAACTTCATAAAGTCGCGTCGTGATATGCCACCCAGAGTATCAACGGTGCCATCAAGATTTGTTGCTGAAATAAAATCAGATTCAGAATCGAAGTCAGATTTTTTCTGAGTTTTAATAACCATGACAACACCTTCCTAATACATTTAAAAGGAATGTGACAACCAACACTTATAACCTACGGTAGACGAATAGCCAGCTTAATATCACTACTTCTCAAATTTGACAACAACGCTATTTTCCTAGGTACTTTATGCTTATCGCACATATGTCTAAATTCATAAAGAAATTGTAAACTTTTTCAAGTCTTTAAATTTGACCTACATCAAACAAGCAACACTATTGATTTAAAAAAGTAACAATGCGCCGAAAAAAATTAACTACTGGGTACTTTTTTTTATTTTCAGTATTGCCAGCACACAAACGATATTCACATATAACAATCCTGCTTAACGATAAAGTTTAATATGGATTATTGAGCATGCGTAAAATAGTCTTCGATGATTCCGCTCGCTGTACATTTAAAAAGATTGAAGAAAGTGACGTCATACAATGGTAAAAAAACACCTGCAAATCAGTTATTAAGCTCTACTAAAAACAGTAATTATGGACATTTATAAATTCAATTGCTATTAATTTACATAGACGTAACATTTGAATCAGAATGTTACAATTTATTAGATTGCGTTAAGCGATAGCAATCAGTAGGATTAAATGCTGAATAAAACTACTTCTCAATGGAGAGTTTTCAATGAATAATAAAAATACTATTAAACAACATATGCTGGCATTGGTGTTGCCAATATTTGTCGCTATGATGTTCAGCTTTTCTGCTGATAACAACTGTAGCTGGGTAAGTGGATATAACCGGTAAGATGGCGTTCAAGTATCTGGACATTGTCGGGCTGCGCCGGGTAAATCTAACAAGGACGAAACACAGAAACAAGCTAAGAACAAGAAGTCCGAGACTAAAGCTAAAAAGGATGAAAGCAGCAAAGATAAAAAGTCTGAAAAATCTGCAGCAATTCCATTTACCGACCATGTCACTATTCTTATTCAGAAAACAGGCTACTTTGCGGAGGTGACTCGCCTTCTGGTATTGTTAAGGGTTGATCAGACACCGGCCCGTAAGTGTATGCCTGGAAAAATACTCAAGGACTCAGCTGGCAGGTGTTTGATAAGCCTCGAGGGAGGAAACCGCGGGATGTTGCGATGCAGTTAATTTTGGATACGGGTCTATGGGGATTAGAGTAGTGACGCCTCGGTGTGGGTTAATGAAGTCCCTGTTAACTCGAACAATAAAGACGGTATAAGCTCTTTCTTCCGGTAAAAAATACATGATTTTCCAACCGGGTAGCTGATAAAAACACGGCATCCTGAAGGTTTGATAAAACGCACCCGTTACCGATAAGCACCGGTCATTTAACCCTGTATTAACCGCGATAATAATCGTCATGTTCCCCCCATCTTCACCGGAGGTGCCCGCGGTTGCTGATTACGCGGGAAGGTTTCAATGATGATCATAGCCACACCACAGTCTGGACAGACATAAGTTACCGCCTGTTCCTCGCTCTGCTGTTTATCTGTTGCCTCTTCCTGCGCCGACAATTCTGCTTCC
>RCNG010001063.1_pt1 | contig 13382 bp, 12 predicted proteins | sample 2041371 | NCBI WGS metagenome assembly RCNG01 (sample SAMN09708227, study PRJNA481090) | Marine sediment metagenome, whole genome shotgun sequencing project. | biome: marine sediment; feature: ocean; material: sediment; isolation source: Sewage treatment plant 1 marine sediment (STP1) ... | reverse complement strand
TGATCTCATCGGCGACCGATTAACAGAACCTTTCCTCGCCGACTTCCCAAAGCATTCCGATCACTTCCATCACTAACTGATCGGCATTGACTACAAAGGCCCTGTCCGCGTTTCGGACGAGGCGACATTACGTCTAGTACCCCGCAATTCGCATCCCGAATGGGCCCCATGGACTAAGAGAGCTTCCCTGATCACGTCCCGTTCGGACGAAGTGACGCTCTGCTTTGCCACCATGCGTGGATGGTAGCCCGTAGGGTCGTGAAGCTCCAGCCCTAGACCCCGACCCCTCTCGTCAAGACTTGCGTAGGACCGCGATCAGAAAGCCGCCGAAGAATCGAAGCGGAGAACGGCTTGCAAGCTCCTCGGCACGTTTCAAGCCTTGGGCCAAGCCCGGGATACGGTGGACGGCCGCAAATGGCGTGAGCAACCGAACACCATAGTAGTCGATGAGCTCGAGGTTGGCTGGCAACAGTTTTCGGATCGCCCGGGGTGAGTCCCAGCGCGTCGAGATATCCGCTTCGCAGCGATCGCTGCCGATCGGCTGACGGCCTGCGGCCCTCTTTGCGAGATAGCGAAGGCTCCAGGGATTGTAGAACTCGAGGAGGAGGTGCCCGCCGGGCCTGGTGACGCGCGCTGCCTCCCGAACGGCAGCGTCGATGTCGGGCACGTGCGCGAGCACCTTGAAGCTGTACGTGAGATCAAACTGCTCGTCTTCGAAAGGGACGTCGTCGAAAACGCCAACCGCGAGATCCGTGAGACGATCGGAGAGAGGAGCGCAGTGGTGGTAGGGTCCTGGGCCCCAGAGTTTGCGTTGGATACGCCTTACCAATTTTACTATGTGCGGAGTGAGTTCAACAGTTCGAAGAAGCGCCTGCGCCGTCTGGGCATCACCCACCTGCTGCTCATGAACCGGCGCGACTTCTCCGGCAGGATCCTCCGCAGAGAGTTCTCCAACCTCGGCTCTCGCATCCGCGAGCAGACCTCGTTCGTCTACCGAGGCCGCAAGATTACCCTCCACGCTGTCAAGCGCCCCCCCTAACGTGAGCGGCTTGCTGGGCCCCGACCGCACTGGGTACCGGCGGTAGGAGGTGAGCTCCGGGTACGGTAGCCCAGACTCGCGCAGCCGAACCTGGCCCCTCGCGCGGTCCCGTCGCTGCGCATAGCGCGTGTCGGCCCGAAGACACTCACATTGTTGGACTAGCCGTCACGGCTTATTCCGGCTCAACTCGGAGCCATGTATACTCGGGTTCCGCGTAGATGGCGAGTCGATTTGAGTTGTTGCGCATGTTTGTCCGCCTGATCGGCCCCATCCTGCTGGTGGCGGTCGTCTGGAGACTGGACGACAAGGGCGCCCTATGGCGTACGATCAAGGACGCCGATGGGCTTCTCTTGATCGGAGCCGTGCTCCTGAACGTGCCGGTCGTGCATTTCAAGGTAGAGCGTTGGCGCCACCTCCTCGCCGCGCGCGGCCATCACTACCCGCTTGGGCGCAGCTACGCCGCGGTGTTGTCGTCGCTCTACCTCGGCATGCTGACGCCCGGGCGCGTAGGTGACGTATTACGCATTCAGTACGTACGGCGCGAAATCGAGGTGCCCTACGCCGAAGGCCTGGCCACCACCCTGATGGATCGATTCTGCGATCTATACGTTCTGGCGGCGGTCGTTGCGCTGAGCACCGTCCACTTCGCATCCGCGCTGGATAGCAACCTGGCATACTGGAGTTGGGTGGCTGTGGCGGTTGCGGTGCTCGCGCCAACCCTGTTCCTATTGAGAGGCCCCGTCGAGCTTTTCAGCAAGGCTTTGCGCAGGCTGACGGAGCGCTGGCATACCAGCCTGACTGCGCTTCTCGAGGCGCTAAGGGCAATGATCGGAAGGGCGCTGGTCGTGGCGATACCCCTCACGGTCGCTTCCTTCGCGATCGGCTACGCCCAGGGATGGGTCGTCGCCCGAGCGTTGGGCATCGAGCTGAGCTACCTCGACGTGGCGAGTTTGCTTGCGACCACGACCCTGCTCGGGCTGATGCCCATCTCGGTGTCCGGAGTCGGCGTTAGGGAGTTGTTTCTCGCACTCGCCTTTCCCGCCCTCGGACTTCTGGCAGCGCAGGGCGTAGCGTTCGGCCTGCTGGTGTTCGTGTGCAACTACCTCACGATCATCTTTGCCGGATTCATCGCCTGGCAAATCGCTCCCCCGCCCTTCAGAGCCGGACGAATTGACCCTGGTTGACAGGCGTGTGGGCTGGCCGAACGTGGTTGCCTCATCTAAGGTGTTCGCGATGTTGTTCGACCTTGACCGCTGTCCTGACTGCTACGCAACCCTCAGCAGCAAAGATGACCAAGAGCTCACTTGTGACCGCTGCGGCGAGGCCTTTTCAATCGTAAACGGGGTTCCCAAGCTCGTGGGCACAAAAAGTGCGATTAACACCAGCGAGGTCGCCACGCAGGACTACGTCGCCGACTACTACGAGAACGTGCGATACAAGCTGCCGTGGGCCCGAGCCTATCACGAGCATACCCTGCAGCAGATGCTCGCGCTGGCGCAGGTATCGGGTACCGTGCTCGACAATGGCTGCGGCACTGGTGTGTTTTTGGAGCGCCTCAACCGCGATGGTCGGCCCGGCACGCGCTTTGTTGGCACGGACCTGAGCATGGGCATGCTCGAGCGCGCCGAACGGCGCCGAGCGGATTGTGACGGCGTTATCCACCTTGTGCAGGCCGACGCATGTCGTCTTCCGTTTGCGGACGACAGCTTCGACCTTGTGTTCGCCCGTGGCTTGCTTCACCACCTACCCGATCCCAAGGCGGGAGCAAGAGAGATGGCGCGCGTGCTTCGCCCGGGGGGTGTGGCGCTCGTGCTCGACCCGAACCGCACGGTCATTTCGGAGCTCCCGCGTCGGTTGGTTCGCGGCACGTCTCATTTCGACGAGGACCACAAGAACTTCACCGTCCGGCAGATGCGGGATATTCTCACACCGCATTTTCGGGTCGATGAGGTGCACTACGTCGGCTACATCGCCTATCCGCTCCTCGGCTTTCCGGACATCACGAACTTCGGCAAGTTTCTCCCTCTGGCCGCGCTAGCGCCAGGTCTGATGAAGCTCGACGACATTCTCGCGCGAGTGCCGGGAGTGCGCCGCCTAAGTTGGGGTATCGTCGTCCGTGCCATCGCGAACTAGCGCCGGAATCGGTGCGAGCTGCTCGTCCAAGGCACCGATCGCGCCCGTGGTGATCTCTTCATGTTCCTGTTCGGTGGAGCCACTGAATGGCGACAGCCGAAGACGGCTGATCTGGTCGGCGACCAGCCCAAACATCACGAGGAGAACGCCGGTGACGATGAGCAGAAGGCCCGCGACCGGTAACCCTCTGCCAGTCGAGATCGCGCGCCACAGTCCGTAGGCGGTTCCGCTAAGGAGGAAGAAGCCGCCTAGACTGAGGAAGATGCGCAACGGCGCAAAGAGCATCACCATGCGAAGAACTAGCGCCACCGTGAAGAAGCCATCTTCCAGCTGCACCTTGCTGGTGCCGATGCGTTCCTTGACCGCGATGTCTTCGAAGTCGAAACGGTACCCCTCCTCGATGAGAATCATGGTGCTCGTCATGCTCGCGCTGAACGAATTGGGCAACAGGGATAGGTAGGGGAGGATCACAGAGCGCCGAAAAACACGCAGACCGCAATTGAGGTCTTTGCCGATGTCCACGCCGAGAGTCCGCGCCAGCATGCGAATGGCAAACTTGCCGTAGTTGCGAACAACCGATGGTCCAGGCTTGGGCCTCCGGCCAATGACGGCGACGAGGCCCTCGCTAGCAATTCGACTCACCATGCGCTCGAGGTCCTCGACGCGGTGCTCGTTGTCGGCGTCGAACCATGCCACGTAGGGTCGGGTGGCGGCCTTCATCCCGGTTTTCAGTGCGCCCCCGTAGCCGCGATTCATTCGGTGCTTGAAGAGCCTTACGCCCGGGACGGTTCTCGCCTGCTCGACGGTTCCATCAGTGCTTCCGTCGTCGACGACGATAATTTCGCAGGTTGGTAGCGCCTCGCGCAGCCCTGCCAGCGTACGGCCGATGCCACCTTCTTCGTTGTAGGCTGGGATCACCACGGAAAGCTGATCCGCCCACTCTCGCATATCGTCCGTCATCGTTCTCGGCCGGCGGTCAAGCAAAATGCCGGTAACGCCACAGCGAGGGGCTTCATGACACACCCGACGCGCGGCGGGCAAGCGTTAACCGCGCCTGAGCTCACGATGCTGGGTTTGGCCGTCCGACCCCCAGTCCAGAACCGGTCATCAAGGATTGGCCCAAGGCTCCTCGCTCAGGGGGCGGTGAAGCCGACAGAGCGCGTAGATCACGCCAACGAAGCCAAGAGTCAGACCCGCCATCAGCAACGTCGCCGGAGCTTCGGGGTGTGCGAGGCCATTGCTGAGCGCTTGCTCAATCGGGAAGGTCTTGACCTTTCTAACGATCAACGCGGCATAGGTCTCGTGGAGCGAGAGGCAAAGGATGAAGGTCGCGCAATAGCCCGCGATCGGCGCCAGACTCTGCTTGGTCCAAGTGAAACCGAGGGCAAGCAGGAGAGTGCAGATATACAGCGCCCCGAACGTATAGCGCTGATGCAGCCCGCCGCCGCGCGCGTGATATACAAACGCCGGCAAGAATACGGAGGCGAACACCCCTGCAACAATGACCCAGGAGAAGAAACGAGGGTTGCGCCAGTCCTGAAGCCGCCGCCAGATCCGCGCTCGCCAGAGCGATACAGCCGCACCAGCGAGTGAAACCAGGGTGAGCAGCCTGGCGAACTGGCGCAAACTTCCCTTGATGTTGACCAAGCCCGCGAGTCGTACCCAGGTTTCGTCGTGAATCTTCAGCCACTCGCCTCCATCAAAAACGACCGCGAGCGGCGACCGCACTGGATGGTTGCGTACCTGCTCGAGGATTGCCGATTGCCCGGTTAGATCGCCCGCATCCGATAAGTTGCGCATGTAGAACCAACCCGATGACAGAGCGACGGAGGTGAGCAGCGCGCCGGCGATGAGCAGCGCTAGCCCAGCTCGGCGTGGTCGTGAGCCCTCGATGTGCCACCAGGCGCCGGCAACGACCGCCAGGAGCGCGGTCGGAATGACCAGCACGCCGGACACGCGGGTGAGGGCAACTATCGACAGGTAGAGTCCCAGCTGTAGACAGCGGGGCCAGTTAGGACCGCGCAGCAGAATGAGCAGCGCTGCATACACCATCGCGAATTGCGAGGCGACCGAGATGGAGTCGTTCGCGAGCACCGCACAGATGTTCGCGTACGAGGGGATGACGGCGATGACGGCGGTGGCATAAACCGCTAGCGCTGGATGGCGGGGCAGCAGAAGACGAATAATGAGGAACGCGTAGATGAGTGCGATGGCCCCGAAACCAACAGATATCACGCGCGCCCAGCGTACCTGCTCGCCAATCCCCTCGGTCGACTCCACGCCCCGCATCGCGGTTTTTGCCACCAACGCGTAGTAAAGGGGTGGATGGCTGGCCGCGCGGGTTTCTTCCATGGTGGGCAAGCGGCCCTGCGACTCGAGAACGACGACGTACTGCGTGTGTCGTCTTTCGTCCCCCGGTTTGTAGATCCGGAGCATGAAAACGTGAATCAGCCCGAAGCACAGGTAGAGCAAGATCACGCTGACAAGGCCAATCGCCGTGGCGCGCCGGGTGCTGTCAGTCCAGAGCAAACGCGCCGAAATCACGTCAGCTCTTCTCTGGTCTGGGGCATGCCGAGCATCACGAATCCAAACATCGGCGCGGATCTTAGCCGGACTCCCCATCATTCACCAGGACAACTCACCTGCCGTGAATGGAATGCGTGCCGAGCGCTTTGCAACCAGTCGGTCCGACTCGAAGATCTCCGACTCGAGAACCGCGACACGCGCGTCGGCAACCGTCGCCGAGGACTCGTCTTTCCTGCTGTTCGTCAAGACGAGCAGCGCAGACATCGAAACCAAACCACGCACAATTGCTTGCTTCGTCATCGATTCTCTACCCGGCACTTGTCTCCGGCTGGCTCGACCGGGGGTTCAGTCGCTTAGATCAACAGCCGCAACCGCAGGGTCACGATGATGGAGCGGCGCACTGCGCGTGCCACCGTTTCTGGGGTCGTGTATAGTTCGCGCCACCTTGATGAGTACGGGCGGCACTGAGAGCTGGGCGCGGCGGGGCGCGCGCGTGGTCATCCCGACCTTGCTGCTGCTCTCGGCCTTGGGGTTCGCCCGGTTCTACGGGCAGTTCTACCCTATCCAAGAATGGCTCTTCTGGCGCTATGCCGGCTACTGGGTCGCGTGCGTGCTCTGGAGCGCAGGCTGTGTGAGCGCGGGTTACGCCCTCGTGCGTCGCCTACGCGGAACGCCCCTTCCTTTCGTCGAAACGCTTTGCCTCAGTTTTGCAGCCGGCGTGGTGCTCTTCTATCTCGCGATGAACCTCCTCGGAGCCGTCCACGGACTGCATGGTGCAGCGTTCTTCGCGTTGCCGCTCGTGATGATCGCGATTGGCGCTCGACCCTTGTGGCGGATCTGCCGCCGCTACGTCCGTCACGTTCGTTATCGGGCCTCCGATCGAAAAGCTCCCTCCTTGCTCCAGGCCACCATCTGGATCTTCGGGCTCGCCGTTCTTGCGATGGTCTATTTCAAGATGCTCACGCCCGACAGCGTTCAGTTCGATGCACGCTGGAAGCATCTCGCCCTCGCTGAGCAGTATGCCCACCTGGGATTCATTCCGCGTTTCGGAGAGGGATGGACGGTTGCCACCAACCCGCACTTGGCCAGTATGCTGTTCACTTGGGCGTTCCTCGCGCCCGGGGCGGCGCTGTTTGATCAGGTGGAGCTCGCCGTGCACATGGAGCTCACTTGTTTCATCTGGACGCTCGCCACCATTCCTGCAGCGGTGCGCTTGTTGGTGCCCGAGGCTCGCGCCAGCGCCTCGTGGGTGGCCCGCTTTCTGTTTCCCGGCGTTTTGCTCTACGATTCGTCCGTTGCTGGGGGTGCCGATCACATCGCGGCGCTTTTTGCATTGCCAATCTTCATCCTGATGCTGCGGTCGGTGCCGAGCTTGGCGCCTGGGCGCCTTGCGTTGCTCGGCCTGATGATGTCGGGCGCCGCCATGCCGAAGCTCACTGCGGGGATGCTGTTGGTCCCAGGCCCGGTGATGGTCATCGTCGGCGTGTTCTTGTGGCGAACCGTACGTGAGCGCCGAATCTCGTGGAAGGGTCCAGCCGCGGCGACGGCCGTTGCCCTTGGTGCGACCGCTTTCTTCTGGCTGCGGAACTGGATCTGGCACGGCGACCCGCTCTATCCGTCATTGCACGACTACTTGGCGCTCAGGCCCTGGTCCCAAGACGCCGCCACGCTGTTTGAGTGGGGGTACAAAGACTATCAGTTCTGGCGGCCCAGCCGAGACTGGCAGGGCGTGAAGGAAGCGCTTGGTGCATTGGTGACGTTTTCTTTCGCTCCCCACGACTATAAGCGTTTTCACGGGAACGTGCCCGTGTTCGGGTCCCTCTACACCTTGTTGCTCCTCTGTCTCCCGTTCTTGAAGAGAGCGAAGCGCATCTGGCTCTTGGTCATCCTGACGCAGATTGCGATCTTCACGTGGTTCTGGATTCACCATCAAGATCGCTACCTCCAAACGCTGATGCCATGGATGGCGGCAGTCACGGCAGCGCTCATCATCCGGGTTTGGCGCACTGGCTGGGCCTCGAGGCTCATGCTTGCGGCACTCGTCGCCACGCAGATCGTCATCGGTGGCGACGTGTACTTCCTCCAAACGCACGCCATGATCAGGTCGCCGATCAAACGCGTAAACGACCTCCTCTCAGCCGGTTACGGGAAGCGCTACGAGCAACGTCTCGACGTGTTCAGGGCCTGGACCGGGATTCGCGACGCGCTCCCCGAGGATGCGCACGTCCTGTTGCACGATAATCACGTTCACCTTGGCATCTCGCGAGCCACAACGTCAGATTGGGGCGCTTGGCAGTTCGGGATCAGCTACGGGCGCCTTCGGTCTCCTGCGGAGGTCTGGGATCTCTATCGGGACCTCGGCGTCACACACCTGGTCTGGCAGGATCGCACGTCCAAGGGATGGGATTCTATTGCAGGGGACTTGGTGTTCTTCGACTTTGCGATCAACCGCACCTCCGATGAGCAGCGGCTGCACGGCCATCGGATCCGACGCATGCTGGAGGAACGTCCGCCCGACACGGCGTACGGCGAGGTCGCGTTCATTGGCTGTGGCGACACATACGCGTCGGGGCTCTACGAGCTCTCACAGATGACAATCCCTGTATTCGGGCCAGACCGAAAGCGGTTTCCAGCACCACTAGTTCCGGCGGATGTCAAGGACGACCTAGAGCCGGTTCTCAAAGCGGCCGACTTCGTCGTCCTCGACCCCAGATGTGCCGAGAACATGGCAGGCGAGGTCTCGTCGGCGGGCTTTGTCGTCGCAGCTTCACGCAAGCAGATCAATCCAGGCCGCAGGGCGAAGCTGCAGCTCTACGTCAGGCGTTAGCGAGTGACCTAATGGGACGGCGGCCACGCCAGCCAAGCAAAGAATCCGACCAGAAGCGTCGGCACGTAGATCACGGCGAACACGCCGAGGCCAAAGGCAATGCCGAGCGTCTCGGCAAGCCCGAATGCAGGGAAGACCAGGGCGAAGAACGACTCGCGGACGCCGACCCCGGAGATCGAGATGGGCAGAAGACTCAGGAACGAGCTGATCGCCACCAGCGCCGCAACGTCGATGAACGTCAGGTCGATTCCAAACGCACTGGCGACGAGCCAGGCTTGAAGGTAGTTGGTGAGAAATGCGAGAACGGTGATCACGAGCGGTCCGACGAGGCTCAGGCCGACCTGGCGACGGAGCGCGGCAAAGAAAACGCTCAGCCCTTCGTGGGCTTCCCCATCCGAGAAGCGCCCATAGAGCCACTGTGCCGCAGGTTCGGCGACGCGTCGCACAAAGAGCAACGCGGGTGCGATCGCGACCACCGCGACCGCAATCCACGTCGTTTGTGCCAGCGGTGCTGAGACCGGGCTCGCCAAGTGAGCGACGCCGAGGGCCACAAACGCGAGGAGTACATATACATCACAGAGTCGGTCGACGATGGAAACGGCAAGCCCGTCCGCATAGCCGACGCCGTGGTCTCGCTTGAGGTACTGGATCCGAAGTGCGTCACCGACGCGACCGGGAGTCACCAGCCCCAAGTAAAGCGAGGGAAGAAATGCGCGGTACGCGCTTCCCACCGATAGTGAAACATCGACCGACCGCAACAAGCCACGCCAGCGCCACAGCTTCGCATGAATCGCTAAGGCGTTGAGCAGTACCGCCACGATCAACGGCCATATCGCCGCCTGAGCGAAAGTATCGACTAGTACCGAGAAGTCCGCGAAGCGCCACACCACCCATGCGAGCAGGAGGGGTCCAACCAGGCGCATGGCCAATCGGAAGCGAGAGTTGCCCATGGGGTTTATGCACTACTCGATCTTGGGCGCGGTTACCGCCCGATAGAGGCTCCAGCTGCCCTCGCGTTCGAGGAGTTCGACCTTGCCTGCGTCTTCACGCGTCTTGAGGCTGGTCTTGTTGCGCCCGCGCAGGTCGTGCGAATCGATGAGAAGATAGTCGGTGTCGATCCCTTGTTTCAGGTGGTAGACCTCGGCGCGGTTCGAGACATGGGACCCAAGGCGGTCCGTGACCGAGACGGACGCATCCGGTTCGATCCGGCCGACCAAGACCACGAACGAGTCGTAACTGCCCTGCGTCGCTTCGCTCAAACTGTGCTTCACCGTCCTGAAGCCACCCCGGAAGCTACTGTTTTCGACGATTGCCCCATGCTTCCAGCTCACGAGAAGGCTTGCCAAGAGCACGCATCCCATGACAACGGTCGTCAGACTCGTGTCCCTCGGCCGAGCCTCCTGCAAACGGCGGAGCCCAACCGGTGAAAGCGCGATCGCGACGGGTAGGAGGACAGCGGAGTACTGAAAGTGCGAGGAGAAGACCGCTGTCCTCGACGCCAGAAGAATGAAGATGAACCCATAGAGCAACACCACGCGCGCTCGCCCAGCCCATGCTGGGAGGAACAGCAACGGGAAGAAGATGACCAGCAGGTAGTGAATCTTCGGTGCCTTTGCGACGAGCGCGACGATGAATGCGGGGTTGGTGAGCAGCGTCGTGACAAAGTCGAACTCGCCCAGCTTGTTGGGGATCATGTCCTTGTAGTAGTAAGAGAATCCATATGCCCCGGCGCCTTGGTTGAAGAGGCCGGGCGACGACATGAAAATGGTCTTCACGAGGACGAAATAGACCAAGCTGACCAGGATCGTGATCCAACCTGCGCGCTTGTATCCGGGCTCGCCCGATATGACGCCGTACAAGCCGACGAAGCACATCAGCAGCGACACATCCTCCCGGATGAGCAGTAGTAGTGCCAGCGTCACGAAGTATAGGCGGAGCTTACCGGATAAGAGGAAATAGAGGGCGAAGAGCAGTGGTGCGATCAAGAGCGTCAGCGAGTGAAACTCGTAGAGGTTGGCGCCGTGCAGCGCCGGATGCAGGGCGTAGACGACCGCCCAGACGAGCCCCCAGGCGCGGGACCCGAGCTGATAGCGACCGATCAGATAGACGGCGAGCACGCCAGCGCCGCACCACACCGCCTGCAGCACCAGCAGAAACTCGGCACGAGGCCACAGCCGGTAGAGCGGCGATAGGATCACCAAGATCGGATCGAAGTGCGCCGCAGCGTGAGTGCCGCCCTGAAGGAAAGTGCACGCGAGCGGCCGCCCGTGGCTCGATTGAAAGAAAATGTTGTCGTAGAGACCGAGATCGACCGACCGCGTGATGAGCGCATGGTGAGTGTTGATCGCGACCTTCGAAAAAAAGTACGCGTACGCGGCCCACAATACGAATACGAGGCCAAGGCTGAGGATGTCGCGTTGGCGCGAGGAAAGGATTGGGGGGTAGCGCTGCGGCGACCGGTCTCGGCTGCTGAGCGCTCGGAACGTGGGCCACCACGCCAGCACCGCAAGCGCGATGTAGAGCCAAGTGCGCCATTGGTGCTGCGTCTCGATCTTGTGCTCGGTCAGGGCCACGATGGCCGGTCCGCTCAACACGAACGCGAGGTACGGATGCAGTCGCCGGGCTCGATCGAAACCGGGCGGCCAGTTCTCGCGATGCCGGTAGCGGAGGACGACCACGTAGAATGCAGCAACCGCCAGCAGCGAAACAGCGAAGTAGCCCAAGCCAACGAGGCGCTGGTCCTGCGTCAGCCTGTTGTCGAACATCGCGGGCAGGAGGTCGCCATGCGTCGCTGCAAAGAGCGTTGCACCAAGCGCGATGGTGACCAATACGGGCCAGACGCAGAAGGTCGCAAAGCGCACCGCCGTGGACATAATCGCGTCGAGCTTCTGAAGCCTTGAACGCGCTTTGCTCATTACTTCGGTCTCGCCAGCACCAGCTGCCACGGATAGGAAGTCTCGTGCCTCTCCAGCACCAGGCGTGAGTCCAGCACCTTCCGAAAGCCGCGCCGCCCCCAAAGGTTTACGTGCTCAGGATCGTTCCCGAAACGAGTGATGTTCTTCCCGCGTGCGAAATTGCTGAGGCAGAACCACGGCTCGTGAGGCACCGACAGGATGACCCAGCTTGGTTTCCGCTCGATGATCTGCTCGAGCGCAGCAGCGGGGTCATCCAAATGCTCCATCACCTCGGCGCAGACGACGACGTCAAAGTCTCGACCTAAGAACGATAGGTCGTAGATGTTCCCCCGGTGGGCGTCCACATTGGGGAACTTGGCCCTCAGGTTCTGGAGGTCCTTCTCGTTGAGGTCTACCCCCGCGTACACCCCGCCCGAGTGCCGGGGTGACAGTTGACCGGCGACAAAACCTTCCCCGCAGCCTATTTCCAACACAGAGTCCGACGGCTGCGTGGCGTCGAACATGTCACTCAGCTTGGCGATGAAGCGCCGGATGAGAAACCGCTGCAGGGGGTTCTCACTCTTATACTTGGCAGTCTGAAAACTATCGAAGTAGCTATCGGGGATCACCGACGACCTCACGGATGGGCAGGTGCTCGCGCTCGTGCTTTCGGTGGTACTGGAATGTCATGAATTCACCCAGCAAGCCGATCGAGAAGGACTGCGCTCCGACGAGGATCAGCAGCACACCCAGTAGCAACAGAGGCCGCGCGCCGATCGTTTCTCCTTGAAACCAGAGCACGGACAGATACCCGCAAATCAGCAGACCGAGAAACGTGAAAATGAGGCCCAACAAACCGAATAGGTGCATTGGCTTGTGGGAGTACTTCGTGAGGAATGAGACGCTCAACAGGTCGAAGAAACCGCGAAGGATTCTCTCCAGTCCGTATCGCGACTGCCCGAACTGCCTCGCTCGGTGATTGACCGGCATCTCACCTACGCTAAAACCCTGCCAAGAAGCCAACACCGGGATGAAGCGAAATAGATCCCCGTAGATCGGGATCGACTGCAGAACTTCACGCCGGTACGCCTTGAAGCCACAGTTCATGTCGTGCAGCCGCACACCGGTCACGTAGCCGACGGCCCCGTTGAAGATGCGGGAAAAAACCCTGCGGTTGAGTGGGTCGTGCCTCTCGACCTTCCACCCGACCACCACGTCGAGGCCTCCGTCGATCTTCTCGAGCATCCTCGGGAGGTCGGCGGGGTCATCCTGGAGGTCGGCGTCCATCATGACCACGACGTCCGCCCGGGCGCGCTCGAAGCCGGCGGCAAGCGCCGTGGCCTTGCCGAAGTTCTTTCGGAGGCGAACCCCACGCACCGCAGGATCGGTTTCGCGCAACTCGCGAATGACCTGCCAGCTGTTGTCGGTGCTGCCGTCGTCGATGAAAATCAACTCGTACGACGTCTCGGGCGCGAGCGCCTCCTTCACCTGCGCGGCGAGCAACGGCAGGCTCTCGGCCTCGTTGAGGCCTGGAACGACCAAGGTCACCTCGGGCACCGCTGATTCCGGCACGATGGCCTCGAGGGCCCCTTCAAGTTGCTCTCCCACACCCATCACCGAGGGTGTTATTAGACTCCCCTGCCCCAACACACAAGCCGCAGCCTTGGACGACCGGGTTTGAACCCAAGGTCTCGTCATCTTAGCTTCACGCAAGCGGAGGCTTCATGACAAAAAGACAGCGGATCGCCGCCGCATTGACGTTGGCCGTGCGCTTGCCCGCGTCCCTCGCCTCGGCACAGTGGGACTCCTCTGCTCCCCCTTGTCCCGATCAGGCGCAAACGAACTAGACGCCGAAGCGCTCGTTGTACGCCTTCAGCGTTTCGCGCACCCGCTCATCGGTGAGCCCGAAGTCCTCGATGGCGTATTCGTGCTCACCCTCCTGCGAGGTCGGCTTCTCCGCGAT
>RCNG010001062.1_pt1 | contig 13384 bp, 11 predicted proteins | sample 2041371 | NCBI WGS metagenome assembly RCNG01 (sample SAMN09708227, study PRJNA481090) | Marine sediment metagenome, whole genome shotgun sequencing project. | biome: marine sediment; feature: ocean; material: sediment; isolation source: Sewage treatment plant 1 marine sediment (STP1) ... | reverse complement strand
GACATATCTTGATTTGTCAAGGGGGTGTCAGTTGCCGGCTATCAAGATCAGTTCGAAGGTCGACGAATCGGTCTGGCGTGAGCTGCGGGCGATCGCCAAGGAGTCCCACCAGAGCATCGGCGGGCTTCTCACCGAGGCGATCAGCGACTACGTTCGCCGCAGACGCGTGCGACCGGAAGTTCTGGAGCACCTGGAGACTTCCATGGCAAGAAACGAGGAGTTGGGGCGCCTCCTTGCCGAATAAGCACGTTCTCTTTCTGAGCCTCGACGATGTGCTTACGATTCACCGTCGTGTGATCGACGCCTATGGAGGTGCGGATGGTGTTCGTGATCTCGATCTGCTGGAGAGTGCGCTCTACCGTCCGCTGTCAGGGTACTACGAGGATCTGGTGATGATGGCGGCCGCTCTCTTCGAGTCGCTCCTCATGGACCATCCCTTTGTTGACGGCAACAAGCGGGTGGCCTTGTTCGCGACCGACGTCTTCCTGCGTCTGAACGGCTGGAGGCTCGAGGTTGATGCGAACGAGGGCCATGCGCTGCTCATCGAACTGCTTCGGACCGGCCGCTGCGACCTCGAGCACCTCGTCGAGTGGATCCGCGCCTCGGTCACCCGGTGAGACAACCGGGTTGATCACTCCTCCATCAGCTTCTCGACCTCGTCGAGGGTCTTCTCGAAGGTCTTCATGGCGGCCTCGAGGGCGTCCGGTTTGGTGAGGTCGACTCCCGCGCCTGCGAGGAGCTCGAGCGGTGGCGCCGATGCGCCGCCCTCGAGCATGGCGAGGAAGGCATCGGCCGCCGGTTTGCCGAGGGTCTTCACCCGATCGGCGATGGCGATGCCGCTAGAGAGCCCGGTCGCATAGGAGTAGACGTAGTACTTGTAGTAGAAGTGAGGGATGTAGGCCCACTCCATGCCGTCGTTGGCGTCGAGCGTATAGCCGGGGCCGTAGTAGCGCTGGACGAGATCGCGGTAGGTTTCATCGAGGAGGGCGGCGGTGACCGGGGTTCCCCCCTCCACGAGGGCGTGCACCTTGCGCTCGAACTCCGCGAACATGGTCTGGCGGAAGATCGTGGTGCGGATGGTCTCGAGGCGCTCGACCAGCAGGTAGGCCTTTTCAGCCGGGTGGGCCGCGTTGCTCACCAGGTAGTCCGATAGCAGCGACTCGTTGCAGGTCGAAGCGATCTCGGCCAGAAACGGCACGTAACGGAAGCTCGCGTAGGGCTGGGATTTCATGGCGAGATCGGAGTGCAGGGCGTGGCCGAACTCGTGCGCCAGCGTCGACATGTCGTCGAGGGAGTCCTGGTAATTCATGAAGACGTAGGGGTGCGGGCCGTAGACGCTGGCGGAGAAGGCGCCGCTGCGTTTGTCCCGGTGCGGGTAGAGGTCCATCCAACCGTTGGCCGGGTCGAGGCCCTCGGCGAGGATGGCGCCGTAGTCGGCGCCGAGTGGGGCGAGGGCGGCGAGGAGGGTGGCGCGGGCCTCGGCGAAGGGCACGTCGACCGCGACACCCTCGGCAAGGGGGATATAGAGGTCGTAGATGTGGAGGTCCGCGAGGCCGAGTGCCTTCTTGCGCAACTCGACATAGCGGTGGAGCAGCGGCAGGTTGGCGTTGATGGTCGCCACCAGGTTGTCGTACACCTCGGGAGCGATGTCGTCCTTGTCCAGGTAGGCGTCCAGTGCGGTGTCGTAGCCGCGGGCGCGGGCATAGTCGACGTCGAGCTGGAACTGGCCGGCAAGGGTCGCCGCGAGCGCGTGCTGGTACTGGCGGAGGGTGCCGAACATGGCCTCAACCGCGCCGCGACGGACGTCACGGTCGGCCGATGCGCGATAGCGTGAGTAGTTCGACAGGGTGAGCTGAACGGTTTCGCCCTGCTCGTCGGTGATCTCGGGCCACGGGATGTCGGTCAGCAGGGCGCCGAAGGTATCTTCCAACGGTGACGGGATCTCGTTGAGGTCGATCTCGGCCCACAAATTGTCGCCGAGCAACGCGAGCACCCGTTCCGCGTCGGGGGTCAGGAGCCGGCCCGAACGGCGGCGCAGGTTGTCGAGGTACGGGCGGTAGGCGGCCAGCGCCGGCTGGGCGGCGTAGGCCGCGTCGAGGTCTGCTGCGGGCAGCGCCAGCACCTCGCGGCGAATGAACGCCGCCACACGCATCAGCTCGTCCATCCCGGCCAGGCTGCGCTGGACCATGGCGTTTGCGGTCCCGTCCGACAGCGCCGTGCTCTGGCGCAGGTTGGCGTAGAGGGTGACGAAGTTGGCGTTGCTGTGGAGCCGGAAGTAGAGGTCGAGGCAGGCCTGCAGGGAGGCGGGATCGGCGAGCTTGCCCTCGAACACCTCGAGCCCGGGAATCTCGGCCAGCAGCTTCAGCCGCGCCGCATCCCACGCCTCGTCGGAGGCAAAGAGTGGTGAGAGATCCCATGTGAAGATGGCGGGGATGGCGGAGCGCGGGTCGTTGGCGTCCGGCGTGTAGGCGGGCCACGCCGCGTCGAGTTCGGCGGCGGCGCCGTTTGGAAGGGCCACCAGCAGCGCTGCGGTTATCAGACAGCAAACAAGAGATTTCTTCCACACGGATCGATCGACGACTCGCATCTTCGTACCCCCAGTCCAGAATTGGTGTGGGCCAGACTGAATTCTTCGAACCTCCGGGCCGGGCCCGCCCTATCGTACGCCTTCCGAGGCCGGAGGTTGCATGGTGATCACGACCTCTCAGATGCCACTCATCATCGTGGAGAGCCTTGAGCCGCGACGTGTCACGGCGGAGCCCAACGGGCGAAGCCGGAAGCGGCGGAAGACACGAGCGTATCGCCGGCTATGTCTGTCGCCCCTTCAGGGCTCCTTGGAATTGTAACGCCCACCACCTGGGGCTCACGCCCCAGGCTATCAATCTATCGCGCCTTCGGCGCTCGGGTCCAACTGGTGCCGCTAATGACATCCTCACGAGACAAGTTTTCATCCCAACGGTGGACGTGATCTGTCCAGCCCCCACACCGGAATGGACCGAGCGTCCTGTAGGGGCGATTTATGCCGCCCTTTGTGGAGCTTCAGTTGTGATCAGTGGTGCCACAGATCACATTTTCGCTACGGAGAATTGAGGCCAACGACCGCACGCATCGGATGCCCGGTGAAAGGTCGGCTTACGGCACCGATGCGGACCATGCGCTCAGGTCACCCGACTCGAATCCATCCGCAAAGATCAGTGCCGGGGTGAGGAAGCTGCCGAAGGCCTGGGGGCCTTTGCCCACGGGGATCGTATCGACGATGGTGTTCGTGCCGGTGTCGACCACCGAGACCGTTTGGGCGTCACCATCGACGACGTAGAGGCTAACCCCGTCCGGGTGCACCGAGAGACCGAGCGCCGACCAGAATCCGCCGATCTGCAGTGTCTGGGTTCTCGTTGCGGTATCGACCACCGACACAGTGCTGAGCGGCGTCACGGGGCTCGCCATATTGAGGCTTACGTAAAGTGTCCCTCCATCAGGGTGCATTGCCAAAGCCGTCGGGAAATCAGTACCGATTCCACCGACGATGATCGTGTCGACCACAGTGTTGGTGGTGGTATCGATCACCGAGACGGAGTCCGCGCCCTGGTTTCCGACATAGACGAAGTCCCCGTCGGGATCGATGACAATGCCGTGTGGCTGGGAGACGACGGGGACGGTGTGGGCCACCGTCCCGGTCGCGACGTCGATCACCGAGACGCTTGGACCCACCAGGTTTGAAACGTACACCGTGGAGCTATCCGGATTCGCGACCACCCCATTCGGCCCCCCTCCCACCGCAATCGTGTCGACGACGGTGAATGTGCCGGTGTCGATGACCGAAACCGTGTCGTCATTACCGTTCGCAACGTACACCGCCGAGCCGTCGGGCAGGACCGCCAGACCGCGCGCCCAATCCCCGACCGCCACCGAGTCCACTAGCTGCTGGGTGGCCACGTCGATCAGGAAGACGATGCCGGCAAATGCGACGCCTGTTCCGCCGATGTACACCGTTTTCCCGTCGGGATGGCAGGCGACGCCATAGGGGTACGGTATGCCGACGTCAATCGTGGCCACCACCGTGTCGGAGGTGGTGTCGATGACCGAGACGGTGCGGTCCAGATTGTTGGTGATATACCCGAAGACCTGGGCCGAGGCCGTCGCAGCGGTTGCCAGCATCAGTGACGTCACCCAGATGGCGAGGCAGAATCGCGCGATTACAGGCTTCATCGTGCTGCTCCTTCTCCCCTGCAGCCGCTCTCCATTTCGGAGTCGATTGTGATGACGGCTCAAGGGTAGAGGGGGCCGCATGCCGTGTCAAGAACGGTTGACATGTACCGCCCCTGCCCGGGTTGTGTCGAATCTTCCGGGGGTGGCATAAAGCCGCCTGCATGTGGCTGCGGCCGTCAGGTTGTTTCGGGGGGAGGCGCGAGCAGCCGCAGGGCCTCCGTTGCGGGAACCCCAAGGTTGGAGCCAGCGAAGTCGGTCACGATGGCGGCGTTGATTGCGATGACCCGTCCGTCGAGCCCGATGACCGGGCCGCCGCTTCCGCCGTGAGTGGTGTTGGCGTCGTAGACCACGCTGGTTGCTGTAATCTGGCCGACGATGCCGCGGGTCGCCAGGGGTGCGATGTGGCCGCCACCGGCCAGGATCCTCGCCACCTCCCAGAAATCCACCTCGCCGCGCGTCTCGAGCAGCGGCAGGATCTCGCGCTGCGAACGGGCGATCATGGCACGGATGCCGGTCGGGTAACCGAGCACTACCACCTCGTCGCCAACGTCCAGAGCATGGTCGTCGAGGTTGAGGGCCGGCAGGCCGGCCGTCAGATTTTGGCAGCGCAGCACCGCGACATCTGCGGTCTCGCTGGCGGCGATCAGCGACACGTCGAACGGCTCATCTTGCCCAGGGAGATAGCCGATGAATCGGCGCATGACCGGCGCCAGACCCTGCTTTATCAGTGCCTGCGCCTCCTCGTCGAAGAGCCACGGTTCGGCGACGTGGTGGTTGGTCACGATCTGGCCGTCGTCGGTGGCGACAAAACCGGTTCCGGTATAGAAGATCTCGACCTCGGGGCCTTTTCCTGCGGCTGTGAAGGTCGGCTTCCCGCCGGGTCCGATGATCGGGCTGCCATCCGGAGAAACCGCGAAGCGCAGGGGCCGGCCAGTCTTCGATTCGATGAATCCATAGGCGCCCTGCAGGAAGACAACCGATCGTGACGCCGAGGCGATCACTCGCTCGCGGGCGCCGGCGAGCGCTTCCAACTCGTCGATCCGGGTCTCGGTGTCTCTGAGGTCGTCGATATCGCCCCGGATCGCCTCGATGTCCGCCACCGTGATCGCGCGGTTTTCGGGTCGATCGATAAGGCGCGCCAACCCATCCACCCGGGCGACCTCGGTGTGGAGTGTGCGCTCGACCCTGGCGCTGCGCACGAGGGCGCTGCCCGCGAGGCCGATGGCGGCGACCGCCAGGACGACGATGACCAGGCGCACTCGAGGGGCGGTCTGGGTCATGATCTCCGGCGGGACCCTGGAGGCGAGCACGGCCGCCCGCCGGATGGGGGAGGTGGAGTCGTGGCGCGCACACTCCACACAGTCCGAAAAGGCCTCGCCCATGGTCTTATAACGGCGCCGCTCCGGAGGGTAGAGTCGAAACCGCAGAACCGCCCCGCCGCCGAACTCGAGCACGTCGCCGGAGGCGAGGACCAACTCGTCGAGGCGCTCACCGTTGATCCAGACCTCGGTCCCAGGAGTGACGCTCAGCCTGAAGGTGTGACCGCGGCGTTCGAGGACGGCGAGCGAGTGCGGCGGCGTCTCATCGTTCGTCGAGAGTTCGATCCCGCCGTTGGACGCCGGGGAGAGGACGATTCGGTCCCCGGATATGAACTCGGTAGAGCCCCGCCGGCCTCCCGAGAGGTGAACGAGGGCCGCATCGGGGGCTGCGGCGCTGTGATCCAAGCTGTGCGTGCCGGTCATGAGCTCTCCTCGCGTCGGTTGCCGCGTCGTTCTTCACCGCGACCTAGGAATCATCCATGTCTTCAATTCGTGCTGTGCTTGAAGATGACGGGATGTTACCGGTGAGAGCGGGATTTGTCCCAGCTCCGCACGGAGTCCATTCTGGCGGGACGGCATGCATGCCGGTGGGACTTTCCGAGTTACACTCCGACCATGGAACTCGACCCTCGAGAGCTCGAGCCACACGTGCGGTATCGGCTGATGATCGGGTGCATAGTGCCGAGACCGATCGCGGTGGTGTCGACGATCTCGCCCGACGGACGGCTGAACCTGGCTCCATTCTCGTTCTTCAACGGCGTCGGGGCCGACCCCATGACCCTGTTGTTCTGCCCAGCCAACACGGCTGACGGCTCGGAGAAGGACACGTTGCAAAACTGCAAACCGGTGGAGGAGGGAGGGACCGGCGAGTTCATCGTCAACCTCGCTCTCGAGGACTATCGGCGTGAGGTCGCGGCCGCCGGCGAACCGCTGGCCTATGGCGACAGCGAGTTCGAGCTCACCGGCCTCGGGACGGCGGCGAGCCGGGTGGTCAGACCGCCGCGTCTAGCCGAGTCCCCGGTCGCGTTCGAGTGCAGGACGATGCAGGTCATGCGGCTCGCGCCCGGGGTCGCCGGCGGCGCCAACGTGGTGGTTGGCGAGATCGTTCACGTCTATGTGCGAGACGACATCGTCGACGAAGAGTTCCACGTGTTGCCGGATCGACTGCCGGCGATCGGCCGTCTCGGGGGTCTCAGCTACTGCACTATCCGCGACCGCTTCGATCTGCCGCGCGGCCGCGCCGCACTGACTCCGGACGATTCATAATCGACTCACCCGCCCCACTGCACGCGAGACGCGTGCACCCTGGGGACTCGCCCTATGGGCTACGCCCTCACAAGCACCCGATCATTGCCTGTCTCGACGGAGCCCAACGGGCGAAGCCGGATGGTGCAGCCGTCTCGGCTTCACATGGATGACCGCCCACCCCGCGCAGGTGAGACGCCTGAACCACAAGGGCGTGTCGAGATTCAGGAGGGAATTGCGGCGACAAGCCCCTCAGGTCATCTCCATCAGACCGATCGACTGCAGAAGAATGACATCGATCTCGGCATGTCACTCATCCTTTCGGCTTGATGTTCTGATTGACCCTGAAGAGGTTATTCGGGTCGTACTTGGCTTTGACCTCGGCCAACCGATCGTAGTTGTCGCGGTAGCTGGCCTGCACCCGCTCCTGGCCCTCCTCCATCAAGAAGTTGATGTAAGCGCCGCCGGAGGAGAACGGATGGACCGCGTCCCAGTAGCCGACCGCCCAATCGCGGAGGATGTCCTTGTTGGCCGGGTCCGGATCGACGCCGACGATGACCCCCGCCCAGTTGGCCTCGCGGTAGCTCCACGCGGTGTCCTCGGCGCCGACACGGTGGGCCGCGCCGTCGATCGGGTAGAGGTGCATCGACGTCTGCGGGGTCGGCATCTCAGCGCTCCACTTGACGTGCTCGGCGATCGACTCGTCCGAGATCTCGGTGAAGAAGTCCGCCCGCCAGAACCACTGGTGGCCGGGAGGGTAGACTGCGTCGAAGGCTGAGTTGAGCATCGGGAACGGCATCTCCCCGACGCCGTAGAGGTCGGGCTCGAGCTCGCGAACCGGGGCGAATAGCTCCTCCGCCTTCGCCAAATCCCCCGAGTAGCACCACACGACCCCACACATCTTTTTGAGATGCAGATGCTCGGGGAATGGAGGTCCCGGCGGCACCGTGAGGAATGCAAAGAAGCCGGTCAGCTCCTCGGGCGCCTGGAGAATGAAATCGCGGTACCACTTCATGATCTCTTCGGTGCGGTCGAGGGTCCACAGGGTTGGGCCGCCAAAAATGGTGTCGACCGGACGCCCCTGGAAGAGGAAGGATGTGACAACGCCGAAGTTACCGCCGCCCCCGCGCAGGGCCCAGTAGAGGTCGGGGTTCTCGTCGGGCCCGGCGACCACCATCGAGCCGTCGGCGAGGACGACGTCGGCCTCGAGGAGGTTGTCGATGGTCAGGCCGTAGGCCCTCGTTAGATGGCCGAGACCGCCGCCGAGGGTAAGACCGCCGACGCCGGTGGTCGAGATGATCCCGCTCGGTATGGCGAGGCCGTAGGCGTGGGCGGCGTGGTCCACGTCACCCCACCGGCAGCCGGCCTGGACGCGCACGGTCTTGGTCTTCGGATCGACCCGGATGCCCCGCATCTTCGACAAGTCGATGACGAGGCCGCCGTCGACCGAGCCGAGGCCGCCGGCGTTGTGGCCGCCACTGCGGATCGCCAGGGGAACGCCGTTATCCCTGGCAAAGTTGACGCAGGTCTGGACGTCAGTGGCGTCCACGCACATCGCGATCATCGATGGTCTCTTGTCGATCATCGCGTTGTAGACGGCCCGGATCTCGTCGTAGTCGGCCGAGTCCGGCGTCAGCAGGTCACCTCGTAGGTTCGCGGCAAGCTCTTCGATCTGCATGTTTATCTCCGTTCATTGAATTGGACGCTTCGCTCACCGTCGGGCAGATTCCCGGTGGGGTCGATGCGGTCCAAGGGATCGGGCGTTTTCTACGGGACTGGTTTCTTTTTTAGATTGAGACACCATCTCTTATCAATTGTATACAGGGATCATCTTCGCAGGTCAAGGAGGTTTGGAGAGAAACCTCTGCGGGGTTAACCGTCCTCTGTCGTCTTTCGGATGGGTGTGTCCTCCGCGACCTTGCCGATCACCGCTTGGAAGAACTCGCCGGCGTGGGCGAAGGGATGGCCGAAGAGCTGCCAACCCTTTGCGAGCTTCGCGTTGACGGCCTCCGACAACTCGGCGGGGTATGGCGCTGCGAGGAGCTCGAAGATCGTTTGATGGCTCATGGTGACCCCCAATCCCACCTTCAACCTTATCCTAAGATGAGTGATTCTCGTCGGCGATCTGCACCAAGCTCTTGCGCTCTGACCAAGCGAAAATGCTCCGAACAACTCCGTGAGGTATGGTGTTTGAGACCGGGTCTCGATAGATAGTAGCAATCTGAGACTTTCACGCTTGCTCAGATGTTTGATTACGGTTATTATCGGGCGGTGAGAGCCCTCGATCGGTGGAGGTCGACAGTGCATGAGCTGTTCAAGGACAAGGAACATCTCTTCCGGATGGCCGGTCTCTTCGGTGTCGGTTTGCTGGTGTTCGTGGTGCTTCGCGGGGTCCTGATCCCGGCGGATTTCGGCGATCTCGGGCACTACCGGGCCTCGGCGCTCGACGACAACAGTTCGGTGGAACTGCGATTCGCCGGGCGGGCGGCATGCGAGGCGTGCCACGACGACGTCGCCGCCGAGCGCGCCCGGAGCGCCCACCAATCGGTCGCCTGTGAAGCGTGCCACGGCGCGTTGGCCGTCCACGCCGACAACCCCGAGGCTGTGTTTCCCGAGCGGCCCGAGGCGACTCCGCTGTGTGTGTCGTGTCACCGGGCGAACGTGACAAAACCGGCCTGGTTCCCGGCTGTGATCCCTGACGAACACTCTGAGGGCGAGGCCTGCGACGAGTGCCACCTGCCCCACGATCCTGGTTTTGAGGAGGTGGGGGAATGACGGTTAATCGTCGGCAGTTCGTGCTCGCCTCCGGCAAGTACCTGGTCATGAGCGCAGCCGCGTCGCAAGCGGTCGGTTATGTGCTCGCGGGGTCGCCGGAGAGGGCGCCTGGGTACTCGGTCCACGACCACTGGTGGGCAATGGCCATCGATGTCGATCTCTGCATCGGCTGTGGCGGCTGTGTGCGGGCGTGCAAGGAGGAGAACGATGTCCCGCTCGAGCCGTTCTTCTTCCGCACCTGGGTCGAGCGTTACCACGTCGCGGAGGGCGATATCGAGCACCCGATGGTGGACTCGCCAAACGGGGGTTTCGACGGGTTTCGGGAGCGATACCGCGAGGGTGACGGATCCAAGAACTTCTTCGTCCCCAAGCTTTGCAACCACTGCGCCCACTCGCCGTGCGTCCAGGTCTGCCCGGTTGGCGCGACCTTCGAGAGCCCGGACGGGGTGGTGCTGGTGGACAAGGACTACTGTCTCGGGTGCCGCTACTGCGTGCAGGCGTGTCCGTACGGCTGTCGCTTTATCGACCCCCGCACCCATTCTGTTGACAAGTGCAGCCTGTGCTACCACCGGATCACGAAGGGCCTCACGACGGCGTGCTGCGAAGTCTGTCCGACCGGGGCGCGGAGGCTCGGCGACCTCAAGGATCCCTCGGATCCGATCCACGAGTTCCTGCGAACCCACATGGTGCAGGTCCTGAAGCCGCAGATGGCGACCGGCGCCAAGGTCTACTACGCGGACCTCGACGGCTCGGTGCGGTAGGGGGTCGAGATGGACACCGTTCTTGCCATGGTCGAAGGCTTCATGTACCCCAACGAGGTCGAGCTTCAGTGGAGCGTACTCATTGTGCTCTACCCCTACATCACCGGGTTGGTGGCCGGCGCCTTCATCCTCGCCTCGCTGGAGCGGGTCTTCAACGTCGAGGCGGTCAAGCCCACCTACCGGCTGGCGCTGCTGACCGCCCTCGCCTTCTTGGTGGTCGCGCCGCTGCCGCTGCAGCTTCACCTCGGCCACCCCGAACGGTCCTTCCAGATGTACCTGACGCCGAAGACCGACTCCGCGATGGCGATGTTCGGCTTCGTCTACCTGTGGTATCTGATGGCCGTGCTGGTACTCGAGATCTGGCTCGACTACCGGCGCGACATCGTGCTCAAGGCGCGATCCAGCACGGGGTTCGTACGAGACTTTTACCGGGTGCTCGCCCTCGGCTCCGACAACATCAGCCCACGCTCACTCGAAATCGACGAGCGGCTGGGTCGTTTCATCACCATCGTCGGTATCCCGTCGGCCTTCCTGCTCCACGGTTACGTGGGCTTCCTCTTCGGTTCGGTCAAGGCCAATCCGTGGTGGTCGACACCGCTGATGCCGGTGGTCTTTCTTTTCTCGGCCATCGTTTCGGGGATCGCGCTGGTGATGCTGGTGTACATGGTGGTCTCCCGGCTGCGGGGCAAACCGATTGACATGCGCTGCCTCGATACCATCGCCCGCTACCTCCTCTACGCCTTCATCATTGATTTCTCGCTCGAGATGCTGGATCTCATTCACCGCATGTACGAGGCCGACGAGTCATTCAAGAGCCTTGATTTCATGGTCAAGTCACGGCTCTTCACGTCGCAGATCCTGATTCAGATCATCTTCGGCACCCTGCTGCCGCTTGGCCTGCTCGCGCTCACCCAGGTTGTTCGGCTCACCGAGATGGCGCGCAAGAACATCTACGCCATCGCCGGCGTGCTGACCCTGATCGGAATCTTCGCCATGCGCTGGAACGTGGTGATCGGTGGCCAGCTCTTCTCCAAGAGTTTCCTCGGCTACACCGTCTACAAGATGGACTTCGCCACCCGGGAGGGTCTGCTGCCGGCGATTATCCTGATGGTGGTGCCGTTCTTCATCCTGTGGGGTCTGATACGTATCCTGCCTCCATGGGGGGAGGAGAATCCTCCAACGGCGGCTGATCCAGAAACGCTTTGATCTCCTCGCACCGTGCCTCGGCGTCGGACTCTCCGAGATCCATCAGGCGCCGGGTGTAATCAGACTGGAACATGATCAGGCTCAAGGCGTCCGGGCTCTCGGTCTCGCGGGTGCCGAGACCACGGGTGGCGAAGCGAAAAGCGCGCGGCAGCCGCGGTTCGAACTCGGCAGCGAGGCGCCCGAGGTCTGCGGACGGACGCAGGACAAGGGTGTCGACGGTGCGCAGATCGGGGCTGGAGACGCCGGGAATCGGACACGAGGCGATGGTGTTGAGACGCCGGATTCGCAGGGCATCCTCGTCGAAGAGATCCAGGAAGATTGCGTTCAGGAGCTGGCCGAGGATCTGAGCGGGCGGTGGGTAGCTGCGGACGGATGGGCAGTCGGCCTCCTTCTGGCTGCGGTCGTAGCGGGTCGAGATGGCGAGGATGCGCCGGGCCCCGAGCTTGAGGGCGGGGGAGAAGGGCGGCGCGAGGCGGATGCCGCCGTCACCGTGCCAGCCGTCACCGAGTCGCACCGCAGGGAAGAAGAGCGGCAGCGCGGCCGACCCCATCACGTGCTCGACGCCGATCTCGGTGACGATGCCAAGGCGCTGTGGTTTGCGCCACGGCTCGGCGTCGCTGCCCTGCATCCAGACCACCGACTGGCCGGTGCCGTAATCGACTGTGGTGACGGCGAGGGCGCGCAGGGCGCCGGCGTCGATGTTGCGGGCGAGACCGGGGATCCCACCCCCGGCGTCGCCGACCGCCGAGCGCAGCAGGCGGCGGAGCGGCTCGGTATCGACCAGGCCGCGTGGTTCGGGGCCCACCCGCAGCCCGCACGAGGTCAACCGGCAGCCCCAGCCGACGAAGTTCTTGATCAGCGCCCACAGGCTGGCGCAAAAGACCTTGTCGACCGTGAGAGAGCTCCAGAGATCGGTAAGGGCGTCCGCCGCCTCGATGGTCGTGCCCTCGAAGGAGGCGAGGAAGGTGGCGTTGATGGCGCCGGCGGAGACCCCGGTCACGATCGGGAATCGAAGCCCGGGCCGGTGGCGGGCGAGGCAGCGCAGCACGCCGGCCTGATAGGCGGCGCGGGCGCCACCACCGCCCAGCACCAGGGCGAGGTCTTGGGGGGCTGATGACGGGGTTGGCGGCACTGTCATCCTCTTCTCATCCAGAGATACGCGGCCGGGCGGAGGCTGTGTCGATCAGCGACCACGCTCCCCCATTCATGTGTGCGGGGAAGGGAGCGAGTTACACATGGAGGCTCCCTGCATTTTGCGGGCCGCATTCGCGTCGTCGGGAAAAGATCGTGCGAGGTCGAACTATTAGAAGACCGCCAAGGATTTCCCGGGAGGCCGGATTCTGGTGATCAGGCATGCAGTGGAGCGCCGAAGGCGCGATAGATTCATAGCCTGGGGCGCCAGCCCCAGGTGGTGAGAATCAAATGTCGTTGGAGCCCTGGAGGGGCGACAGACAGCGGCTGCGGCGTGAGCCGGAGCCATCAGATTTTGATTGTCTGTCGCCGCTTCGCGGCTGGACATTTTCCCGATACCGTGTTCCTGGGGCTGACGCCCCAGGCTATGAATGTTTCGCCGCTTCGCGGCTGGCTCAAGATCGCAATGCGTTTTAGAGCATGTTGAAAGTGCGGGTCAGGAGGGTTCCGATTGGATGAACGATCCCTCCTGGTATTCCCGGAAGGCGATGGCCAGCTCCTCGCGGGTATTCATGACGATGGGGCCGGACCAGGCGACCGGCTCGCCCAGCGGTTTACCCGAGGCGAGGAGGAACCGAAAGGGAACGTCGCCGGCGACGGCGTGGACCGAGGCGCCGTCGGTGAAGAGGGCGAGCTGGCGACGGTCGAGCTCGTGGGTTCCCCCCTGGCCGACCTTTCCTC
>RCNG010004970.1_pt1 | contig 13388 bp, 18 predicted proteins | sample 2041371 | NCBI WGS metagenome assembly RCNG01 (sample SAMN09708227, study PRJNA481090) | Marine sediment metagenome, whole genome shotgun sequencing project. | biome: marine sediment; feature: ocean; material: sediment; isolation source: Sewage treatment plant 1 marine sediment (STP1) ... | reverse complement strand
GCATCCCAGAAGATGATCGACCTGATTCAGGAAGTCTCAGATGTCTTCTGGGCCACGGAGAAGGCCCAAGGCGCAGGGGTGTACAAGCCGTAGAAGCCTTCGGCAGTCGATAGTCGACAGTCCGTAGTCGCCAGTTCCTCGTCAGCGCTTTCTCGCTGGCAGAAGCGATGGCGGTTCAGGGGGCGTGGCCGGTGGCAGCAAGTAGCACGAAGTAGCAAGACCCGAGACGGTGGTACCGGCCTCGGGTCTTGCGCGTTCATCTTCGTGTCTCTTGACTCCCGACTCCCGACTGGCTACTGACGACTGGCGACTGACAACTCCGCCCTACCCGATCAGATCCAACACATCCGTCTCGTCTGGATCTCTTGCCGGTCGCCGTTTCCGTTTCGCTGCTGCGGTCAGGATGTCGAAGAGGAACGAGCCGAGGCTGAACGCGATCCCGGCGAACGCTGCCGTCCCGAGGAGGATCGCTACGAGGCTGACGATGGTGGTTTGGCCAGGAAGGTTGGTCATCACGGCCCAACCGATCAGGAACGCTGCCGCGGCGCCGAGCACCGTTGGGGGAATGGCGCGGCCTGCAGTCGCGAGCACCTGGCGTAGGCGGGCGTGTCCATCTGATCCTCGGTACCAGAGGAGGGCGAGCGCGGTGGTGTAGGCCAAGAGCGACAGCACGCTGGCGAGGGCAACGCCCCGGATTCCGAACTCGTCGGCGAACAGCAGATAGACCGGGATGGCGATCGCCGTCGTGATCGTTCCGACGATGACGGGCGTCCACATCGAGCGCTTCGCGTAGAAGGCGCGTGTGAGGATCTGGAGCGCACCCCAGACCGGGATCGACAGCGCGTAGAAGAACAGCGCCGCTGCGGTCGCAGAGCTGTCTGTGACATCGAACGCATACCGCTCGTAGAGGGCGCGAACGACCGGCAGGGCGAGGGCGGTCAGGAGGCCGGTCGCTGCGATCGAGAGAACGAGGACCCATCGCATGGCTTTGTCGACGGTGTCGTGCATGGATCGGATCTTCCCCTCGGCCCAGAGGCGGGCTAGGAACGGGTAGGCAGCCACGGCCGCGGCCTGCGCAATGATCCCGACCGGCACGAGCATCGTCCTTCTCGCATATTGGAGGTGGGTCTGGGTTCCGTCGCCGACAAGATCCCCGAAGATCGACATGAAGCTCTCGTCGAGTGCGACGACCGATTGGCCGATCATGAGTGGGATCGCCAGCAGCACGTACTGCTTCACCACTGGGGGAAACCATCCGTCAGAGAAGTCGAAGTGCATTCCGACTCGACGTGCCCCCCACCATTGGACGGCGAAGTTGCCGATGAATGCTCCCGCAACGGCTCCCCAGATGAATCCCTCGGGATCGGCCGTCCCGGTGACCCACGCGAAGATGAGACCGCCAGCAATGATCCCGATGTTGTAGATGATCGGAGCCAGCGTGGGGATTGTGAATACCCCTTGCGCATATTGGACGGCGGCGAACATGGCGCCGACGACGAACGCGAACTGGGCCGGCAGGACGATGCGGGTGAGACGGACCGTGGTCGCCGTCTGTTCTGCTGTGAAATTCGGGTAGATAGTCTCGATGATCCACGGTGCCGCGAACCATGCCGCGACGATGAGCATTGTGATCCCGAACGCCAGCCAGCGGACGATGGACGAGAACCCGCGCCACCCGCCCTCTTCGTCGTCGTCCGCCAGGAACTTCGAGAAGATCGGGATGAACGTGATCGTCAGAAAGCCGCCTGCGAGCAGATAGTTGGCGTAGTCGGGGATGCGGAACGCTGCGACGTACTGGTCGGTGACCTGATCGGCGCCGAGTGCTGCTGCGAAAATCGCCTCGCGCACCACACCGAGCATCCGGGAGATGAGGATGCCCCCGGAGACGATGAGGGCAGCGACGCCGATTTTGCCCCGAAGCGACCGGCCGGTGGTGCGGCTCATGTTTCTAGGATCGTAGATCGTGCGGGCCCGAGAGAGTGGTCACTCACGTCAGGTCGCGTCGGCGGAGCACCAGCGTTGTCGCTGCGATCGATAGGATGGCGATGGCCACGGTCCAGAACGTGGCGGTCCCGAGGCTCGACAAATTGGCAATGCCGATGTCGGCCATCTCGACCTTGACGGTGTCGGGTGCGAGACCGGTGAACGCCGACAATCCAATCCGCCACGGTGAGAGCGACGAGAGCCCGCTCAGTGCGCTCACCACGGAGTTCTCGAAGATGAAGACGAACGCGAGGCCGACGAGGACGGCCCGGTCGGTGAAGAATCCGAGCGGGACAAAGAGCGACGCGTACACGACACTTGCGACGAATCCGCCGACGACCAGCGGCACAACGAGACTCCATGATCCGGTTTCAATCCCGTAGACAACGGTGAGGCCGACGGCGCCGATCGCGTTGAGACCTCCGGCTACGACAACCGTGCCGAGGAACTTCGCGGTTGCGATGACCGAACGCGGAATCGGTCGAACAACCAGGAACGAGAGTGTGCCGTCGCGTCGCTCGTCTCCGAGGGCGGAGGCGGCGACGATCAACGACACGATCGGGACAAGGAGCGGGAAGTAGAGGGCGGCGACCATCGCTAGGAGTCGGCTGAGCGCTGCCTCGTCGGCAAGTGTTTGCGACAGCAAGAGAAACACCAATGCTGGTGCGAGTTCGGCGATGCCGAAGATGATGAACCGCTTCAGGCCCAGCAACTGCTGGATCGTGGTGGTCGTGATCGCCCAGGCCGCTCGCATCAGCGCCTCACCAGGTATCGGAACACACTCTCGAGCGAAGCATCCTCCGGCTGGAACGCCGTGATCCTTGCATCGACCTCACGCGCAACCTGCGGCACTCGGCGTCCGAGCGCCGCGAGGTCGCTGGTCTCGACGCGTAGCGTTCCGTCATCCACCGACACGCCGTGCACGAGTGCTTCCTCGACGAGTCGGGCGGCGAGGGCACGCGTCGCGTCACACTCAATCCTGACGCGGTAGGGGATGTCGGTCATGGCGCTACGAATTGCTGCGACATCGCCGGCCGCTGCGAGTCGCCCATCCACGATCGCTATCACGCGGTCCGACATGCGGTCGACCTCGTCGAGGATGTGTGACGACACGACGACGGTGCGTCCCTCGGCGCCGAGACGCTGGAACAGATTGATGAGGTGGAGACGCTGCACTGGATCGGTCCCGTTGAGCGGTTCATCGAGTAGCAGGATCTGCGGATCGGAAACCAGTGCCGCGGCGACTTTCGCCCGCTGACGCATCCCCTTGGAGTACCCCGCGAGCTTGCGGTCGGCCGGCGGTCCAAGATCGACGGTGTCGATCGCACGATTGGTCGCTTCTTCGACATCGGCGACGCCAGACAACGTCGCTGCGTACCGGACGTACTCTCGGGCAGTGAGCGTCGGATACACCGCGGCTTCTTCAGGAACCAGGCCGACATCGGCATAGACGGATGGCGACGTCCTGGGCCACACTCCGAGCACCCGCACGGCTCCCTTCGATGGCCGGATCAGCCCGGTGAGCATGCGGAGCATCGTCGTCTTCCCCGCCCCGTTGGGGCCGAGCAAGCCGGTCACCCCGGGACCGAACGAACAGGTCACGTTCGACACGGCAACCTTCTGGCCGAACCACTTTGAAGCATCGTCGAATTCGACGGTCGGAGAGTCGACGAGCGCGGGGTTCGCCGTCACATCAACCTCCGATATCGCCAGACGACGAACACGCTCGACGTCGCGGCGACCACGACGATGACTGCCAGCGCGAGCCACGGATCGAGACCGGCGTTCGCCATGGTCGTCTGGCTCGAACCGGTCGTGCCGAAGATCCAATCGCGTACGAAGTCCGGATGCCCGTCGAACGCCAGAATCGAGGCATAGCGGCTCCCCGGCAGAGTGGTGGCCTCGACGAGTGCCGCGGCGAGAATTGCGCCGCCGATCATCACTCCAAGGTAGATGCCGGTGGCCGCCGCCTTGCGCGACGCGATCGTCGAGACCAGGAGTGCGAGCGGCGCGTACGCGAGTGCATATACGACGGTTGCAAGAAGGATCTTCGGTATCTCGTCTGCGTTCGTGGCCAGTGCCTTGAAGAACCCATCGGCCGACAGTGCGGCAAACCCGATGTACATAAGGACTTGGGGGATGAGCATGAACGCAGCAACGACGGTGAGAAGCGACGCCGCCCTCGTCCCGATGTAGTCGTCGGGACGCAGCGGCCGCGACGCGTAGATCGATAGGACACCTTCGCGGCGATCCGGAATCAGCAGCTCGGGGGCCGCCAACGCAACGAACAGCATGACGACGCCACCGGTGATCGAAAAGTAATCACCTTGGCTTCCAAACGGTGACTCGGCCTCGGGCGAAAACGTTGAGAGGAGAAACGCGAACCCGACGAACACGATGGCGGGCAGTACCGCGAATACGACGAGCATCCAGGGGAAGATCTTCTTCCTGGCTCTGCGTCGGATGCCGAACACCCGATACAAACCATCGCGATACATCGTCGCGATGGCGCCACGTCGGCCGCGCCGCTCACCGTCGTAGGGGACGTATCCCAGGTCGAATACGACGCCGCGTTCAGTCACGATTCGCTCCCTTCGAGGAACACGTCCTCGAGCGTCGTGGCCTTCGGACCCAACGAGCGCATCCCGACCCCGGTGTCCGCTAGGGCGTCGCGCACCAACCGGAATGGATCGTCGGTGCTCGTCGACACGAGTAGTCGCGATCCGCTCGCGTCGACGGTCGCGCCTGCAGCAATCAGGTGTTGTTCGACGGCGTGTTGATCTCCGATGACGTCAACCGCAACCGTGTCTGCGTCGACGAGGTGTGACAACGGCCCAGAACGTAGCACCCGGCCGCCATCGAGCATCAGCACCCAGTCGCATGTGCGTTCAATATCGCCGAGCACGTGCGACGAGACGAGCACGTTGATGCCGAATCCGCCGAGGCGCGAGATCAACTCGAGCATCTCCTCGCGCCCTTCCGGGTCGAGGCCCGCCGTCGGTTCGTCGAGAAACACCAATTCGGGATCGTGGACGATGGCCTGCGCGAGCTTGGTGCGCTGCTTCATCCCGGTCGAATAACCCTCGAGGGGGCGGAAACGTTCTTCTTCGAGGCCGACCAGGGTGAGGACGTCGGATGCTCGTTGACGCGCCGCATTGCGAGGCAGACCGGCGAGGCCTGCGGTGTACGCGATGAACTCGGCTGCGGAGATGTCGAGCGGGAGGCAGTCTCCCTCCGGCATGTACCCGATGCGCGAACGAACATCGAGCATGTCCTTCGTCGCATCGAAACCGAGCACGGTCGCGGACCCGAGAGTCGGTCGCAGAATGCCCAGCAGGATCTTGATGAGAGTCGTCTTCCCAGCGCCGTTGGCTCCGACAAGGCCGATGCGGCCGGCCGGCAGGTCGAACTCAACGCCGTGCAACGCGACGATCGATCCATACGCGAGTCCAAGATCACGCGCCGAGAGAATGGAGGCAGCAGCCATGGGTCTCTATGGTCGCAGGTCGGGACGAGTAGCGGGCCTTCGGGAGGAGCTACCAGTCGCCAGTCGTTAGTCGTTAGTCGCCAGTCAGTAGCAGGACACAGGCAGCGAGTATCGGGACCGGGGCCCTCGAGTGCGTGTCGGGGGCATTCCCTTGGCAGACACTGCTTCGGTCTTGCTACTTGCTGCTGACGACCGCCCCTCGGCCCGCACGATCGGTTACCACCATTCCGGTGACGATCAGGGTGCCGCCGATCACGATTCCCAGCTCTATGTGTTCGCCGAGGAGGACGACTCCGGCGACAAGCGAGACCAATGGTACGAGGTAGCCGACGAGCGAGACGGTGGTGATCGGGGCCGTCTCCAAAAGCCGGTAGAAGAGATAGAACGGCAGGAAAGTCGATGCCACGGCCATGTAGACGACGAGGCCCCAGCCGGAGGAGGTCAGCGAATTGGGGATGCCTTCAAACAACAGCATGGCCGGGATCAGGACGACCGTCGACAACAGGAACTGCAGCCCCGTGATCTCCAACGGTTCGTAGCGCCCTGCGTATCGTTTCGCATAGGTGCCGGCGTAGCCGATGGCCGCAACCGAAACCAGGGCGAGCGCCGCCGCTACCAGCGGCCGGCCGTCTGCGCCGAGACCCGAGTCGCCCGAAACGAGTAGCGCCGCTACGCCTGCGAAACCGATCGCGAGGCCGGCAACCTTGCCAGCGTTCAGACGCTCGTTCGCCAGCATGAAGTGGGCGTAGACGGCCGTGGCCAGCGGGATGAGAGCGGCGAAGAGGCCGACGAAACCTGCAGACGCCTCTTCATATGCGAACGTAAACAGCGTGTACGGGATGAGGATGTTCGTGACCGCGAGGACGGCTCCGATCTTCATCGTCAACCGATCTGGTCTCCGCGCTCCCCGGATGGCGAGCAGAACCACCACGAGAGCCGCAGCAATCGCAACCCGCAGGGCCACCGTCGTCCACGGCCCGACCCCTTCGTCGAAGGCCGCTCGCACGGCCACACCCCCGGTGCCCCATCCCACCGCAGCAACGACGAACGCAATCCAGGAAGAGCGGCTCATCGGGAGTTCAGATTCGAGAGCTTGGGTTCATGAACGGCGACCCCGCCACCCACGCACCACATACCGCCAGAACGCAGTGGTCTCGGCCTCGGCTCCCTCGTTTGGCGCTACGGGTGCGGCCACCATTGCCGTTTCGTTGATCGCCGAGTGGTCGTTTGGAGCTGCCTGACCCCCTCCGTCAGCGGCTGCGCCGCTGCCACCTCCCCCTGAGGGGGAGGAGACTCTCGGCGGATCTGGCGGATCGGCGACTGGCGACTGGTGACTTGCGACTGGTGACTGGCGACTGGCGACCTCTCTCATCTCCGCGAGACGCTCTCGGAGGAACTTCGACTCGGTCTCGGCCTTGGCGGCTCGTTCCCTTGCCTCGGCGAGCTGTTGGCTGTTGGCCGGCCTCGTGAAGGTTCCCAAGCTGGTTGAGCATCTTGTTCCAAGCATCAACCGGCACGATCATCGTCCCCGGCTCCGCCACCGGATTCGGTTCACGCGTCCCACTGTTCTCTGGCGACTGGCGACTGGCGACTGGCGACTCAACGGCGGGTTTCGGCTCGGTCTGCTCTCTTCCGAGGGCCTCGGCGCGTGCTTGCAGCGAACCCATCTCCACCATGCGCAGGGTCAGTTCGCCGTCGGATTCGAGATACGAATCGACCGTCTCGCGCCGGCACCACTTGCGCAGCGTTCCAAGTGGGATGCCGGTGATTTCGGTTGCCTCGCGCAGCGTTCGCCAATCGCTGAGCGCAGCGTCGGCCTGCTGCGCCTTCGAGACGGAAGGTCTGCTTCTCTGTCGATCGCGCGATTCGCGCATCGCTTCTGTCTCCCAGCGCTTTGCCGCATCCATGAGGTCCGAGGCTAGTCCTGCGGTCGGTTCCTGATCCGCCACACTCCTAGGATGGCGCTAGCAACCACAGGGAATGGCCGGATGCCAGATCAACCACCGCAGCTGCAGGAAGAAGTGCGCGATCTCGTGCGCAACATCGTCACCGGCGTGCTCGACGACGCAGGACGGATGCCTCCGCTTCCAGAACGCGACGCACCACCGCCGAAGGTTAGCGGCGTCGAAACGATCGCGGTCGGCGCCGATCACGGCGGCTATCCACTGAAGGAGCGAATCGCGTTCCGGTTGAAAGAGTCCGGACACGACGTTCATGATTGCGGCACCGACTCGACGACCGCTGTGGACTATCCCGACTTCGCCCACGAGGTCGCCCGCCTCGTCGCAGACGGCACCTGCCAGTGGGGGATCATCGTCGATGGCGCCGGAATTGGGTCGGCCATGGTGGCGAACAAGGTGCCCGGTGTTCGGGCTGCGCTCTGCTACGACCTCTCGACCGCCCGAAACAGTCGTGAGCACAACCATGCGAACGTCCTCACCCTCGGTGCTGGCCTCATCGGGCCAAACCTCGCCCTGCAGATCGTCGACGAGTGGCTCGCGACGCCCTGGGGGGAAGGTCGCCACGCCGATCGGGTGGCAAAGATCACGAACGTTCAGAACCACTACGCCGGAGGGTCTCCGTGACCAGCGACATTCTCGACCGGGAAATCCTGGTCGAACTCATCACCAAGGAAGTACTGACCGCCCTTTCCGAGCGGTCCGACATCTGTAAGAACCCAGAGGCGGTTCGGCAGGTCGTCGCCAACGGGGCGGATCGGGTGGCGTTCTACGGGACGGCAGCAGATGTCCCGATCGACGTCGCCAAGTACATCGATCACACCATGCTGAAGCCCGAGGCAACCGCCAGCGAGATCGACGTGTTGTGCGACGAGGCGATGGAGTTCGGCTTCGCTTCCGTCTGTGTCAACCCGACCTGGGTCAAGCGGGTTGCGGAACGACTCCGCGGTTCCGACGTCAAGACATGCTCGGTCATTGGCTTCCCCCTCGGCGCGTCAACCCCCGAGATCAAGGCCATGGAGGCCAGGCGGGCCATCCGCGACGGGGCTCGGGAGGTCGACATGGTGCTCAACGTCGGTGCCCTCAAATCCGGCGACTACGAACTCGTTCGAACGGACATCGAAAAGGTCGTCGACTCGGCTCACGAGTCCGGAGCGATCGTCAAGGTGATCCTCGAGACATCAAAGCTCACCGATGAGGAGAAGGTGATGGCGTCGGCGCTCGCCAAGCAGGCCAAGGCCGACTACGTGAAGACATCCACCGGCTTCGGCGGCGGCGGCGCGACGGTCTACGACGTGGCGCTGATGCGAGAGACCGTGGGGCCGGACATGGGCATCAAGGCCTCCGGCGGTGTCCACACCGCGCAGGAAGCTGAGGACATGATCGCTGCGGGCGCAACCCGAATCGGGGCGTCGGCAGGCGTGCAGATCGTTGCGGGAACAGAAGGAGACGCCGGTGGCAAAAGGTATTGAGGTCCGGTCGTACGCGTTCCTGGATTCGCTGCAGCCGCAGTATGCAGCGTTTCTCGGGACGGTGGCTCAGGGGTTTCTCCCGCTCGCCGGGGACGCGTCACTATTCGTGGAAGTTGCTCCCGGGATCGAGATCAACCGGCTGACGGATGTCGCGCTGAAGGCGACCACCGTCAAACCGGGAATGCAGATTATCGAGCGCTACTACGGCTTGCTCGAAGTCCACTCGCCCGACCAGGCAGAGACACGGGCGGCGGGCGAGGCCATCCTCGAATCGGTCGACCATGTGGTGACCGACCGCATCAAGCCGAAGATTCTGTCGTCTCAGATCATCCGGCGCATCGACGACCACCATGCGCAGTTGATCAACCGAACGCGACACGGCCAGCTGATCATCCCCGGTCAGACGCTCTACGTGCTCGAGTGCGAGCCGGCGGCATACGCCGCTCTCGCCGCGAACGAGGCGGAGAAGGCCGCAGAGATCAACGTCCTCGAGGTGCGCTCCCATGGTTCCATGGGCCGCATCTACCTCGGCGGCGAGGAGCGGGACATCGACGTCGGTTGGAGAGCGGCCGTTGGATCTCTCGAAGATCTCGATGGACGGGTCATATAGACCCAAACTGCCAGCCACCAACCCAAGACAGATCCCGTTCGGATCGGTCGCAACGCCTAGAGTCAGAGACAACCACAGAGGGAGCACACTGATGGCGGAAGCCCTTGGAATGATCGAGTGCCGGAGCTTTTCAGCGATGGTCGAAGCGTCCGATGCGATGGTGAAGGCAGCGAAGGTCGAACTGGTTTCGTATGAAGAGACCGGTGGAGGCTATGTGACGGCAATCGTGCGCGGTGACGTCGCCGCGGTGAAGGCTGCCGTTGACGCTGGCATCCGCGGTGCCGAGAAGGTCGGCGAGGTCATCTCCACACACGTGATCGCTCGTCCCCATCTCAACATCGATCTCGTCCTTCCGCTCGGACGGGCCACCGAGGCAGCAGAGGAACTCGGCTGACCCCGACTGCTCCGCACACCCAGGAGGTGGCATAGATGCAGCTTGGGAGAGTCGCCGGCACGCTGGTTTCGAGCCGGAAAGAGCCGCTGATCGAGGGATTGACGTTCCTCGTGGTGCGCCAGGTCAACGCGGACAACAGCGACACGGATTCCTACGTGGTCGCAGTCGACGCCGTCGGTGCAGGCGTCGGCGAGGTCGTGATGTACGCGTCGGGGAGTTCCGCTCGCCAGACTGATCGCACCAAGGACCGGCCGTGCGACGCCGTGATCATGGCGATCGTCGACACGTGGGAACTCGACGGCGAGACGGTGTTCACAAAGTGAGTAGCCGGTGCTGACCGAGCAAGAGATCGAAGCGATCATTGGTCGCGTCCGCGGCCGAGTCGAAGCGGTCGAGGGCCGAAATCACGCCGGCCCGGCCCTGCGCGCCGCCGCCGAGCGCGCCGCGTTGTCGTCGAAGCTCGGTGACGGGATCTACGCCTCGATCGACGAGGCGATTGCCGCCGCCCGAAGAGCGTTCGCCGCGTATCGCGGGATGGGTCTCGAGAAGCGCCGAGTGATTGTCGACGCGATGCGCTCGGCGATGCTGGCCGACGGGGAGCGGCTGGCGTATCTCGCCCGTGAGGAGACGGGACTCGGCCGGGCGGAAGACAAAGTGCTGAAGAATCGGCTCGTCACCATCCGGACGCCCGGCCCGGAGGATCTCGATCCACAAGCTGTGACTGGTGACTCCGGCATGATGGTCACCGAGTACGCACCGTACGGGGTGATCGGATCGATCTCGCCGACCACCAACCCCACGTCGACGGTCATCAACAACTCGATCGCGATCATCTCGGCGGGAAACGCCGTCACGTTCAACGTGCACCCGAGTGCGAAGGACGTCTCCGTCGAGAACATCCAGGTACTGAACCGTGCGATCGTATCGGCGGGCGGCCCGCCGGATCTGATCACCGCCATCGCCGAGCCGACGCTCGAGTCGGCCAAACGGTTGATGGCACATCCCGATGTTCCCGTGCTGCTGGTCACCGGTGGCCCGGGCGTTGTTCGCGAGGCGCTCGCGATGCCGAAGAAGGCCATCACCGCCGGCCCCGGCAATCCGCCCGCAGTGGTCGATCCGACCGCCGACGTCGACCAGGCCGGGCGCGACATCGTGCGGGGAGCCTCCTTCGACAACAACATCGTCTGTGTCGATGAGAAGACCACGATCGTCGTCGACACCGTCGCCGATCGGCTCGTGCAGTCGATGGTCGCCCACGGTGCCTACCGGCTCAAGGAACACGAACTCAAGCGGCTTGAGCGGGTGATCTTCAAGGAGATGGGCCCGCAGAACAAGCCCGGCGTCGTGAATCCGGCGTGGATCGGCAAGAACGCTGGGGCGATCCTCTCCGAGATCGGTGTCGAGGTCGATTCGGACATCCGGCTGCTCGTCGCCGAGGTACCGGCGTGGCACAACCTCGTCTGGACTGAGCAGATGATGCCGGTCATGCCGGTCGTTCGGGTCAAGGACGTTGGTGTCGCGATTGATCTTGCTGTGCGATCCGAGCATGGATTCCGGCACTCGGCGTCGATTCACTCCACGAACGTCGACACGATCACGCGCATGGCGCGAGAGATGAACTGCTCGGTCTTCATTGCCAACGGGCCAAACATCTCGGGCCTCGGCGACGGGGGCGAAGGCTTCAGCTCCTTCTCGATCGCCAGCCCGACCGGGGAAGGGCTGACACGGCCGCGAACGTTCTCACGGATACGACGGGTCACCGTGGTCGGAGCGATGCGCATTGTCTGATCCCGCTATCGCCATCGTCGAATTCGACTCGATCGCCTCCGGCATCTACACCGGAGATGCGATGGTTAAGTCGTCGCCCATCGGCTCGATCTATGCAGGCACGGTGCATCCCGGTCGCTATCTCATCCTGGTGTCGGGGGATACCGCAAGCGTTGAGATCGCGGTCGAGACCGGACGCGAAACCGGTGCCAGGTCGGTGATCGACTCGATCTTCCTCCCATCGGTTCATCCGGATGTGGTCGCTGCCATCGTGTCCCTCGTCGATGCCGCGGCGTTTGCCGGCGATGCCGCAGGAATCGTCGAGACCGACACCGTGGCCACGGTGGTCGAGGCCGCCGACGCCGGGGTCAAGGCTGCCCAGGTCTCGTTGCCGGCAGTTCGCCTCGCGGATGGTCTCGGCGGCAAGGGCTACGCAGTGTTCACCGGCCCGGTCGCCGAGGTGGAGGCCGCAATCGAAGCGGCCGTCGACAGGATCGCTCCGACCGGCCATTTGGTGAGCGACGTGATCATTGCGCAGATCCACGAAGAGATGCGCGAGAACCTGGCGGACGACCTGCGATTCAACCAACGTCTCGCGCAACGTCCGGGGGACCGTTGATGCAGCTCGGACGCGTCAAGGGGACTGTGGTTGCGACCGTCAAGTCGGAGGGGCTCAAGGGCGTGAAGTTCCTGATCGTCCAGCCGCTCGACAAACATCAGGAGCCGGTCGGCGAACCACTGGTCGCTGCGGATGGTGTGTACATGGCGGGGCCGGGGGAGTTGGTCTACTTCGTCGCCTCCCGAGAGGCGGCAGAAGCGCTCGAACCCCGCTTCGTCCCCGTTGACCACGCGATCGTCGGGATCGTCGACCAGGTATCGACATGAAAATCGCTCGCGTCTCCGGCAATGTCGTCTCCACGATCAACCACCCGTTCTTCGACGGACAGCGCCTCATGATCTGCGATCTGATCGATCCCGATGGTGAAGCCGGCGGCGGCTACACCATCGCCGTCGAGGCGTTGGGGAGACGGTGCTGATCAACGACGAAGGCAACTCTGCCCGGCAGATATTCGGACTCACGACGGGGCCGATCCGCGCCGTGATCGTCGGGATCGTCGACTCCATCGACATGGAGTGATCCTCGGCATTGTCAGGGGTTGCGCCTAGCCTCCGCGCCGTGATGAAGACCATTTCCCTCGTAGTTGTTGTTGTGCTCGCGCTTGGCCTGGCGGCCTGTGGCGGAGGGCAACCCGAGACGTGTGACGAAGTCGCAGATGTCACCATCGACCTCATGCAGGATCTGATCAAAGACGTGGAGCAAGAGGTCGGCGACATGTCGGTCGAAGAGCTCATCGCCACCGGAGGCGAGCTGCCGTCGGTCGAACGGTTCCAAGAGGATGCCGCGAACATCGACGAACAGGCTGCCGAACTCGGGTGCACCCAGACCCAGATCCAGGACGCCGTGACCGCCAGGGCGAACAGTCTCGAAGCGGAGACCCCGATTGGGCAGTTCATCATTGAGGCGATTCGGTCCGGGGGGTTGTGAGGCGTCAGTCGTCAGTCGGCGCTGTCGGCAACTCTCGGGTGTTGTCTTGCTCGCTCTGATTGCGAGAATGGGCGCGTGAAGATTGCTTATGACGGCGGGACGGTGACGGGGGTCACGGCTGGCGAGCCGGGGGTGGTTGGTGTCTTGCTGGCCCACGGCGCGGGCGCCGGG
>RCNG010001884.1_pt1 | contig 13388 bp, 15 predicted proteins | sample 2041371 | NCBI WGS metagenome assembly RCNG01 (sample SAMN09708227, study PRJNA481090) | Marine sediment metagenome, whole genome shotgun sequencing project. | biome: marine sediment; feature: ocean; material: sediment; isolation source: Sewage treatment plant 1 marine sediment (STP1) ... | reverse complement strand
GGTGTCATCGCACGCAGAGTACTCAACAGGCGCGTTTTGTACAAACGGTAAATACCCCGTAATTCCCTAGGGCGCGAGAGGCGGCTCGGGTCTCGTCAAAATAAAGGTCGCGGCTATTGCGAGAACAGCAATCTGCGCCGCGAGGGCCCACCGCGGCACGCCGATCAGGATAGCGATGATGGGCGTCAGAACGATCACCACAATGGCGACTCGCTTCGACCGCCGATCGATGCCGCCGTATTGATCCCAATTGCTGATGAGTGGCCCGAACGAACGGTGGTTCAGTAACCAGTCATGCAAGCCTGGCGATGAGCGAGCGAAGCAATAGGCGGCCAGTAACAGGAAGGGAGTCGTTGGAAGTAGCGGCAGGATGACGCCGATCGCTCCAACCGCGACAAAAACGATCCCGCCAAGCAGCCAGAGCAATCGAAGCGTTGAGATCAAGGTCGGGCCGCGAATGCGGCTATGCCACCAGCGGCCAGTAGTGCCCAGCCGACTTCCGGGGTTGAACCAAATATTGTTACCAGCACGCCGGAAACCACGGCAGTTGCCGCCGCTGTCAGCCAATATCGCTGTCTTTGCTGAATGGCCAGTTCTTCTCGAATCTTGCGGAGCTCCGCCGACTCCAGTGTCACCTGCTTTATACCCTCTTCCGCTTGATCACCCAGATGCTGAATAATGGCAGGCAGTTCTCGCATAGCATCCCGCAGCTGTGGCAGATTTTGACGGAAGTCCTGCAATATCGCCCGAGGGCCGACCTGCTCATCCATCCAGCGCTTCAGCACCGGGTGAGCGGTTTTCCAAAGATCGAGCTGCGGATAGAGCTGCCGGCCCAGTCCTTCAATATTGAACAGCGTTTTGTGCAACAAAATCATCTGCGGCTGAATCTCAACATCGAAGCGCTGTGCGACACGGAACAACCGCATTAGCATTTGCGCGAAGGAAATTTCTGCCAGCGGTTTGTTGAAGATCGGCTCGCATACGGTACGAATTGCGGTCTCGAGTTGATCAACTCGGGTACCGGCCGGAACCCACCCACTGTCGAGGTGCAGTTTGGCGATGCGATTGTAGTCCCGATCGAAAAACGCCAGGAAGTTCTCGGCAAGGTAGCGTTGATCCTCCGGACTCAGCGTTCCTACAATTCCAAAATCAACGGCCGCGTATTTCGGTTTGGCAGGGTCCGTCGTGATAACGAAGATATTCCCCGGATGCATGTCGGCGTGGAAAAAATTGTGTCGAAACACCTGGGTGAAGAAAATTTCGACGCCGTTCTCGGCCAGCACCTGAATATCAGTCCCCGCCTCGCGCAGAGTATCCATTTCGCTGATCGGTGTTCCGTAGATGCGTTCCTGTACCAGCACTTCGGGTCGACAGTAATCCCAGAAGACGTCCGGTACATACAACATGCCGGAGCCCTGAAAGTTCCGCTTCAGCTGTGCTGCATTGGCGGCCTCACGCATGAGATCAAGCTCGTCGAGAATCGTGTGCTCGTATTCATCAACGATTTCAAGCGGTCGCAGTCGCTTGCCGTGCTCCCAGTAGCGATCTGCCAGGCCTGCAATCACTCGCAGAACGGCGAGATCACCTTCAATTTGATCTTGTACACCCGGTCGCAACACTTTGACGATGACTTCGTGGCCGGCTTTCAATTTGGCCGTGTGCACTTGAGCGATCGAAGCGGCTGCCAGCGGCTCCTTGTCGAAACGCTCGAACACCTCGTCGACGGATTCGCCGTAAGCACCTTCTATGATCGCGACGGCTTGTTCCGCGGGAAACGGCGGAACCGCGTCCTGAAGCTTGGCGAGCTCATCCGCAATATCGACAGGCAGCAAATCTCTACGAGTGGATATGGCCTGTCCGAACTTGACGAAAATCGGGCCAAGCTCCTCGAGGGCCAGTCGAATTCTTTCGCCAACCGGCGCGGATTTATCCCGTCGTCGTGGGGCAAGATAGAAAAGGAAACGTAACGGACGCAGCAAGTGCGTTTCTTTGATGATGTCGTCGAGGCCGTATTTCACCAGTACGCGTTGAATGGCGATCATGCGAAACAAGGTTTTGCGACGGGCCATCTTAGCTACCGCTCTCAAGTCGATTCAGGCGCGCTTCTATTCGGTCCACATCGTCACGGAGCGTGCCGACGTCGACCGCAAATTTCTCGACCTCGTATCGACTGGGCGCCTCGCGGCTTTCTTCCTGCAAATACTCGCGGACATTTTCGCCCATCGTGGATCGTGCTTCGCGCCCCCAGCGGCCCAGACCACGAACCAGCTCACCCAGGCGGTGCGCGGCGACATCACCGACAACACCGGATAGCTCTTCCTCGATATCGGGTTTGGCGTAGGACAATAACTGCTGAAAATTGTTTGCGAGACCGGCATCGCCAGTCAGGTCCAGGTCTCCATCACGTACCGCGTGCTCTCCGGATTCCCCGGCCATGCGCGCAAGCGTGATCAGCGAACCTGTAATCACTACATCGGGCTCTTCTGACGTCGAGGTTATGACGTCCAGGGCATCGTCTGCGATAACAAAATAGGCCGCCAACGCGGTATCGCGAACGCGAACAGCGATGACCGTCCCGGACAGCCTGCCGCACAGCTCTCGGGCCGGTGTGGAATCGGCGATATTGCGATTCAAGAGTTTGGCGACCGGGCGCAACGCCGCTTCAAGAGCTTCCATCGACCTAGATCCGATAGCCGATATGCAGAGCAACGATTCCTGCGGCCAGGTTGTGAAAACGGCAGCGTTCGAATCCCGCCGATTCCATCATCGTCTTGAGCGTTTCCTGATCGGGGTGCATGCGAATGGACTCGGCCAGGTATTGGTAGCTGTCGGAGTCACCGGCCACGAGCTTCCCGATCGTTGGCAGGACCTTGAAGGAATACAGATCATAAGCCGGTTTGATGGCTTGTTGGGTTCGGAAAACTCGAGAATCATCGCCTTGCCGCCGGGCTTAAGCACACGAAACATGGATTCGAGCGCGCGGTCCTTGTCCGTGACGTTACGCAGACCGAAAGCCATTGTGATGCAGTCGAAACTGCCATCCGCAAAAGGCAGGCTCTGCGCATCGACCTGAGCGATCGTTACGTTGCCTGAAACGCCGGCGTCAATGAGGCGACTACGTCCTTGCTGCAACATAGCGGCGTTAATGTCGGCAAGAACGACGTGGCCATCTTTTCCGACCCCGCGTGAGAACTTCTGGGCGAGGTCGCCTGTGCCACCGGCGAGATCGAGTACGGCGTTGCCCGGCTTGATGGCGGCCTGATCAATGGTGTATCGCTTCCACAGACGGTGCAGGCCGGCCGACATCAAATCGTTCATCACGTCATAACGACTTGCGACGGAATCGAACACACCCCGGACCATGTCGGCCTTATCATCGGCGGCAACGGTCTTGTAACCGAAGTGTGTTGAATTGTCTTCTGTTGAACTCATCAGGTGAGGATACCTGTGGGGTAGATGCTCGGCCAGTGTATTGAGTGCTCAATCAATCAGAGTATGTACCGACTGAGGTCCTCATCTTGAGCGAGCTCAGCCAGATGATCATTCACGTAACCGGCGTCAACAGTGAGTTTGGAGCCACTTTTGTCGGAGGCCTCAAATGAGATCGTCTCAAGCAGGCGCTCCATAACGGTGTGCAGGCGCCGCGCACCAATGTTCTCGGTGTTTTCGTTGACCTGAAACGCGACTTCCGCCAAACGTTTCACGCCGCCTTCAGCGAATTCGAGATGTACCTCTTCGGTATTGAGCAGCGCGCTGTATTGCGATGTCAGTGAGGCGTCCGGCTCGGTCAGAATTCGGATGAAGTCTTCGGTCGTTAGCGACTTCAGCTCGACACGAATAGGGAAGCGCCCCTGCAACTCCGGAATCAAGTCCGACGGCTTGGAGGTATGGAAGGCACCGGATGCGATGAAGAGTATGTGGTCTGTTTTGACCATGCCGTACTTCGTGTTGACTGTTGAGCCTTCGACCAGCGGCAACAGGTCTCGCTGCACGCCCTCGCGAGAAACATCGGCGCCTTGCGTCCCTGAACTGCGCGTTACCTTATCGAGCTCGTCGAGGAAGACGATGCCGTGTTGTTCCACTGCCTCGAGTGCTTGTAGCTTGAGCTCTTCTTCATCGAGCATCTTCGCCGCTTCTTCATCGGTCAGATGGCGGAAGGCCTCTTTGACCTTGAGCTTACGGCTCTTGCTGCGATTGCTGCCCAGATTCTGGAACATGCCCTGCAACTGGCTGGTCATTTCCTCCATTCCCGGTGGCGCCATAATCTCGACACCCATCGGCAGAGACTGAATATCGATTTCTATTTCTTTATCGTCGAGCTTCCCTTCCCGTAGCATCTTGCGAAATTTCTGCCGTGTGTCGCTGTCCACGGGTTCAGCATCTGACGTGAACCCGACGCCCGCCGATGGTGGCGGCAACAGTGCATCAAGTACACGCTCTTCTGCAGCATCCTCGGCGCGATGGCGGACTTTCGCCATGGCGTCCTCTCGGATCATTTTGATAGAAACGTCCATAAGGTCACGAACAATACTGTCGACCTCACGACCGACGTAGCCCACTTCGGTGAACTTCGTCGCTTCTACTTTGACAAAGGGTGCGCGCGCCAACTTCGCCAGACGGCGGGAGATTTCTGTCTTACCCACACCGGTCGGACCGATCATCAATATGTTTTTCGGCGTGATTTCGCTGCGCAGTGGCTCATCGACCTGTACGCGTCTCCATCGATTGCGAAGCGCGATAGCGACGGCGCGCTTGGCGTCGTCCTGACCAATGATGTGTTTGTCCAGTTCCTGGACGATTTCTCTCGGGGTCATCTGTGACATTCGTGGTTTCCTTAGTAGGAGCGCGCCCTGCGCGCGACATGTCGGCCGTAAGACGGCCTCCTACAGTTCTTCAATAGTGATGTTTTGGTTGGTGTACACACAGATGTCGCCAGCGATTAGCAGGGCTTTCTTGACGATATCTGCGGCTTCGAGATCGGTGTTGTGCAACAACGCGAGGGCGGCCGCCTGGGCATAGGGCCCACCGGAGCCAATCGCCATCAGATCATTCTCGGGTTCGATGACATCGCCATTACCGGAGATGATGAACGAAGACTCGGTATCGGCCACACAAAGCAGTGCTTCAAGACGACGCAGGCGGCGATCCATGCGCCATTCCTTGGCCAGCTCGATCGCGGCTCGCGTGAGATTGCCGTATTGCTCGAGCTTGCTCTCGAAGAGCTCGAACAGCGTGAATGCGTCGGCGGTGCCGCCGGCAAAGCCAGCGATGACGCGCCCGTCCGCGAGTTGGCGCACCTTACGTGCGTTACCCTTCATCACTGTGTCGCCCAGGCTGACCTGGCCGTCACCGGCGATAGCGACTTTGCCATTGCGGCGCACCGAGACAATGGTTGTCCCTCGAAACTGTTCCATGCTGCTTTTCCTGTATGGGTACCCGAAAGGCTCGAACGATTTTACTAGTCTTTCTTGCGAGCCCGGGGATGTGTTTGGTCGTATATCTGGGCCAGATGTTGGAAATCAAGGTGTGTATACACCTGCGTAGTCGCGATGTTGGCGTGGCCCAGAAGCTCCTGAACGCCGCGCAGATCATGGCTCGATTCGAGCAGGTGCGTCGCAAAAGAGTGCCGAAACAAATGTGGGTAGACATTGGTATCGATGCCTTGCTTGCGCGCCCAGTGGGAGACACGGGCCTGGACTGAGCGCGGGCTGATTCGCGTACCCCGGTTACTCACAAATAACGCCTTCTCATCAGCATTCGCGAGTTGCACGCGCGATTGATCCCAGCGGGTCAGGGCGGCAATCGCCTTGCGGCCCACAGGAACGATGCGGTCCTTACTGCCTTTGCCGGTCACATGTACCGTTCCACCACGCATATCCACATCACCGCAATTCAAGCCGGTCAATTCGGACAGGCGCAGGCCCGAGGAGTAGAGAAGCTCGAGTATTGCGCGGTCGCGATCGACGAGCGGGCCCTTGCCCCGAATCTCAAGCAGGCGAGCCATGCGATCGGCATCAAGGTTGCCGGGGAGGCGTTTCTTGCCCTTGGGCGCCGAAACATCGGTAATCGGGTTCTTATCGATGTGTTTTTCGCGAATCAGGTAACGAAAAAACGTGCGGCTGGCAGAAAGTCGGCGCTGAATGGTTCTGGAGCTCAGCCCCTTTCTGAAGCAACTGGCGGAAAATGCCCGAAAATGTTCGCTGTCCATTCCGCGCCACGAATCGACCTTGGAATATTCACGAAAGGCGAGAAGCGACACGAGGTCGCGGCGGTAGCTTTTGCAGGTTTGTGGCGACAGGCGGCGCTCAAACTCCAGGTGTCGTATGAATTTATCGATCCAGTCCGAGTCACCCACAGCGCTATTGTCCTAGTAGCGCTTGAGAGCACTCGCGACGAGGTCACCCAGGCGCGTCAGGAAGTCGATACTCATGCCGGGGTGAAAACGATTGGCGTCGGCGCTGCCAATGGCGAGAAAACCGATATCTGTTCCACTGGAAAGTGGCACCAGTGCAGCGGACCCGACTTCTTCGGCATCGTCCTGGAACAGGAAATCACGCTGGGCATCGCGAATCTGACCGCAGCGTGCCGAGCTTCCGCCCAGAAATGTCTTGAAGGGGCTCAATGCATCGGCATTTTTCTCAATAACGCGGAAGAAACGACCTGCATCGATATCATCGAATGCGCCAGGATCACCGAAAATGACCAGTACGGCCTGCTCGGCGCCAAAACCGCTGCGCATCCCGACTTCAAGCGCAACGATCGTGGATTTGAGATCCGCGGCAGCCATCAGCTGCAGCGTCAGTTCGTGGATTTTGGCCGATAGCAGGTCGTTGGCTCTTGCTACGCCGATCAGTTCCTTGAGTTGCTTCTCAAGCTTCAGATCTTTTTGACGCAGTACCGAAACCTGACGTTCGACCAGCGATATCGCACCGCCGCTTGCATGAGGCAGGTTTAGCTCGTTCAGGAGTGCCGGGTGATTTTCAAAGAAATCCGGGTGTGTAGCCAGGTAATCGTGGATGGCCTGTTCCGATAATTCCGCGTCGCCGTAGTCGACTTCTGCTTGCGTGCTCATTCTTCACTCATTCCTGTAGATCCATCATTCCTTCGTTGATCAATTCGGCGTTGCCCTTGAGCCAGGCTGGCGTCTCGCCGCCGCGCCAGCTTACCACGACTTGACCGCCCGGCAGCCGAACCGAAACCGCCTCATCCAGCAACCCGAGCCGCTGCCCGGACACTACGGCGGCACACGCGCCGGTGCCGCAAGCAGCGGTTTCGCCGACACCGCGCTCGAATACGCGCAGGTCGATATTGGATCGATCCCGAATTTGCATGAAACCGACATTGACGAGTTCCGGAAATCGCTCGTGACGTTCGATTCGGGGACCAAGATCGCCGACCGGGGCGGTCGCGACGTCGTCAACCCGGATCACGCAGTGCGGATTGCCCATTGAGACCGCGCTGATCTGGAGATTATTGCCGTCGACGGGCAATTGGTAGGACTTCGCCTCGGAATCGGCCAAAAACGGGATTTTGTCCGGGGAAAACTCCGGCACCCCCATGCTGACGGCGACCCATCCGTCGGACGACACCTTGGCTTCGATCAGACCGGCCGGACTCTGCAGCGCAAATTCGAGGCCGGCATCGGAATGCTCAGAGAGATATTTCGCCACACAGCGAACGCCGTTCCCGCATTGCTCTACCTCGCTGCCGTCGGCGTTAAACACCCGATATCCGGCGACGCAAGATTCATCTTTCGCCGCGATAATCCACATCAACTGGTCAAACCCCGGGCCGGTATTATCGTCGCCAAGCTCGCGCAGCTTTTCGGCCGTTGGAGGCGGCAAATTACTGACACGCTGGTCAACCAGCAGAATCAGATTTCCGGTGCCGTGCATTTTTAGATAAGGAACTTGCATGACGTTAACTATGCGTTGCAATTAGACTCAATGGACTTTTTAATGCGGTCTCTGTAGTTTACATAACTACCAAACAAACTAACAAAAAGCCCTTGGAGAGCGACATGCGGCACATAATGGTACTGAACGCGAAAGGCGGTTGCGGCAAAAGCACCCTCGCAACAAATATTGCATCTTATTTTGCTACAGAAGGCGCGGCTGTTGCCTTGGCGGATTACGATCCGCAGCGGTCGAGCCTCGACTGGCTGGCGAGGCGTCCTGACAGTCGTGCCAGCATTGCTGCCGTTGCCGGCTTTGAAGACGGTCTTCGTCACGCACCGCGCAACGCGGACATTTTGGTCATCGACGCGCCGGCCCGTTCGCATGGCACGGAGCTGACTGATCTCGTCAAGCACGCCGAAACCATTGTGGTTCCTGTGCTGCCGTCGACGATCGACATGCAGGCGACAACGACATTCCTGGACGAACTAAAAAGCGTGCCGAAAGTCGCCAGGAAGCAGGCAAAAATTGCGGCTGTCGCGAATCGTGTTCGTGATAATACCTTGATATTTGATGATCTCGACGAGTACCTGACCAACGCGAGAATTCCGTACGTGGCGGCGCTTCGTGAGGCGCAAAACTACGTGCGCGCCTACACGCGTGGTATTGGCATCTTCGAATTGCCTGAGTATCTGGCATGGCCGGATTGGGATGAGTGGGAGCCGCTGACGGCGTGGTTGCGAAGTAAGCGTAGCCAACCCTAGCCAACCCTGGGGTTTCATTCAGCCTCGCAGCTTGTGTTCGCGAGGACATAACGAGCCAAATCACGCTGATCCACGAGTACGCAGTCCGCGCCATTAATGAATAGCCGTAGCTGAATCGGCATTTCCATATTGCGGCCTAGCGGATTCGGATTCTCCATCGTTCGTGGCGGGTTGCGCTCGATCGTCAGCAGGCTCGAATCCGTAAGCGCGCTGTCGGCAAGTGTGACTTCTGTATTCAACGCGTTGTTGACAGCTTCCCGCAACGCGGCGCGACTCGCATCGTCCGCGTTGATGATGCGAGCTGGCTTGTCGTAAGTGTCCGCGAGTGTCTGGCACCCTAAAGCCGTTAACGCCAACGACGCCGCAAAAATGTGGCGAATGTTCACCGTGGTCGCCGCATGATGCGATTGGAGTCAAACGGCGATCGGTAAACAATCCCATCGGTCGCGTCCAGTGATAATCCGGGTTTGCCGAGCACACCTTGGCCGAAGCTGACGGGAGTGGTGCAACCCAATCCGGCCTGATATGCCAGGGCGACTTCAAGTCGATTCTCTCCAGAGTCTCCAAGTTGTTTTGTGTAGTCATCGGGAACAGAGCAACCCATGACATTCGCTTGCCCGTCATCTATGGTCGACGGAGCAAAGCCGTCGGTGTAGTCGCCGAAGTTCTTGTCGTTGACACTGCGGAATTGAATGGGGAAATAGCTGGTGCCGCAATTCGGTTCTTCATAGAAGCCATATGGCTTCCCACAGGTCGTCGAGCCAATCTGAATAACTTGAATATCCGCGCCGCGCAGGCCATTGATAATGAGTTCACTGGCCGAGCAGGTTCCAGGCCCGGTCAGCACAAAGACCCGGGACAGATCAAGTGATGGCAATGCCTGTCCTGCGGGCAAAGTCGTGAAACCCACTGTCGTGGACTGGAATGGATCCGGTGTTAGCGGTTGCCCGGTAATCGGGTTAGTAATTGGATGCTTATCATTGAACTGCAACAGGTCGAAATTCTTGCCGCCTGTATTCGCCGACCCGGCAATCATGTATCCAAGTTGAGCGGCTATCAACCCGAAGCCGCCGCCGTTATAGCGAATATCGAGCACCAGATCGCTGACGCCCAGCCCCTCTTTTAACGTGTTAATCGCGGTGACTAACTCAGTTTCGGCCGGCGCACGATGATAGTTGAAGGTCATGTAACCAACTCGCCCTGTCGGCGTGTCGAATACTTTTGTGTTTTGCACCATGGCATCAGTGATCGTCGTAGTTGTCATTGTTACCGAGTGACTGCCAATTTCACCGACATCCTGCACCTCGAACGTGTGCGCCACACCGAGTGCAGAGGGAAGCAGTCCCTCATTCAATGCATCGATACCTGCCGGGGAATTCGTGTCGATATCAAATCCATCGACAGAAAGGATCTTGGAGCCCCGTAACAATGGTGGCACATGATTGGTCGCCGGGGAGTTGGGTTCCGTATAGGCCACAATAATTTCACGTGGAGGTGTTGGGGAGAGAACCGCGAATGTCGCGCCATAACCGGCCGATACACCACTCTGGAAAAGATCGAACCACTCCTGTGTGTCGAATGAAAAACTGAACTGGTCTTTTGATGTGCCGCTGGGAGTCGTGCCGAAAGTTTTTAGCTGATCGAAGTAGTCCTGCGTGTTGCTGAACGTGGCGGGATCCTGATCGGTAATTTCGTCGTACCAAAGGTACGTGTCGTTCGTAAAGGAACGCAGGAAGTTATTTTCATCCGTCGTTGTGCCCTGTATGTCCGGATAGGGCTGATTATTGTTCGTCGGATCAGAGCCCGAACGTGGTGCGGCACACAGGTTCTGAAATGTCGACGCGTCGAGAAACACGCCCTGCTGCCAACCTGTTGGTGGATTAGTAGGCGATACAACCACTGGTCCCGGCGCACCTCCACCACCACCCCCGCACGCATATAGTCCTGCACTTGCGACGAGGAGTAGTGCTAATACACGCAATCGATGCGACATAATTGTTGCCCTTGACGGCTTACGTCTTTGTCAGATGTAAATGCGCTTTATACACGGAGCGGATAATTGCATCAATTCGGGGATGTGCCCAATAGGCATTGGCGCCAGTCTAAGCTCGTTGAGGGGAATGGCCGCGTTGGGTCAGCTCTGCTTTCGGCCAGAAGCAGACATTCACTTCGCCTCATCGACCATCTGGATGGTCTTAGCCTCGACCTCTTTAGACACTTCGGTCAACGCCGCGTCCTGAGACAATGCCGACAGCATTTGTACCGGCCTAATGAGGCCAATTTTGGTTTTGCCCTTTTCCGTAAACACGGATATTCGACACGGCAGCGCCATGTTCAGCCGCATGTCGGTGGCCAAAACTTTTGCAGCCTGCACTGGATTGCAGACCTCAAAAACCTTGCACTGCTCTTCAAATGCGATTCCCTTGCTGCGCAGTGTGGAGCCCAAGTCATGGACATGCAGCACCCCGAAGCCAAGGCGACCGACGGCCGAGTCAAGATCCGTTGACGCTTGTTCGAATGACTTGTCAGTTTCAACTATGTAGTACATAAAGCTCCCCGATTGTCGTGGCCGACTCAAAAAGATTGAAGGTCCGGGTCAGCTTCAGCCGAATGGTGCGACGCCGATCCACGCCGCGTGGGCCCAGAATGCGAAGGCCACATAGGCGCCGAGACCCAAAACGATGACGATGAAGTCGTTCAGCGCCGACACTGGTGCCCCCGGAATGGCGCGAACCGTTCGCCGCTTCAGGGAAATCCTGTCAGCGACGGCCCAGGCGAGAAACGAGCCGAAAAGAACCACGTCGGCCACCGTGCCATTGACCAGCAGGTGCGCCACCGCCCAGAGCTTTACGGCGATAAGCTGTGGATGCTTCGTGGCCGTTTTGATGCGTCCTGGGAAATATGGCGCGAAGAACAGAATGAATACGGGGAGCAACAGCAGTGCAGACAGGTGCCTGAGCCCCGCAGGTAGCGTGTAGAGGATCACTGGCTCCAGCCGCGCTGCACCGTAGCCTTTGACGATCAGAAAAAGACCGATCAGCGATACGACGCCGTAAATGGCTTTCCATCCCAGATCACTTTTCGCCGCCACACGGTTGCGAAAACCTTCAGCGAAGACTGAGACGGAATGCATGCCAAGGAACAGTGCGAGGCCGATTATAAGTGTGGTCATTGTCCGGATTCCTGTGAGATGACTGGATCATAGTGTAATGGGGGAGCCCTGGACGAGCACGTACCTCCGAGATCGTCCCGGCATCGCTCGCGCCGTTGGTGTTGATCTCGAATGGCGGTCGCAGCTGTCCTGCTATTAGTAAGACATGTATCCGCGCCGACCAAGATTTGTTGAGCATTCGTCGAAACGCCCCGCCAGGCTTGACGCCAGGGAGTCAGGATCGGTCAGGTCCTTGACCCACTGATCGAACGCTACACCAAAGGCCGCCGTACTCGCGGACCGTCCGACCCAAAACATCGACGTCATGTTGTTGCTCTGAATCGGGAACAAGACCTCAGCCTGGTAAGCGTTCTTTTCGCCCCACTTTTCATTGAACTCGGTCACGATAGCCATATATTTTTCCTGGCTGCAGCCTTCGTTCAACTGGCCTTCAATTACGTCAACGTGGTCTGCAAGTAAACTCGTCGGTAACATCAATATTGCTACAAAGATTAGCTTTCTCATGATTTTTCCCTCTATTTGTTGATTTTTTTTGAATATTTTTTGGGTCCGCCCCTGTGAGCGATTCAATTCATCAGCACACATTGGATGCAGTATAGACAATGACTCCAGCTATTGTCCGCTTAGGGTCAGTAGCAGCCTGTCAGCAGTTTATCACCTGGGCGACTGCTTTCGAGCGCTTACCGGCCGTTCAGAATGAGTCTCGATGGAGAATTAGTTTTGAGCGTCGGCAATGAATGCCACTCGCTCGACCACCCAAACCTGCACGTCCGGATGATCTGGAATCATCTTATGATTTATGATCTCGCTGTAGTGTCCTCGCACCCGGACCTCGAATGGAGCGTTACGGCGATGGCCCTGCTGGTTAGTGCCTGCCAGGCTAATTCGCAGCAAACCCGGACCGGGCGCCGTTTGAACCCGCGCACGCAAACGTAGTAGACGCGGATTGGAGTGGTACGACAACGTCCCGCGAAAGCAGAAAACTTTATCGGTATCACATAGACGTTCGTCTTGGAACAGGTAATCGCGCGGAGCTGCGAGAACACCGGCCCAGATAAATAGCGCTGATGCACCCAGCAGTAGAGGCAGGCTCCCTTTCATATGCAACATCCGATTACCTCGTATTTTCTCGGGGACCGAAGCGTCCGCTTTGGGTCCGTGGCAGTCGTTCAGTAGTTTACCAGCCCAGGGCGCTGCAATTACACCGGTCTTGATACGCTCAAGACTTCCATGTTGCCTGGAGCAGCTTCGCTCTATAGACTGCCGCCACCAAACGAAACTGGATTCAACAAATGAAATATTCTAAGTACCTGCCTATTGCGGCTCTTTTGTTCATGACTGCTTGCGCCTCAACGACAAAAGATGAAGTCGCGACTGCGGAAGCAGACGTTTCTGCCACTAAGATAGAAACCGATTTGGACAGACCATCGTTTGCTGCCAGTCAGTCTATGACGGTTTCGGCCGTAGTAGAGGCCATTGACCACGAAAGTCGAGTTGTCACAGTGCGCAGACCGGATGGCGAAGAAATCACCTTTACAGCTGGTGAAGAAGCTCGCA
>RCNG010001061.1_pt1 | contig 13389 bp, 11 predicted proteins | sample 2041371 | NCBI WGS metagenome assembly RCNG01 (sample SAMN09708227, study PRJNA481090) | Marine sediment metagenome, whole genome shotgun sequencing project. | biome: marine sediment; feature: ocean; material: sediment; isolation source: Sewage treatment plant 1 marine sediment (STP1) ... | reverse complement strand
TCTTCGAACTCTGCCCGGGCTTCGTGAGGCGCTCCAACCTGGGTCGGTTCCTGGCGATCGGTGAACGCTATGCCGATAAGCCCGAGGACATTTCCTTGATGCCCATGCCGGATATCGCGGAATTGGCCCCGACCCCAGTGATGAAATAAAGCTCCGGGCAATCCCCCCTGGCCGATCTCCGACAATTCCCTTATACCAGGACGAGAAAGGGGGTCATCGGACATGGCCATCCGCCCGGAACAAATCCGCCTTCTCAATGCCAAACCGAGGGTGCACGGTCGCTACGGCCTGTACTGGATGCAGGCCGCCCAGCGCGCGCGCTGGAATCATGCCCTGGAGCACGCTATCGGTCTGGCCAATGAACAAGGCCTTCCTCTGGTGGTGCTATTCTGTCTGGTTGACGATTTTCCCGAAGCCAATCTGCGGCACTACCGTTTCATGATCGAAGGGCTCAGGGAAACCCAGGAAACCCTGGCCCAAAAGGGCATCAGGATGGTGGTCCGCCCGGGTCCGACCCAAAAAGTGGTGCCGCTGCTGGCAGCCAAAGCAGCCTGGGTAGTCACGGACGAGGGGCATTTGCGCATTCAGCGCCTCTGGCGCCAAGAGGTGGCTGATCGATTGGCCTGCTCCCTGGTGGCCGTGGAAACCAACTGCATCGTGCCGGTGGCGACCGCATCGGATAAGAAGAATTTTTCGGCGGGGACCCTGCGGCCGCGCATCCACCGCCAGCTGCCACTATTTCTGGTTCCGCTGAGACAGCAACGGGTCAAGCATCCGTCCCTGGGCCTGAAACTGGAGGGTCCCGATCTGTCCTTGGCCGACAACGTGTTGGACGGCTTGAGCCTGGACAGGAGTGTCTCGCCGGTTCCGGGGACCAGGGGGGGGACGAAGGCCGCCCGGAAAAAACTGAAGTCCTTCCTGGCCAGGAAACTCGAACGCTTTCACGATCTCAGGAACGACCCCACCCTCGATTTCACTTCGGGTCTGAGCCCGTACCTGCACTTCGGTCAGATCAGTCCCCTGTTCATCGCTCTGGAAGCCCGCAAAAAGCGGGATGGTCCCGGGCTCGATTCCTTCCTGGAGGAGCTGATCGTCCGCCGCGAACTGTCGCAAAACTTCACCCACTACAATCCCCACTACGACCAGTACGAGGGCCTGGCCAACTGGGCGCGCACCACGCTGGAACAGCACGCCGCCGATCCCCGCGAATACATCTACTCGAGGGATGAATTCGAGCAGGCCCAGACCCACGATCCCTACTGGAACGCCGCCCAGCTGGAGATGGTCCATGCCGGCACCATGCACGGCTATATGCGGATGTACTGGGGCAAGAAGATCCTGGAATGGACGGCCAATCCGCAGGTGGGCTTCGATATCGCGCTTTATCTCAACAACAAATATCAGCTCGACGGGCGAGACCCCAACGGGTTCGCCGGGGTGGCCTGGTGTTTCGGTCAGCACGACCGGGCGTGGGGAGAACGTCCCGTGTTCGGCAAGGTTCGCTACATGAACGCGAACGGACTCAGGCGCAAGTTCAAGATCGATGCTTATGTGCAGCAGGTTGAACAGCTGGCGGCTTCGACGGGGACGGACGGTTGACCAGGATCCCCAGCTGGACGTCGTCACGGCCGAAGAACAGGTCGATGGTCCATTCCAGGGCCACGCGCAGGCGGCGTCCCCACCCGGGCATCTTCATCAGGTAGACGGTCCGCCACAGAAACCAGGCAAGGAACCCCGCCAGCTTGAAGGGCCCCACCTTGGCCACGCCGGTCCGGCAACCCAGGGCTACCAGCGTTCCACGGTCCTTGAAACGGCAGGGCTCGGACTGCTGTCCCCGCAATACGCGGACGAGGTTGTCGGCCACAGCGCGGCCCTGCTGCACAGCGGCCTGCGCAGTGGCGGGGTAGGGGCGCCCGTCGGGTCCGGGGTTCACCGCGCAGTCGCCGATGGCCCACACGTGCTGCTGTCCACGCACCCGCAGGTCGGGTTCGCAAAACACCCAGCCGCGGTCGTCGGTGGGCAGGCCCAGTCCGGTCAGAGCAGGGTTGGGCGCGATGCCGGCGCACCAGATCACGGTTTCAGCAGCCAGGCGAGACCCGTCGTCCAGTATCACGTGGCCGGCGGCCACCTCGCGGACGGACGTTCCCAACTTCAGGTCCACCTTGCGGGCGCGCAACTTGTCCGCGGCGAAAGCCGCCAGTTCGGCGTCCAGATTGGGCAAGATGCGGTCGGCGATATCGATCAGAGTCACGGAAATGTCGCTGCCGGCGATGTTGTCGTAGCGGCGGCAGGCGCGCCGCAGGAAAACCTCGAATTCCCCGACGACTTCCACCCCGGTGAAGCTGCTGCCCACCACCACGAAATGCAGCAGTGACCGCCGCCGGTCGGGGTCGTCGCACTGATCGGCCTGCTCCAGCAGGCGAATGGCGCGGTCGCGCAGAGCGATCGCGTCGGCCACGCCCTTGATCTGCAGGGCGTGCTCTTCCAGCCCGGGAATCGGCGGGAGATTGGTGACGCTGCCCAAGGCCAGGACCAGTTCGTCGTAGGCAAGCTCCTGTTCGTCAGCCTGGCCCACTGGACGCACGGAAATCACCCGGCGGGAAAAATCGGCCCCGGTGAATTCGCCCATCAAAAGTCCGCGCGTTCCGGTGAAGGCCCTCAACCCCACGACCGCGTGCTGGGGATGGAGGCTGCCCGTCCCCGCTTCGACCAGGAAGGGATAAAAGACAAAGAAGTTATTGCGGTCGATCAATAGCACTTCGACCTCGTCCTTGGCCAGCCGGCGCGCCAGGCGCTGCACCGCGAAGGCGCCCCCGAATCCTCCGCCGATCACCACGACGCGGGGGGTGTTTGGTTTGGCCGGGGTGGACATTGGCCGTCCCTCCGATTCAAGACTATCATTTTCAACGGATTGACTTATACCTGATAAGCAAGGTATCCATTTCGTGCCAACCGGGGGAAGGCCGTCCGGCCGGACCGGGATCCAACACCATTCCAGGCAGGGGTAATGAGTAACGATAAAAGCTTTAATCCCAACACCTTGAGCCTGTCCTACGCCGACCGCCTGTGGCAGTCCTGGCAGGATGATCCCACGACCGTGCCCCCCGCTTGGCGGGATTGGTTCGCCGCCCAGGAAGGGGCGAGCCCAACAGAATCGGTCTACCAGGTCTCGGGCGCGGAAAGCGACCGCCAGCTGGCGTCCCAGAACAAGGTCGACCAGCTCATTCGCAACTACCGGGTGAGAGGCCACCGCCTGGCGAGCCTGGACCCTCTGTCGAAGCCGGGAAATCCGCCGCCGGAGCTGACCCTGGACTATTACGGTTTCGGCGACAGCGACCTGGACAGCATCTTTGCCGCCGGCACCCTCAGCCCGGGGGACATGCTTCCTTTGAGGGAGATCGTGCGCAAGCTGCAGGCCACCTATTCCCGGTACATCGGCGTGCAGTACATGCACATCGACGACCTGCGGGTGCGGGAGTGGCTGCAGACCCGCATGGAAGCCGTCGAAAACCGCATCGAATTGCACCCCGAGGTGCAGATGCGAATCATGCAGCGGCTGATCGACGCCGAGATCTTCGAGGAATTCATCCAGAACAAGTATCTGGGCGCCAAACGGTTCAGCCTGGAGGGCGCCGAGACCCTGATCCCCCTGCTGGACATGGTCGTCGAACACTCCGGTCAACAGGGCCTGGACAACATCGTCATCGGCATGGCCCACCGCGGGCGCCTGAACGTGCTGGCCAACATCCTGGGCAAGAGCCCGAGCAGCATCTTCAAGGAGTTCGAAGACGTCGATGCCGAGACCTTCCTCGGCCACGGAGACGTGAAATACCATCTGGGCCACCACTCGGATTGGGTCACGCGGCAGGGCGACAAGGTCCATCTTTCGCTCTGTTTCAATCCCAGCCACCTCGAATTCGTCACGCCGGTGGCCCTGGGCCGGGTGCGCGCCCGCCAGGATCGGCTGGGCGACACCGACCGCGCCAGGAGCATGGCCGTGGTGGTGCACGGCGACGCGGCCTTCATCGGCCAAGGCGTGATCCAGGAATCGCTCAACCTGTCGGAGCTGAAGGGCTACCGCACCGGTGGGACCCTTCACGTGGTGGTCAACAACCAGATCGGCTTCACCACCGACCCCCAGGAGGGCCGGTCCACCCGCTATTGCACCGATGTGGCCAAGATGTTGCAGGTGCCGATTTTCCACGTGAACGGGGAGGATCCCGAAGCCGTCGCCCAGGTGGTGTCCCTGGCCCTGGATTTCCGCCGCGAGTGGCGCCGCGACGTGATCATCGACATGTACAGCTACCGCCGCCGCGGCCACAACGAGACCGACGAACCGGCCTTCACCCAGCCGTTGATGTACCAGGCTATCGCCGAACAAAAGCCGGTGCGCGAGGGCTATCTGAAGCGCCTGACCGGCTCAGGCTCCCTGACGGTGGAAATGGCCGACCGAATGGCCGTCGACCGCCGGCAGCACCTGCAGGACATTCTGGACGAGGTGCGTGAAACCAAAACCGGAGGACCGGACAGGGTGGAGCGTCAACGAGTGCTCGGCCCGGTCTGGAAGGGCTACATGGGCGGGCCCGAACCCGGAGGACCGCCGGTGGTGACCGGCGTGGCGCGGGAGCGCCTGCAAGAGATCCTGAGGAAAATGGCCGAACATCCCGCCGACTTCCAGCCCCACCGGAAGATCGAGCGGCTGCTCAAGCAGCGGCGCGCCATCGCCGACGGCGAGCAGCCGGTGGATTGGGCCGCGGCCGAGTCGCTGGCTTTCGGCACCTTGGCCTGCGAGGGCCATCCGATCCGGCTGAGCGGGCAGGACAGCCAGCGCGGAACTTTCAGTCACCGCCATTCGGTGCTGCACGATGCGGGCGATGGGAAAACCTACGCCCCTCTCGGCCATCTGGACGCGGACCAGGCGAAGGTCGACACCCTCAACAGCCCGCTGTCCGAAGTGGCGGTGCTGGGCTTCGAATACGGCTATAGCCTGACCTACCCCGAGGCCCTGGTGCTCTGGGAGGCTCAGTTCGGCGATTTCGGCAACGTGGCCCAGCCGATCATCGACCAGTTCATCACCAGCGCCGAGGGCAAGTGGGGCATGTTGTCGGGCCTGGTCATGCTTCTGCCCCACGGTTTCGAGGGTATGGGCCCCGAGCACAGCAGCGCCCGGATGGAGAGATTCCTGCAGCTGGCCGCCGAGGACAACCTGCAAATCGCCAATCCGACCACGCCGGCCCAGATGTTCCATCTGCTGCGCCGCCAGGTGTGGCGGCACTGGCGCAAACCGCTGGTGGTCCTGACGCCCAAGAGCCTGCTGCGTCATCCCGAATGCACGTCGACCCTGGACGAACTGGCCGATGACATGTTTCGTCCGGTGCTTCCGGATCCCAACGAACCTGATCCGAAAAATGTGGACCGTGTACTTTTGTGCTGCGGAAAGGTCTATTTCGATCTGGAACAGGAGCGGAAGCGCCTGGAGCGAAATGACGTGGCCATCCTGCGGCTGGAGCAGCCCTATCCCTTGCCGGCCAGCGCGCTGGTGGGAACCATGAATCGCTACCGGGACGACACCGCGCTGATCTGGGTGCAGGAGGAGCCGGCCAACATGGGCGTGTGGCCGTACCTGAGGTACCGGTTCGGCGAGCGGTTGCTGGGTCGTCCCCTGCGCGGGGTCTGCCGGCCCGAAGCGCCCAGCCCGGCCACCGGTTCGGCTGCCAGCCACCGGCTTGAGCTCTGTCTTCTTCTGGACCAGGTTTTCGGTCCCCTGGACCGGCTGGGGTCCTCGTCCCGTCCCTGGAATGACGATCAAGAAAGGAACAACCGATGCCGATCGATGTGACCGTGCCCGATCTGGGTGAATCCATCAACGAGGTCGAGGTTTCCGGCTGGCTGAAGCAGCCGGGCGACACCGTGGAGCGCGACGAGCCGCTGATCGAACTGGAAAGCGACAAGGCGACGGTCGAAGTACCCTCGCCGGTGGCGGGTGTGGTGTCCGAGATCGTGGCCGAGGTGGGGGCCGTGTTGAAGATCGGGGACCTTCTGGCACGCATCGAGGAGGGGGCCGCCGTGCAGCCGGCCAAGCCGGCCAAGGCCGCTCCGGTGGCGGAGCTCGCGCCGACGCCCTCGACAGGGGACCAGCGGATCATGCCGGCCGCCAAAAGGGTGATGGAGGAGCGAGGAATCGCCCCCGACCAGGTTTCGGGCAGCGGACCGGGCGGGCGCGTGCTGAAGGAAGACGTTCCGGCCAAGGCCTCGGCGGCAGCGCCAAAGCCCACGGTTCCCCCGGCGCCAAGCGGGGAGCGCGCCGAACGGCGCGTGCGCATGAGCCCCATCCGCCGACGCATCGCCGAGCGGCTGGTCGCCTCTCAGCAGGAGGCCGCCCTGCTGACCACGTTCAACGAGATCGACATGACCCGAGTTAAGGAGATGCGCGCGTTGCACCAGGAGACGTTCCAGGCCAAGTACGGCGTCAAGCTGGGTTTCATGAGCTTCTTTATCAAGGCGGCGGTCGAGGCGCTGCGTTTGGTGCCCGAACTCAACGCCCGCATTGAGGGCAACGAGATCGTGCACCACGACTACCAGGACATCGGTATCGCCGTGGGTGGCGGCAAGGGCCTGGTGGTGCCGGTGATCCGCAGCGCGGAGCTGCAGGACTTCGGCCAGCTCGAACTGACCATCGCGGACCTGGCGGACAGGGCGGGCCGGAACAAGATCGATCTGTCCGAACTCGAAGGCGGGACGTTCACCATCAGCAACGGCGGGGTGTACGGGTCGTTGCTCTCGACACCGATTGTCAATCCGCCGCAGAGCGGAGTGCTGGGGCTTCACGCCATCCAGGAACGCCCCGTGGTCGTGGACGGCGAGATCGCCATCCGGGCCATGATGTACGTGGCCTTGACCTACGATCACCGCCTGGTGGACGGCCGGGAGGCCGTGGCCTTTCTGAGACACATCAAGAAATGCGTCGAACAGCCTGAGCGGCTGCTGCTGAAAGTGTAACCATGGTGAAACATGACCTGATTATCATCGGTGCGGGTCCCGGCGGTTACGCCGCGGCCGTCCGCGCGGCCCAGCTGGGCCTGGACACCGCCTGTGTGGAAAAGGAGGCCCGCCTGGGCGGGACCTGCCTGCGCGTGGGCTGCATTCCCAGCAAGGCCCTGCTCGAATCCAGCGAGAAATTTGCCGAGGCCGGGCCCGGCCTGGAAAAGCACGGCGTGCGCATGTCCGGGGTCAAGCTGGACCTGGAGACGATGATGGCCCGCAAGGAAGGCATCGTCACCCAGTTGACCGACGGCGTGGCCGGCCTGTTCAAGCAGCACGGCGTCACTCGGTACGAAGGCGCCGCCAGCCTGGACGGCCCCGGCCGGGTGAAGGTTGGCAGCCAGGTTCTGGAGGCGAAAAATGTGATCATCGCCACCGGCAGCACCGCGGCCACCTTGCCCGGAGTGCCGATGGACGGCGACCTCATCGGTGATTCGACCGCCGCGTTGGCCTGGCCCCGGGTACCTGAGAAGCTGGTGGTCATCGGCGCGGGGTACATCGGCCTGGAGCTGGGCTCGGTCTGGGCGCGCCTGGGCGCCAAGGTGACGGTGGTCGAATACCTGAAACGCATCCTGCCCGGCACCGACGGCGAGATCGCCCGGGTCGCCCTGCAGCTGTTCAAGAAGCAGGGTCTGGTGTTCCAGCTCGGCGCCGAAGTGACCGCCGCGACGATCAAGGGCAAAAAAGTCAGCGTGTCGATCAAGGATCACGAGCCGCTGACCGCCAACCGCGTGCTGGTGGCCGTGGGCCGCAAGCCGGTGACCGAAGGGCTGGGGCTGGAAACCGCGGGCGTCACCCTGACCGATCGCGGCTTCATCAAGGTCGATCCTCACGGCAAGGCCGCCGAGGGCGTCTATGCAGTGGGCGACGTGGGCGGCGGGGCCATGCTGGCCCACAAGGCGACCGACGAGGGCGTGGCGGTGGTGGAGCGCCTGGCCGGCAAGGCGGGGCACTTCGACCCTGCGCTGGTCCCGGCGGTGTGCTACACGGATCCTGAAATTGCCGGAGTGGGCCGCACCGAAGAGCAGCTCAAGGAAGAAAATGTCCCTTATCGAAAGGGCGTCTACGGTTTCCGGGCCAACGGCCGGGCCCTGGCGCTGGACCGGCCCGAAGGCCGCGTGAAGGTGCTGGCCCACGCCGAGACCGACCGGGTGCTGGGGGTGCACATCATCGGACCCCGGGCGGGAGACCTGATCGCCGAGGCGACCGCCGCGATGGCTTTCGGAGCCAGCGCCGAGGACATCGGCGCGGTTTGCCACGCCCATCCGACCCTGTCCGAGGTGTTGCACGAAGCGGCGCTGGGGGCCTTCGACCGGCCTCTGCACGGGTAGGAATTATTTTACCCGAATTCATGATCGCTTGAAAGGCACCTCTGCTACCTTTAACAGCGACGGCGATCCCCGGGCGCACCGGAGATTTCTGGGAGCGTTGGGGACCTTCAGTGGAAGTTCCGTTGGGAATCAGCTGGTTCCGGCGAGGGTGGTGACAGCGTGCTTCCGGAGGTGGCGCCGATGGTCCGAACGAGAAGTCGAGAACCGGCCCAAAACCGCTACTTTCCGCCGAACTCCTTGAACCAGTTCTGCACCACCATCAACATGGGCTGCACATCATCTTCCGTCGGTGTCGGCCGCAACATCACGAACCTCTCCCCATCCGCGGTGACATCAAATCCATCCGGCCAGTTCGACGACCAATCCGTGCTCGGCCGGTCAAACATCTTCCGCGGCCGCCCGAGCGTGAACCCATTCTCATGGTCCACCGACACCACGAACATTTCCTTATGCGTGGTGTAGTAGATTTCCTTGCCGTCGGACCGCCACTGGGTCCAACCTCCGCCGCCGCGCGATACCTGCCACCTGCCGGTCAGACCGGGGTAGGTGGTGGCGTAGACTTCCTGTTCGCCTGATTCTTCCGAGACGTAGAGTAGATACCGTCCGTCGGGCGAAGGGAGCGGCAGCCATTCGACAGCCGGCGAAGCCACAAGTTGGCGTCCTTCATCTTCCGGAGCGTCGATCGGGCGCGAGTAGATGTCGAAGTTGAAGCCGCCATCCATCATGGGCTTGGAATAGAATAAAGTCTCTCCGTCCATGGAGAATCGCGACAGGATTCCCGGGCCCAGATCCCGGCGGGGTTCGGAGCCGTCCAAGGTTATCATGTAGCCCCTGTTGTCGGGATCAGTACTGGAAATGATCCGCTTTCCGTCGGGATGCCAGGACGCTTCCGCCCAGCGGAGGCCGTCGAAAGTCACCCGGCGCTCGTTGCCGTTGGTGGTGTCGTACAGCCAGATTTCCCGCCCGTCATCGGTGGAACAGGACATCAGGATCTGGGTGCCGTCGGGGGATATGCTTGGGAACGGCCGGCTGGTGGACACATCGGCGATAGACTCGATGAAATTTCCCTGCCGATCATACCAGGCCAACTGGACCTCAAATTGATGAACCCCTGTTGTGTAGACCAGTGTCCCATCCCCCGAAACCGAAGGCTTGCTCCCGGCCGCAGCGACCAGGAAGGGCTCGCCATTTACCTCCAGCTTGTCCAGGGAGAACGGAATGGCCCAGATGCCGTCGGCGACCTGAGCCCGTTCAAACAGGATATGGCCCGAGGGAGACCACGTCGGGTTGTTGAGGGAGTCCCCGGGGTAGGCGACCACCTGTTTGACCTGGCCGTCGGGGGTCAACACGCTCAGCGATCCGTAGTCTTCCTGGGTGTGCACCACGTAGACCCAGCCGCGGCCGTCGGGCAGCGCGAACATCTCGTGGAAATCGATTTCACCCTCCTGCTGGGCGTGGTGCATGGTTACTTCGCCGGCCTGGGACGACGACTTCAGCATACCGGTGTTGCCGGTTGTGTAGTAGATGGAGCCGTCGAGATTCCAGGTCGCCGATGAAACGCTGCCCATGGTCTGGGTGCCGCTCATCTTGGCCAGGATGGTCGACTGGCCCCCGCTGCGATCGATCTTCTTCAGCTCATTGCTGGTGGAGAAACCGATCCACTCGCTGTCGGGCGACCAGAAGGGGTAGTGTGCGCCCTCGGTTCCGGGCAACGGGCGTGAGACCATGGAGGCCAGGTCGCGCACCCAGATCTGCCCATCGCTCAAGTAGACCAGGTACCGGCCATTCGGGGATATTTGGGGAGCGAAGGCCACGTTGGTCGAGGCGTCCTTGGAATCCATCGGGATGCTGTATTTGCGCAGGGGCAACGGGGTTTCCTCACCCTGGGGCATGAAGAAGTACATGGCCGCCATGGCGGCGACGGCCACCGCGCCGGTCACGGCCCACTGGATCCAGCCGCTGCGTTTGGGGGCCGCTTCTTCGGCGGCTTCTTCGATATCCCCGGAAAGGACTTCCTGCAGAATGATGCGTGCGTCGCCGATGTCGCGCAGCCTTTGCCTGGGATCGCGCTGAAGGCAGCGGCTGATGAGTTTTTTCACGGGCTTTGGCAGGTCGTCCGGCAGGTCATCCAGATTGATGGAGGCCTGAAGCACGGATGCCAGGGTGTCGCTCACCGTTTCCCCGGCGAACAGCTTGCGTCCGCCCAGCATCTCGACCACGACCACGCCGAAGGCCCAGATGTCGGCCCGTTTGTCCACCTCGGTGCCGCGCGCCTGCTCCGGACTCATGTACGCCGCGGTGCCCAGGATGACGTTGCCCATGGTCATGTTGGCCGTCAGCGTGGGGGACATGCCCGGGTCGATGGCGCTGCCGGCGGGATCATCGGCCAGCGCCTTGGCCAGCCCGAAATCGAGCACCTTCACGCGGCCCTCGTCGTTGATCTTGATGTTGGCGGGTTTCAGGTCGCGGTGGACGATGCCCTTTTCGTGGGCGGCCTCGATGGCCTCGGCCAGTTCGAGCGCCACCTTCATGCCCTCTTCCACCGACAGGGGGCCGCTGATCAGCCGCTCGGATAGATCCGGCCCCGTGACCAGCTCCATGGCCAGGGCATACCGGTCACCCTCCGATTCCAGCCCGTAGATACCCGCGATCCCGTGATGGTTCAACGCGGCCAGCACCTGGGCCTCGCGGCGGAAGCGGGCCAGCCGGTCGGCGTCCTGGGCCACCGATTCGGGCAGCATTTTGAGCGCCACGTCGCGGTTCAGCTTGCTGTCGGTGGCGCGGAAGACCTCACCCATGCCGCCGGCGCCGATCTTTTCGGCGATGGTGTAATGAGCGAACGAGCTGTTTGAGGACATGGGGGACTCCAGAATTAAAGTGGGACTCAGTGCATGGGCACGAGCGGTTCCAGTTCATCGAACCAGTTCACAACAACCGCCACGTCGCGGCGCAGCTTGGTGTCGTGGGCCAGGAATACCTCGCCCATGCCGCCGGCGCCGATGGGTCCCTGGATCTCGTACTGGGCAAAGCTGTCGCCGGGCTTCATGTTTCTCCTGCAAAAATGGGGGGAAAATGAATTGATAGGATAAATCCAATCCTGTTTTGCGCCAACTGGTTTTCGGTCCCGAAAAAACCCGCGGGCGGGTCACATTTGCCCATCGTTATATTTTGCAGTATGTTACCAATGTCAATGTTCCACTGGGGCCCAAGAACCAGAGGCGATGGATGTATTCCGACGGCCTGATAAATTCCATTCTGACATCCTACGCGCTGCCTGATTCGGGTGTCCACGGACCTGCCCACTGGGCGCGTGTTCTGGAAAACGGAGCCCATCTGGCGAAATTGACCGGTGCCGACCTGGAAATCGTCCAGCTGTTCGCCGTCCTGCACGACAGCCGAAGGTTCGACGAGGGGGAGTGCCGTGACCACGGCCCCAGGGCCGCCAATTTCGCCCAATCCCTGCGCGGTTCGCACATCCACCTGGACGACCACCGGTTCGCTCTGCTTCACGATGCATGCGCCCGCCATACCGACGGTGAAACCGAGGCCGACATCACCGTGCAAACTTGCTGGGACGCCGACCGGCTTGACCTGGGCCGGGTGTGGATCATTCCGGATCCAGTTAAATTGTGCACGGAGCCCGCGCGCGATCCGGCGCTTATCGAGTGGGCGACCAGGCGGGCCCAGGAGGGGATCCGGCCGGGCGTTCTCGACGATTGGCTGGAGGGAATCTGAATTCGAGCCAAGGGGGAATGACCATGGAAGCCAGGTTTTATCTCAGAGTTTCCGGGGCGATCTTCGGCCTCATCTGCCTGGGCCACCTTATGCGGATCATCTTCGGCTGGCCGATGGTCATCGGCACCCTGGAAGTGCCCATGGCCGTTTCGTGGCTGGCGGTGGCCGTCACCGCGGGGCTGGCCGCCTGGGCGTTCGCGAGGCTGCCCGGGAATTCCGACAAGTGGGAGGGATAGGGGGGGCGATTGACGCGCAAGAGGGAAATCCCCTATAATTTCCACTTGCCGATGCGTTCCCCGGAGGTGATTCGAACCCATGCTGATCATCATGCGCCTGTTCCTGTTCGCCATCCTGGCTCTCGTAGTCTGGAAGGTCGCCCAGCTCGTCCTGCGTTACCGCCAACAGCCCAAAACCAACCTGCAATGCGAAACCTGCCGTTTCTGCGAGTTGATCGACCGGGACGGGGTGATGTGCCGCTACGGCGAGAACGTCACCTTGAAGACCATCGCCCACGTCCACATGTGCCAGGACTACCTGCCTGAAATGAATCGTTCAAAACGACGTTGACCGACTGCGCGATTTCCCGCACGCTTGGCCTGTCTGAAAGTTGGATCCGGGAAGGGAGACCCCATGCGCAAAGCACTGCTCGCCGTTTTCGTGGCCAACCTCCTTCTGAACGCCGTCATGCTGGCCGTTCTGCCCGACCAAGTGGCCATCCATTTCGGGGCCGGCGGCACGCCCGATTCGTGGGCCTCCAAGGAGTTCAACGCGGCCATTTTCCTGGTGCTGGAAGTTCCGTTTTTCCTGTTGTTCTACTTTGCCCCGGTGCTCACCACCGGCGTTTCCCGCAGCCTGCTCAACCTGCCCAACAAGGACTACTGGCTGAAGGAGGAGAACCTGGCGGCCTTCCACCGGAAATTCGGCAGCTACATGGCCGAATTCGGGGTGGCGATCTTCACATTCTTCTTCTGTATCAGCCTGCTCACTCTGCAGGCGAATCTGAGCCATCCCGTCCTCCTGAACACCGAATGGTTCATGGTCGTGTTTGTCCTCTTCATGCTCTACACGCTGTGGTGGCTCGTGAAGCTGGTGCGGGGCTTGCGGATACCAGCCGGGGAATCCTGAACCACCGGTGTCAACTGGTCGAATTCCCGGGATTGCTTACCTTGTCCGAACCCCGGGGGAGGTTGTCATGTTTGAATCTATCCATGTCGTGAGTGTTCTGGGAATCATCGGCAAAAGCGAATATGTGTCCTACGATCTCGACCAGCAGGGGCTGCGC
>RCNG010001059.1_pt1 | contig 13417 bp, 9 predicted proteins | sample 2041371 | NCBI WGS metagenome assembly RCNG01 (sample SAMN09708227, study PRJNA481090) | Marine sediment metagenome, whole genome shotgun sequencing project. | biome: marine sediment; feature: ocean; material: sediment; isolation source: Sewage treatment plant 1 marine sediment (STP1) ... | reverse complement strand
AAGAACCTCGAGTTTGCCCTGTCATCTAATGATAATGGAGCTTTTGGCATGAACACACCGGCTTATTTTGCCATGGACAGCATAAATGATCCTGTGGATGATGACCATGGGGACAATGATAATGACAATGACAGCACTTGTTTTATAGGCTCGTTAGGTCTGCACTAGCCATATGCTTTAAGCTGCTCACAGCCTATACCTTATAGCTTACAGCTTATCGCTATTTGCAATAACAACCATGATACGACAAAAAAAAATGAAAAGCTTGCTTGGCTTGCTCTTCGTAGGCCTGCTTATCCTTGTATTGCAAATCGGCAATGTCCCCTTGGTGTACGCACAAGATACCCTGGAAGAGAGCCCGGACGACGAGACAGAGGAAACCCCTTCGCGTTTCGAGTTGGATGAAATCGTGGTGACCGCCAGTGCCATGGAAGAAACTGTCAACACCGTACCCAGAAACATCACCGTGATTACCCGGGAGGACATCGAACAGGCCCCCAGTAAGAATGTTGTCGACCTGTTGAACCGTGAGGCCGGTATCAATCTGCGTAGTCTTTTCGGCACGGACAAACAGGCGGTTATCGACATCCGTGGTATGGGGGCAACCGCGGCCAGTGATGTCATTGTCATGGTGGACGGCATACGCATGAACTCACCGGACATGTCCGGTGTCGATTATTCCAGCATACCGTTGGAGATGATCGAGCGTATCGAAATTGTCAGGGGAGCTGGATCGGTTATATACGGCAGCGGTGCGGTTGGCGGTGTGATCAATATCGTGACCCGCAAGGGCACCCCTCAGACCGAAAAGCGGCTTTATGCCGCTTATGGCAGTTATGACACAAGAGATGTCCGGGCCGGTATGAGTGGCAGCGTCCACGACCTGGGGTTTTATCTCAGTGTCGGATATTATGATTCCGATGGTTATCGGGATAACGGCGACTTGATGAAAAAGGATGTGGGCGGTGTCTTTGACTATTTTCTCACGGATATAATCACCTTGAATCTGTCCGGGGCTTACCACAAAGATGATTATGGACTGCCGGGACCCGTGGGAAAACAGGATGCCGATTCCAGCAGCGACCGCACAAAAACTGATTTTCCCGGAGACGACGGCACAACCACCGATAAACGGATTTCCGGTGGATTCGATATTGAAACGGATCGCTGGGGATCCCTGACACTGGATCTGGGGTTCCGCTCACGGGACAATCAATATATCCTGGGTTACAGTCCCCTGTTGACGAAATCCGACCAGACAGACGAGATTGAAGAAAAATCAAACACCATAACACTGCTCTATGACAAGGGCTATTCTCTTTTTGAACGGACGCATACCTTTCAGCTCGGTATGGATCGGTACTTCACCGATTATGTACGGGAAGAAAAATCCGGGAACCAAAGGCAGAACAGCCAGATGACCTCGATGGGTATTTTTACCAACAACCACTGGTCTTTGTCCAAAAAGGTAAACTTTCAGTGGGGCTATAGGGTGAATCAGGTCGATGGAAAATTCCGCACGGATGAACGGGTTACGTTTGGGTCGGTTCAGCGCTGGGTCAATGGCGACACGGATCACTTCGATTGGCGGAACACGGTATACGATGCGGGTTTGACATACCGTTTGTCTTCCGGGCTGACCATGTACGCGAACTATGCCACCCATTTCAGGGTTCCCAATGTTGATGAGCTTGCTGAGGCGGAATCAGGTCTGAAACCCCAGGAAGGAAGCCAGGTGGAAGCGGGTGGGCGAATGCGAGTGGGTGGTAATATGGAAGCCGCCGTCACCGTTTTTAAGATCGACATCGATGATGAAATATATTTCAGCGAAATCAACCGCAATTATGATCGCAAGACGGTTCGAAAGGGCATTGAAACGGATCTGAAGTGGTACCCCAAGCCCTCTTTGTTTATCTGGGGCAACTACAGTTATACCGATGCAAGATTTGAAGGGAGCGATGACACGGTGCCGCTGGTTCCCAGTCACAAGGGATCCATGGGCGTCGAGTGGGAGGCCGTGCATGGCTTGACCCTTTCTGCAACCGGTACCTACGTCGGTTCGAGTTATGATGGCAATGATGTTGACAACGACCGTTATGATAAACTGGATGCCTACCAGGTGTTTGACACCAAGGCGACTTATGACAAAAATGGTTTCACGTTTTTTGTGGGCGTCAACAACCTTCTGGATGAATTGTACGAAACGTCCTCATTCAGTGAAAGTTATTACCCCATGCCCGGCCGGAATTTTTATGCCGGGGCGGAGATGAGGTTTTAAAAAGACGAACATCCAACATCGAACGTTCGATGTTCATTCGATATTTGGCACCGAGTTAAGAATAACCCTAAAAAAGTATCATATATATGTGTCCCCATGCGTAACCTGAACTTTATAAGCTGTCTATTGATCATCATACAATTTGCTTTCGCGTCGGTAATTTGGGCGGGGCCATACCCACCCGCTGCGGATGAGGTGGGATCCCATGCCATATCCAGGAATGATCCTGCGCTGATATCCTGGGCCACGGGGTATCATGATTATATCGTGGGGAAAAACGTGGATGAGACCTGGCAGGAGCCGGAAAATGCATTGGAAAAGGCAGAAGGCAATTCTTTTGACATTGTCGCACTGGGAAGCGGCGGCAGTCTTATACTGACATTCGACCTGCCCATCGAAAACGGTGAAGGCTGGGATTTCGCGGTCTTTGAGAATTCTTTCAGTGACCGGTATCTGGAACTGGCCTATGTAGAGGTTTCTTCCAACGGGACTGATTTTGTCCGTTTTGACGCCATATCGCTGACCGCCGGTCCTGTTTCTGGGTTTGGCAACATTGATCCCACGGATGTGGATGGTCTGGCCGGTAAATACCGGCAGGGTTACGGGACTCCTTTTAATCTCGAGGATATTTCGGACAAGCCCGGGGTGCTTTCCGGGGATGTTGACCTTTCCAGTATATCCTTCATCAGAATTGTCGATGTCGTGGGTGATGGTTCCCGTCTGGACAGTTTCGGAGAGGTCATCTATGATCCGTACCCCACGTCCGGTAGTGCCGGGTTTGATCTCGATGGCGTGGGGGTTTCAAACGGCGCGCCATACCCGGCCGGCGAATATATTCCACCCAGCGTCCCGCCGGACAATGGTGATTCCGGGTTTGGTGATGACAATGGGTGTTTTATTGCCGTCATTTAAAACCTGGTCCTTTGGGCCAGGCCAGAGATATTTGGCTATGCCGGTAGCGGTAGCTACTTAAATCCGAAGCACGAAGCACGAAATCCGAAACCCTAAACAATACCCAATGATCCAAATTCAAATGATAAAAACAAGACCTTGGAGATACCAGGTAAAGCACTCTGCTTGAATCATTTGAGTATTTGATATTTGGATTTGTTTCGTATTTCGATATTCGGATTTAGAATTTATTACACACTGAATGTGCGTAATATTAATCCCTTATAGGGTTGAATCAGTGCCGGCCCTTTGGACTCGGGTATCTACTCTATCCCTCCTACCGGACCATCGTTAATGTAAAGATGGCCAGATTTCCCAGGACATGGATGGTTATGGGTACCATGAGGTTTCTTTCTTTTTCATAGGCTATTGCAAACAGGATACCACCGACGATCTGTGGCAATGGAATCCGATGCAAGATTGCATGGGCCATGACGAAGACGGTCGTACTGAGCAGAAGCGCCGCCCATATCCCCCAGCGTCTGAAGTACCCATAGAGCATACCCCGGAAGAAAATCTCCTCCGCCACCGGGCTGATGATACCGCCCACGGCAAAGAAAAAAAACAGGCCAGGTTGTGTCGAGGGGAGATTGGCGGCAATCAGATCGGCGGGATGCAGACCGGCCATTATCAGAATGACCGCCACCAGACCGACCATCGCCCCGAAGCCTGCCGACCAGAAAAAGCCTTTGTACAGGCCGGGTAGGATCCGCTTCGGGAGAATACCCAGGGCCCTGATACCATTTGACTCTGCCACACAACAGATCCCCAACAGGAGTATGATTTCGAGACTCCTGGCGCCACCCACGATGAGAATGGGCGCTGCTCCATGAGTGTTCAGGAGCGTGGCGAGAGATTCGACTGCCAGAATAGCCGCCATGGAGAGTCCCACTGTTTTCAGTTTGATACGATCTGTTTCCAACCCAGTTTCCTCAGTGCGTTATAGGTGTATAACTGGACATACCAGTGATCAGACCTTTCGATGATCTTTAAAAGTTTTGGCGTGGCTTTCCGGAATTTTCTCTTTCCGATGCTGTAAAGCGCCTGACATGCCACATTGGGATGAGGATCTTGCATGAGGGTGATCAGGTGAGCTTCGTCATCGGGGTGCTTTCCGACACTGAGACCCCTGGCCAACCAGTATCGAACCGGTATAGATGGATGCTGTGACAGGTCTTGCGTTAAATGGAATTGATGAAGATCGATATTTTTTGCTTCGATCTGCTTGAGTGCCCTGACCGTGTCTTTCCAGTTTTCTGATACAAGCATTTCAGGAAGACTGTCATCTGTGAGATCTTTTTTATCCCCCTGAGGCATCAGGAGGAACATCAGGGCGCCTAACAGGCAGCAGGTAATGATGCCGGCAATGGCAGATGTCTGTTTGCCAAGGAAAAAGGAGAAGCCCTGGAATAGCAACCCGTTGAGCAGCCAATAGAGTAACAGGGGAAATCCCACCAACAATGATATGGATGTCGCCGTGCGAAAATGGATATAGGCGTCATTGCTTTTGGATAGATCCTGCAGTATTTGTCGCGTATTTTTGAAAAAATTCTTCAGATCCGTCTCTACAATTGCCTGTTGATCTCCGGACAATCGTATGTGCCCCTTTTCGACGGTGATTTCTACATCTGCTTTTATTTTTTCACTGATTAGAAAGTAGTCATAGCCGGCGAGCTTTCGTTTCAACCTTTTATGATCCCGGGAGTTTTCTATTTCCGATAAATGATACGTCTTGATCAGTTTTTGATTGAGGCTGCGAAAGGTTTCGGCCGGGTACAGGGTATAATGATAATAGAAGTCGTTCACGTGTACGCCCGGGGTATTCGACAATAAAATGTTGTCTCTGATATTGGAATAGAGACCAGGGTTCATCTGTGTCGACCAGATAATGGCCAACAGCAAAATAGCCGGGAAATGCAGCAACAGGGTCAAGCGGGAACCTCGTTCCAGGTCGTTCGGGCTCAGCACCAGGAAGAGCGTAGCTACAACAGCGGGAATGAGGATGGCATCCAGGGTCGGCATGAGTACAAAGCCATGCCGGTTAATGGCTGTTATCGACGCTGCCCACAGCCCGAGAAAGACCAATAGAAAACCCTTGTTCAATCGGCACGGGTATTTCCAGGTCCATACACACGCCAGGGACATCAGTGAAATTCCCACCCCGACAGTGAGGGTAAAAAAGAGCCCGCCATTGAAAGCGGGGGCTATCATTTTGAGTGTCGGCAAAATCTTTTGGTTGGGAACCGTGTGGTACCCGGCATGGGCAAGCCAGGACATTTTCCCATGAAGCGCCAGGTTGCTGGTGAATACCTGTACCGTTGCGATTACCTGTGCCATGAAAAGGCCGGAACCGAAAGAGATGGATGCTGGAAAACGTGTTTTCAATGTGTATGTTCTTTCAAGCCGGATAATCCGAAAAGAAAAAGATTATTTTATCACGAAATCACGAAAGGTCGAAACCACGAAAAAGACCACGAAAATTTTCGTGTTTTTAAGATTTATCCTGTACGGATACTTCGTGCGTGTTTTCGTGATTGCTCCTATTTTTTTTTGCTCCAAAAGGCACAATTATTACAGCCAAGGTAATGAAACAAGCCATCCGCTATTCTAACCGCTTGGGATTGAGACTTGAGGCGATAATGTATACCATATAAGGTAACACTTGGGCAAATACCAATCTTTTCTTGTCTATTCAAAGGAATTGGGATATAAAAATCGTTTTGTTGAAGATCAGCTTTAAGCTGTAAGCATTAAGCTATTTGCAGCTTATGGCTTACAGCTTAAAAAAAGAGGTTATCATGAAAATTATCGTAGCCGGTACAGGGTATGTCGGGCTTGTTCATGCAGCGGTTTGTTCGGAGTTCGGTCATGAAGTAATTGCCTATGATATTGATGAAAAGAAAATCGAGGCATTCGCCAGTGGGGATACAGACCGGATCGTTCAATATGTCAATGAGCCCGGATTGGCCGACAGTATCCGAAAAGTTTATGGGAAACACCTTTTCTTTTCTACGACCATGTCGGATATCATCGAGGGAACGGATGTTCTTTTCCTGTGTCTGCCTACGCCTCCAAACCTGGATGGTTCTACCAACCTGACCTATTATGATGCTGCCCTTGAAGACATCGCCAAGAGCCTGCACAGGCGAAAAGACCTGAGGCGGGTCGTGGTCGTCAACAAAAGCACCGTGCCTATCGGTACTGCTAGTCACCTGAAATCGGTTCTGGATAGCCACAAGGTCGAAAATTTTGGTGTGGCCTCCAATCCTGAGTTTCTGGCCGAGGGGACAGCGGTGCCTGAGGCCAGAAAACCGGATAGGATCATCGTGGGATGCAATGATGCCGAAGATTTTATCATTCTGCAGCAGGTTTATTCCAAATTCGTTCGGCATGTACAGACCAAATATATCGAAACATCTCCGGAAACGGCCGAAGCCATAAAGTATGTGGCCAATACCATGCTTCTGACCTATATATCGTTCTGGAACGGTGTTGGTGCGAAACTGGGTGAGAAAATACCGAATGTGAAGATCGATGATCTGCGGCTTGGCGTTACGGCGGACAAACGCATCAGCACCTGGGGCTCCTTTGTCAGTAACGGCGCGGGTGGAAGCTGCTTTGGTAAGGATATTGCCTCCCTGATATACCAATTGAGGCGGGTGAACGTGGACACAAAGATGCTGGAAGCTTCTTTTGAGGTCAATGAAAACCAGAAGGTGTATCTGGTGGATCGCGCCATCACCGAAAGCGGATTCCAATTCAATAACAAGACCATTGCCGTACTGGGACTGGCTTTCAAGAAAAACACCAATGACATGCGTGACGCATCATCCATCAAGGCCATTGAACGCCTGCTGGGGAAAGGTGTTTCGTCTATAAGGGCCTACGATCCCCTGGCCAATGATGCAGCCAAAATTGAATTTGATCCTTCCAGAAATGTATTGTTCGAAAAAATAGTGTATCTTGACTCGGCCAGGTCGGCTATCGAAGGATCGGATGCCCTGTTTATTTCCTCGGACTGCGAAGAATTTCGGGGGCTTTCCCGGACTATCGAAGAGTCGGTGAAGCCGCCTTATCTCATAATGGACGGCAGGCGTATGATTCCTGACTTTGAAATGATGGTGAAAAAAGGGTATGCTTATCTGTCCGTTGGATCAGTGGTAATGGAAGGGGGCATGACCCCCACAAGTAGCTCATAGCTCATAGCTGATAGCTTGTTTGAAGTTAAATGCTCGGACGGTGATGGCAAAGACCAGCTGTCGGGTTAAACTAAATAGTGCCCATCCACAAAGGGTCTTTTCACGCTCTGCCGGCGTTGGGCGACATGATTTAGCTCCTCAATATAGTGTACTATTCCTGCGGGTTAAATCTTCCGTCCGCCTTGGCATAACGTGAAAATTCCTATTTCTGGACGGACACTATATAATAAAAGCGGCAAAGCCGCGTATGATAAAATCACGCAGTGATTTTATGGAGGTATGGATGGATTACAAACAAACCCTGAACTTGCCGAAGACAAAATTTCCCATGAAAGCGAATCTGGCGGTTCGTGAGCCGGAACAGCTCGCTGCATGGGAAGCCTTAAACCTTTATGACAGAATCCGTGAGGAATCCAGGGATCGGGAACCTTTTATCCTGCATGACGGTCCTCCTTATGCCAACGGCAATATTCATATAGGTACAGCCCTAAACAAGATACTGAAAGATATTATCGTCCGCTCGCGTCAGATGTCCGGATTCAATGCCGTTTATGTGCCGGGATGGGACTGTCATGGTCTGCCCATCGAGCATAATGTCGACAAGGAAATGGGTGACAGGAAAAAGGAAATCTCCCAGGCTGATTTCCGTCGCAAGTGCCGAGCGTATGCCGAAAAATGGATTGATATACAGCGGGAAGAATTCAAGCGACTGGGGGTCATGGGTGAATGGCAGAACCCATACCTGACCATGAAATATCGCTACGAAGCGATTATCGCCACCGAATGCCTGAAGTTTGGGCTCAACGGCGGTCTTTTCAGAAGTAAAAAACCGATTCACTGGTGCTGCAGCTGTCAAACCGCCCTGGCCGAGGCCGAAATCGAATACCATGATGAAACCTCCCCATCCATTTATGTCAAATTTCCCATGATCGATACCTTGGATGACGAAATCACAGCACTCAAGGGCAAGACGGTATCGGTCATTATCTGGACGACGACACCCTGGACCATACCCGCAAATCTGGCCATCGCCCTGCATCCTGATTTTGTTTATGCGGCTGTGGATGTCGGTAATGATAATGTTTATATCCTTGCCAGGGAACTGGTGGAAAACTGTATGCAGACTTTCGGTATTTCCGACTATACAATTCTTGCCGAAATTAAGGCGGCAACGCTGGAGCAAAAAAAATGCCACCATCCTTTCTATGACAGGGAGTCCATGTTGATAATCGGGAACCATGTCACTCTTGAAGCGGGAACCGGTTGTGTTCACACAGCACCGGGTCACGGTCGGGAAGACTACGAAGTGGGAATGGCATACGGCCTGGATGCGTATTCTCCAGTGGACGATGATGGTCGTTTTACCGATGACGTCGTCTTTTTCAAGGGTGGCTTCGTCTTTGACACCAATAAAGCCATCAATGAAAAATTGAATGAAACAGGAGCCTTGCTGGCCAGTGAAACCATAAAACATTCCTATCCTCACTGCTGGCGATGCAAACAGCCTGTGATATTCAGGGCGACTCCCCAGTGGTTTATCTCCATGGACAAAACCAGTCTGAGAGAAAAAACCTTGAAAGCCATCGATAATGTTACGTGGATACCGCGTTGGGGCAAAGACCGCATATCCGGCATGATTGAAAACCGTCCGGACTGGTGCATCTCCCGGCAGCGTGCCTGGGGGGTTCCCATAGCGGCTTTTTATTGCAGTGACTGTGAAACGTTGCTGTTGAACCAGGAGATGATCGACAACGTGTTTCGATTGTTTGAAGAGCACGGTGCTGATGCCTGGTTTGAAAGAGATACCAGTGAAATACTTCCCCAAGGCGCAACCTGTGAAAGCTGTGGGGGGCAAGCATTTGTCAAGGAAACCGATATTCTGGATGTTTGGTTCGACTCCGGTGTAAGCCATGCTGCCGTACTGGAAGACCGGGATTATCTGAGATGGCCCGCGGAACTCTATCTGGAGGGAAGCGATCAGCACCGGGGCTGGTTTCACAGTTCACTCTTGACCGCGGTGGGCACCCGGGGAAGCGCGCCCTATAAATCTGTTTTAACCCATGGGTTTGTGGTGGATGCCGATGGCCGTAAAATGTCCAAATCGATTGGGAATGTGATTGCACCCAAGAAAGTTATCGACAAATACGGCGCGGAAATTTTACGTCTCTGGGTAGCGGCATCCGATTACAGGGATGATATTCGCATTTCTGAAAATATATTGCGGCAGCTCAGTGATGCCTACCGTCGTATTCGAAACACAAGTCGTTTCATGCTCGGAAATCTGTATGACTTCGATCCTGAAAAGGACAGCGTCGCCTATGACGAAATGCTGGAGGTGGATCAATATGTGCTGCATCGACTTTATGGAATTATCGAAAAAACGCGCAGTGCTTACGATAACTATGAATTTCATGTAATCTATCATGCACTTTACAATTTTTGTACCCTGGATCTCTCGGCTTTTTATCTGGATATCCTGAAAGACCGTCTTTATATTTTCCCACCTGCATCCGTGGCAAGACGAAGCGCCCAGACCGTCATGCACGCCATTCTGGACGCCATGGGACGACTGATGAGCCCGATTCTGCCATTCACGGCTGAGGAAATCTGGAAATATATGCCCGGCTGGAATGAAGAAGGGGAGAGTATCCATCTGCAGAACCTCCCTGTGGCGGAGACCGTATGGAAAAATGAAGCACTGGCCCAGAACTGGAAACTGTTGCTCGATATCCGCGGCGAAGTCACCAAAGCGCTTGAGGAAGCTAGAACCCGGAAGTTGATCGGCCATCCTCTGGATGCAGCTGTGACATTGTCTGTAGACCCGGAATCCTATAAGACATTGAAGCCATATGCAGCGGATCTGCGTTTTATCCTCATTGTCTCCCAGGCAGACCTGACTCAGGACTCCTTGGGCGAACATGCTTTTCAGAGCGAAGAGATAGAGGGTCTCAGCATAGAAGTGGCGCCTTCACAGGGCAAGAAGTGTGAGCGGTGCTGGACGCACAGCCCCTCTGTTGGGTCAAATGAGGACTTTCTTACCATCTGTGATCGTTGCGTGGGTATCATGGAGACCTTAGATATCACTTGAGTTTTTATGTCGCATCATTGAAATGTTTATGCCCGTTGTGGTAACGCGATAAAAGCAATCACGAAAACACGAAAACTGAAAAACACGAAAAAATTCATGTTCTTTTTAGTGATTTCGTACTTTCGTGATTTCGTGATAAAATCCTTTTCCCGCGACAGGCAGACTGGATATTGTACACCAAACGGTTTATCCGGAATTGGTTGGGAACAAGGAAAAATTAAAATGAACACAAAGGCCGGGGGTTCCCTGTTATCAATTTTAAGAAATCGGTACGTCAGGCTGCTGCTGATTGCCGGAACTATCTGTATCATGGACCAGTTTGTGAAGGCCCTGATTGTATCAACAGTCCCTGTACACCAGACAATATCCGTCATTCCGGGATTTTTTAATTTGACACACATCTATAATCCGGGTGGCGCCTTTGGTTTTCTAGCCGGCAGCCCTTCGGAACTGCGACACCTTTTCTTTCTGATCTCATCGGTGGTGGCCATGGGCCTGATCTTCTTTCTCTATGTCAAAACACCGCCCGGCCAGGGATTTATGGAATGGGGCCTGTCCTTAATCATGGGAGGGGCTATCGGTAATATCATAGACAGAATCCGCATTGGAAAAGTGATCGACTTTCTCGACCTTTATGTAAAGAATCTTCACTGGCCGGCATTTAATGTTGCCGACAGTGCCATCACCATCGGTATCGGTCTTTTTATATATCATCTGCTTTTCAAAGAACTCAATTGACGGTTATCAAGCACAACGAGGTTCAACGACACTTAAAGCGTTTAACGCAGGATAAAGGATCGCTTGGCTGTCCGGTTTTCTTGCTTTACGGCGAGGAAGTGTTGACCAAGACGGCGCTGCAAACCATATTGGCCTTTCTCATACCCGGCTCATCCAGGCAATACAGTTATGAAGCCTGGGAAGGAACCCATGAGAACGTCCTTGCCGCTGTCCAGAGCCTGAACACTTATGCGCTTCTGGAAAGCGGCAAGGTTGTGTCATTGCTGGACTGCTCCCTTTTTTCTACAACGCAGAAAGAAACAGCCCCGTCGGACAAGGCCCGGAAAGGGCAGTCAATGTCCGGTGATGCCGCTGAAATACTGATAGCGGCCCTGGCAGATAAATTCCCGGACAAGCATTATTTGATCATGACGGCTGCAGCTGTCGATAAGCGTCGACGGCTCTACAAGGTCACGGAAAAGGCTGGACTGGTGGTTGACTGTTCCGTGCCACAGGGTGATCGGCAAGCGGACAGGGTAGCACAGGATGCCGTTCTCAGGGAAAGTATGCAAGGCCTTCTTTCAAAACACGATAAAACGCTGGAATCTTCAGCCTTTGAGGCACTCTGTGATATGACCGGGTTTGATATCCGAACATTTCAGAATAACCTCAACAAGCTTATCGATTATGTAGGCGATAGGAGAAGTATCACCGTAAAGGATATTTCGTTTGCCCTGGCGCGAACCAAGCAGGACCCGGTTTATGCATTTACGAATGCCCTGTCGGAAAAAGATGTTGGAAACACCTTGTTCTACATGGATTCACTGCTTTCAAACGGCTATCATGAACTGCAACTTTTAGCGGCGGCCATTAATCTGGTCAGGCGACTGATTGTGATCAGGCACTTTGCAAGCGCATCTATCGGCGGTGTCTGGCAGGCCGGTATGTCCTACAATACCTTCCGGGACCAGGTCATGCCCCTGATTCAAACCCATGACACGGCTCTCAAAGATCAGCTGGCGGATTGGGACCGCTCGCTTGAGGGTGATCAGGAGGTGACCGGTGAGCCAAAAAAAAGAGCGGCAAGTACCGACCTTTTGATTGCACCGAACCCGAACAATGCCTACCCCGTGTATAAGCTGATGCAGAAAGCGATGACGTTTCATGCTGCAGAGCTTCTTGACACGCTGAAAATTCTGGGCCGGGCGGACATGTATCTCAAATCTTCGGGGCAACCGCCCAGATCGATTCTGGTCGATGTAATATTGAATATATGTAGCGGGATAGGACAACAGAGTTAAAGCAGTACATTAGATTTCATGGATGGAACAACAGTCAATTATAGGCGTAAATAAGATCGTTTCAAGTTTTAGGTATTAGGTTTTAGGTGGGTTCTGTGTTGAGAGGCTATTAGCCACAATAAATTATGCGCGCAGCGCTAATGTCGTCCGCAGGACAAATGACGATCAATGACGCCCGCAGGGCATAATTACGTGCGCAGCGCAAATGTCACACGAAGTGTAAATGACGCCCATCAGGGCAAATGTCGTCCGATAGGACTAATGACAGCCAAAGGCTACTCGTATGGGATTTATCAGACAACAAGAACAAAAGCTCGCCATGCGGCTTCTGGCCTGGCACTATGAAAAAAATGGGATGGTGATGCCGCCCATTTCTGAATTGGGCCAACAGGCAGAGCGTCTTGTCGACGATGCGCATCGTATCGCGCGGGAGAGAGGGCGCAATGTAATGTCGATTATCAAAGAATTGGTTGGGGATATACGGAAGGGTTAGAAAAGGTTAATAAACACATGACAAACCAGGGGAAAAAAATGATTGACGTTGGTATCATAGGGGCAACCGGTTATGCCGGCGCGGAACTCGTGAGAATTCTTTCCGGGCATCCCCATGTAACCCTGACGCTTCTGACATCGCGCCAGTACGCCGGTGTCCGATTCGATCTTGTTTACCCGGCGATGCAAGGCCGCATGCCACTGGTATGTGAATCACTTTCCATGGAGAGAGTGGACGATGCTTGTCAGGTGATATTTATGGCACTTCCGCACAAGGTACCCATGACCATTATTCCTGAACTGATTGACAGAGGGAAAAGCGTCATCGATCTCTCCGCCGATTTTCGATTTGATGACCCCGCTCTATATGAATCCGTATATCAACGCCATA
>RCNG010001058.1_pt1 | contig 13419 bp, 12 predicted proteins | sample 2041371 | NCBI WGS metagenome assembly RCNG01 (sample SAMN09708227, study PRJNA481090) | Marine sediment metagenome, whole genome shotgun sequencing project. | biome: marine sediment; feature: ocean; material: sediment; isolation source: Sewage treatment plant 1 marine sediment (STP1) ... | reverse complement strand
TGGCCTCACCGCTCGCTGGGGTGTCTTCATCCGTCTTCCGACGGGAGATCGCGTTCAGTGCAGCGGGCGGGCCAGATGGTCGCCGAGGCGCAGGCCCCAGGCGTAGATCGTCAGGGCCGGATTGACCAGGCTGGTGCGCGCGAGAATGCTTCCGTCGCCCACATAGAGATTGCTCATGCCGTGGACCTTGCCGGTGGCGTCGACGACGCTGGTTCGCGGGTCGAGACCGGTCACCAGGGTGCCGATTGCATGGGCGGTGCCGGCGAGACCCGAGTACTGTTCGGCGCCCACCAGCCCTGAGCGCAGCAATCGGCCGAGGAAACTTCGAACGAGGGCGTGGTGCTCGTCGCGAGAGGGTCGGATGCGGTCGAGGTCGTAGTCCAGTTTTAGCGGGGCTGCACCGCCGGAAGATACCACCCGGTTCTCCAGGCTCAAGCCATCCTCGGTGGTGACGAAAAAGCCGATGGCCCGACCGCCGATGGCGTCCGTCGCGAACTTGGGGACGGCGGCCGGAAGCTGGGTGCCGACGATATCGCCGTCCATCCATCCGAGACACTGGATGGTGCTGTGCGGAAACGCGTCGTTATACAGGATCGCCGTCTTGCGCAGGACATCGTGCCGGCGGAACGCCGACACCGCGAGAATCGCGGTGTTGACATGAAACTTGAAGTTGCCGCCAACGACGTCCGCGTTCGGCCAGGACGCCGTCAGACCCGTTGCCGCCAAATGGTCCTGAAGGAGGCGCGGCGAGGTCATGGCGCCCGCCGCAAGGACGACCACAGGGGCCGTGTAGCTCGAGCCGTCGGTACAGCGAACGCCAGTGATCTCGACGGGCGCGCCGTCGGCATGGAGGAAGCCGACGACGGTCTTCTCGGTGAGCAGCGTAAAATTGGGATCATCGCCGATCAGATCGAGCAGGTTCCGCTCCGCGTCGGACTTGTAGCCGCAGGCCGAGGCGAAACCGTCGAAGTGTTTCGCCTCGACATCGTCGTTGAGGATCTCCTTCTTGAGCCCGAGGGGAAGGGGCTCGGGGCGCCAGGCCGGGTCATGCTCGACGATCCGGTCGATCAGCGCCTGGAGTTCCGGCTCGTTGTCGAAGCGGTTGACGTGGAGGAGCGCTTCCGCTTCGTCGTAGTATGGGCTCAGTTCCTCGTAGCCGAACGGCCACGCGAGGCACTGATACGCCGCGTCGGCCTCGAACTCGTGCGGCGAAAACCGCAGCAGCGCCGCTCCGTACCACTTGGTCTTTCCGCCGACATTGTAGAACTCCCCAGGGACGAACTCCTTGCTTTTACCGTCGACCCAAGGCTCCTGGTTTTTGAAGCGACCGGACTGGAACACCGTCTTGACGTCGAGCGTACTGCCGTCGCGGGGCAGGACTCCACCCTTCTCCAAAACCAGAACCCGCTTGCCCGCCTTTATCAGACGATAGGCGGCAGCCGAACCGCCGGCGCCACTGCCAACGATGATGACGTCGTGATCACCCGCCATGTTGTGATTCCTTTTCAATGATCCTTTCACACCACCGCAAGCCTCATCCGCCGCCGGCGAACCCCGGGTAGCAGGTCATGCCGCCGTCGACGAAGAGGGTGACGCCGCTGATATAGTCGGCCATGTCGGAGGCGAGAAAGATCGCGGCTTGGGCGATGTCGTCCGGCTCGCCGATCCGCTGGTACGGGACCAGCTTCATCAGCGCGGCATATGCCTCAGGCGAGCTCCATGCGTCGGTATTGATGTGCGTGCGAATGGCGCCCGGGCCCAACCCGTTGACGCGGATGCGGTGGGGGGCAAGTTCTTGGGCCAGGCTCTTCATCATCATGTGGATGCCGCCCTTCGACGTCGCATAATTGACGTGACCGGCCCAGGGAATCACTTCGTGCACAGAGCTCATACAGATGATCTTGCCCGCGGCGACCGACACCTCCTTGCGAACGCCCCGCCGCATGAACTCGCGGACAGCCTCCTGGATGCATAGGAATTGGCCGGTCAGGTTTACGCTCAGAACCTCATTCCATTGTTCGAGCGTCATGTCGATTGCCGAGGCATCCCGTTGGATACCGGAATTGGCGACCAGAATGTCGATGGTGCCGAAGCGTTCGATGGCTTGCTCGAACAACGACTTGATCTCTTCCGGCTTGGACACGTCCGCCTGGACCACAATGGCGTTTCCGCCTTCGTCGGCAATGGATTTGGCGGCGGCCTCGGCGCCTTTGGCGTCATGGGCATAGTTGATCACGACTTCGGCCCCGGCGCGCGCCATCGTCTCGGCCACGGCGCGTCCAATCCCCGAGCTCGAACCGGTCACGATGGCTTTCTGACCGACCAGCAGTTTCGGACAACTTTTGTAGTCCGGCAGGTCCGTGTTGAACTGACTTGCGTCCGTCATCGAAGACTCCTCCTGTCCTGCGCTGTTGAGCGTTGAGTTGGTATCGGCGATCCGCTTGACGTCATCATGGTCGTATCCATCCGCGCGTCGCTTGCATCGGCGCCGTTGCGATGGAACTGCGGAGTAGCTTGGGCGGCCTCGCCATGGTTGCCGCCGGCATTCGTCAGGCCGGACAGCCGCTTGTTCGAGGTCGGATCGCTCCCGTTCGAGAGCGCGACGCCGAACCGCGTAATCCGGTGGTTGCTCGCGCTCATGCGATGCCGAGACCTTCACGAATCGACGCGTTCGTCGCCGGCATGGCGTCGAGGTCGAACAGAGCCGAGTCCACCTTCAGGGTGAAGCTTTCGCCCGGCTGCAGGGAGACCACCGGACCATGAACCTCCATCTCGATGTACGAATAGGCCGAAGCGTTAAAGATCTCGAGGACGCAGCCGTGCCCGTAGGGCTGCGGGTGGTACGTCGGCACCGACTTGCGGTAACCGACAAGTCCACCAGCGCCGGTGTCGAGAACCGCCAGAATTCGACCCAGCGCCGCGTCGACACCGTACTTGAACTTGACGGCGTCCCGGCAGGAAACGACGGCGATGTCGTCGACGAAATGCACGACCTCGTCGCGGACCGACGTGGAAACGCCTTCGTTGTCGAAGGTCCGCACGCCTTGTGGAAAGGCCGAGTCCGGACCGGTCGGCATGAAGACCGTGGCCGGGCGGAGCATCATCGCGACGTCCCACGGCGCCCAATCCACGACGTGGTCCGAGGCATTGATCAACCGGCTGGCGACGGACCACGTTCCCGGTATGGCGCCCAACGCGAGAGTCCGCTCGATCCGCACCCCGGTCTCCCGGCACACCGGGCTGACCATCGTTACAGTGCCGCCGGTCCGGTCGACCGAAAGGTCGTAGGCGCCGCTGTCGAGGTCGAGAAAAGGAACGCCATCGGTCCAGCGATCCTGGGGCGCCAGCCAGGTCTTGTCTCCACCCCACAGGACGAAACCGAGCCGCTGCTTCGCCTGGTGAACATCGGCGATGGACGCGATGTCCGGGAGGTGCCCCCAACACTCCGGATTGGCAAAGGACAGCTCATGGCCTTTCCAGACGACGCCCATGGTTCGGCCGCCGATCTGGGGAACGAGGACCAGAGTCAACGGACCCTGCTCGATCCACAGGGCGTTCCAGCCGCAGAAATCGGCCTTACGGATCGCCGGCATCCCCGCGCTCAAGATGGGCTGTCCCGGCCCGGTTTGCTGTCGGCATCGGATCGGGCCGACGCCTTGATTTCGTCGGCCTGGTTGATCAGCGCCGACACCATGGCGAGACGCTTGAGGTCGCTTTTTTCGACGAAATAGACCGTCGAATCCTCGCGGGCAGTGATCCGCTCCTGGTCCGAACCGGCTTCGCCACCGATCGCCATGCCGAAGCAGGTATTGGGGCCGAGCGTCCTGGACCCGTCGGCCTCCGGCATTTCGCTTTCGAAGGCTCCCGAGATCACCACGTAGAGTCCACAGGGATCGACCCCGGGTTCGATGACCAGATCGCCGGCGAGGAACCGGATGTAGCGGCTTGCCGCCTGGGTCGCGCGGATCTCGGCGATGCTGCGGCTGACAACGAGGTCGAGCAACCAGTCCATGGCGACCCGGATACGGGTCGACATGCTGGGAAGAAGGCTCAGGTAGAACAGCCTCCACGCCGCCCACGCGAAAAACCCAGTGATCTTGACGCCGAGAATGTCCGCGACTCCGGTGCGGGCGCCGAGGGACGCCATGGTTCCCATCGAGCGATACTCGAACGGCTTTGGCGTGTCGCCCTTCAGATGGGCGAGGATGTTCTGCGCCAGGGCCTTCGCTTCCCGCACGGCGAACTGGGCGAGGGGCGGCGCATAGGCGACTTTCGGATCGCCGGGATCGCCGAGGGGAATGTGGGCATTGTCACCCAACGCCCAGACGTCATCCAAGCCCTGAACCCTGAGGCAGCGGTCGACGACGATCTTGCCGCGATCCAACTCTATCGGGAGCGACCGCACCAGCGGCGATGGCGCATTGCCGATGGCGGCGATAATCGTCTCGGCGTCGATGACGTTGCCGCCGTCGGTTTCGACGCCGCTCACCGACGCGCTCTTGACCCCTGTCTTCAACAGGATTTCGATACCGCGACGGCGCAGCTTGTCGTCCGCGTAATGGGCAAGATGGTCCGGCAACTCCGGCAGGATCCCGGAGCCATGCTGGATCAGGACGATCCGGATCTCCTCCGGTCGAAGGTTGCGGTAGTATTTCAGGGACTTGCCGATCAGATCCTGAACCTCGCCGATGACCTCGACGCCGGTGAAGCCGCCGCCGATAACCACGAAGGTGAGCAGGCGCGACCTGCGCACCGAATCCGTTGTCTCGTCCGCGTCCTCCAGGCATTGAAGGACGTGATTTCGGATCCGAAACGCATCCATCACGTCCTTCATGACGAATGCGCGATCGGACAGGCCGGGGGTGCGGCTGAGGTCGACGATCTGGCCGAGGGCGATCACCAGCTGGTCGTAGGGAACGGTGGTGATCTCGTCGCCGCGGCCGACGGTCACGTGAACCGTCTTGGCCGAGAAGTCGACCTTGCGAACCTCGGCGACCCGGACCGTGACATTGGGCAGGAACGCCCTCAGAGGGCTCACCGCATCGGCCGGTTGAATGCTGCCGCCGGCCACCTCGGAAAGCAGCGGCTGGAACACGAAGAAGTTGTCGCGGCTGATCAGTTCGATCTCGAAGTCGCCGGTGGCGCGAGCCTGGAGCTGCTTGGCCGCGAAGACGCCACCAAATCCGCCCCCGAGAATAACAATCCTGCGCGACGTCGTGCCTTGCATCGGCTCACATTATTATTGTGGCGCGCGATCGGAAAAACTTTCCGCCGACTGCGGCCTCCAATTCCTCCCACTCAGCATCCAGGATCCACCCTCTCTACGACGAGGTCAATCCCCTTGAGTTCCATTTGTGATGGCCAACGTCACCAACTATGATCGCGCTGGTTTGCCCCGGTTTGAGCGCGGTTTGTCGAGGTGGTAACGATGGAGTGGCTGATCAACGACGCGGCACCGGTTATCGCAAAGGTCTGTATTGTTTTGATTTTTCCCTTCAGCGGCTTGGACAAGATCATCAATTGGCCGAGCGCACTGAAGCAGGCGAACTCCAGCTTTCTCCCGGGCGGCCCGGTGCTGCTCGTGCTCGCGATGATCGTCGAGTTCGTCGCTCCGGTCTGCATCGTCTTCGACTGGTACGCGGGCTGGGCGGCCGTCGTCCTCGCCGGCTACTGCGCCCTTACGGCGGTCCTGTATCACAACTTCTGGTCTTATCCGCGCTTCTGGGTGGCGGGCAGCGAAGGGAGCCCGCATGTCTGGGATTTCTTCAAGAATTTTGCGATCGTCGGCGGCTGTATCTTGGTTGTTCTCGGCAGCGACGCAGTGGCGGAGGTGGAGGAAATCGTGGAGCCCTCCTCCGCCCTGCCATACGAACACACCGAAGCTCGCTGATATTTTGCTACCGCAACTCCATGGCGCCGGAGGATGATTGTCACAACTGGGAACGGGCCGCGGACGAGGGGTTACTGATGGATGGTATCGAGATCGTCGACAAGCGCTTCAAGCGATTTGTCCTGTTCAATGCGCCACTGGAAAAGCTGGCCGACGGTTTTCGCTGGCTCGAGGGCCCTGTCTGGTTCGCCGACATGCAGTGCCTGCTGTTCAGCGACATTCCCAACGATCGAATCCTACGGTGGACGGAGGCGGGAGGCGTTCAGGTGTTCCGTCAGCCGGCCGGCTTTCCCAACGGCCAGACGCGCGACCGCGAGGGGCGGCTGATCACCTGCTCCCATCGCGGCCGTTGCGTTCTGCGCACGGAAGTCGACGGCGAGTTGACGGTCCTTGCCGACCGGTTCGAGAGGAAGCGGCTTAACTCGCCCAACGACGTCGTGGTCAAGTCCGACGGAACGATCTGGTTTTCCGACCCGCCCTACGGAATTCAAACCGACTACGAAGGCGGCAAGCAGGTATCGGAGCTTCCGGCCCGGGTCTATCGGTTGGATCCGCGCGACGGCGCGCTCGCGGCCGTCGCCGACGACTTCGATGGTCCGAACGGACTGTGTTTTTCGCCGGACGAGCGGCGCCTCTACATCTCCAATACCGGGGTGCAGTTCGCGGACGACCCGGTTGAGCATATTCGCGTCTTCGATGTCGAAAGTGACGGCAAAACGCTCCGCAATGGCAGGTTCTTTCACAAGGTGGCGTCCCGCAACGCCGACGGGTTCCGCTGCGACGAGGACGGCAATGTGTGGAGTAGCGCGGGTGATGGCGTGCACTGCATCGATCCCTCGGGCGCGCTCCTGGGGAAGATCAAAGTGCCGTCAGGGGTCGGCAATCTCACCTTCGGCGGTCGCCACCGCAGTCGCCTTTTCCTGTGCGCCTCACAGACGCTCTACGCCATCTATACCAACCAGCGCGGCGCCCAGCGGCCCTAGTGGTCTGGCTCCGCGACGGGATCAATCCCTTGTGATGGTTCCTGTCGCTCGCTTAGTATTGCTGGGCAAGAGGAGGGAATGGGGCGACCCGCCGTCGTCTCGACTCTACCGGGTTCAACGTGGGGACTGAGTCCGTGGCACGCGTCACCGAGATCGGAATCGTCTATGTCGGAGGTTTGACTCAAGGCCTCGCCCTCGTCAGCTTCCCGGCTGCTGCGACGATTCTCACCGCCGCGGATGGCTACCGGCTCTCCAGCAATCAGTACGGCAGCATTTACCTGCCCCTGTTCGTCGGCGCGGTGTTGGCTTCGCTTCTGGTTCCCGTGCTGGCGCGCCGTCGCAGCCTCAAAACGGTTCTGATCATCGGCTTTGCCGCCAATGGCGGGTCCATGGCGATTTTTGCGCTGAGCTCGGTGATGACCGGCATCCCCACCCTCGCCTATGCCATGGTGCTTGCGGCGACCGGGTTCCTCGGGATCGGCTTCGGCGCCACACTCACGGCGATCAACGCCTTCGCCTCGGGCTTCTTTCCAAAACGTGGTGAAACCGCCGTCACCGCCTTGCACACCCTACTCGGGACCGGCACCGCACTGGCGCCGTTGATCGTCGCGGCGCTGACCGGCGGCGGCCTGTGGTGGCTGCTCCCGGTGGCGGTCGGAGGGGCAAGCTTCGCCCTCGCGCTGCTGGCGCTCACCCAGACCCTGAGGATTTCGGCGGAGGACGACCAGTCCTCGTCGCTCGGGGCGGCGGCGATCGCCCGCGCCTTGCCGATGCGGATATGGGTTTGGATCGCCTTCGCCCTTCTCTACGGCATCTGCGAGACCCTGTTCGGCAACTGGGGGACGGTGTACCTGCATCAGCAGCGTTCGCTTCCGCCGGAGACCGCCAATCTGGCGCTCGCGGTGTTCTGGGCGGCGGTGACCGTAGGCCGACTGTTGGTCGCATTGGTCTCGACTAGAATTCCACCGTTGTCGATTTTTCGCGTCCTTCCGGTGCTGATCGCCATTGCCCTGGTGTTCGTCGCCACCGCGGGTGGCGCGACGTCCGGCGTGCTGGCGTTCGCGCTCGCCGGGCTCGCGTGCTCCGCCTGCCTGCCGCTGAGCATCGGCACCGCCAGCGCCGAGACCCCGAGATTCGTCGAAACCATCTCCGGGTGGATGGTCGCCGCCTACATGATGGGGTATGGAATCGGCGCGTTTGCCGTCGGTCCGCTGCGCGAGGTTGGCAATCTCGAGCTGTCGGCGGTTTACTACGGCGCGACCGTGATCGCCGCGGCAATGGTCGTGCTCGCCGTGGTGCTCGCACGGTCGCCGCGCGATGCCGCGATTCCGGAAACGGGGAGAACATGACGATGATGCTTCCAACTCCGGCAAGTTTCAGAGGTGTCCCGATGGCGCGCCGTCGGCCTGTCCGTCTTCTGCTGACGCTTATCATGCTGACGTGGTCGGTCACGGCGGTCGCTCTCGAAGGCGCCCCGGTCGACGTCAAGCGGGTGGCGATGATCGGGTTCACCGTCTCCGACATGGATCGGTCCGTGGCGTTTTATTCCGATGTCCTGGCGTTCGAGAAGGTGGCCGATTTCCGGTTCCGTCGCGCAGCAACGACCGGTGGTTCGAGCACATGGCGATCGTCGTCAGCGACATGGAGAAGGCCTACGAGGTTATCCAGCGCCACCAGGTCCGGCAGATCTCGCCCGAGCCCCAGACGCTTCCACAATCGAACGTTCCGGCCGCCGGCATCAAGGCGTTCAAGTTCCGGGACCCCGACAATCACGATCTGGAACTGATCTGGTTTCCGCCGGGCAAAGGGGCGCCGCGGTGGCAACAGCCCGGCGACCGGCTGTTCCTCGGCATTTCCCACACCGCGATCACCGTCGGCGATACGGCGGCGAGCCTGGCGTTCTACCGCGACCTCCTCGGCATGAAGGTGATCGGCGGCAGCCTCAACACCGGCATTACCCAGGAATACCTCGACAGCGTTTTCGGCGCCCGGGTGAGGGTCACCGCGGTCGCGCCGCCCGCCGCGCCGGCGCACGTGGAGTTCCTCGAGTACGAGGCGCCGCCGGGCGGTCGCCCGATGCCCCTCGATACCGAGGCGAACGACCTTTGGCACTGGCAGACCTCGCTGGTGGTCGAGGACGTGGAGGCCGCGGCCAAAGTGCTGCGCGCCGCCGGTGTCCGGTTTGTCTCGCCCAACGTGATCACCGTGCCCGACCCGTCGCTCGGCTTCTCCAAGGCGATCATGGTGTTGGATCCGGATGGCCACGCGATGCGACTGGTGGAACCGTGAGGGAAGGCCGTGGATCACACTCGAAACCCGAGACAGCAAGGATTGGTTCCGTGAACATCGTCGACCGGAGTTTGCCCTTCATCGCCCGTTTCTGCCTTGTCCTGTTGTTTCCGTTCAGCGCCCTGGACAAGATCTTCGATTACGGCAACGCCGTGGCGCAGGCCGATGCCTCCGGAATGCCGGTCCCCGGTTGGCTACTGCTGCTACTCGGCGGTGGCCTCGAAGTATTCGGATCATTGGGCATCCTGCTCAACATCTATGCCCGCCCGTTGGCTCTGCTGTTTTGCTTCTACTGCGTCGCGACGGGGGTGCTGTTCCACAACTTCTGGATCTACCCGTTCGGCAGCGCCGACTGGCAGGCCAACTTCTGGCCTTTCCTCAAGAACTTCGGGTTGGTGGGCGGGTTCCTGTTCATCGCCGCCAACGCCAGGATGGAACCGCTGGGCCGGGCATTCACCTTCGAACCCCGACCGCAATCATGAGCGCGCATCGCCCCATACTGGTCATCTCCGTTCGAGGGCCGCGCTGCCATAGATCTTTTACCAGGGAGGCCGGCTAGTGGATCTCGATCCCGTACTCTTGTCACGGATACAGTTCGCGTTCGTCATCACGTTTCACATCATCTTTCCGGCGTTTACGATCGGCTTGGCGGCGTGGCTGTCGACGATCGAAGCCATGTCGTTGTTCACCAAAAGGCCGGTCTACCGGCGGGTCTTCGACTTCTGGCTGAAGGTGTTCGCGGTCTCGTTCGGCATGGGGGTGGTCTCCGGCATCGTCATGGCGTTCCAATTCGGCACCAACTGGAGCGTGCTCGCCGAGCGCACCGGCTCGATCCAGGGCCCGCTGCTCGGCTACGAGACGTTTACCGCGTTTCTGCTGGAAGCGTCGTTCTTCGGCGTCGTCATGTTCGGGCGCAGCCGGGTGCCGCCGTGGTTCTATCTTCTCTCGTGCTGCATGGTCGCCCTTGGCACCACGGCGTCGTCGTTCTGGATCCTCGCCAACAACAGCTGGATGCAGGTGCCCGTCGGCCACGAGATCGTCAACGGCAAGATCATCCCGAGCGACTGGCTGGAGATCATCTGGGGGCCGATCTTCCACATCCGTTGGCTGCACATGCTTCTGGCGGCGTACCTGACCACGTCGATGTGCGTTGCCGCGGCGGGCGCCTGGTATCTCCTGCGCAACATTCATGTCCACGAGGGCCGGGTGATGCTCCATTGGGGGCTGGCACTGGCCGCCCTGTTGATCCCGGTTCAGCTTTTATTCGGGCACCTCAACGGTGAGTACACCCAGAAGTACCAGCCGTCCAAGTTCACCGCCATCGAAGGGCGGTGGCAGACCGAAAAGCCGGCCCGGCTGATCCTGTTCGCCTGGCCCGACGAGGAAAACGAGCGCAATCTCTTTGAGATCTCCGTTCCCAAGTGGGGAAGTTTCTTCGACGACGGCAACTTCACCCAGGAAGAGCCGGGAATCGTCACCATCCCGAAGGACGAGCGGCCGCCGATCGCGATCCCGTTCTTCGGCTTCCGGATCATGGTCGGCATGGGGCTGGTGATGCTGGCGGTCGGCTGGTTCGGAAACTTCCTGCGGGTGATCGGCCGGCTCGAGACGGCGCGCTGGTTCCTGTGGGGTACGTTCCTGTCCTTTCCCTCCGGGTTCGTCGCCGTCATCGCCGGCTGGTACACCGCCGAAGTCGGCCGTCAGCCGTGGGTGGTGTACGGGATCCTGCGGACCGCCGATGCCCATACGCCGACGTTGACCACGGGGGACGTATTGACTTCGCTGATCGGCTACGTCGTCGTCTACGCGGTCATCTATTCGTTCGGCCTGTTCTACCTCTATCGGCTGCTGCGTGACGGACCGACCGAGCCTGGGCCCGAAATCACCGGGGCGGCCGCGGGTTCGGCGAGTACCGCGACCGGCAGCACACCGCGGGCAGGGGAGTAATTCGATGGACGCATCTTCGCTGGCGATCTTCTGGGCCGCGCTGATTGCCTTCGCGATCTTGGTCTACGTCCTCCTCGACGGTTTCGATCTCGGCGTCGGCATTCTGTTCGGCACCACCAAAAACGAGGCCTATCGCGCGCGGATGATGTCGGCGATCGCGCCGGTCTGGGACGGTAACGAAACCTGGCTGATCCTCGTTGGCGCCAGCCTGTTCGGCGCCTTTCCGATGGTTTATGCGATCTTTCTGCCGGCCTTTTACCTGCCGATCACATTGTTGCTGTTCGCGCTGATCTTCAGGGGGGTGGCGTTCGAGTTCCGCTACCGGACCGAACGGATGCGTTGGCTGTGGGACTGGGGGTTCTTCCTCGGCTCGGTGATCGCCGCCTTCGTCCAGGGCGCGGCGATCGGCACCATGATCCAGGAGTTGACGGTCGTCGACGGACGGTACGCCGGCGGCTCCTTCGAGTGGGTCAACGCTTTCTCGATCCTCTGCGGCGTCGGCCTGGTGGTCGGCTACGCCCTGCTCGGTGCGTCGTGGCTGGTTCTCAAGACTTCGGGGTCCCTGCGCGACTGGGCCTATGCCCGGGTCGGCTGGCTGCTGATCGGCGTTCTGGTGTTCTTGGTTCTGGCCTTCGTGTTCGCGTTCGTCACCGATCTCCGGGTGATGCAACGCTGGGCCGAGAGCCCGTGGATGATCGTGTTTCCGGTGATCGGCGCGGTGGCGACCTTCGCCCTGTTCTCCGCCTGGCGGAACCGGCGCTCGGATGTGCTGCCCTATGCGATGACCGCGGTCATCTTTGCCACCGCGTTCCTCACTCTGGCCGGGAGCTTCTGGCCCTACATGATCCCGTTCTCGGTGACGATCCAGGAGGCCGCCGCACCGGTGCAGTCGCTGTCGTTCATGTTCTACGGGGCCGGCATCGTCGTCTTTCCCGTGGTGTTGATCTACACCGTCGTCGTCTACTGGATCTTCCGCGGCAAGGTGCATGAAGACGCCGACTATTCGTGATCTCGCGGTCAAAGCATCAGGAGGTGTATTCGGCATGACCTACCAGTCGATCAGCAACTACGGGATCATCGGCGACATGCGCAGCGCCGCCCTGGTCAGCGTCCAGGGTTCGATCGATTGGCTGTGCATGCCCCGGTTCGACTCGCCCAGCGTGTTCGCGGCGATTCTCGACGACGCCAAGGGCGGCTTCTTCCAGATCCGTCCGGCGGAAACGGAGGCCAGCAACTACAAGCAGTTCTACTGGCCCGACACCAATGTCCTGGTCACCCGCTTTCTCCAGCAAGGGGCGGCGGCGGAGCTTGTCGATTTCATGCCGGTGGGGGAGGCCTCCGGTTTTGCCACGTCCCGCCGCCAGGTGATCCGCCGGGTCACCGCCGTCCGCGGCCAAATGAAGCTCCACATGGAATGCCGGCCGGCGTTCAACTATGCCCGCGACAGCCATCAGACGGCGCTGACCGGCGGCGGCGCCGAGTTCCACTCCGCCGATGCCGACCTGGGCCTGGCGACGTCGGTTCCGCTGCGCATCGAGGACGGCGGGGTGGTCGCCGAGTTCACCCTGGAGCCCGGCGAGACCGCGGTTTTCGTGGTGCGCGAGCTCGCCCGGAACGAGGCCTGCGGCGCTTTCCTCACCGACGCCGAGACCGAGGCGGCGTTCCGCGAGACGGTGAACTACTGGCGCACCTGGCTGTCGCAAAGCACCTACCGGGGCCGCTGGCGGGAGATGGTCGACCGCTCGGCGCTGGCCCTCAAGCTGCTCACCTACGAGCCGACCGGGGCGATCGTCGCCGCGCCGACCTGCAGCCTGCCCGAGGGCATCGGCGGCGAGCGCAACTGGGATTATCGCTATACCTGGATGCGGGATTCGGCGTTCACCGTGTTCGCCCTGCTCCGTCTCGGGTTCACCAAGGAAGCCCAGGCCTTCGCCAAGTTTATCGAAGGGGTGTGCGCCGATCCGAACCCCGATGAATCGCTGCAGATCATGTACGGCATCGACGGCCGCAAGGAACTCACCGAGGAGACCCTCGATCATCTCGACGGCTACATGGGATCGCGCCCCGTGCGCATCGGCAACGGCGCCTACAATCAGCTCCAGCTGGACATCTACGGCGAGCTGATGGATTCCATGTATTTGTTCAACAAGCACGCCCATCCCATCGGCCATGATGCTTGGCTGAACTTTAGCCGTCTGGTGGACTGGGTCTGCGACAATTGGCAGCGAAAGGACGAGGGAATATGGGAGGTCCGGGGCGGGCAACAGGAATTTGTCTATTCCAAGCTCATGTGCTGGGTGGCGCTCGACC
>RCNG010001504.1_pt1 | contig 13422 bp, 10 predicted proteins | sample 2041371 | NCBI WGS metagenome assembly RCNG01 (sample SAMN09708227, study PRJNA481090) | Marine sediment metagenome, whole genome shotgun sequencing project. | biome: marine sediment; feature: ocean; material: sediment; isolation source: Sewage treatment plant 1 marine sediment (STP1) ... | reverse complement strand
CGGATTTAAATAGGGTGTATATCGAATTTTAAAACCTTGGGCTCGTGATCCTGCTTTTTATAAATCGGTTTGGTCCGACAGAAGCGATGTCCCAGCTCATGAGGGTCCAACCCATCATGGCACTACAGAACTTTGGACATATACTTTTCCTTTATCGACAGAAGAAAGACGTAGAGTCTTAACTGATCTAAAAATAATTGTGCCACTAAATGCTCAAGCAAAGAATAATTTAACAGGAAATGCCAGGGACTTGTGGGTCACCGGTATTAGAGATATTCAATATCAGAGTGTGGTGCTTAACAATCTAAAAAAGCAAGTTTATATTAAAAATGATGCGGAATTAGTTTCGGTTATTGATGAAGCTATAACTTCGACGAATGACCTTGTTTCCTGGTTGCATGCTGAATCCAAATCAAAAACTGGTCCTTCAGGAATTGGTAAAGACAATTACACTTGGTATTTACAAAATGTACACTTGGTACCATTAACATGGGATGATGAAGTTATGATTCTAAAACGTGAGCTCGCTCGTGCTTGGTCTTCGTTAAAATTAGAAGAGCACAGAAATAGAAATCTACCAGAATTGGTTGATGCAGACTCCCCTGAAGCCTATGATAAAATGGCTGATGCGTCTGCCAAAAGCTTGATTAATTTTTTAGATCAGCAAGACATCGTTACCGTGAAACCGTATTTTGATCCTGCTTTACGCGAGCATTTGGGTGAATATGTACCCAGGGAGAACCGAAACTTTTTCTTGATTGGCGAGCATTACGACCCCAGACCTTTATACTCACATTTTTACCACTGGTTTGAATTAGCGCGTATGGATAATGAGCCACACAAAAGTGAAATAAGAAAAGGCCCGTTATTATATAATATTTTCGATTCAAGAAATGAAGGGACAGCCACAGCTGTTGAAGAAATGTTTATGCAATCTGGTTTGTACGATGATAGCCCAAGAACCAAAGAGATTGTATATATAATGATTGCGCAGCGTGCTGCAAGAGGTTTAGGATCATTATATGCTCATGCCAATGAGATGACCATGGAGGAAGCCGGACGTATTCACAGCGAATACACACCTCGTGGTTGGATGAAAACCGAAAAAGAGCTACTCATTTTTGAGCAACATTTGTATTTACGTCAACCAGGATATGGAACAAGTTATATTACTGGCAAATATTTATTAGAAAATACATTGGCTGATTATGCCAGACTACAAGAATTACAGGGCAAACCATTTGATTTGAAAGACTTTTTTGATACCCTAAATGGTATTGGAAATATCCCCGTTTCATTGGTTAATTGGCAAATAACCGGCTCAAATAATCATTTGAAAATTATTAATAATTGAAAAGTGTAAGACACAAAAACGAATCAGTTTAGGATCACTTTTAAAGCTGAACCCAATAAAATGCGAATATGGAAAAATACGGGGAGTAATAAAATAAAAAGGCAAATCAACAGCTCGCGATTTTGAAATGGTGTCAATTCTGTTTTCTGATTTCTCATTTGAAAAGAGAGGCAAGATCAAGGTTAAGGGAAAGGGAGATTTAAAATGTATTTTGTGAGACTAAAACTTGTTGCCTGATATTAATAAGTCCTTAAATGACCCTCTACGAATACAAAATGCTTTCAGAAGATGACCAATAAATCCACTAAAATTATTGAAAAGTGGATCAAAAAAGTATAACCAAAACCGTTTTACTCTTCAACTCGGGTGAACTTCCAAATGATAACGCTCAAAATGATTATGAGATAATGCTTGGAAATGATGGAGTACATTATGGTTTTAGCATGATATGGATAACGTAAGTTTCTATATATGAGATTTATCACATTAAGGCTTCTTTTATCTAATTTTGGTCGTAATTGGATATAGAACAAGTACCTAGCGAGAAAAATCTTTCTGTTACCAAATATTAAAAAACGTACTCATGCAAGAAAAAAGATCAGATTTAGCCGGACCCGGAATTAGCACCTATGAAGAAGTAAGCAAAATCCTTCCTGATAACTACAAGGCAGTATTACCACCATTAAAGAGGATGGAAGCTCTGTATTTAATCAAAGACTACATAGAAAGAGGTTTGGCAGAGGCCTTAAACCTGCAAATGGTTCAGGTACCATTAATCGTAAGAAAGGATAGTGGTGTTAATGATTATCTAGACCGTGACGGCTCTCGCACTCCTGTGGAGTTTCCGGCAGGACTGGGATTACCTAAACGTATAGAGGCACAGGTGGTACAGGCGGCAACCAAATGGAAACGCATGGCTTTGGCACAATTTGATTGTGCAGTTGGGCAAGGCATCAATACGGATATGAGAGCTATAAGAAAGGATTATTTTCTTGATCATGACCACTCTGCGTATGTCGATCAATGGGATTGGGAAAAGCGGATCTCTGAAGAAGACAGGACCTTAGATTATCTAAAAGATACCGTTAGAAAGATCTGGAAGGTAATTAGAGACGCCGGTGTTATTGCCAAAACGCATTTTCCGGAATTAGGCGATCCCAAATATCCCGATTTCCCGGAAGAACTCAAATTCATTCATGCAGAAGAGATCCTGGCCATGTATCCTGATCTGCCGAGAAAGCAAAGAGAAAACAAGCTTCTGGAAACATATCCTGCCGTATTTATCATTGGCATTGGCGCAGTACTAAAAGATGGCTATCCCCACGAGATGCGTGCAGCGGACTACGATGACTGGATTACGCCATCCACAACAATAAATGGCGAACAAATGTACGGACTAAATGGCGACATCCTGGTGTATAATCCAGTAACCAAAAGACGGCATGAGTTGACTTCAATGGGGGTGCGAGTTACCAAAGACACTTTGAAAGCCCAATTGGAGCTCTCCGGGCAGACAGATTTTCTTAAACTTCCTTACCATCGGGCTATTTTAAATGATGAAATTCCATTGAGTATCGGTGGCGGAATTGGTCAGGCAAGAACGTATATGTACCTTTTAAGAACCGCGCATCTGGGCGAAGTAACGGTTTCTATCTGGCCTGATGAATTGAAAGCGATTTGTGCCAAAAAAAATATTCATGTTTTAGAATAAGCGGGTATATTTAACAGGGGACGATTCTGCAGTTCTGACTTACTGTCTTGCCTGCATGGCAGATACTCCGCTAGTGCGAGCGTCACGCTCGCCCACTGCTAATTCTGTCACACTCTGCAATGTAGTTGAAAATAAAGTAGAGATACGAAGTTAGAGGTACGAGGTTGCCCTCCTTCGTTTTACTTCGGAGGGCTTGTCCTCCGTAATGAAATGAAGGCGGGCGTGCCTGCCGTACTTTCGAATCTAATGACAACGCTTTTATGTAATTCTTCGGATGCGATTATTCTTCAACTAATTTTATATTTTCTTGATTTCTTCTTTGCCCTGACCGCAAAACCTCACCAATTAATTCACTACTTTATAGAGAACCAACCAAGTACGCCTCCCACATGATCAACTTCGTTCATTGTGAAGGCGCAGAGAAAACGCTTGATTGCATCATTTGCTCATTACCACTTTTTAATTTTAAAACACTGATGAGGTGACTATGAAGGCTCTTTTACTATTTCCACAAAATTCGATACTGATACTTGTATAAAGAACACAAAAAGGGACACTTATCCGCAAAATTTTTGGGATATGTGAGTATATTAGTACTCATATAACGAGTTACCATTCATATAAATAGAACACATGAAAATAAAAAATTTTATTACCGTCATAATATTCCTTGGAATAGGATTAAACGTTTATTCTCAGAAACAAAGTTTTAGCCTTTCAGTCAAAGTGAAAGTAGGTCCAGAAGTAAAGGATCGCTTCCAACAAGAAGGGAGAATGTTCCTTTTCATATCCGAAAATTTACGTGATGAACCTCGTACCCAGACATGGCCTAATCCTAGCAGCAAAACTCATATTTTCGCAAAAAACATAGATCGATTTGATCTGGCAACAGGATTGTATATTAAGAATGATGATAATTGGATTAGTACATCTGGTTGGACTCTGGATGAAGTGCCGGAAGGAGAATATAATGTGCAAATTCTATGGGATCAGGATATCAAAGAATCCGGAATTAATGCACCGGGAAATCTTTACAGCGAAAAGCAAAGAATTATATTAGATCAAACCATAGAATTGGATATTGTACTCAGTAAATCAATTAAAGCAGATAATGTAACAAGCCATGATTTATCTAGAGTAGTTGAATTTAAGAGTGAAGTTCTTTCTCATTGGTGGAATAATCCTATTTATTTAAAAGCTTCTGTATTGCTCCCCCATAGTTATAATAGTGAGAAAGCTTATCCCATTCGGTATAATGTGGCGGGCTATGGTGGTAGATATACAAGAATAAATAGATTGCTCAGTAATGAAGACTTTATGAAATGGTGGGATTCTGATGAAGCTCCTCAAATAATCACTGTCTTTTTAGATGGAGAAGGACCATTCGGAGATTCGTATCAAATGAATTCTGATAATAGTGGACCTTATGGTGATGCCTTGATAAATGAACTTATTCCTCATATTGAAGCAAAATACAGAGGAACAAACACTTCATTTACTCGATTTGTAGATGGCTGTTCAACTGGTGGGTGGGTTTCTTTGGGTTTACAATTATACTATCCTGATTTTTTTAATGGTGTTTATTCATACAGCCCGGATGCAGTTGAGTTTGAGAATTACCAATTAATTAATATTTATAAAGATAAGAATGCCTTTGTAAATGAGTATGGGTATCCTAGACCTGTAATGAGAAGCACTAATGGTGAACCAATGTTACCTCTCAAAGAATTTATTCAATATGAGAATGTTTTGGGATCTTCCAACTCCTATCTCAATTCTGGAGGACAATTCAGTGCACATACCGCGTTATATAGTCCAAAGGGAAGTAATGGTTTACCTCAAGCATTATTTGACCCAATGACTGGCGAAATGGATTCTGTAGTTGCTCAACATTGGAAAAAATATGATTTCAAAATCTATACTCAGGAGCACTGGGAAGAATTGGGCCCAAAACTACAGGGTAAAATTTTCATTTGGATGGGAGATATGGATAACTTTTATTTGAATCCTGCCACAAGAGAGTTTGCAGATTATCTAAGAGAAACACTAAATCCAAACTCAGACGCAGAAATCATTTTTTCGCCTATGGAAGGGCATTGTTGGCAATACTCGCACAAAAGCGTCCTACAAAAAATCCAAGAAAGAATTGAGAAGAATGATGAGAACAAAACGAATGGTAACAATAAATAATCGCCATTAGCACCTATGCTGAAGCTTTGGCGTAATCATAAAACGGCCGTTTATTAAGAACGTTACCACCCATTTGATTCAACCAGACAACCATAATTACCAATTGTGCATTTATCAACATATGATTTATATAAAAAAAATACTTTTGGTGAATTTATTGATATGCTCTCTGACTCCTTCCTTTGCCCAGCTAATCATAAAGGGGAAAGTACTTGAAAAAGCCAATGAAAAGACTGTTTCATATGTAAATATCGGTGTGTTAAATTCAACGATAGGAACTATTTCAAACAGTGATGGAAGTTTCTCTATTACAATTTCAGCGGCTCATTTAGAGGAAAATTTACTGTTTTCTGCTATTGGTTATGAAATAATTACCATAGCTGTGAAATCTATTGTTCCTAATAAAGAAGTCGTCATTTATCTTAATGAAAAGGTGATTTATCTTGATGAAGTAGTAATTTCTGCTTCTACAGAAAAAATGAAAGAAAAACACTCTTGGCTTGGACACGGCAAGAGACATTTAATGGTGCAAGGTCAAATGTTTATGGACTCTATATCTGCTGGAGGGGCTTTGGCTTTATTAGTTGAAAAGAAAGATGATTTTGATTTACAATTCATTGATAAAGCACGGTTATTTATTACTAGAAACACGGAACCAGAATTTAAAGTGCGTGTTAGATTTCTTGAAGTAGATAGTACGAATAATAATTTACCAGGACGTGATCTCTTTAATGAAAGTATTGTAATCACTTCAGACATAAAAAGAGGATGGCTAACCTTTGATCTATCATCATATAATATTACAATAGCGGAGGAATCTTTCTTCTTAGTATTTGAATGGATTTTAGAAGATAAAGTTCGTGTCAAAATGTTCAATACATTAGCTGAATACGGAAAATTAAACCCTAACAAAATCATAAGGGATACAGTGATAATTGATGGTAAAAAAGTGCCTATTTCCGATTTCTCAAGTAGGGCTCAAATTCCAGTAATAGCATTTGGTGATACCAGAACTAAATCTGATTTAGAAAATTATAAGTGCTATTCACGCGGCAACAGTTTTGGTGAATGGAAAAGAGCAACAGGTATTGTTTCTGCCAAAATTTTGATGAGTAATAAACCTACAAGAAATTCAATTTTATCAGATGATGATGTGATAGTATCTGATAATGAAGATGCTAACCAAGAGGAAACACTCGATTCTAAAATTGGAAAATGGGGTGATGCCTTTATAGAATATTATGCTACTCCAGGGATGCAACTTTCTGTAAGTTCCAAAAAGAAGACATTGTTTTCAAAAGGCTTTGGATATTCAGATGTTGAAAATGAAAAGAAAGTAAACCCACAAACGCGCTTTAGAATCGCGAGCGTAACGAAGCCGATTACATCAGCCGCAATGATTAAATTAGCTTCTGAAGGAAAATTAGATATGGATGTTGATGTCCGAACGTATGTTCCTTCTTTTCCCGAAAAGAAGTATACGCTTACCACGCGTCAATTAGCAGGACATTTAGGAGGAATACGTGACTACTATGAAATTAGTTTGAACGAATTGTTTAATAATCCACATTTCGAAACGGCTACTGAAGCAATTTCTATTTTCAAGAATGACACACTAATGTCAAAACCTGGGAACGAATTTTTATACTCTTCTTATGGATATGACCTTTTAGGAGCGGTCATCGAAGGAGCTTCGGGAGAAAGTTACTTGGATTATATGCAACACAATATATGGAAACCACTTTTAATGTCTAATACCTACGGAGACATTTCAGATAGCACAATAATAAATAAAAGTAAGTTTTACTATCCAAATGAGGAAGAAGCATCACCTTATGATTTAAGTTATGGGTATCCAAGTGGGGGCTTAATTTCAACCACAGAAGATCTCTTGAGATTTGGAAATGAATTATTATATGGCAGCTTTTTTGAGGATAGATTCAAAAATAAGCTATTTGAAACACAATATACCACCGATAAAAATTTGACTAATTATGGATTAGGGTGGTATATAGGTAAAGATATTAATGGACATAGAATCTGGTATCACGTGGGAGAATTGCCTTCAACTGGTGCTGTCTTAATACTATATCCAGATGATGGAATAGTTATATCACTTTTGACAAACACTCCCATATTAACGAATGCTCTTAATGGTCTACCTATGGAGGTCCAAAAACTTGGAGGGTTAATTTATAAAGATTAAAAAGCAGAAAGAACAGCTGGTAACATTGTATAGAAACGCATGCCTTTACTCACATTTATTCAAGTGTGTACGGCCTATCCGTATTTTTTATGTTTTGAGTTTCATGGTTCTTTAAGAAGGTCTTTCCGAAGTGTATTTTAGTGGTTGGCCTGCACGCAGATTCCGGCAGGTGATAACGCAGAGGGTTTGCGCAGCAACTTAGTGAAGGCCGACCTGTCCTTCGTAGTGAAGCGAAGGTGTAGCAAAGGTCTAAATTAACGAAATCGCTGGAAAGAGAGTGTTTAAATATGATGATACCTTAAATAGATATTGGTGTGTTCCGAAGGAAATAAAATTGATAAAAGGCTAAGTGAAGCCCTGTGAAGATTCCTCCAAATTAGACCAAATGTCAACTTGTCAAAAGGTCTGATAAGAGATAATCAGAAGTTTTGTGCTCTGGCCGCTGTTTAGAGGATCTCGAATTAATCTGGTGCTACAAACATCGCAATAGACCCCAAAACGCCATGGGCTTCCTTTGCCCTGTCAATTTCGTCTGTTCCAAGAGACTCCTGCATGGCATCCATGTCGCTAACATCAATGGAAAGTGCCACCATATTGCCGCCATCAGCTATAGCGTAACCGACAATATTGGACCCCCATCCTGCGAACAATTCGACTCGCTCGGAGTGCTTACTCAGCCAAAGATCAACATCCTTGACAGCGTGTGTAAAAACTACTTTAGGCATGATTTTTTTATTTATTAGTAAGTTAATAAATTAACGATAAAGACAAAAGTATATCTGAATAAATACCGTTTAGATTTTGTTATTAAAGCTATTATCCAAAAAGAAAAACAGAACATCAACATACTTTTATCTTTTAATATGGCAGGGATAACACTATATTTATTGAGGATATAACAAGTTAGTTACAATTAAGAAATAGAAAAATGGCAGAACAAAAGGATTTAGATTTTACCTACACCACTATAGACGAAATATTCCGTTTGAGCATGGGGGAAACGGGAGATTACAGCGGAGCAAAATATGATGGTGATTTTTCGATGTCATTGGAAGAAGCTCAAAAGGCAAAACACAAATTCATAGCGGATAGCCTTAACATTGCCAAAGAAAGTAAAGTACTTGACATGGCATGTGGTTGGGCACCTTTTACGCGTTATATTGTACAAGAAAGAGGCGCAAAAAGTATTGGTTTGACGCTATCTCAAGGGCAGGCCGATGCCTGTCAAAAGAATGGTTTTGAGGTGATGGTGAAAGATTGTCGCTATGTAAAACCGGAGGACTTTGGAACTTTTGATGCAATTACCTGTATTGGCGGATTGGAGCATTTTTGTTCGGTAGAAGAATGGAAAGAAGGCAAGCAAGAAAAAATTTATAGCGACTTTTTTAAAACGCTCTATGACTTGTTACCTGTTGGAGGACGGTTTTATATGCAGACGATGACCTTCAGCAAGAATATGATCGAATTTGAGGAGCTGGATGTGAATGCTAAAAAAGGATCGGCAGCCTATGTGATGGCGCTTATGGTAAAACAATTCCCCGGTTCCTGGCTTCCTTATGGACCTGAGATGGTCATAAAATGCGCAAAACCCGGATTCAAACTAATTTCTCAAAGTAGTGGAAGGTTGGATTATATTGAAACCATTGCTCAATGGCGGAAGAAATTCAGAAAATTTCATCTTAAAAAATATTGGCTTTACCTATCCCTTATTCCAAGATATTTCACGGATATAGAATTTAGACACCTGGTAGCTATTTTCAATGTAAGCCCCAACAGAGTCTGTTTTGAAAAAGAGATAATGGACCACTATAGATTGGTATTTGAAAAAGTGTAGATTAACTGTAACTAACAAAAAATAAAATCCATTGAAACGGATTTTATTCAAAACGTTGGCAACATTTTAAAACAAAATATTATGAGAGAAGGTAAATATCCAAGATCGTTTTCACATATCGGAATTACCGTTCCAGATATAAATAAAGCAGTGGACTTTTATCAAGAAGTAATGGGATGGTATATAATTATGTCGCCTTCAAAAGTCCTTAAAGAAAGTGATACAGCAATTGGACAAATGTGCATTGATGTTTTTGGTAATGATTGGGAAGAATTCGAAATTGCTCACATGTCCACTTCAGATGGAATTGGCATCGAATTATTTTCATTTCCACACGGAATTAAAGAAGCATCAGAATTCAATCCGTTCAATACAGGACTTTTTCACTTTTGCGTGCAAGATCCTAATATTGAAAGTTTGACTAAAAAAATAGTGGAATATGGAGGAAAACAACGAATGCCAATAAGAGAGTATTATCCAAATGAAAAACCCTATAAAATGGTTTATGTTGAGGATCCGTTCGGAATAGTATTTGAGATTTACACGCACAGTTATGAACTAACATATTCTTCCGGAGCTTATCAAGACTAAAAACTGTATTCAACAGCGTCTATAAGTATTTGTTATTGCACACCACTACTAATAGCCAAAACCTCTATATGCAGGCTGAAAAACGAAAATGGATATAAAAACAGACTGGAATAAAATAAGAAGGCATTTTAATAAAAGTTTCAGGTCAAACTTTTATATCTCGATTGCATCAGTTGATTCTGAGAATAATCCGACGGTAACTCCTATTGGTTCGTTATTTCTGAATGATAATCAAACCGGATTCTATTTTGAAAAATACCCATCGAAATTACCAATCCATTCGAAAACAAATCAAAATATATGTGCATTAGGGGTAAATAGTAATACTATTTTTTGGCTGAAATCATTGTTCAAAGGAAAATTTAGCCACTACCCTGCAATTAAATTATACGGACAGTTAGGAGAAAGAAGAAAAGCTACCGAAATAGAAACGAACCGTCTGAATAGGAGAATGAAAACCACCAAGGCATTGAAAGGAAACAAATATTTGTGGGGAAAAATGGAGTTTATAAGAGAAATAGCTTTTACAAGGGCTGAAAAAATAAATCTGGGAAAAATGACAAAGGAATTATAAAAATCAGCATATCAATGACTTAAGATGACTATAATTCATCGTTTTATTAGAATCCAATAGAAATTTTCCTATTTTTAAATAAAACTAGAACAGGCTAGAAAGATTGAAAGGCCAGGGATCGCTTTGCCAACGCAAATTTTTCCTATTAACCACTGGAAAGCCATCGCTTAGCTTCGCCCCATCCCCTGCCAAAGGAAGGCAGGCGCGCCGTAAACATACGAGCCAAGACCGTTTAGCCTTTATTCCTGGTAATACCATGGAGAAGGAGCTAAAGGTACGGGACCAACAACTATTTAAAAATAATTTTTTTTATAAAAGACTAACCAATTAAAAAGGATTCATATGAGTAGCATGAAAGAAAAAGTCGTACTGATAACCGGAGCAAGTAGTGGTATTGGAAGAGCAACTGCAGAAGCTTTTGCAGCGAAAGGCGCAAATATTGTAGTCGCTGCACGTCGAAAAAAGGAACTTGATACTTTAGTGACTTCTATCGAAGCTAAGGGAGGTAAGGCTTCCGCTATCAGGACTGATGTTTCGATTGCTAAGGATGTAGAGCAAATGGTCGCTCATACTATTGAAGTATTTGGCCGTTTGGATTATGCAGTAAATAATGCTGGCATAGAAGGTAAACTAAATGGAATAACGGACCTTTCTGAAGACGATTGGGACCAGGTTCTTGACATCAACCTAAAGGGTACATTTCTTTGTATGAAGTATGAGGCCAGAGCCATGCTCAAACTTGGTCACGGTGGGGCAATTGTAAATATCGGTTCAGTAAATTCGTTTCTCGGTTTTCCGACCGGATCGGCCTATGTAACTTCAAAGCATGGCCTGATAGGATTAACCACCAGCGTCTCTGCAGAGTTAGGACCACAGGGTATTCGAGTAAACCTTTTGTGTCCGGGCGTTACAGATACTCCTATGCATCAACGCTTGAGAAAAGTTGTTGGTGATGACTTGTATGATCAGGGATTGCTACCTACTGTTCATCTAAAACGAGCTGGTCGCCCGGAAGAGATTGCCCGGGCCATTGTGTTTCTTTGTTCAGATGAATCTAGCTATATTACCGGCACAACACTTACAGCAGATGGTGGACTCACCTTGACGCTGTAACGCATTTATTAACTATGAAGTTATCATTCTAAATCCAGAACTAACATCATAACGGGTATTAGCGCGTATTATAATAAACCAAAAAACCAAATGAACCATATTCAAACATTTACAAAGTTCAAATAAACAATAGTTTCATTTTCGGATAAAAAGAATAGCAATGTACTATTATCCAAATCCATTTTCCGGGCATGAGTATATTTAGTGTTGATCTAACAAGTTAGATGGAAATAAAAAAAGGTTCAACTAGAATAAATCAAATGAAAAATACACTATATCAAATCTTAATTCCTTTACTGTTTTTTATTTTTTGTCTGAACAGAACAAGTTATGCTCAATTTAATTCTCAAGAATTAGATGCGCTTGTGGAAGAAGCAATGAGTAAATTTAATGTTGCAGGTGTTGCTATTGCAATTGTAAAAGATGGTGCAATTATACACAACAAAGGATATGGGGTAAAATCTACAGCGTCTAAGGAAAAAGTTAATGAGCACACACAATTTGCCATTGCATCAAATAGTAAGGCATTTACTACTACTGCACTTGCACTATTAGTTGAGGAGGGTAAAATAACATGGCAAGATAAGGTGGTAGATCATATACCTGAATTCAAAATGTATAATGCATATGTGACGGAAAACTTCAACATTCAAGATTTACTAACGCATCGTAGTGGATTAGGTCTTGGTATTGGAGACTTGATGTTTTTTCCAGATGGATCCGATTTTACGATCGATGATCTTCTCTCTAGTTTTCAACATTTCAAGCCACAGTCTGCCTTTAGAACAAAATTTGATTATGATAATTTACTGTATTTAGTCGCTGGTGAAATCGTTGCCAGAAAAAGTGGCATGACATGGGAAGAATTTATTAAATCGCGCATCATGAAACCTTTAAACATGAATAACTCCTACCCTTCTTTAGAAACGATAAAGGATAAAAGCAATTTAGCCTCACCCCATAATAGCGCTGACGGGGAATTGAAGGCACTTCCTAATTTTGAAGAGATGATTAATGGTGCAGCAGGTGGAATCTATGCCAATGTCGATGATTTATGTAACTGGATGCTGTTGCATTTAAATAAAGGTAAATACGGCAAAGAATTAGAAAATCAATTATTTACTGAGAACAGTCAAAATGAAATGTGGAAAATTCATACAACAACCGATGTAAATAGAAATCCACGATATAATTCGCATTTTTCAGGTTATGGCTTAGGCTGGGATTTAACAGACGTAAAAGGAAATATGAGGGTATCTCACACCGGTGGATTACCTGGTATGCTTTCACTAACTATGATGATACCAGATATAAATTTAGGTATAGTAATACTTACTAATACCGAACCAGGGGGAAGTGCATTCTTTTCATCTGTGGGTCTTACTATTATGGATAGCTATTTAGGATTAGATGATTTTCAGTGGATAGAAAAGAATTATGAAAGACTATCTGAAAGATTAGAAAGTGGAGATGAAGTGACTGAAAAAGTGTGGGCAACAGTCGCAAAGGCAAATGATACGCACATAGTATTCGAAGATTATGTTGGAATATATGAAGATCGCCTGGTTCGGTAAGATGAACGGAATGCACGACACCATTACAGATTTCTCTGCATTGATGCGAATTGTCGGCCCGGAGATTAGAGAAGAAAGAATGGGTGAAGTGTATCGAATCATGGAAAATCTGACTTCCAGCGAGATAAGTGCTCAGATGGAAGAAGACCGAAAGGTATATACAATTGATAAAGACCTCCCCTCTGAAAATCACGAGCATGCAGTGAAGATCATGCTTGCATTTGAGAAGATTCTTGAGATAGGGGATTATGCCGGGTATTCTGCCAATTTTGATG
>RCNG010001249.1_pt1 | contig 13424 bp, 9 predicted proteins | sample 2041371 | NCBI WGS metagenome assembly RCNG01 (sample SAMN09708227, study PRJNA481090) | Marine sediment metagenome, whole genome shotgun sequencing project. | biome: marine sediment; feature: ocean; material: sediment; isolation source: Sewage treatment plant 1 marine sediment (STP1) ... | reverse complement strand
GGGCACAGAAGAACCGGATCACGAGGGAGCCGGATTCCCCCTGGACTGCGCGATCTGTCATGGGACGCAGTACCGGACCTGGGAGGGGGGACATTTCACACATGATGATTTTCTCCTCAAAGGGCAGCACAGGACCGCCTTGTGTTCGGACTGCCATGGCGACGGAATATTCGAAGGCCGCTCTTCTGAATGTGTGAGCTGCCACCTGGGCGACTTCATCGGAGCCGTAGATCCAAACCACGCTCAGCTGGGATTCCCCAGGGACTGCGAGTCCTGCCACGGTGACAAAGCACAGACCTGGAAGGATGCCGACTTCTCGCACGATGCCTTCGTGCTCAACGGCCGCCACAAGCTGGCGGCCTGTTCGGACTGCCATGTGAGCGGCGGCACGACCATTTCCTCCGAGTGCGTATCCTGTCACCTGGGCGATTATCAAGACACTACAAATCCGGATCATGACCTGTTGGGATTTCCCACCGCCTGTGAGGCGTGCCATGGAACCAGTGCCATGACCTGGGAGGGGGCGGCCTTCGACCACGGTGCCATCTGGCCCCTCCAGGGTACCCATGCCAGCCTCGACTGCTCGAGCTGCCATGTGTCCGGCACCAACCCGCCCCAAGACTGTTATGGCTGCCATGCCGAAGACTATGACGGCACGACCGATCCGGACCACCAGTCCGCCGGATTCCCCACCGACTGCGATCTCTGCCATTTCCCCACCCATATCCTGTGGACCCAGGCAGTTTTCGACCATTCCTTCCCGATCACGTCCGGCAAGCATGCCCGGTACGAGTGTTCGGACTGTCATCTTACGGCGAACTTCAAGGAATTTGCCTGTATTGAATGCCACGCGCACAACCGGAATAACATGAGTAAGAAACATAATAAGGTCACTGGCTATGTCTATGCCAGCGTGAACTGCTATGCCTGCCACCCCGATGGGCAGGACTGAAGACGCGGATCATTCAGATTCTTTGGCCGGGATGTGAGAGAGGGCGCGCTCTGCCATGGCTGTGATCGTCAGCGAGGGATTGACCCCCAGGTTGGCCGGGATGGCCGAGGCATCCACGACATAGAGGTTTTCGTAGCCGAATACCCTGTGCTGGGTGTCGATGACACCGGAATCGCTGTCTCTCCCCATCACACATCCGCCCAGGATGTGCGCGCTCATGGGGATGTTGAGGAGGGATTCGGTGACGGCATTCTGGGGGACGCCGTTCATGCGTTCGGCCATGCCCCGAACCGCCGCATTGGCCTCCGGGATGTAGGTGGGGATCGCGTCGCTGTCAGCACTGGAGGCCAGGGCCCTGCGGAAGAGGGCCCACCAGCAGCGTTTCAGCTTGAGCGTGATGTGGTTGTCCAGGGTCTGCATCACCAGCAGGACCACGGACCTGCGGCCCCAGCCAAGGAGTGAGAGGGTCCGCAGGAACCAGAGTGGATGGCGCAGGCACATGCCGATGTGTTTAAGGGGGCGGGGGACCTTTCCCCCCCCGTCGGTGATGACGCCGCCGAAGAGTCCCATGAGGTCCGAGCCGGCCGGGTAGCGGACGAGCTGCACATTGGTCTTGTCATTGACGAACAAACTGGAGGTGATGGAAACGCCGTAGGAGTGTGTGTCACTGCTCTTCTTGGCCGTGGCTCCGGCCAGGACCTCGCTGTTGGTGCGCACCATCTGACCCAGCTGGGAAGAGATCCCTGGCAGAGAACCCCGCTCCCGGCAGCGCAGCAGGAGCTCGAGCGTGCCCAAGACTCCGGCAGCCAGGACCACGCCCCCGGCCTGGAGGCGGTGCCGCGATTTTGGACCTACCCCTGTTAGCTTTTTGTAAGTGACGACATAGCCGCCGTTCTCCGAGGGAGTGACGTCGATCACCTTGTGTTCGGGGATGATCCGGGCGCCGAGTCCCTCAGCAAGGTAGAGGTAGTTCCGGTCCAGCGAATTCTTGCCCCCATCGCGGCAGCCCACCATGCAGTGGCCGGTGTGGGTGCAGCCGGTGCGCGGGGGCCCCTTCCCCTCGAAGAAGGGATCTGGGACAGTCTCCCCGGATGGCCCGAAAAAGACGCCTACCTCCGAGGGCTTGAAATGCTCCTCCCGTCCGATCTCGCGGGCATAGTCCTGGAGCATGTGGTCCGTGGGCCAGAACCGGGGATTGGTGACCACGCCCAGCATGCGCCTGGCCGTGGCATAGTGGGGTGCCAGTTCGTCCCTCCAGTCCGGAGAAAGGCCACGCCATTGGGGATCTTGGTAAAAACCGTCCGGGGGAAATCCTCGCCCTTCCAACGCTTGCCGCTCTCGATGACGCAGACCGAGTAGCCCTTTTCGGCCAGGCGCAGGGCTGAGACGCTGCCCCCAAAGCCGGAGCCCACCACGATGAAGTCGTATCTTTCCATGCCGATTCGCCTACAGTGAATACCACAAGTATCATCCGTGTCAATTGTATTTATTAGGGATTCCCTTGTGCATTGCAGCTTCTGCGATTCAAGGCTATTTTCACAACGGTTTTGGAATACCTGGTCGCGGCGACATCGGAGGCTCCCGCCTCAATTCACTGACTTTGAGGGAATCCCTTGGGGACGGCCGAGATGTTTGAGCACGATAATGAAAGTGTCACGTGTCTCTCTTTGATCGGATTATGGACCGAATATTGTAAATGACGGGCGGAGTTTCGAGGCCGCCGAAGAGGAGGTGAAGAGAGGTGAGTAGGAGCCTACGGGAGCTGGACCAGGTATTCCAAAACGGCCCTATTTCATGGAAAACTTGAATAAAATCCCGGGGATTGTTAAAACATAGGTTACCGAACGGACACGCCAATGACACAAGACCATGAGACGAACGGCCCCTCTACCGACTGTGCCGTGCCCGCCCGAGGGCGGGTGCAGCTGAAAACAGACGTCAGTACAGAACAGATCACATTCTACCTGAAATCCTGCAAGTATTTCCGGTTTCCGTTCTTCGATCCCACCAACTGCTATCGACGGGACGGCCTGTTCGGCCAGCTGGAGGACTGCCTGCACATGGTGGGAGACGAGCTGAACCGCAGGTATGGCGCGAACTTCGTCTCCCTCAACCTCCGCGGTAGCTGGTTGAGAGGAATCCCCATACAGGGAGATGATGTGGACGTCCTGTTTATCGTGGATTCGCTTCCGGAGGAAGAGGTGGCGTCCATGCGGGACTACACGCAGGAAGAGCTCTCGGCAGCGAATCCTCTCTTCCGGATGTGCGAGGGCAAGGTGGAGTTCGGGATGCACGTCAGCCCCATAATCCATCTGGATATCTCCCGCATCCGCACCATCATGAACACCTATATGTACGGCCTGGGCCAGTTCCTGAAGCGGAATGAAAAGAAGGCGCGGGACACGTACCAGGACTCCTTTTTCGGGTCCACGCTGACCGAGAAGAAGACGCAGTTCCTCAAGAGCGGGATCCTGATTCCCTATGTGGGCTGGGTGTATGGGAGAGAGCGGAAGCAGCAGGTGTTCGATGAGATCGCCCGCTATCTGCCGGTCCCCACCCAGCCGACCATGCTTTATTCCGAGGCAGAGGTCTCCGAAACCAAGGAGACACTAAGACAGACATTCATCGCACGCAACCTGATCTATCCTTCCCTGGAGCTGAAGAAATATATGGACTTTGGGACCCTGGATATCGACGCTCTGAAGCAGGAGGCCGAAAGCCTGTACCCCGAACTCCAACCCCTGGAAGAGATCTATGCCCGCGCCATCATCAACTACATCTACACCCTCGCCGCAGAAGAACGTTTTCTCGGCCAGGTTGTCACGCCGGAGCGGGTTCAAAAGTTCGCTCCCACCTATGATCAGTTGGTAATCGATGTCCTGGAGATGGCCTACCTGCGCGTGGCCAAAGCCTCTGCCGGCTCGGATTGAGCTGCCTCCGCTCCAATAATCCTCTCCGATTTGACAAAAATTGACACTTTTCAGGTGTCCATCCGACTCAATATTAGAAACGATCATGTGCCCAGATAGCATTTGTGAACCGGAATCGGCCCGTGTGGTGTCACGGGCAGCCCTCACCCCCCTTCGCCTTCTCTCACCCCTAGAGGTGAGGGAAAGCAGGGGAAAATCACCCTGGATATCCCCCGGGATGGTGATTGACGGAAATGCCGGCGTTTGCGACCATTAGTGACACTTTGGGAAAAAAGAAATGCTCAGAGGACAAAGCTATGCCGTCAAGAGAATGTTCAGAGGGATTCAGCGTCTCTGTAATTAGAGGCCGGGTGTTGACAAAAAATGTCAAATTATTTACTGTAAGGAAATTACGATGGGATCGAACTTAGGAGAACTGCTTTTAAGGGAGAAGCTGCTTGACACCGAGCAGCTGCAAACCGCCATCGATTACCAGAAAAAGAACGAGGTGGCCATGGGCACCGCCATCGTCACTCTTGGGCTTATTACCGAGGAAGACATGGCCCAGGCTTTGAGCCGCCAGCTGGGTTATCCCTATATAAACCTGGATCAGTTCGAGGTCTACCCGGATGTGATCAACCTCATTCCTATCGAGATCGCCCAGAAGTATCTCATCATGCCCATCCACCGGATCCGTTCTTTCCTGACGCTGGCCATGGTCGATCCTACCGATCTGGACGTCATCGAGGACATCCGCTTCAGGACCGGGCTGAGCATCCAGCCGGTGATCGCTTCCGAAACCGGTATATTCAATGCCATTAAAAAGTACTATGGCACGTCCGATTCGCTACGGGTCAAACAGATCGTCGACGAGATCGAGCAGGCAGAGGATACCAGCGTCAATGTCATCGAAGAGGAAGAGGAAGACTACGACATCGAAGAACTGGTGCAGTCAACAGAAGAAGCACCGATCATCACTCTGGTCAACACCATCTTCATCGATTCCATAAAAAAAGGCGCCAGTGACGTCCACTTCGAGCCGTATGAGAAGGCCTTCCGGGTAAGATACCGCCTGGACGGGACCATGTACGAGATGATGAACCTGGCCATGAAGTTCAAGAACCCGGTCATCTCCCGTGTCAAGATCCTCTCCAACATGGACATTGCCGAAAAGCGCCTCCCCCAGGATGGCCGGATCAAGATGCGGGTGAAGATGGAGAGCGGCGCACGCAAAGAGGTGGACATGCGTGTTTCCAGCGTGCCTACCATCTTTGGCGAGAAGATCGTTGTCCGTATCTTGGACAAGGAGATGCTCAAGCTCGATCTGACCAAGCTGGGATTCGATAAGGACTCTTTGGCCGTGTTCAAAGAGGCGATCGCGAGGCCGTGGGGAATTATCCTGGTCACTGGCCCCACCGGAAGCGGGAAGACCAACACGCTGTACTCCGCCATCTCCACCCTCAACAATGTGGAAAGGAATATCATGACCGCCGAGGACCCTGTGGAGTTCTATATCCCGGGGATCAACCAGGTCAACATGAAAGAAGAGATAGGCCTCAGCTTTTCCACCACACTCCGCAGCTTCCTTAGGCAGGACCCGGATATCATGCTGGTAGGAGAGATGCGGGACTTCGAGACCGTGGACATCGCCATCAAGGCGGCCCTGACCGGTCACCTGGTGTTTTCCACGGTTCATACAAATGATGCCGCCAGTACGGTCCTCAGGCTGGTCAATATGGATGTGGAGCCGTTCCTGGTGGCCGACTCGGTGGCCCTGATCGTGGCCCAGCGGCTGATCCGGAGGCTGTGCAAGAGCTGCAAGACCGAGCACAACCTTACGCCCGAGGCTCTCATGGATATCGGGTACACCGAGGCGGAAGCCAAAAAGGTCAAGGTCTACAAGCCCTTCGGCTGCAATGAGTGTCACAACACGGGATACAAGGGCCGGACAGCTCTCTTTGAGGTCATGCAGGTGACCGACGACATCAAGGATCTGATCCTGAGCCGCGCCCATTCCCGGGAGATAAAGAAGGCCGCCATCGAGAAAGGCATGATCTCACTCAGACGGAGTGGGCTGTTCAAGATCAAGGCGGGAATCACATCCGTAGAAGAAGTATTACGAGAAACCGTTAGGGATTCGGAGGTATAGAATGGCCGTAACCATACAAGAATTACTCCAGATCGCGGTGGAGAACGACGCCAGCGACCTGCACATCACGACTCATATCCCCCCGCGTATACGCGTGGACGGGCTCCTGGTCTCCATCGATCATCCCCCGCTGTCTCCGGCAGAGACCAAGAACCTGGTCTACAGCCTTTTGACAGACCGTCAGAAGAAGATGTTCGAGGAAAAGCTCGAGCTGGATTTCTCCTTCGGCATGAAGGAGTTGGGCCGTTTCCGGGGCAATGTCTTCATGCAGAAGGGGGCCGTGGCAGCCGCGTTTCGCCGCTTCCTTCCGACCATGTGGACCTTTTCCCAACTGGGGCTTCCCCAGAGGCTGGCGCAGCTGTGTCACCTTCCGCGTGGACTGGTCCTGGTGACGGGCCCGACAGGTTGTGGGAAGTCCACGACCCTGGCCTGCCTCCTCAACTATGTCAACTCGGAACGCCCGGTGCATATCGTGACCATCGAGGACCCCATCGAGTATTTTTTCACGCCGCAGAAGGCCATCATCAACCAGCGGGAACTGATGGTGGACACCTTGAACTACAGCAATGCCCTGCGTTCCGTGCTTCGCCAGGATCCGGATGTGGTCCTGGTGGGAGAGATGCGGGACCTGGAGACGGTGGAGGCCTGCCTCCGTACAGCCGAAACGGGCCACCTGACATTCTCTACCCTGCACACCAATTCCGCCGCAGAGACGATCTCCCGGATCATCGATATCTTCCCAGCTCAATATCAGTCCCAGGTGCGGATCATGCTCTCCATGTCTCTGGAGGCAGTGATCACCCAGGCTCTTCTGCCTCGCGCAGATGGCAAGGGGCGTGTCCTGGCCCTGGAGCTCCTCATCCCCAACGCAGCGATCCGGAACCTCATCCGCGAGAACAAGCTCCATCAGATCTACGCGAGTATGCAGATGGGGCAGGAAAAATTTGGTATGCAGACGTTCAACCAGTCTCTGGCCAGCCTTTATTTCAGGGGACAGATCACCTACGAGACCGCCATGAACATCACATCCAAACCCGAAGAGTTGACCGATATCATTCAGCGCAAGGAAGGCATCAAGGTCGCGGAGCGGTCTTTCAAGCCGACACACATGCGCAAATCATAAAGGGGTGAATAATGGCATTATTTAAATGGAAGGGGAAAAACAAATACGGGGACCTCGTCGAGGGCACACGCAAGGCCAGTTCTTCCGAAGATTTGGCGAGGTTGCTGGAAAGGGAGCAGATCACGGTCTCTGCGATCTCGCGCAAAGGGCAGGACCTCAACATACCCTTTCTGCAGCGGAAGAAGGTCAAGCTCAAGGACCTGGCGATCTACAGCCGACAGCTGTCCGTTTTGATCGATGCCGAGCTGCCCTTGATACAGAGCCTTAACATCCTTGCGGAGCAGACCAAGAACAAGTATTTCAAGACCGTCATCCTGAATATTCGGAGTGATGTCGAAGCCGGCTCCACACTGAACCAGGCGAAGCGCAAGTATCCCAAGGTATTCGACAACCTCTACTGCAACCTGGTGGCATCGGGTGAGCAGAGCGGCTCCCTGGATATCATGTTGAGACGGCTGGCGGAGTTTCTGGAAAAGATCGTGAAGTTGAGGTCGCAGGTCCGACAGGCTATGATCTATCCCTCCACGATCGTCACTTTTGCTGTTGTGGTTGTGATCTTCATGCTGTGGAAGATCATCCCGGTTTTCGCCAACATCTACAGCGAGTTGGGAGCGCAGCTACCCGCCCTCACGGCCTTTGTTCTGGCTTTGAGCCGGTTTATCCAGAACTACATCGTCCTGGTCTTCCTGGGCATCGTGGCAATCATTGTCGGCATCCGTATGTTCCGGAAGACTGAGAATGGGCGGAAAATTACCGATAACTTCCTCCTGCGGATGCCCTTGTTCGGTACTATCCTGGAGAAGGTGGGATTCTCCCGCGTGACGCGGACCCTGAGCACCCTCCTCTCCGGTGGTGTTCCAATGCTGGAGAGCATGAAGATCACATCTCATACTTCCGGGAACGTGATCATCGAGAACAGCATCATGCGGGCGCGCTCTATGGTTGCCGAGGGGACCAGCCTGACAGACAGCCTGAAGTCGACCGGACGCTTCCCGTTCATGCTGGTGCAGATGGTCGGTGTGGGAGAAGCTACGGGAACCCTGGACGAGATGCTGGCCAAACTGGCCGATTTCTACGACGAGGAAGTGGATGCCTCGGTCTCTGCCCTGTTGTCGGTCCTGGAGCCCATCCTGCTGATCTTTGTGGGCGGCCTCGTCGGTATGATTATCGTATCCATGTACCTTCCCATCTTTGTACTCCTCGGAACGCTGTAGGAAACGCAAAACGGCGACAGGTCTGGAAACAAGGAAGACGACGTTCGATGGCAGAAAAAAAGAGTCTCCTGTGGTTTATCATCTTGAGACTCATCCTCTTTACTTCGCTGCTGCTCAGCGCCGTCACCATTCAGTTCTCCACAGAAACCCTCCTCATCAATCCTCTTTACGTGCTTATTTTTGCAGCCTATCTCCTCTCCATCCTCTACCTGCTGCTCTATTTCTGGGGAAAACGCCCGGACCTTCAGGCCTACCTCCAGATCTCTTTCGACCTGATCCTGATCACGGTTCTGGTTTATCTGGCCGGAGGGCTCCGCGGCTCGTTCTACTTCCTTTATATCTTCGAGATCATCGCGGCCAGCATTGTTATTTCGCGCCGTGTGGCATATATCACGGCCGCTGCTTCCAGCATCTGCTTCGGGATCCTGGTGGACGGGATGTACCTGGGTTTTATCCCGTACTATGGTTCCGATCAGCCGCCCGAACTATCTTTTGCATTTGTGATCAATCATATCCTGATCGCCTGGGGAGTCTTTTTCCTGGTGGCCTATCTCATCAATTACTTGACCGGGAGCCTCCAGAAGACCAGGGAGCAGCTGCGTGCGGCGAACAGGGAGCTGGAGATCAAGGAGCGCCTGGCCGTGGCCGGGGAATTTTCGGCCCAGCTGGCCCATGAGATCCGCAATCCTCTGGCCGCCATCTCCGGATCCGTCCAGGTGCTGCGGGATGAACTCGTGCTCTCGGGAGAGCAGAAGGGACTGATGGACATCGTGGTGGACGAATCGGACCGGATCTCCCAATCCATCGAACAGTTCCTGAACCTGGCTTCTCCCGGAAAACAGACCTTTTCCTGGATCAACCTGTCAGCGCTCATGCACGAGACCCTGGTGCTGCTCCAGAGCAGTGGTGTCCTCAACGGGAGAACGGAGCTGATGGGCAACTATGCCTCTGCCAGGATCGATTACTATGGAAACCGGAGCCAGTTCAAGCAGATCTTCTGGAACCTGCTCAAAAACGGCCTCAAGGCCATGCCGGAGGGAGGATCGCTCACTGTCGATTTCACCAAGAACGAAAAGGAACAGACCACCCTGAACTTCTCAGACACGGGATCGGGGATGAAAGCGGAGGAAAGGGACCGGTTGTTCGAGCCCTTCTATTCCGGGTTCTCCTCCGGGCGGGGGATCGGAATGGCCGTGGTGCGGCGCATTGTGGACGATTACATGGGGCAGATCGAAGTGGATTCGTCCCCGGGCAGCGGGACGAGCATTACCATCATCCTGCCGCCCAGTTCGGGCTCTGCGGATGAGAAAATCGATATTGAGGGACAGCCGTGATGGAAAAGATCCTGATCATAGATGACGAGAAAAGCATCCTCGATCTCTTGAGCGTCGTGTTCAAGAAAGAAGGCCACACGGTCTTCACGTCGATCTCAGCCGCTAAAGCCCTGGAGCTGATCGACAAGGAGGATATCGACCTGGTGCTGACCGATATAAAGCTGCCGCAGATGAGCGGCCTGGGCATCCTGAAGTATGTCCAGGAAAACACGCCGGGCACCCCCGTGGTCATGATTACGGCCTATGGGACGATCAAGCAGGCAGTCCAGGCTTTCAAGCAGGGGGCCTTCGATTATGTGGTGAAGCCTTTTGACATTGAGGAATTGAAGATCGTAGTGGCCCAGGGTTTGGAGAAGCGGAGGCTCAAGCAGGAAAACACACTCCTCAAGAAGGAATTCAAGGAAAAATATACCTTTACCAACATGGTGGGCAAGAGCAAGAGCATGGGCGAGGTCTACACTCTGCTCGAGAAGGTCTCGGCCTCCGATTCTACGGTCCTGATCGCGGGCGAGAGCGGAACCGGCAAGGAGGTGGCGGCCCGAGCCATTCACGTCCACAGCCGCCGCAAGGATAAGCCCTTTGTCTCCATCAACTGCGGCGCCCTCCCGGAGAACCTCCTCGAGAGCGAACTCTTCGGCCATATGAAGGGTTCATTCACCGGTGCCGTGGTCACTAAGAAGGGCATGTTCGAGGTAGCCTCAAATGGGACCCTGTTCCTCGACGAGGTGGGAGAGATGTCTCCCATGACGCAGGTGAAGCTCCTGCGATCGCTTCAGGACTTCAAGATACGACGGGTCGGCGGGACCGAGGAGATCGCCGTGGACGTTCGGCTCATCGCCGCCACCAACCAGGACCTGAAGAAGGGGATCGAGGAGGGCCGTTTCCGTGAGGACCTGTTCTATCGCCTCAATGTGATCTCTTTCACCATGCCGCCGCTGAGGATCAGGAAAGACGACATCCCGCTTTTGGCCAACCATTTCCTGGCAGAATTCTGCTCGAAACAAGGGAAGAAACCAAAGCGTTTCGCACCTGAAGTGATCAATGTCTTCGAGGCCTATCCCTGGCCGGGAAACGTGCGTGAGCTGGAAAACATGGTGGAGCGTATCGTAGCCATCGAAGACCGCGAAACCATCACGAACAAGAGCCTGCCGGACGAACTCCTCTCACCCCAACCGATCTCGGAGGCCGGATTGCAGATCGAGCCGGGTTTTGATCTCAACGGGACCCTGGATGAGATCACCAAAACCTATGTAAAGCAGGCGCTGATCATGTCTGACGGTCGACTCAAGGAGACAGCCGCTCACCTGGGTGTCAACTACCGCTCCCTCCGCTATCTGATCGATAAATTCGAGCTGAAGGATTTCAAAAAGAACGGTCAAAACAGCCCGGATGATACACGCCACCAGCTAGGAACCCTGCGCGAGTCCTGAGAATAATCCAATGAACCATGCCATCAGAAAACAGGATTCCATTTTGGTTGACAAAAATTGGCAAAAATATGGGCAAATAGTGTCATTAAATGGGAAAATATCAGGACAGTGCATTCGTAAGTTATTGTTAAATAATATGTTACAGATTAATCAACTTGGCATAAAAGTTGCAAATTAACGAGTTGAAATCAAAACAACGGTGAGACAACACCGGGAATTTAAAAGGAGGCTTTTAAGCATGAAAAAACAAAAAGGATTCACCCTCATCGAGCTGCTGATCGTGGTGGCGATTATCGGGATCTTGGCTGCACTGCTGATCCCCAACGCAATCACCGCCATCCAGAAGGCCAAACAGAAAGGGTCCATGAAGGACGTCATGACCATTTCGACGGCGCTCACGGACCACATCACCGATCATGGTATTGTTCCTATCCAGAGCGGTCCTTACTTAACTGGAACTGCCTTTTATACGGCTCTTTCCCCCTTCTATGTCCGCGTACTACCGATCAACGATCAGTGGGGCACACCCTATCAGATCTTCTGTCGGGGTGCTGCGGACGGAGCGTGGGGAGCTGGTTATGCCGGCAGTACCGCCGCCTTCGGCAACGATGAATTCATCGTGGGGTCTTTTGGTCGTGACGGTCTCGTGAGCGACACGTATGTCTATACCACCGCCGATCCATCCTCAGGTTTCTACACGATCGTAGATCTTCCCAGCTTCAACAATGACCTGGCGTGCTGGAACGGCTCTTGGATCGTTGGTCCGGAAACCAGAGTGGGAGCCATTACCTGATCGATCCGAATACGGTATACTCACACCGAACCGGAAGGGAGGCGGCACCGAGGTGCCGCCTCCCTTTTTTTTTGCCTCCGTGTTCCCACTCCTCCCGCGTCCCCGGAAGCCACGCGGATCAGCCTCAACATCCCCTTCACCTTAGGACGGATATTTGACAAAAAATGTCAAAAGTGTGCCGCAATACGTCCAAAAGCTGGCCGCCTAGGAGGCGTAAGCATCGTAGCTTCAATTATATCAATAAAGAACAAGACACATGAATGGTATAAAAAATGCATATAGAAAGACAGAAAAAGAAAATATCTGCATGATCTCGGATAGATCGGAGGGAAGAGGCATGAAAAGAGACAGAGGCTTTACTCTCATCGAGCTGTTGATCGTGGTGGCGATCATCGTGACCTCTGGCTGCGCTTAGGCGATGGCTACAGAGTCGAAGCCCGCATTTCGGTTTGGGAGGGGAACGACGTCCTACGGGTGCCGGCCAGCGCCGTCTTTCGTTCAGAGGATTCTTGGGCGACGTTCGTCATCGAAGGCAGGACCGCGGTCATTCGAACCGTGGAACTCGGAGAGACCAACGGGCTCGAAACGAGGTGCTATCCGGGCTCGAGGAGGGCGAAACGGTGATCGCCTATCCGAGCGACAGCGTGCGGGACGGCGTATCCGTCGAGGCGAGGTAGGCGCAGAATGAACCCGATCATCGAGTCGATGACCGATCCGACGGCACAGTCGCGGGTCGCCAATTTTTTTCAGAATCCGCAGCTTCTGAGTCACCTGATCGCGACGCTGGTTCTGCTGGTGTCTGTGCTGGTCGTTCGCTACGTCGCGCTCCGTTTCATTCGCCGGGCGCTGCCGAGTAAGGACAAGCTTCGCCTTCGCTGGTCGTCGCAGATTCGGGGGCTCTCGTATGCGATCTTGGCGTTCGGTCTTCTCACAATCTGGGCCGCAGAGCTTCAAACCCTTGCCGTTTCGTTCGTCGTTCTCGCGATGGCGATCGTATGGGCAACCAAGGAAACGATCGCGTGCGTTCAAGGCGCCATCTATCGGGTGAGCGCGAATGCATTCGAGGTCGGCGATCGGATCGCCATCGCATCGATTCGCGGAGATGTGATCGATACCGGGCTGTTGAGCACCTTGGTGCTCGAAGTGGGGCAGGGTCACCAGCGAACGGGGCGCACGATCAGCATTCCCAACAGCCTGCTCATGACGGAGGCCGTGCTCAACGAGAGCCTCGCCGGTGAGTACATGCTGCACTTGATGAGCATCCCCGTCGACCGAAACGCGGACCTCGCGGCGATGGAGAGAAAGGCACTTTCGGCGGCGCGCGAAGCTTGTGCAGAGTTCATCGACGACGTTCGCCGGCCGATGGCTGCACGCTATCGCCGCCACGGGCTGGTTCCTCCGATTGTCGATCCCCGCGTCACCTACCAGCTCGTCGACAAGGAGACGGTGAACATTCTTCTGAGAATTCCCACTCCCAGCCGTCTCGAGCGGCAAGTGGAACAGCGCGTGCTCAGGGCGGT
>RCNG010001052.1_pt1 | contig 13449 bp, 10 predicted proteins | sample 2041371 | NCBI WGS metagenome assembly RCNG01 (sample SAMN09708227, study PRJNA481090) | Marine sediment metagenome, whole genome shotgun sequencing project. | biome: marine sediment; feature: ocean; material: sediment; isolation source: Sewage treatment plant 1 marine sediment (STP1) ... | reverse complement strand
GATGGGGCACCGCATCAGGCGGCGCAGACGACAGAACAGGGCTTATCGAGGAGGTCGCGGCTGAGGCCGCGCGCGCCTCGAGTCCGATAAATGATGTGAGGGCGTCCGCCGAGTACCGGACGATCCTCGTCAGGGAGCTGACACGCACGGCGCTCGAGGAGCTTTGTCTCGCCGAACCCCGCGTGTCAGGATAGACAGACCGGCCCGAGGCCGGGACCTTCCGCGCACCGTGCGCGGGAGGATTCACGAATGGAGGAGCACGTGTTCAGCAACAAGGACTTCAGGGGCAGAGATTTCATCACCATTCTCGACTACACCCGCGAAGAGGTTGAGTTCATCCTCGACTTCGCCGATGAGCTCAAGGCGAAGTTCAAGTCGGGTCGTCCGCACAAGTACCTCGAGGACAAGACCCTCTTCATGATCTTCTACAACCAGTCGTTGAGGACGAGGAACAGCTTTGAGGCGGGGATGACCCAGATGGGTGGTCACGCGCACTTCCTCGATCCCGACAAGATCTACACGCCGGCTCTCGAGGGTGAAGAGGTCGCGTACTCGACCGAGCGTATCTCGGACGTCGCGCGTGTTCTCGACCGGATGGGTCACGGCATCGCGATCCGCATGTACGGCGACCCGGTCGACTGGATCTACGGCAAAGCCAACCGTATCATCCGCGAGTTCGCCAAGCACTGTGAGCGCGTGCCCGTCATCAATATGGAGTGCGACATCTACCATCCGTGCCAGGGCATGGCCGACATCATGACCGTCCGTGAGCAGTGCGGTGGATTCAAGAACAAGAAGTTCGTGATGAGCTGGGCCTACAGCCCGTCGGTCCACAAGCCACTGTCCGTACCACACAGCGCCGTGATCGCTGCGGCGACCGTTGGTTGCGACGTCGTGCTGGCGCACCCCGAGGGTCTCGAGCTCGACGACGACATTCTCGCCGCCACACGGAAGCGCGCCGAGGAGTCCGGCGGCAGCTTCGAGATCACCAACAGCATGGAAGACGCGTTCAAGGACGCCGACGTCGTCTACCCGAAGGCGTGGACCTCGAAGCACTTCCTTCCGCCGATCACGGACAAGCCGATGCTCGAGAAGAGCCAGGAAGTCTTCGATGCGAACAAGCACTGGATCTGCGACGAGGCGAAGATGAAGCTCGCGAAGCCCGACGCCAAGTACATGCACTGCCTGCCGTGTGACCGCGGTTACGAGGTCACCAACGAGATCATCGATGGTCCGAACTCGGTCGTGTTCGACGAGGCGGAGAACAGACTCCACGTGCAGAAGGCCATCATGGCCCTGACGATGGACGTGTAGGGGAGGACATGATGGCAGTGAATCTCAAGGGACGTGATCTGATCTGCACGCAGGACTGGAGCATCGAAGAGCTCGAGGCGACGCTCGACCTCGCGGTCAAGCTGAAGGCCGACCGCTACAGCGATGAGCACGCGCAGATCATCAAGCACCAGACGTTCATGATGATGTTCTACAACTCGTCGCTCCGTACCCGGCAGTCATTCGAGGCCGCGGCCACGGAGCTCGGCGGGCACGCGCAGTTCCTCGAGACCAAGTCGCTCCGTCTCAAGTCAAGCACGCAGCGAGGCGAGATCCTCAAGGACACCGCGAACGTCATGGCCCGTTACGCCGAAGGCATTGGCATCCGCATTCTCGAGGATTCTGTCGAGGACTACGGTGACGGTGACAAGTTCCTCCGGGACTTCGCCGACTTCGCCGACGTGCCGATCATCAGTATGGCGCACGACAAGTTCCATCCGTGCCAGGGTCTTGCGGACGTGATGGGCATGCGTGAGAACATCGGCGACACGCGCGGCAAGACGCTCCTCCAGGTCTGGGGATACTCACCGATGGTCCGCTCGTGGAGTTCGGTGCAGGAGAGCATCGTTATCAATTCCAGGCTCGGGATGAATGTCCGGATGGCGTATCCGGAAGGGTTCGAGGTGGACCCCGAGGTCATCGAGACCACGAAGGCCAACTGCGCTGCGGCCGGGACGAGCTTCGAAATCACGCACGACCAGGAGGCCGCGTACGACGGCGCCGACGTCGTCTACTCGCGGCACTGGATGCACCCGAAGCGCTATGAACTCGGACGCGAAGAGGACCAGAGACTCTCGGCCGAGCATCAGGACTGGCGGGCGACGATGGAGCGGATGTCGCGCACCAACGACGCCGTCTACATTCACCCGATGCCGATCGATCGCGAGAACGAAGCGGACGATGCCGTCTGCGACATGGACCGCTCGATCATCTACGACGTTGCCGAGAACAGACTCCACGCTCAGAAGGCCATCATGGCTCTGACGATGGGGTAGGAGGCATACCATGGGCAGACTTGCCGTTGTCGCCGTTGGCGGCAACTCCATCACGAAGGCGGGACAGCGCGGGACCATCCCCGAGCAGTTCGCAAACGCCCGCGAGACGGCCCGGCACATCGCCGGGATGATCGAAAAGGGCTGGGACGTCGTTATCACTCACGGCAACGGACCGCAGGTCGGTAGCATCCTGCTCCGTGCCGAGATGGCATCGACGGTTCTTCCCGGTCTCCCGCTGGACACGTGCGGGGCGGATTCACAGGGCGCGATGGGATACATGATCCAGCAGATGCTCGGAAGCGAGCTCGCGAAGAAGGGGATCAAGCGCGATGTCGTCACCGTTGTCACGCAGGTCGTCGTCGACGCGGCGGACCCGGCGTTCGAGAAGCCGGCGAAGCCGATTGGTCCGTTCTACACGCGCGAGCAGGCGGAGAAGCGGCAGGAAGAGGACGGCTGGGACGTTGTCGAGGACGCCAACCGCGGATGGCGGCGCGTCGTCGCCTCACCGATCCCGGTGCGAGTTGTTGAGGCCGCATCCATCGAAGCGCTTCTCAAGGCCGGGAGTCTGGTCATCGCCGTCGGCGGGGGAGGCATTCCCGTTGTCGAGGTGGCGGATGGCCTGAAGGGCGTTGAGGCGGTCATCGACAAGGACCACGCGTCACGGCTTCTTGGCAACGACATCGGTGCGGATATGCTGCTGATCTCAACGGACGTCGAGCAGGTCGCGCTCAACTTCGGGAAGGACGACGAGGTTCGTCTCGACCGGATGACGGTCGATGAGGCGAAGCGCTATCATGCGGAGGGCCACTTTGCTCCGGGCAGCATGGGGCCGAAAGTGATCGCCGGTATCGACTTCATCGAGGGCGGCGGCAAAGAGGTACTCATTACGAACCCGGCTTCGATCGGGCGCGCGCTCGACGGTGAGACGGGTACAAGGATCGTGAAGTAGCGGATCGTGAAGTAGCGGATCGTGAAGTAGAGGCACGGGCTCAGGACGAGTGACGGAGGGGACATGAAGGACCTTGCCAAGATGATCAGGGTCGCGCGCGGTGCCATGCCGGCGGACCTCGTGCTCAAGAATGCCAGGATCGTCAACGTGTTCTCGGCCGAGGTCTACAAGGGCAACATCGCGATCTGGAACGGTCGGATCGTCGGTATCGGCGATTACGAGGGCAAGGCTGAGATCGATCTCCAGAACGCCTTCGTGCTTCCGGGCCTCATCGACGGCCACATGCACATCGAGAGCACGATGGTCACCGTCCAGGAGTTTGCCCGGTCGGTCGTGCCGCGAGGGACGACGTCCGTCGTCGCCGACCCGCACGAGATCGCGAACGTGCACGGTCTCGAGGGCATCCACTACATGCTCAATTCGAGCAAGTACAGCCCGGTCAACATCTACATGATGCTTCCGTCGTGTGTCCCCGCGACGGAGTTCGAGACGAGCGGCGCCGTGCTCCGCGGTTTCGATCTCTACCCGCTGCTCAGGGAGAAGTGGGTGCTTGGTCTTGGCGAGGTCATGAACTTCCCCGGCGTCCTGATGGGGGATGAGGGCCTCCTCGACAAGATCACGATGACGCAGGACCGCAAGCGGATTGACGGGCACGCGCCGGGACTCACCGGCAATGACCTCAACGCGTACGCGGCGACCGGTGTGACCTCCGACCACGAGAGCACGACGACGAAGGAGCTCATCGAGAAGCTCCGTCTCGGGATGTACGCGATGATCCGCGAGGGCTCCGTCACGAAGAACCTGAAGGATCTTCTGCCCGCCGTGACCTGCGAGAACAGCTACCGCTGCATGTTCGTCACGGACGACCGGCATCCGAAGGACCTGATGGATCAGGGACACATCGACCACATGGTCAAGACCGCCATCAAAGAAGGAATCGCGCCCGTCACCGCGATCCGGATGGCTACGATCAACACCGCGCAGTACTTCGGCATTCGTGATCTCGGCGCTATCGCGCCGGGGTACATGGCCGACCTCGTGGTGGTCGATAGTCTCAAGCGCTTCAACATACGCAAGGTCTTCAAGAACGGGAAGCTCGTCGCCGAGGATGGCAAAATGGTCGTCCCGAAGCCGAAGATCAGTCCGCCGCAGCTCCGCAGCTCGATCAACATCAAGTGGCTCGCGCCCGAGGACTTCGACATCCCGGCCAACGGGAGGAAGATCCGCGTCATCAACCTCGTCCCCGATCAGATCGTGACGAAGGCGAGTGTCGAGAAGGCGAAGATCGAGGAGGGCAAGCTCGTCGCCGATGTCGAGCATGACCTACTCAAGATCGCCGTGGTCGAGCGTCATCATGCCAGCGACAACATCGGGCTCGGCATCGTCAAGGGATTCGGTCTTCGCAAGGGTGCTATTGCCAGCTCGGTCGCGCACGACTCGCACAACATCGTCGTGGTCGGCACGAGCAATGAGGACATGATGGCGGCCGTCGTCGAGATCTCCAAGATGCGGGGCGGCCTGGCCGTCGTCGCGGACGGAGAGCTCAAGGCCGGACTGCCGCTCCCGGTGGCTGGGCTCATGTCCGAGGGTCCGCTCGAGGACGTCGTCACTGGACTCCGCGGCGTCATCCGCGCCGCGCGCAGGCTCGGCTCGCCGCTCGAGGATCCGTTCATGGCGATGTCGTTCCTCGCGCTTCCGGTTATCCCGGAGCTCAAGCTGACCGATCTCGGGCTGTTCGATGTGAACACGTTCCAGTTCACCGACCTCTTCGTCTAGTCTCTCGGCCTCCTCGCCCAGTTCCTTCTGAAGGAGGGGCATGCACCGACGCGTCTACATAGCGCTCTTCACCGCCGTCTTCGCGGCAACAATGGGTGTTGGGTTCATCGGTCCGCTGCTCCCGCTCTACGCGCGCGACCTCGGCGCTGCGGGGCTCTCGCTCGGTCTGATCTTCTCGGGCTTCTCCGTCGCCCGCTTCATCTTCATGCCCGTCATCGGACGTCTGTCCGACCGGTTCGGCCGCAAGCCGTTCATCGTCGTCGGACTGGCGCTCGTCGCCGGCTTCTCGCTGGCGTACCTCAGAGTCGACTCGATCTGGAGCCTCATCGTCGTGCGAACGCTCCACGGCGCCGCGAGTGGTATGGTCGTGCCTGTCGCGCAGGCCTACATCGGTGACATCGCGCCGAAGGGGCGCGAGGGCCGGATAATGGGGACCTTCATGGTCTCGCTGTTCACGGCCTTCGGTATCGGTCCGCTCCTCGGCGGTCCGCTCGCAGACCGGTTCGGCCTGGGCGCGCCGTTCTACGCGATGGGCGCCCTCACAGGAGTCGCGCTCATCCTCGCGCTGCTCTTCCTCCCGGAACTCGGGCTTCACAAGGAGCGGTGGAAGAAGCGTGTCCCCGTGGCTCACGTGGTCCGCGACCCGCTTGTTCTTGCGGCCGTGCTGTTCCGCACCGCGATCTCGTTCGGTCGAGGTCTTGTCATTCCGTTCCTCCCGTTCGTGGCGGAGGAGCGGGGCGCGTCGCTCTCGGTGATCGGTGTTCTTCTCGCGACGAACATCCTGCTCGCCGGGTTCATGCAGATCCCGTTCGGCAGACTCGCCGATCGAGTGTCCAAACCACTGCTCATGGGTCTCGGGATCTTCGCGAGCGCGTTGGTCATCTTCGCGATCCCGTACTGCAGAACCATCCCGTCACTGTTCGTTCTTCAGATGGCGACGGGCGTATCCCTGGCCCTCGGGCTCCCGGCCGCACTGGCGGTCACCGTGCGGTGCGGTGACCGTTTCAACGGTATGGGTACGGTGATGTCGGTCTTCAACTCCGGCATGAGCATCGGTCTGATCGTCGCCCCGCTGGTCGGGGGTCTCGTCGCGGCGCGCCTGGGGCTTGATATCGTGTTCAAGGGCGGAGCGATGGTTGTTCTCGCAGGATTGGGTGTTTTCGTGATACTCATTAACAGGGCACGAACGAGCGGTGCGCTTGCTTGTCTTGCCGACCCGGAAGAAGAACCTGCCAGCTGAGAGTACGGTGGACGAATCCGCCAATAGAGAACACGGCGGGCGAATCCGCCAGCCAGTAGTGAGAGGAGCTTCCAATGAGACGATTCCTGACGATCGCTGCGGTCTGTCTGCTCAGCGCCCTCATCCTGCTTCCCGGGTGTGGCAGCGGGATTCCACAGGAGAGCAGCGGCGCGCTCAAGGTCGGGATGGTGTTCGATGTGGGCGGCAAGGGTGACAAGTCGTTCAACGACTCGGCGTACCGTGGTCTGCTCCGTGCAGCAGATGATTTCGGCGTCGAGCACACGGAGTTCGAGCCTGGACAGGACGCAGATCGCGAGACCGGACTGAGGAAGCTGGCGCAGGCCGGTTACGGTGCCATCGTTGGCGTCGGGTTCCTCTTCAGCGAATCGATCCGTACCGTCGCGGCCGATTATCCTGACGTGAAGTTCGCGTGTATCGACTTCGATGCCCGACCGGGCGAGGTGCTCCTGCCGAATCTCGCCGGACTCCGTTTCCGCGAGGAGGAGGGTTCGTTCCTCGTCGGCGCGATGGCCGCGATGAAGAGTGAGACAGGTCGCATCGGGTTCGTGGGTGGGATGGACGTCCCGCTCATTCACCGGTTCGAGGCCGGATACATCGCCGGTGCACAGCACATCAATCCCGGCATATCGGTGACAGTGGCGTACGCCGGCTCGAGTCCGCAGGCCTTCGCCGACCCGGCGAGGGGGAAGGAGCTCGCGCTCCTCCAGTACGGACGCGGCGTCGATGTGATCTACCACGCCGCGGGCAGCACCGGTCTCGGTGTCATCGAGGCAGCGCGGGAGGCGGGGAGACTTGCCATCGGCGTCGATTCGAACCAGAACTACGTTGCGCCTGGCACCGTACTCACGAGCATGGTGAAGCGCGTGGACAACGCCGTCTACGCCACCGTGCAGAGCGTCCACGAGGGCAGGTTTGTGGGTGGTGTGCATGAGTTTGGTCTTGCCGAGGACGGCGTCGCATACGCGGTCGACGACTACAACAGAGAGCTTGTCAGCGACGAGATGATCGAGCGCGTGGAGGAAGCGAAGGCCGGCATCATCGCCGGCGAGATCAGCGTTCCCCGGGAATAGGGAGCTGACCGTTGCCTGAGCATCCTGCCGGAGAGCATCCCGCCGTAGAGCTTCGCGGCGTGACCAAGCGCTACCCGCGTGTCACAGCATGTGACAACGTGAACCTCACCGTGCGCGAGGGCGAGATACACGCCATCGTCGGCGAGAACGGCGCTGGCAAGTCGACCCTCATGAAGCTCCTCTACGGTCTGGTCAAACCCGACTCTGGAGACATCCAGCTTCGCGGCAAGTTCCTGCGTGCTCATCGTCCCTGTGACTCCATCCGTCTCGGTCTCGGGATGGTCCACCAGCACTTCATGCTCATCGATCCCCTGACCGTCGCCGAGAACGTCGTGCTCGGGTCCGAGCCTGTTCGGGCCGGATTCTTCATGGACACGTCGGCCGCGCGCGAGATGGTCGCGACCCTCTCAGATCGATACGGTCTCGAACTCGACCCCGATGCCCGCATCGAGGACCTCTCCGTCGGTCTCGAACAGCGCGTCGAGATCGTCAAGGTCCTGTTTCGCGGGGCCGAGATCCTCATTTTGGACGAACCCACCGGTGTTCTGACTCCGCACGAGGTTGCCGATCTGTTCATGACGCTGCGTCTGCTCAAGAAGGGCGGACACACGATCATCTTCATCACGCACAAGCTCGACGAAGTGCTCGAACTCGCCGACCGCATCACGGTGATGCGCGCCGGGCGGATCACAGGCGAGGTGAAGGCCTCGGTCACGACAAAGGAAGAGCTCGCCCGTATGATGGTCGGGCGCGACGTGCTGCTCGAGGTCGACCGCGGCGAGTCGACGCCGGGGGAGGTCGTACTCGAGGTCAATGGACTGTCCGCGTCACGACGCAAGGGGATCCGCGCGCTCGACTCGGTCGACCTCACCGTCCGCGCGGGAGAGGTGCTCGGTATCGCGGGCGTACAGGGGAACGGGCAGACGGAGCTCGTCGAGGTTCTCACCGGACTCAGACGCCCGGGCGCAGGCTCCATCAAGCTCTGCGGTGACGAGATCTCCGGTCGCACCCCGCGGGCTGTTCGGGACCTCGGCGTCGCGCACGTTCCAGAGGACCGGCAGGAGCGCGGGCTTGTGCTCGAGTTCTCGCTCGCCGAGAACCTCGTGCTCGGTAGACACCACCAGCGACCCTTCTCGGTCGGCGGGATGGTGTCGACCAAGGCCGTGACCACGCACGCCGAAGAACTCATTGCGGCTCAGGACATCCGTCCCGCGGATCCATCAGCGACCGCGGAGAACCTCTCCGGAGGGAATCAGCAGAAGGTCATCGTCGCGCGCGAGTTCGACGGATCACCGAAGCTCCTCATCGCGTCGCAGCCGACACGCGGCGTCGACATCGGCGCGATCGAGTTCGTCCACAAGAGCCTGATCGAGATGCGCGACGCCGGAGCCGGCGTTCTGCTCATCTCGGCCGAGCTCTCGGAGATCATGACGCTCTCCGACCGTATCGCCGTGATGTACCGTGGACGCATCGTCGCGGAATTCGAGGCCGGTACGGTGACGGAGGAGGAGCTGGGGATGCACATGACGGGGGCCGCATCGTGAAGCGCTGGACAGCCATAGCGAACGTTGTCGCGCCGGTGGTCGCCGTTCTGGTGTCCTTCCTCATCGGCGGGCTCGTCGTCGCCGCCATCGGGGAGAGTCCGCTCCGTGTCTATGCGATCCTCTTCCGGGGCGCGTTCGGCAGCGTCGACGCCATCGGATACGTGCTCTTCAACGCGGTCCCACTCGTGTTCGCGGGGCTCGCGGTCGCCTTCGCGTTCCGCGGTGGACTGTTCAATATCGGCGGTGAGGGTCAGCTCTACATCGGCTCGTTCGTGTGCGCCTGGATGGCACTCACGCTCCACGGCCTTCCCGCGCCGCTGCTCATCCCGCTTCTCGTTCTCATGTCGGCTGCCGGCGGCGCGCTCTGGGCGGCGCTCCCGGGCTATCTCAAAGCACGGTTCGGCGCTCACGAGGTCATCAACACGATCATGATGAACTTCATCGCGATCGGCCTGACCGGGTACTTCGTCATCGAGGTTTTGAAGGAGACCGGCCAGATGACGCCGCAGACCGCCGAGATCCCGGCGGCGGCGCAGCTGCCGCGGCTCGCGGGCGCTCTCCAATCTGTCGGTATCCCGCTCCCCGACGCCAATCCGCTCAACGCGTCGATCCTCGTCGCCCTTGGCGCGGTTTGGCTGGCGTGGTTCATTCTCTACCGGACGACGCTCGGGTATGAGATTCGCGCGGTCGGGTTCAATCCGAAGGCGGCGGAATACGCCGGTATCAACATCCGGAAGACGACCGTTATGACGATGGTTATCAGCGGCGCCTTCGCCGGACTCGTCGCTACGAACGAGGTCATGGGGTTCCGTCACCGGTTCCTCGATAATTTCTCGAGCGGGATCGGGTTCATGGGCATCGCCGTCGCGCTGCTTGGCAGGAACTCGCCGTCCGGCGTGCTTGTCGGCGCGCTGCTCTTCGGAATGCTCAACACAGGGGCGCTGGAGATCGATGTTTTCACCGACGTGCCCCGGGAACTCATCCTTGTTGTCCAGGCGGTGACCATCATTCTGGTTGTCGTGGGCAACGAGGTACTCCAGCGGAAACTCGGCACCAGGAGGTCGGCGTGAGCCGGACCAGCGACACGAAGGGCGCATGTCGCTCTGAGAACGGCCGCGGGACCATCGCGGCCGATCCGTCGGTCGGCGTCGTCATATCGACCGTCTGGGTCGTCGGGATGGCGGTCATCGCGAAGGCGCTCGGACTCGGCAAGGACATCGTCGTTGCCTCGCGGTTCGGGACAAGCTTCGCCATGGACGCCTACCTGGTCGCTTTCACGGTCCCGACGCTGATTATCGCGTGGCTGCGTTCGCCTATCCGGGCCGGGTTCATCCCACACTTCACCGAGTGCATCGAGACAGAGGGAGAACCCGCTGCGTGGCAGGGCGCGGGTGTCCTGATCACGGATCTCTTCATTATCATCGCGACGCTCACGGGTATCGCGTTCCTCGCAGCACCGGCCATCGTCTCCGCGATCGCCCCGGGGTTCGGGGCCGAACAGCACGCGCTTGCGACACTTCTGACGCGCGTGATGCTGGCTTCGGTCCTGTTCACGACCGGGTCGAATTTCTGCGCCGATATTCTGCACTGCTACCGCAACTTCGCGCTGCCGGGACTCGCGCGACCGATCAACAACATTATGCTCATTGGTGCCGCGATCTTCCTCACGGCGCGCTTCGGTATCCTCGGCCTCGCGTTCGGCGTGGTAGCGGGGAGTGCGGCGATGTTCCTCGTTCAGCTCCCGGCCGTCATCCGAAGAGCGAAAGGGTTCGCGTTCCGCGTCGACTTCCGGCACCCGATGTTCCTCGGGGTCATCCGGCTCGCGATGCCGCTTCTCATCGGTATGGCGGGAGCGAAGCTCGATGACGTTATCGACCGCATCTTCGCGTCGATGCTCTCCGAGGGGAGCATCTCGGGTCTCTCGTATGCGCTGAGGCTTATCGAGCTTCCGAGAGAGGTGCTCATCGTCGGGTTCTCGACCGTGCTCTTTCCGTTCTTCGCGACGATGGCGGCGAAGGGTGAGATCGAGGAGCTTGCAACGAAACTCATGCGATCGATGCGTATCGCGTTCTATATTCTGCTCCCCGTCTCGATCGGGATGGCGCTCATCGGTGAGCCGTTCGTACGCTTGATCTTCCAGCGCGGTGCGTTCGACGAGCGGTCGGTCGCGTTCACGACGTCAGCACTTCTGCTCTATACGCCGACGATCTGGGCGCTCGGCATCTCGAGCATCATGACCGTCGCGTTCGTCTCGCTCAAAGACACCAGGCGGCCCGTTATCGCGGGATTCGCCCGTCTCGGGCTCAAAATCGGGCTGGCGTGGATGTTGATCCGCGTGTTCGAGCACGCGGGAGTCGCCCTGGCGACCTCGGTGTCGCACATCTTCAAGCTCGTACTGTTCTTCCTGCTGCTTCCTCGCGAGCTCAGAGAGGGACGCTACAAGCGGCTCTTCAAGTCCTTCGGAGCAACGGCGGCGGCGACGGCGATCATGGGCGTCGGGCTGTTCTATCTGACCCGAGGTGGGTTCGGGATCGAGCAGTCGGACCCGTTCGCGCTGAGGATCGGGGCGCTCGCCGGGATGGGCGCTGCCGGTGTTCTCTTCTACTGGCTCGCATCGCTCATCGTGGCCAGGTCTGAGCTCAGAACGACGCTGACCGCGCTCCGGCGCGGCGGCCGCGATATCATGGCGCGTCTCGGAGCTTCGAGGAATAGGGGATAGGCCTTGTTCGATATTGCCGTGTTCGACGCAGCTCTGCGAATGGCGACGCCGCTGATCCTCGCGGCGCTCGGCGGTATGTTCTCCGAGCGTTCGGGTGTCGTTAACATCGCGCTCGAGGGCATCCTGCTGACCGGGGCCTTCGCGAGCATCGTCGCGACGTGGTACACGGGCGACCCGTGGGCCGGCGCCTTCGCCGGTGTGCTCGCGGGGATGCTCGTCGCGCTCCTCCACGCCGTCGTAACGGTGACCTTCAAGGCAGACCAGATCGTCAGCGGTGTCGCCATCAATCTGTTCGCCGCCGGAGCGACGCAGTTCCTGATGTGGATCATATGGGACAGCTCCTCCAATTCGCCGTTGGTCCCCGGGATGGCCCACTGGACACTCCCTGAGTCGTGGGGAGGGTTCGCCCGCGTGTTCAACACGGTTCTCGGTCACTACCCTCCGCTGGTCTACGTCACGCTCGCGATCATCGGGGTCGCACACGTCGTCCTCTGGCGGACGCGGTTCGGACTGCGGCTCCGCGCCACGGGCGAGCATCCGGAGGCCGTCGACACGCTTGGCGTCCACGTGCGCAGGATGCGCTACTCCGGCGTGCTCTTGAGCGGGGCGCTGGCCGGTCTCGGCGGAGCGTTCCTCGCGCTCAACACTCACCAGTTCGTGAAGAACATGTCCGCCGGGCGGGGGTACATCGCGCTCGCCGCGATGATCTTCGGGCGATGGAACCCTGTCGGGGCCGCGGCGGCCTGCATTCTCTTCGGATATGCCGAGGCCGTGCAGATGGGACTCCAGGGCCAGCACGTGCCGACGCAGTTCGTCCAGATGATCCCCTACGTGCTCACCATGGTCGCGCTCGTCGGTGTGATGGGTCGCGGCGCGCGTCCACCCGCACAGCTCGGCAAGCCGTACTAGCACGCCCGCGCGTCCGCCGCGCACCATCTCTCACGTATGACAGGCCTAGCTCACGACACCGACTCAAGTTATGAGAGATGCGTCATTCGGCGCGCCTCCGTTCGGCGTAAGACGGCATCTCTCATTGACTTCCGCGCTCCAAGCCCCTAAAATCTTGCTGCCGAACGTAACATCCGAATTGGTCTACAGAGTGACGACTTCGTTTCGTGTGCAACCAGGAGGGAGCCACGATGAGACGTATCACTATCTGCTTGCTCGGCGGTCTGTTCATCATCGCGCTGACGCTCGTCAGCTGCAGTCAGAGCGAGGTCAATCCCTACGACCCATCCCAGGACCAGACGCCGCCCGTCGTGACGAGCTTCGTATACTCGGGCGGCCAGGCGAGCTGGTCGACCGATGAGGAAGCGCTCTGCGTGCTGGAGTACGGTGAGGTCGGGGAGGACTTCGAGCACTACGCCTACGAGGCGACGAAGTACTACTCGACACACCACTCGGTCAAGCTCCTCGGCATGGAGGACGGCGTGGACTACGTCGTCCGCGTGCGGAGTCTGGACCGGGCGGGGAATGAGGACTACGAGGCGACCGCGGCGCTCCCGGACACGATCTCCGGTCGGGCATTCCGCGACGAGACCATGTCTCTGGCGATGATCGACGTCGGTTGGGGGCTTTCGCAGCTGCTCACGACGCCCGCCGGCGAGCACGTCATGATCGATGCCGGATTCTGGGGCAAGATCGACGATGTCCTCGGCTACCTCAGCGAGAACGGCGTGACGACGCTTCGCGCGGCCGTCATGACCCACAGCCATGCCGATCACTACGGCGGATTCACGACTACCGGCGGAGTTCTTCAGAGCCACTGGGCTCACACCGTCGTCCTTCCCGACACGGCGAAGG